>Ga0075017_100002404_pt1 | contig 11695 bp, 10 predicted proteins | sample AleBraG_ABR_2012_FD_71475 | JGI IMG/M metagenome (GOLD analysis project Ga0075017, IMG submission 71475) | Freshwater sediment microbial communities in response to fracking from Pennsylvania, USA - Alex Branch Run_MetaG_ABR_2012 | ecosystem: Environmental > Aquatic > Freshwater > Creek >...
GGGATGCCATCACCCTTGGCCTCCCCGCGGGGTTCACGACGCCCTCGCCACCCGCCGCCACCTTGGATACCGGCTTCATCGGGACGTGCGCAAACCCCACCACCACCTCGCTGCTGTCAGGATCTCTCACGATCGAGCTTCCCGCTGGTTGCACCCTTGGCGCGTCCACTGCTGCGACTGCCACGATCAGCGACATCACCAACGTCCAAGCTGGCGCGTATCAGCCAACAGCCTTCTCCGTCTCGACCACCCAAGACCTCGCCCTCGCCTCTCCGCTGAGCGGGGTCACGATCACCCCCTACGTCGCTCCTGGAGCACCCACGCACGTGACAGCCACCGGAGAGAACGGCCAAGCGTTCATCGCCTGGACACCTCCAGCTCTCAACGGCGCCCCCGAGATCACCAGCTACGACGTCTCTGCCTTCGACCCGTCCCAGACCCTTGCCGGCACCTGCTCTTCGGTCGACGGGCCACCCCCAACCAACTCGTGCACCGTGACAGGTCTCACCAACGGCACTGCCTACAGCTTCCGCGTCAGCGCCACCAACGTCGTCGGCGTCTCCCCCAGCTCTGCAGCCACCAGCCCTGTGACGCCGACGATCAAGCCCAGCCCTCCCGTGAGTCTCGCCATCACGCCGAACGCAGGCCAGGCGACCTTCACGTGGCAGCCCCCACTCTCAGACGGCGGCCAGACGATCACTCGCTACGAGGTCACCTCGACGACCGGGTCGAAAGCCTGCACCTGGACCACAGGGCCCCTGACCTGCACCATCTCGGGTCTCGCGAGCGGTGTACGGTACGTCTTCACCATCAATGCCGCCAACGGCGCCGGGACAGGAGTGAGCTCAGGCACCAAGGCGATCACGATGCCGCTCTACGGTGTCAACGTGCTCAGCTACGGGCAGTATGCGCCCGCCGCAGTGACCTTCGGGGGGACGAGCATGTGGGTGGTCGACAGCGGCTCGGTTGCTCAGATCAACGATCTCACCGGGTCGCTCGTGCGGACCATCACGGGCCCCGCCGACAACTTTGTTGAGCCGCAATCAATCTCGTCTGACAACCAGCACATCTGGGTGGCCGACACCAACAACAACCCGAACAACGGCACCGGCAACGCCGTGACCGAGCTCGACGCTTCGACCGGAGCCCTGGTCCAGGTGCTCAAGGGAGGCGCCTACGGCTTCAACTACCCCTCGGCGATCTCATCGGACGGGACGAGCGTGTGGGTCACCAACATCCTCGGCAACTCGGTGACTGAGCTGAGCGCCTCCACGGGCGCAAAGACGAGGGTGATCAAGAGTCCGAGTGACGGCTTCAACAACCCGTCGGCCATCTACTCCGACGGCGTCGATGTCTGGGTTGCCAACGCCAACTCGATCACGGAGCTGAGCGCTGCGACGGGCCAGCGCCTCAAGCTGCTCAACTGGTCGTACTACGGGATCAACCAGCCGACGTCGATCACCTCAGACGGGACCAACCTGTGGGTGGCGAACCTCGGTTCGGTGTCGGAGATCAACGAGGCAACCGGCGCGCTCGTCAATCTGCTCGAAGATCCGGCCTACGGCTTCAACTACCCAGGCGAGCTCGCCTTCGACGGCAAACACGTCTGGGTGGTGAACCAAGGACCCCGAGGCGGACCGGGCTCCGTGACGGAGATCAAGGCATCGAACGGCTTCCTCGTCAAGGTGCTCAAAGGCTCGCCCTACAGGTTCAATGATCCCGTCGCCATCGCGTTCGATGGAGCCAAGCTGTGGGTGACGAATGAGGGAACGAACACGGTCACAGAGTTTCCCTCCTCGATCTGAGCAGGCGCCGAACGGTGACGCGAAGGGTCTGGGGTCGTTTCGCCGCCCCCTGATGGGTTGAGGACGATGTCGCCGATGTTCCGCTCGCGCGTCGCCTTGCGCCATGATCTGACGGTGGACCCGAGCGAGTCACCTGACGTCACGTGGCGGGCTCTCGAGCGTGAGGCCTTTCGCTCAGCCGAGCGGTCGGTAGACGCCACGACGGTGGTGGCCGGCGCCATCGCGACGACAGCTCCCCTCGTCGTCGGAGCGATCATCGGCAACCACGCGCTCGGACTGTTCTGTGCTTTGGGAGGTCTCAACACGGCCCTGGTGATGGGTCCCTTCGGCCGGCCGAGGCGCTTCGCCTGGGGCTTGTTCACCGCGCTGTCAGGTACGGGAGCCGTCGGACTGGCGACCCTGACACACCACCCCGCGTGGGTCGCGGTGGTGATCACCGTCGTCTGGTCGATCTCGTGGGCGCTGCTGCGGGCGATCGGGCCCGAGGGGGCACTGGTTGGCTTCACCACGACGGCGGTGTTCATCATCGTCAACGGGATCCCGGGAGGATCAGCTCAGACCTTCGCACGCGTGGTCGAGTATGCGGTCGGAAGTGGCCTCGCTCTTGGCCTCATGCTGCTTCCTCGCCCGGCCATCAGGGACACCAAGCCCCGGCCCATCCCCTGGTCCTTGTTCACCAGGTCGCTGCGACGAGACGGGATCGTTCGACGCCACGCCATCCGAGTCGGCGTGGTCGCTGGCATCGCGACGGTCCTCTACCGAATCCTCAACCTCACCTTCGGCTACTGGATCCCGCTGACCGCCGTCGCCGTGCTCCAGCCTGATGCCCAAGCCAGCCGCGTGCGCGCCCTGCAGCGGACAGCAGGAACGCTCATCGGCACGGCGATCGTCGCGGTCGTGGCACTGCTCACCAGGAACGAGGGCGTCCTCGTGCTCCTCGTGCTCCTCGCCTCCGCTGGCCTGTTCGCGCTCAAGGAGCGCGGCTACTTCTGGTTCACGATGCTGCTCACCCCTACGGCCCTTCTGATGCTCTCCACGGTCCAGTTTCACGGTTGGAGCCTTGGGGTCACACGGGTCGTGAACACCGGTCTCGGACTGCTGATCGCGCTCGTGGTCATCGAAATCGCGCACCGTGGGCGAGACAGCCTTCAAGAGACTTAGAGAGGGCTGCGAACCCACTGCGCAGCAGAACCTTGCTGCCTCGAAGGCGCTTGTGGCTGGGGGGCAGCATGCTGAGCGTCCATGTCCGATTGGGGATTGTCTGAGAACGCTGACTCGGCTCGACGACGCCGTTCGAATTATGACGTTGCCGTCCTGACAACTTGGGGGGGGTCCGCTCCGAGCCGTGGCGGTGAGGCGGCCCTGTGCATCATGATGGCGACATGAGCTCGCTTGGCCGGACTGGAATCTGGGCGGTCGGCCTCCGGTTTGCTGATCCCGATCTCATCTCCGAGGCAGCTGGCGAGCTCGAGGAGCTCGGCTATGGCTCGCTGTGGGTGCCCGACTCGGGAGGGGATCTCAACGGGACCTTGGAGCGTCTCTTGGAAGCGACGTCCTCGCTCACGGTCGCGTCAGGCGTGCTCAACCTGTGGATGCACGAGGCTCAAGAGGCTGCCGGCTTCGTCGGAGAGGCGACCGCCCGCTTCGGCGATCGGCTCCTCATCGGGATCGGCGTGAGCCATGCGTCTCGCATCGACCAGATCGAGCCAGGCCTCTACAAGCGCCCGCTCTCCGTGATGGCTTCGTATCTCGACCAGCTCGATGCTGCCGACCCGCCACTGCCAGCCTCCCGACGAGTCCTCGCAGCCCTCGGACCCAAGATGCTCGACCTCGCCCGCGATCGATCGGCGGGGGTTCACACCTACAACGTCACCCCGGAGCACACCGCCGCTGCCCGTGAAGCGGTTGGCCAAGATCGGCTCGTCATCCCTGAACAAGCAGTCGTCTTGACCACTGATCGACAGCTCGCTCGTGAACTCGGACGGACCCACCTCGAGGGGTACTTGGGCATGAGCAACTACACGCAGAACTTCCTTCGCTTTGGCTTCGACGAGAGCGACCTCCTCGACGGCGGTTCCGACCGTCTCGTCGACGCCATCGTGGCCTGGGGGGATGTCGACGCAATTGCCAGAAGAGTCGAAGCGCACCACGAGGCTGGTGCTGATCACGTCTGCATCCAGGTGCTCGCTGATGACGACCTCCTCCCGTTGGAGATCTGGCGAGAGCTCGCTCCCGCACTCTGTTGATCTCACGAAGGGTCAAGCCAGGATGACTGCCGCTTGACGCTTCTTGATCAAGCCTTGGCATGTCTGACCAATTGCTGGCGGGAATCTGAGGGGACGTTCGGATTGTCGGTGGCGCCCACGACACGCGTTCTGAGCCACCGAGGACTCTTCTCAACAGTCGCCGCAGTCGGGTGATTGACTGGGCGCATGGTGGAGGCACCCTGGACTCCACGGCGGGATGCGGGGCCAGCCCTCCGATGAGGCCGTTTCTGATCGTCATCGCCACTCTGCTGTTGGCGTGTTCGTCTGGACGGGCTACTTGCGCTCCGGCGCAGTCGGAAAGGCAACGAAGGGAAGGACGAGCGCCACGAGGAATCTCGTTCTTGTCGGCAGCAGAGGCGCAATGTTGCTCCTCATGCTTCTCGCCCCCGGTCCGGCTGGGCACTGGATCGTTCCGATCGGCTTTGGCGCCGTCCTCTTCGTCTTCATGGTGCTGTTCGTCCCAGACCTCCTCCGCCAGCTCGGGGATGCACGGACTCGTCAGAGCGCAAAAGGCGCTTCGGAACTCGGCAGTTCGCCTCGTGTCGAGCTTGACTAGACCGGTTCGATGCCCAGGGCGTTGAGGAAGCTTCGGCGAGAACTGAAACGCTCCACCGGTTCTGAGACCGAGGTAGCGCTGTTTCGAGTGACTGATCCCGTCATCGTCGGTTCACTCATGGCGCTGATGATGGGGGCGGCGTCAGTCGGATCGATGAGCGCCGCCACGGGCACCGCGATCGACTTGATCCTGAGGCCGTTCGGTCCCACGGAGCAGTCCCGGCGAGGGTGGCCACACCGAGTGATCGTGATCGCCGAGCCCACAGGGGTCACGCTCTACGCATCAAACCGACACGGGATCCAAGGAGGCGAGCTGGCGACCTTCGCCGCTGGAGCGTTCAAGGCTGACATCGACCACTACCCGGGCGAACTCGAGCTGACCTTGGAACCAGGTGACGGACGTCGCTACGTGGTGATGGGATCCTGGGGCCCACTTCGACGCAGCTGCTCGAGAGCGGCCCATGCGGTAGTGAGGCTGTCGTCAGGATCTGCGCGGCCGGCCGTTGGGGTCCCGGATCGGAAGCGGCGACGTAGCCCTGAAGCGCTGTGAGGCTGCGCCAAGAGAAGTGCGGTCAGGCTGGCTTCGTCATGAGTGACCCTCGGCTGAGGCGACGCCTGGTTGTCGAATTCGAGCGACAAACGTCAAGAACAGCATCAACAGAATGAGGGTCCACGTCATGAGCGCCGCGCCGATCACCTGTGCCGGACCGGATCGCACCAGCAACGCGGCACAGAAGGTGATGGCAGCCACCACGAGAAGGTGGAGTGAACCGACGATGCCGGCTCCAAGAGAGGGCTTGGCGGTTGCTTCTCGCCCTGGCAAATGGCCGAGGACGCGCCAGGCATACGCAAGGCCCGTGCCAGTTCCGATGACGAGCCCGGCGAGAGCGGCCCATTCTTGGGTTCCTGCAAGCGCAGCGCCAACCCCAGCCACGACGCCCAGAAGGACGAACACGAACCACCGCCTTCTCTTCGCGTCGTCAGAGCTCACGAGATGTGCGGGTTTCGCTGCCTCCGCAAACTTCGAAGCCGCTTCAGGGATCGAGAGCTCGCCTGAGAGGACCATCTCCAAGGGCGGTCCGATCCAGCGAATGAGCGTGACCGTTGCGCCATCCGCCAAGTGGAGCTCCAGGCGACCACCTTCGATCGGAGATCCGGTGACCGACGCGATCTCAGAGCGCGGTACGACATAGACGGGATAGGCCCACCTGATCCGCAGTGGGGGCACGAGAGCCAACTGCGATTCGTCGATCTTCAACGTGGTTGGCCACCCATTTCGAATATTCATCACTACCCTCGCTGCGACGATCGTTGCCCTGTCGATTGCCACCGTGGGACCTCTACGAGGTACGAATCGATGCGCGTACCTGGGAGGCGGCATCCCGTTGGTATCACGTTGCATGCGGAACATGAACGCCATGAGGGGATACATGAAGATCAGGAAATAGGGAATCAATGCTAGGTAGACAAAGGCCGCATGCCGTGTTCCCGCCGCAAGGAGAATCAACCACAGCGAGCCAGTTGCCAAGGCCAGCCACACGATGAGCCTGACGAGTCGGTGCTGCTTGTGTTCAGGAGCGTTGCTGCCCACCGCCGCTTGCGATGGCTCTGTGTCCAGCTGGTCCGGTGCCCCAGCCGCATCGCCGATCGGCGTGTCGTCCACAAACCAACCATAACGATGAGATTGCTCGACCCAGGGAGATCTGTTCTTTGCCGTGGCCTCGCGATTGATCGTTGATTGAGCGCTTGACTGAGACGCTCGTTGATGCCGACGTGCTGTGCTGATTGAGGCATGCATTCTGAGAGGACATCAGATTTCCAGGCTGCTCCAGGCTCTCGGGGACGCCGCACTCGATGATGGCTCTGTAAAGGCTGGATGCAAAGCGACGCTCGCTCTGCTTTGCTTGAGACTTCTCGCCGGAAGCCGAAGGCGGCGAAGCCGATCAGCCCCCAGTAGAGAGAGGACCCCGAGATGCCATCTGGAGCGAAGGATGATCCCTGGAGCTTGAAGACTCCGCCTGGGTCCTCGGAGTACACGATCTATCGGGACGACGACGCAGACCCGCCTCAATTGGTGTGTCAGGTCGGCTCAACCAAGCTCACCTACCTCTGGCGTGCCGTCGACGACCTGCATGCATGGCTCGAAGAGGTTGGGGACTGGGTGCCGCTCGGTGCGGCAGATGAGAAGAAGGTGCCGGCGGAGGGCACCGTCGAGGCCTGGGGGCGATCACCAGACAATCCCGTCGGAGGTTGGTACGGATTGCGCAAGGGATACAGGGGTCGTTTTGGCATGTACCTGCCGCCGCTTCTCGAGGAGCTGGGCCTGGCCGAGGTGACCCACGACGCCCGCAACAACACGATGCGCGCGAGAACCTAGCGACAGCACGTATCAGGCGACATGGGGACTCAGTCTCCGTGAGGACGCCGCCGCCGCCAAGCCTGCGTGATCGAGGGTGGGACATATCCCGCATCCTCAGCGACGATGTTCCTTCCAGGCGGCACGATCTCATCGATCTGATCCAGAACCTCGGCATCGAGGATCACGTCTGCCGCCCCGATCTGGCTCTCGAGGTGCTCCATCGTGCGTGGTCCGATGATCGCCGAGGTCACGGCCGGATGGTTGATGACGAACGCCAAGGCCAGGTGGATCAGCGTGAGACCCGCCTGCTCGGCCACCTCGGCGAGGGCGTCAGCGGCGTCGAGCTTGGCCTGGTTGCCGGGCTTGGCCAGGTCATAGTGCTCAGGCAGCATCGCTGCTCGGTGGCTGCCCGGGTCGCTGCCATCCTTGCGCCACTTGCCAGACAGCCAGCCGCCTGCCAGCGGGCTCCACGGGATGACGCCCATGCCGTACTTCTCGCAGGTGGGGAGGATCTCGGTCTCGACGCCGCGCACAAACAACGAGTAGGGCGGCTGTTCACAGACAAAGCGCTCGCGCTGGCGCCGCTCCGCCGTCCACTGGGCCTCGACGATCGACGAGGCCGGAAACGTCGATGATCCGGCGTAGCGGACCTTGCCCTGACGGATCAGATCTGAGAGGCCGGCGAGGGTCTCGTCGATGTCCACGGCGGGATCGGGCCGATGGATCTGGTAGAGGTCGATGTGGTCAGTCCCAAGGCGACGCAGGCTGTTCTCACACTCTTGGATGATCCACCTTCGGGAGTTCCCCTGTTCATTGGGATCAGAGCCCATCGGACCGTGCACCTTGGTAGCCAGGATGACGTTGTCCCGGCGACCCGCGAGGGCCTTGCCGACGATCTCCTCTGATTCGCCTGCCGCATAGATATCAGCAGTGTCGATGAAGTTGATGCCCTCCTCGAGAGCGGCATGGATGATCCGGATCGAGTCCTCGTGGTCAGCGTTGCCCCATGCCCCGAACATCATGGCCCCGAGACACAGGGGGCTCACCTTGATGCCGGTCGAACCGAGGTTGCGGTACTTCATCGAATCGTCCCCCACTGTGGCGCAGCTCGCCTCTAAGGAACCTATCTGTCCCCACGAGGTCTCAACCAGACTGCTCAGAGTGCCGCGCTGCCCCACCCTCGCAGTTCGTGGGCACTCCCCCCGTCGTGTCTTGTCCGTCACGAAGGGGACCTGGCGATTCCACCTGCTGCCACCTCGGAGGGCCCTCAGGTTGAGCAGAGGAGTCGATAGCGTGGCTCTTGATGCCGGATGCAGATGAGATCCGACGAGCGCAGCGGGCCGCGTGGGCCGGGCTCTCTTCGGGTTGGGAGAAGTGGGACTCGGTCATCATGAACCAGCTGGCCCCCGTCAGCGAAGCGATGATCCAGCGCCTCGGCATCAGGGAAGACCAGCAGCATCTCGACATCGCTTCGGGCACAGGTGAACCGGGAGTGAGCATCGCCAAGCTCTCGACGAGGGGACAGGTCGTGCTGACTGACCTCGCAGCGGAGATGCTCGAGGTCGCCTTGCGACGAGCCGACGCACAAGGTGTCACCAATGTTGAGACGAAGGTGTGCAGCGCCGACGATCTGCCGTACAGCGACGCCACCTTCGACAGCGTCTCGGTGCGCTTTGGCTACATGTTCTTCCCCGACATGCACAAGGCCACGGCCGAGTTCGCGCGTGTGCTAAAGCCGGGTGGACGACTCTGCTCTTCGGTGTGGGTCGAACCCGAAGAGAACCCGTGGACGCAGATCGCCTTGGAGGCGATCGCTACCGAGGTGGACATCGCGCCACCCGACCCCAACGGGCCGAACATGTTCCGGTGCGCCACTCCGGGCCAGGTGAGCGCCCTCTATGAAGCCGCGGCGCTGCACGACGTAGCCGAGTGGGTCGTCGACGTCGAGCTCGTGACGAGGTCGCCCGAGCAGTACTGGGAGATGATCAGCGAGCACGTCTCGCTCGCCGTCGCCGTGCTTCAGCACGTGGACGAACTCACCCGCGAGAGGATCAGGGCAACCGCCATGGAGAAGGTGAGCGAGTTCGAGAAGGGCGGCACGGTCCGGGTGCCGGGCGCGGCCCGTTGCGTCATCGGCACGAAGTAGGACGTCGTTACGACGTGCTCCTGACTTTCCGATAGGCGACCTGTGCTCGGTGCTCGGTCGGTGCTCGGTCGCTGATCGGTCGCTTGAAACGGATGCTCGCGGCATTGAGCAAGCAACGTCTCGTCCGTCGGGCCACCCTCACCAGCCAGGCACGCCTACAGATGACTGTCTGAGCTGGTGCTGATCCTCTCGAGTCGCTCCAACGTGGCCGTCATCGAGTCGACCACGGCGTTGTTCCCATTGATCCATGCCCCGCTCTCGTTGAGCAGGATCCATCGGTTCTCCTCTGAGCCGCAGTCAAAGATCTCGGTGACCGTGGTCCCCTCATCGCCGTCCGGCACGAGGACGTACCCCCAGCGGTAGCCGGCTGGAACGCCGACCTTGGCAGGATCACCTTGAGCGGTCGGGATGTCTCCCGGAGCGGGCTCCCACGTGATGCGACGATCGAGCTCGAACTCCACGACGTAGTTCACCATCAAGTAGTCCCGACCAAGCCGATGCATCTTCATGGTGAAGACGTCGCCGATGCCCGAGAGGGGATCTCCATCGACGGCACCGCGGAGCATGTCCGAGCCGTCGAACTCCGCGTGTCGCATCGGCGTGGCCAAGATCTTGAAGATCGTGGTCGCCGGTGCCTCGATCCTTCGGGACACCTCAACCCGTCCGCTCTCTTCTGTCATGACGTCGTCCTTCCGAGTGCTCCGCTCGTGATCCTTCTCGATGGCCCGCAGCCGAGCACCGGTGGGTGCTGGACGCTCACTGCACCAGGCGCTCGAGGTGGATGCTCACCTGCTCGATGATCCTCGTGAGCCGAGCCGTGGGCGCTGGGTCATCCCACCGACGCTAGATCTCCCCACGTCATCACACTTGACGATTGCCTGGCACTGGCCCACCAAATCACTGAGTATCGGCAGTGGAATTTCCACAAAAACGCTCCAACCGCTGTTACATTCTGAGATCACGCACAAAGCACCTAAGCCACCGTCATCATCGGTGAAGAACGGTCTCAAACTGCCGCTCTGTCGTCTGCCGATTTCGTCCAGGGCACAAACATAGGGAGGGCAGGAGTTGACGTCTCCAACGCACGAAGAGCGAGAGGCATCGAGCCAGCTTGATCTGACCTTCGCTCCACCAGAGCGACAGAACCGCGCGACGGTGTTCTTCCGATTCATCCTGGTGATCCCGCAGATCTTTGTCCTCTATTTCGTAGGCATCGCAGCCTTCGTCGTGCTGGTCATCGGCTGGTTCGCAGCGCTCTTCACCGGGCGTCTCCCCGAGGGGATGGCGGACTTTCTTCGTGGATATCTCAGGTGGTCGACGCGCGTCAACGCCTACACGTACCTGATGACGGACACGTACCCACCCTTCTCGTTGGACCCATCCGCCGACTTCCCCGTTGATCTTCATGTTCGGTCGGGACGCCTCAACCGATTGGCCGTCCTCTTCCGCTACTTCCTGGCCATCCCCGCAGGGATCGCTGCCTTCGTCCTCAGCTTCGGCATGGCCGTCTTCAGCATCGTCAACTGGTTCGCCACGCTGATCAAAGGCGAGCAGCCCCGCACGTTCTTTGAGGCCTACGCAGCTGGTCTGCGCTTCGTCGCTCGCTTCAACGGCTACTTCTACATGCTGACCTCGTTCTATCCGTCCGAGGTGATGGGCGCACACACGTCAGCTGCCGGCGACACCGACTCCATCCCTCCTGTTGGAGAACCGCTTCACGCAACGATCTCGGAACCTGGAGCAACGTCGCTCGTGGCTCCAAGCGAGCAAGCGACTGACGACGTGGTCCACCCGGTGGCCATCGAGAGCCAGGCAAGCAGGTGGTCGCTGGCGCTCTCTTCCGGTGCCCGGAAGCTCGTGGTCGTCTTCTTCGTGCTTGGCGCGCTTGCGTACGTCGCCATCCCCGTGACCGTCTTCGCCCTTGGAGGCTCGATCACGCAGCGAGTGCAGGCCGTCACCGCCCAGAACCAGACGGTCGACGCCTACAACACCTTGACGACCTCAGCGAAGACGCTGCAAACAGAGACCGCCAAGTGCAGCCAGCAAGCGACAGGCGGCACGTCGCCCGTCGCCTGCCTCGAAGCAAGCGACGCCGAGTTCTCGACAGCGCTGGCCACGTACGCCCAATCGCTGTTGCTGATCGATTTCCCAGCCTCGGTGTCCTCTGAAGCAAACGCGGCAATCTCGGCGGCGATGAAGGCCAGCGCCGCAATGAAGAGCCTCTCGACGGTCGGGTCGAGTGCCACTGCGTACCAATCTGCTGCGACCAGCCACGTGCTCCAGAGCACACTTGCTCAGGTGGATTCGACGTTCAGCCAGCTGAACTCATCGCTGATGAGCCTCTAGGTCGGCATTTCGGAGGCCCGACCGTCGAGACAGCGCCGTCCGGCTACCAGCTGACCTGATTCGCTTGCACCCCGTGCGTTATCAGCGTCGTCCCCTTGAAGGTCCGGAGGACTTCCGCTCGAGGCGCTCAGCTGCTGAGGTGGGCCGCTGCCGAATTGGCAAGAGTGCCGACGCTGTCTTCGCCCAGACCTGCATCGGGGCCAAACAGAATCAAGAT
>Ga0075017_100002405_pt1 | contig 11695 bp, 11 predicted proteins | sample AleBraG_ABR_2012_FD_71475 | JGI IMG/M metagenome (GOLD analysis project Ga0075017, IMG submission 71475) | Freshwater sediment microbial communities in response to fracking from Pennsylvania, USA - Alex Branch Run_MetaG_ABR_2012 | ecosystem: Environmental > Aquatic > Freshwater > Creek >...
CATCTGATTGGCCCTGATGGTTTCGCTACTCACCCGGTCGGCGAACAAACTGAACTGCTCTTTGATGCGATTCTCCATATCGCCGCGTGCGCAATAGAGTTCTTCGTACAAACCCCGCGCCGGCCATGCTTCACTCGGCAAGGAGGTCACCACAAAGCAAGGGTTCTCTTTCCCATCGAGGTGTTCCGCCTTCGCCGCCACGCGGCGCGCGCGATCCCAGCCACCCTTCTTCGTTTTCTTGGTCCGATAGGCAAACTCGCTAAACGCGCGCTGGTTTATCGGTCTCCCGCCACTGCTGCGCCGCTTCGTGCATCTGCGCCCCAATGATCTTGCGCAAGCGCTGATTGCGCGCCAGGCCGAACACAAACTCCACTTGATTGCTTTCGCACCAACTCATCAGCTCGTTGCGGCAGAAGCCAGAGTCGCCACGCAGAATGATCTTCACTTCCGGCCAGGCCGTCCGAGTCTGTGTCACGATTCTTGCGATTTCTGCCAAGCTGCCGAACGCCGCATCGTGGTTGGCTTCCCGCAAGCGCGCGCACAGCACATGCTCTCCGCAAAAGATGTACAGCGGCAGATAGCAGTAACTGTCGTAATACCCGTGAAAGAACCGCCCCTCCTGCTTGCCGTGCAACGGCAGGTCGGTGGGGTCCACGTCCAGGATGATCTGTTCGGGCGCCTCGCGGTGTGATTCGATGAACAACTTCACCAACAACTCATCCACTGACTCTTTCCAGTAAGTGATTTTCTTGTAGCGATCCTTCTGGCCGCTTCCCAACTCCATCAGGTTCAGCGTGCTCTTGCCGGCCAGCGGATCATTCAGTTCATGCCGTCCCGCCAAAATCCCAAAGACTGGATCACTCCGCAGTTGCTCGTGATCGTTGATGTCTTCATATCCCAGGGCCAGGCCATAGATCCTTTGCGAGAGCATCTCCAGAATGGAATGCTCCACTTGCTCCTGATTCCTGCCATCCAGAAAGCACTCTGCCAAGCGCGGCACAAATTCAGACGCTTGTCGGTCTGGCGCAGCAACAATGCGCCCCCATCCGAACTGATCGTGCCGCCATCAAATCGGGCGACGATCTCGCGCTTCCCACTGCCTTCCAATCCGAAACTCGATTGGTTACACTCTGTCATAGCGAAGGCGTTTCTCTTTTGCCGCTAACTGTTGCGTGGAAACTCAGTTATGCCATATTGGAAGGCCTTTTGCCACTCCTTCGTGAGAAATGCGGGCTAGCCACCGCCGCGACCGAAATTCTAGTCGATCATACCGACAACCAGGACGTTGCGGCCTTCCTCGCCGCAGTCGCGCAAATCGCGGGGCAGGTTCCACTCCAGGTAGAGCCCATCGATACCTTGACGACCTTCCGGCAACTGATTGAGCTCCTAGAGAAGTCGCACGACAGCCAAAATCGGAGGAGGCGCCCTTTGACTAATCCGCTATTCGAAGGATTGTTCTCATAACGTAATCACCATGGAAAACGAACTCTCCCCCGCCCCGCTCGAAGACGGCTTTCAGCAGTTCATCGACCTCGTCAAAAATGCGGTTCCTTCACCACACACCAAACGGGCGTATTCCGAAGTCCTTAAAGAATTCCACGCCTGGCAGATCACTATCGGCGAAAGCATTTTGAACAAAGCGACACTGAACACGTTCCGCTGGCGCAAGCGCGAAGTCAAGGGTAGTCAGCTTAACAATACAATTATTAACTTGCGCAATTAAGCACCAGTTTACTTATCCAGCGCCGGCATTGGCAGTTGCTGCTCCTTGTGCTCGCTCCGTAAAACCTCAATCGTTTGCTTTTCCCGCTCGCCCTCCGCATTCCGCCGCAAGCGAAAATAAAGCGATGCCAGCTTGATGTGCGGTTCCAGCCAATATGGGGAGGTGGTAATTACTGCCTCAAGATCCTGAACAGCTTTCTCAGTCTCACCCGATGCCGATCGAACGAGCGCCAGAGCGTACCGCGCCATCGGGGAAGAAGGTTGAAGCGCCACCGCCCGTTCCATGTAGGGGCGCGCGGAGTCGATCTCTCTCTCTCGATAGAGAATTGCACCGAGATGGAACGTCGCCTCAAAATCGCCTGCATTCGCCTCCAATGCTTTCTTAAAGGCAAGTTTGGCTCCTTCTTCGTCGCTGACCCGATCCCGCGCCATGCCGGCCCAAGTCCAAGCACCCGGGATCGCGGGGTCCAGCCGAATAGCTTCGTCCAGATCTGTTCGAGCACGCTGGAATTGTCCCAGATCGAGAGCCGTCGCTCCCGCCAATAGGAGCGCTTCGGCCCCTTCTCCTTTACGACCCGCTTCTTCCAATAAACCCACCCCCTGCTCGACGCGGCCGGCGCGCACCAAAGCCGCTCCCAATTGGTACTTGACGGCGCCATCAGCCGGATGTGCCGCCACCACGGGCTCTAGCAAATCGATCGCTTTCTCCGGATGGCCGGACCGGGTTTGGCAATCCGCAAGCATCTCGAGTGCCTTTAGATCGGTCGGCGCGGCGGCTGAAAGCTTCTCTAACTCGCGTGCCGCCTCGGGCAGCCTCTGCATGCGGTAGTAGGCAAGCGCGAGTCCTCTTTGAATTTCAGGATCGGTCCGCTCGCGAGCAGGTGCGGCCTCCAAAACCGCAATCGCCTCATCCAAGCGGTTAAGGTCGGTAAGCGCGGAGGCGAGATTCGTCCGCACTTTTGTGTATTCCGGATGACCCTTCAACAGAACGCGATAGTCCCGAATCGCGGCGGCCAGATCGCCACTTTTGTGCTCTGCCACGGCGCGGCGAGCCAATTCTGCCGTGCTTTCCTGGGCGTGGATGGCCCATGCAAGGAACAGCAGGCAGCCCAACCAGCGCATTTCGCCCATCAGTATATACTGGCCATCGTGTGGAGGGCGCTCGCCCACTTGCACATGAGTGAGTTTCATGGTCCTTTCCCGTCGCCGCCTCGTTCAACTGCTCGCAAGCACATCGCTGATGTCTTGGGCGAACGGCCGTGGCTCCTCCTCCAAGACAATTTTCGAGCGGATTCCCGCGCAACAGAGTGGCATTGAGTGGGTCCACGACAATGCCAGCTCCCCGGAACATTGGCTTCCCGAATCCATGTGCTCAGGATGCGCGTTCTTGGATTACGACAACGACGGCTGGATGGATATCTTCCTTGTTAACACTGGCCCGTGTGCTTTTTTTCACCCCGATCATCCCCCGCGAAACGCTTTGTACCGCAACAACCGCAACGGCACATTTACCGACGTCACCGCCAAAGCGGGTCTCGACTCCCATCGGTGGGGAGAAGGTGTTGCAGTTGGAGATTTCAATGGGGATGGCTTTCCCGATATTTATCTCACGTGCTACGGAAAAAACATCCTGTATCGCAATAATGGGGACGGCACCTTCACCGATGTAACCGAAAAGGCAGGCGTGACGGGCGCCGGCTGGGCCACCTCCGCTGTATGGTTTGATTACGACAATGACGGCAAGCTGGACCTCTTTGTATGCAGCTTTGTCGATTACGAATCGCCGGTCCGAGTTACTTGCGGTGATAACAAGTTAGGAAAACGGTTTTACTGTATCCCGCGTGTTTTTGAAGGCCGCAGCAGTTACCTGTACCATAACAACGGGGATGGCACCTTCACGGAGACTGGTCACCTTAGCGCAATAGGAAAGAATCTTGGGAAAGCGCATGGAGTGGTGGTGACGGATGTCAATAATGACGGATTGCTCGATCTTTGGGTGTCGAACGATACGACGCCGAATTTCCTGTATCTGAATCGCGGCGACGGCAATTTCGAGGAAATCGGCTTGTCGGCCGGCGTCGCGTACGCCGACAATGGTCAAGCCCGTTCCGGAATGGGCGTGGATACTGCCGACTACGACAACGACGGGAAAATGGATCTCTTCGTCGCAAACATCGATCGGGAGCGCTTCACTCTCTACCACAACGACGGCGATAACATGTTCACCGACCGCTCGGACTCAACCGGCATTGGCCGAGCCAGTTACTATCTCAGCGGATGGGGCTTGAAATTTTTCGACTATGATAACGACGGCAATCTGGACCTGTTTATCGCCAATGGCCATCCAGACGATATGGTGGAAAGCTACTCGCCCAATGTAACCTGGGCCGAGCCGCTGTTACTCTTCCGCAACGACGGCGCGAAATGGACGAATGTAAGCGAGAGCGCCGGACCGGTGTTCCGGCAAAAGTGGCCCGCCAGGGGTTTGGCCATCGGCGACTATGACAATGATGGCGGCATCGATGTACTCATCAACAATAACGGCTCCGCGCCGCTGCTGCTGCACAATGAGGTCGGACGTCGCAACAATTGGCTGGGTCTCAAACTTGTGGGGGAAAAGGCGAATCGAGATGCGGTGGGCGCTCGAATCACGTGGAGTTTTGACGGCAAGACCCGCTCCGTCATGAAGACAAACGGCGGCAGTTACCTTTCTGCTCACGATCCGCGTCTCATTTTGGGCGCTAGCCAAGCCGGGAAGATTGACTTCGTTGAGATTAAATGGCCGCTTCCTTCGGGACGCGTGGAACGTATCGCGCCGCTACCGCTGAATCGTTACATTACGATTGTCGAAGGAAAGGGAATCGTAGGTTGACGTTTACAGTTGCCTCTCATCACGGTCCGGTTCGATGACGCGGCGAGAGTTACTCGCGGCGCTCGGGGCTGGAAGTCTATCGCCCCAATTGACCGCAAAAAAGGCTCCACTCCCCGGACCACTTTTGCCGAAATTCGTGGATGTCGCGCCTCGCTCGGGAGTGAAGTTTCGGTGCGAATCTTCAAGAACCTCCCAGAAATACCTCATCGAAACTATGGGCGGCGGTGTTGCCGTGTTCGACTATGACGGGGATGGCCGCCTGGACCTGTTTTTCGTCAACGGCGCGGCACTGCAGGAAACGATGAGTGGGCGCATGCCGGACAAATCGAATCCCAAATTCTGGAACAGGCTGTATAGGAATAACGGCGACGGTACGTTCACCGATGTAACCGAACGTGCGGGTGTTCGCGGCCATTCATATGGCATGGGCGTGGCGACGGGTGACTATGACAACGACGGCCGTCAGGACATTTACATCTCCAACTACGGCAAAAACATCCTGTATCACAACAACGGCGACGGCACCTTCACTGATGTAACGGAAAAAGCCGGAGTGGGTGCCGGAGGATGGTCTGTCAGTGCCTGCTTCGTCGATTACGACCGTGACGGAAGGCTGGATTTGATTGTTTCGCGCTATCTGGACTGGGACATTCACAAGAACCCATGGTGTGGTGATGAGTCGCGAAACTTCCGCGGTTACTGTCACCCCGAAGTCTTCAAACCCGCTATTCACATCGTCTACCACAACAACGGAGACGGCACCTTCACCGACGTGACTCAAAAAACGGGGCTCGACCGTTTTCCAGGCAATGGACTCGGCATTGCGTTCAACGATTTCGACCTTGACGGCTGGCCCGACATTCTAGTTGCCAACGATGCCTTGCCTCAGCAGCTTTTTCGTAACAATCGAGATGGAACCTTTTCGGAAGTCGGCGTGACGAGCGGTGTTTCCTATGACGAGGACGGCCGTGTGTTTTCCGGCATGGGGGTGAGTTTTGAGGACTACGATAACGATGGCTGGCCTGACGTATTCATCGGGGATCTTGCCAACCAATCGTATGCGCTCTTCCACAACAACAAAGGCATGTTCGAGTACGCATCCCGTACCAGTGGTGTAGAGGCGATCAGCAAGCCCCACTCGGCTTGGGGACTGCAATTCTTTGACTATGACAACGATGGGTGGAAAGACTTGCTTGTCGGGCAGAGTCATGTGATGGACAACATCGAACAGACCCAGCCGTCCCTGCATTATCGGGAACCCCTTCTCCTCATGCGAAACATCAAAGGTCGCTTCGAGAATGTCTCGGCAGTATCGGGTGTTGTTTTCCGGAGTCCCGTTGTCGCTAGAGGTATCGCGTTCGGCGACCTGGACAACGACGGCTTTGTCGATGCTGTTGTTAACTGCCTCGACGGAAGCCCCTTGATTCTGCACAACGAAGGTAACGGGAACAATTGGATCATGATCGACACCGCCGGCACAGTAAGTAACCGGGATGGTGTCGGCGCTCGCATTCGCCTTGTCAGTGAGTCCGGTCTCCAGCAGTTCGCAATGGTGGGCACTGCCGGCAGTTACACGTCTGCCAGCGATAAGCGAGTCCACTTCGGGCTCGGCCAGGAAACAAAAGTGAAGGTAGTGGAAATCTCATGGCCCAGTGGCACCGTGCAAACGTTAGAAAATCTGGCGCTAAATAGAATCCACCGTGTGGAAGAGCCTAGAAAGCGTTGATGGCGCACTTCGCCCTGGCGGGCTATAGGAAAGAATTCCCATTGCATCGGCTGCCCAACCTAGCTAGAGAATAGTTATCGAAATGCATTTTCTAAGTGCAGTCCTCGCGATGCTGGCAAGCGCCGTGATTTTGCCCGCCCAGTCTCAAAGCCAGCAGGCTGTCTTCACAAATCCGTTGCTTCCGTCCGGACCAGACCCCTGGGTCGTTTTTCATGACGGATTCTACTTTTACATGAATTCGACTGGCGTCAATCTTACTATCTGGAAGACGCGGAGCATGGCCGATCTAAGGTCCGCCGAGAAGAAAGTCGTTTGGACGCCGCCATCGCAAGGGCCGTACTCTCATGAAATCTGGGCGCCCGAATTGCACTTCCTGCGCGGCAAATGGTACATCTATTTCTCTGCGGACGCCGGCGGGAATTTTACGCATCGGGTCTGGGTCATGGAGAATGGAGGCCACGACCCACTTGCAGGCGAATGGAGCATGAAGGGCAAACTCTCCGACGCGGCAGACAAGTGGGCTATCGATGGTTCGGTGTTTGAAAACCGGCGGCGGCTTTACTTCATCTGGTCGGGATGGGAAGGAGCCGTAAACGGGGTTCAGAGTATCTACATCGCAGAATTGGAAAACCCTTGGACGGTGAAAGGCAAGAGAGTCCGAATTTCCACGCCCGAATACCCGTGGGAGAAGGTCGGCGACCGCAATCTCAAGAGAGACGCCGAGGAGAATCCGGGACTCGATATAGAAGAACCGATCCACATCGATGTAAATGAAGGGCCGGAAATCCTCCGTCACGGAAGGAAAATATTCCTGATCTACTCCGCCAGCGCCTGTTGGACAGATTTCTACGAGTTAGGAATGCTGACGGCCAATGAGGAGAGCGACCTGCTCGCCCCTTCGTCGTGGAAAAAGAGTGCACGTCCTGTTTTTTGGCAGTCGCCCGCAGGCGGCGCATTCGGACCCGGCCACAATAGTTTCTTTCAATCGCCGGACGGAAAAGAGGATTGGATTCTCTACCACGCCAACCCGAAAACTGGTCAAGGCTGCGGAGGAGATCGCTCCCCGCGAGCGCAACGTTTCTCCTGGAATCCGGATGGAACGCCGGATTTCGGCCGGCCCGTAGCTATAGGCGCCCCCATTCACAAACCGTCTGGCGCCGCGGTCCAGTGACGGCATGTTGTGCGCAGGCAACTCCGAGCGCGATATCGTAGGCCTTAAAGGTTACGATGCGTGCTGTCCATATCGGGCATTACCTATGGCCGCTGCTGTTCGCGGCTACGGTGCCGATTCTACAGCCGGGGCCGCCTGTGCCGGCGCCGCCCGCAACCGTGCCGCCGGTTCTGCGCCCGATTGGCGCGCTTCTCGATCCCCTGGAATCGAATCCGTCTCAATCGGTCACGTTGCGCGGCGTGGTGACCCTTGTCCGCATGTATGTAATTTACGTCCAGGATCAGACAGGGGCCATGGCGGTCAATTTCTCACAACCAGCCAGGCTGGCGATCGGCGACGAAGTAGAGTTGCAGGGCCGGTATGACCGCAGCCGCTCTGGCGGGGAATTGCGGGCCTTCACGATCCGAAAACTCTGGTCGGGATCCGCACCGGTCCCGCTCTCATTGGAACCGGAACAAGCCGCAGAAGGCAGCTTCCGCGGACGCCTTGTCGACACGGAAGGACGTCTGTTGAAAAAGCAACTAGGCGAAGGCTACCTCAGGCTCACGCTCGAAGGCGCGGGGCAAATCTTCGGCGCGAATCTGGAATTGTCGTCGCCGGTCGGCATCAATTCTCAACTAGCCAAGAATCTGGAGGAAGACAGCGTTCTCCGCTTAGTGGGAGTCTGTGCTCCCACGGTTAGCAGCGAGGAATCGGTAGGCAATGCTTTCATCGTCCTGATGCGCTCCACCGACGATATTCGCGTTGTCGTTGCGCCGCCCTGGTGGAACTTGAAACATGCCGTCTGGCTGGCGTTTATCGTCATAGCGATTCTTTCGGGCTTCTTCTGGATTCGCCATAGGTCTCTTCATCTACGCTTTCAGGCCATCGTCGAAGAGCGTTCGCGAATTGCGCGAGAAATGCACGACACGCTCGCGCAAGGCTTTTCGGGCTTAACGTATCAGTTAGAAGGATTAGCTCGGGAACTGAACACCTCGCCGCAGCGTGAGCCCGTTAAACGCCACCTTGCGCTTGCCCTCGATCTGGTCCGGCATTGCCGGGAAGATGCGCACCGCTCAATCTTCGCCTTGCGGTCGCTGGCTCAAAGAGAACCCGATCTGCTTGACCTTCTCGTCGGCTCCTGTAGTTCGCTGCGAGCGCGAAACGATATTCGCATCCTTACCGAACGCGAAGGAAAGCAGGCGGCAATCGCGGATGCCACGTTGAACCACCTTCTGCGAATTGGACAGGAGGCAATAACGAACGCAATCCAGCATTCGAACGCCACCGAAGTCCGCGTATTGACCCGGTTCACGGATTCGGGCATCACTCTGGAAGTCCGCGATAACGGCTGCGGATTCGATATCGCGCGCGCCCGACCGGTGGAAGCGGGGGGCTTCGGCATTACCGGGATGCGCGAGCGCTGCAAACATATTCGCGCTGAATTCGCAATTCAGTCAGATCATGGGGCCGGAACCACCGTCACCGTGCAGGCCCCGCTGCTCCGCAAGAAGGGTCGCTGGCGGAATGAAGAACCAAAGCACGATGGCCACGAAGGTCTGGCGCCAGAGAGTGGGACGGTGGATTCGTAATGATTCGAGTTCTTATCGTCGACGATCATATTGTGGTGCGCCTGGGCCTGCGAACGCTGATTCAGAGTCAGACGGATATGGAGGTAGCAGGCGATGTGGGGAATAGTCAGGAAGCCCTTCGGGCCGCCGAGAGCCTCCGCCCGGACGTCATTGTCATGGACCTCCGAATGCCTGATTGCGGCGGGGTGGAAGCTGCCAAGCGCATACGGAGTATCCTCCCTGCAATGCGAGTCCTTTTTCTCAGTAGCTTTTGTAGCGAGGAGGAGGTGTATCAGGCTTTGCAGGCGGGCGCTCGCGGCTATATTCTGAAAGATGCGGCCAGCGAAGATCTGCTGGCGGCCGTACGGCGCGTTCACGCCGGCGGAACGTGGATTCCGCCTGGGCTAGCCGCACTCTACGCCGACCGCGTCCAAAGGCCCGCCTTAACGCAACGTGAGAAGGAGATTCTTCATTGTGTCTTCCGCGGACTGACCAACAAAGAAATCGCCTACGAACTCAGCGTGGCCGAAAACACCGTCAAAAACCATATCAACAATCTCATGTGTAAGCTCGATGCCAAGGACCGCACCCACGCCACCCATCTCGCCCTTGTCAGAGGATTACTAAGTGTGGATTGATGCCGACTCTCCCATGGAATTGGCTGTCGCTTACCCGCCGTAAAAAACTGCTGCTGCGGAATTGGGCCTCGCTGATCGGGCTAACGGTCGTTGGAATTTGGGTCGGCGTGAGCTTCATTGACGGACGCCTGCTGCGCCCCTATCGCGATTCGTTCCTGCGCGGCGACCTCTCCGACTGGACTTTTTACGGAGGGCAATGGACCACCACCGACGGCGTGCTGGAAAATCTGAGCGGCGCCCGCGGAGACAAAGGCGTTGTTGGAAGCAAGAATTGGACTGACTATACCGTCGAAACCGATCTCCGTCTGGATGCGGATCCCGCGGATTCGCTCTGGGGAGACGCGGGCGTCATCGTTCGTGTCACGGACCCGTCTGCCGGCGTGGATGCGTATGACGGCTATTACGTCGGCATCGGAAGCGAGGGCAACGTGCTCCTGCTTGGGCGCGCCAACTATTCGTGGGTCAGGCTGAGTTCGTCGCCCCTGGGCGTCCAGACGATTCGCGGCGTCTGGTTCCATCTTCGGGTCCTTGTCCGCGGCTGCTATTTCGAGGCTTCCATTCGCGGTCCTGCGGGCCGGCGGCAGGCAGAACTCAATTACTTCGACGACAACTGTGCCAAACGTTCCGGCGAAGTGGGAGTGCGGACATTCGGATTGCCCGCCTCCTGGAAGAACTTCACCGTATCCCGGCCCGATTGAAAGGAGCGGCGCGCTCGGCGAGAATTGGATGACGAGAAACCAGCTCATCGATCAGTGCCGTCTTCAAATTGGACTGAGTCGCCAGTTCTACCCGTGTTTCTATGCGTCTGGGGCCGTTATAGCCCCGACTGAGGAGGTCGCCGACAATCCCGACAGCCAACCGGCCCATTGAGTATGGGTCCTGCACGACTAACGAATCGATCAACCCGTGATCGAGATAGTTAAGCAGATCCTGCTCCTGGGCTACGCCGATTAGTCGCACACCACGCCATGGATTGTTGCGCAACGCTATAAAAGCGCCGCGCACTGCGAATTCGTCCGACGCAAAAATCGCCTTCAAATTCACTCGCGCGGCCATAATATCTTCGGCAATTTCGCGGGCACGCGCGTGGTTGGAAAGCCCGTACTGTAGATCGACAATGCGTATGCCCGGAAACTTCGCCGCCATGGTTGCGGAGAACGCTTTTTCGCGCTGCACAGCAGCCTCGACAGTCGGGCTGACCCCGATCATCGCAATCTCTCCTTCCGATTGCAGGATCGCGCCCATCCGCTCTGCCGCCAGCCTACCCATTCGTTCTGGCTCGCTGCCGATGTAGGCGGAATAATCGGTCGCCTCCGTCATCACGGGCGAATCAACCAGCACCAAAGGAATGCCTTCCGCTTTGGCGTGTCGTACCGCTGAGGCAAGCACGTAGCCATGTGAAGGCGCCAGCACAATGCCGTCTACCTTCATTCGAATAAAGCCTTCGAGCATGGAGGCCTGTCCGGCGAAGTCCGTTTCCGATTGCGGGCCATTCCACAAAACACGAAGTTTACGAGCGGACGCGGTCATTTGAGCCCCCGCGTGTAGACTTTCCCAGTAGTCGATGGCGGTTGTTTTCGGGATGACAGCAATCACGCCGGAACGTCGCCTTGTGCAGGCAGCGTCATACATGCAAGCCAGCGCGCCGGGCCAAACCATCAAGAATCGTCGCCGGATTATGTTCGCAGCCGTGGTGAACTCCCGTGGATTCCCCATCATAATCCCTATCATTGAGACCCAAACGCCCTTTCCCGTGATGGAGAACACTAAGGTGATGGAGAACACCAAGTAAGATACCCTTTTTCGGTGAGTAGTGAGAATTTCCCATTTCCACTCCAGATGTTTTTCGGGTATAAGAGTAACGGCGGTGTCGCCACGACTTTAGTAATGCCGTACCTATGTGGCGCCAAGGGCGTGGAAGTTTGCCCGTATCGACGCCGGGGTTATTGATGGGGGGTCACTATGAAAGTAATCGCGAAATCTAAAAGAGTTCGGTTGTTGGCGTATCTAGTGCCG
>Ga0075017_100002406_pt1 | contig 11693 bp, 8 predicted proteins | sample AleBraG_ABR_2012_FD_71475 | JGI IMG/M metagenome (GOLD analysis project Ga0075017, IMG submission 71475) | Freshwater sediment microbial communities in response to fracking from Pennsylvania, USA - Alex Branch Run_MetaG_ABR_2012 | ecosystem: Environmental > Aquatic > Freshwater > Creek >...
CATCCACACTCTGAATCTGTCCGTCCGCCAGCTCGCGCGCAAAAGCCCGCTCCAACACCGCGGTGGCCCGCGCCGCCTGGGCGGCCGGTATGGCGCAGCAGATGGAATGCTCCGAACTGCCCTGCGAGATCAGGATCACCGAGATGTCCTCCTCGCGCAGCGCGCCGAACAGGCGATGCGCCGTGCCCGGCACTCCAATCATCCCCGCGCCCTCGAGGTTGATCAAAGCCACATTCTCGATGCTGGTGATGCCCTTGACCGGTTGATCGGATTGCGGATGAGCGCAAATTAGCGTTCCGGGCTTCTCCGGCGAAAATGTATTGCGTATCCAGATGGGGATACCCTTGCCCACGGCCGGCGCCATGGTCTGCGGATGGATGACTTTGGCGCCGAAGTACGCCAATTCCATCGCCTCGTTGTAGGACAGTGAGCCGATCACGCGCGCATCGGGCACGCGGCGCGGATCGGCCGAGAGCACGCCGTCGACGTCGGTCCAGATGTGAATTTCCGCGGCGCTGAGCAGCGCCCCGAAGATCGAGGCGGAATAGTCGCTTCCATTGCGACCCAGGGTGGTTTGAATGCCATCCGGATCGCTGGCAATGTAACCCGTCACGACCAACGTGGCGGGCGGCACCGGGCCTGCGCCAGCGCCTGCAGCGCCGCCATTGGCCAGCAGCGTCGCCAGCCGCTGCGTCGAGGGCGCCCACTGGATGCCGGGCCCCAGCGGCCCCCACTGCGCCACCACACAGGCACGCGCATCAATCCATCGAATTCCGGTACGCTTGGCCCGGCGCTGCAGATAGCGCCAGAACAGCCGCGTCGACCAGATCTCGCCGTAGCCTGACACTTTGTCCCGTACGTGCTGACCGGCGGTGCGCATCACCTGGGTGGTATGCAGCACGCTGTCCAGGTCGCTCGCGTCCCGGTCGAATTCGGCCAGGTACTCATCGGCCACCGCTCCGGTCAGCAGCGATCGGGCGATGTCCGCGTGCCGATCGCGCAGCGCCCGAAGCGCCGCACGCCAGCTCTCCTCCTGGCGCTCGGCCATGACCACCAGCTGCAGCAGCGCATCCGTCACGCCCTTGCAGGCGGAGAGCACTACGGCCAGGCGAGCGCTGGGTTGGGACGCGATTATGTCCGCCACACGGACGAAACAGGCTGCGTCCGCGACACTGGAGCCACCAAATTTATGGACGACCCAGGCGTTGGGGTCAGGAGAAGTCATCGGCGGGGCACTACTGGCTGCAAAAACCGCAGCACTCTACTGACCGCCCGCCCTTCCCGCAAGTTGGCCCGAACAACCCAGTTGGCCCGAACAACCCCCGGCTAGTCCAACCGCTTGCGAAACCGACTGGCGGCGACCCCGATGGCCAGGAGCACGAACAGCGTGAGTTTAGCCAGCGGCCGCCACAGGTCCCCCAAGGTGGCGCCGCGCAGGATAACGCCGCGTAGAATCTCAATAAAATGCGTCAGCGGCAGAGCCTGAGCCAGGTACTGCACCAGGTGCGGCATGCCCTCGAAGGGAAACGCAAATCCAGACAGCAATATGGACGGCAGCAGCGTAAAGAACCCCAGCTGCATGGCCTGAAACTGCGTTGCGGCCAATGTGGAAATGACCAACCCCAAACTCAACGTCGCGGCGATGAACAACCCCGCGCCCAGGTACAGCTCCGCCACGCTGCCGTTCACGGGCACGTCGAACAACAATACGGCGGTGAGCAGCACGATGGTGGTCTGAATCAAGCCCACGGCAACATACGGCAGGAGCTTCCCCACCATCAGTTCGCCGGAACGTACCGGCGTCATGATCAACAGCTCCAGATTGCCGCGCTCGCGCTCACGCACCAGCGCGATGGCGGTGAACACCACCATGGTCATGCTCAGAATCACGCCGATCAGTCCGGGCACCACCTGCACGGCCGTGCGTCGCTCCGGGTTGAATTCCACCAGCACCTCGATGAGCGGTGTGGTGCGCAGCGTCAAGCCATCGCGCCTGGGTAGCGGGGCGTCGGCCACGGCGCGCACGGCGGTGTCCACGCCGGGGCGCGTCCCATCGACGATCACCTGCGCCACCGGGCGCACCGCGCTGGCCCCCGCGCCCCCCGACAGACCCGCCGCCTGGCCGGCTTCAATTCGCCGTCGCTCGAAGTCGGGCGGAATGTACAGGCCGGCCTGAATTTCGCCTCGCACGATGGCGCGACGCAGCGCCTCCACGCCCTGCGGCCGAGCCACGAAGTCGATCACCTGGCTGGCCCCGATGTCGGCTATCAGCGCGCGCGAGCCTTGGGTGTTGGCCAGATCCACGACGCCGGCGCGCACGTGACGCACGTCGTTGTTGATGCCATACCCAAAGATCAGCATCTGCAGCAATGGGATGCCAATCACCATGGCCAGCGTCAGGCGATCGCGCGACATCTGGCGCAGTTCCTTCACGGCGATCGCGCCCGTGCGCCGCAGCGTAACGGGCATCACCTTCGGTGCTCCGCCAAGGTGGCTGCGACGAACACATCCTCGAGGCTCGCTGCCGCCACCGACACCGTGGCCGCGACGCCGGCCTGCGCCAGCCTCGCGCGCACCAAGGCGACCCCCTCGCCGCCTGCCGGAAGGCCGTTGCCCGCACCGCCACCGGTGGGCGCCGTGGGCGCAATGGGCGCCGTTGACGCCGTATCCATCAGCGCGCGCAACCGCAACCCCAGCTGCGCCAGCGAGCGAAGCCCAGCCAAACCTGCCAGCGCAGCGCGCACGGCCGTGGTGTCCTCGGCCTCGATTTCCACCACTTGCATGGGCAAGTGCTGCATGAGCAATTGCGGCGAACCATCCGCCATAATGCGGCCCTGATCCAATATGGCCAGTCCGTGGCAGCGCTCGGCCTCATCCATGTAGTGCGTGGACACCAGGATGGTGGCGCCGCGCGCGGTGAGGGCAAACAGACTCTCCCAGAAGTCTCGCCGGCTCTGCGGATCCACCGCGCTGGTCGGCTCATCGAGCAGCAGCAACTGCGGCTGGTGGAGCGTGGCCGCGGCCAGCGCCAGCCGCTGCTTCTGACCGCCACTGAGCGTGCCCGCCGGCCGATCCAGAAACTCCGCCAACCGGTATTCGCTCACCGCCGTGGCGATGCGCTGTGCGGCCAGCGCCTTGCCCAGCGTGTAAATGCTGGTCATGAACTCGAGATTCTCGCGCGCGCTCAAGTCTTCCCATAGCGCAAAGCGCTGCGTCATGTACCCCACTTGACGACGCAACAATTCGCTCTGGCGCGGAATGTCGAGGCCCAGCACCCGGATCGTGCCGCTGGTGGGTTGCAGCAACCCGCACAGCATGCGAATGGTGGTCGACTTGCCCGACCCGTTGGGACCCAGAAAACCGTAGATGCGTCCGCGTGGAATACTTAAATCCACATGATCCACCGCGACGAGCTTGCCAAACCGGCGCGTGAGGCCATGGGCCTCGATGGCGACCTCGCTCACGGCTCGCGGCTCGCGGTTCACGGCGCGCTGTTCACGGCGCGCCGCCCGTCGGCGGCTCGCCCATGGGCACCTCCACCGGCAATCCCACCGGCAGCTCGAGGGCCGCGGGCGCGGGCAAGTCGATCTCGGCGAGATACGCCAGCCGGCTACGGTCCTTTTGGGTGAGCGAGTAATACGGCGTAAAGCTCGCTTCCCCCGCCACGTATCGCAGCGTACCCGTAAACACTTGGGCCACGCCGTCGACCTTGACGGACAGGCTCTGCCCGGCTCGCAGCCCGGCGCGCTCCGGCTCCGGTACGTAGACGCGTGCGAAGGGCATGCCGCTGGCCAGCATGATGACCACCGCCGCACCAAGGGGTGGCCGCTCCCCCAGTCGATAGGGCAGCGCCTCGATCACTCCGTCCACGGGCGCGCGGAGTTTGAGTCGCTCGAGCAGCACATCCTGCTGGCCGAGCAGATCGTTGGCGGCCCGCAGCGCCGCGCGCGCCTGGTCCAGCTGCTCGCTGCGGGTACCGGCCTTGAGCAGCGCCAACGCCGCCTGCGCTGCGCGCGCACTGGCCGCGCTGCTGTCACGCGCCTGCAGGTCCTGATCCACCTGCGATTGCGCGATCAATCCTCTGGGCAGTAACTGCGAAGTGCGCAGGTACTCCCTCTGCGCTTGATCGCGCAGCGCTTCGGCGGCGGCCAGCTGGGCTTGTGCCTCGGCGATCTCCTCGCGCCGCGCCCCGTGCGTGAGCTCCTCCAGACGATGCTGCAGCTGACTGGCCTGCGCGGCGAGATTTGCGCGGGACGGCGCCAGCGCGCTGTCGTCCAGCTGCGCCACCACCTCGCCCGCCTTGACGGCTCGCCCTTCGGTGACGGGCTGCGCCACGATCTGCTCGTTGGCGGTGGCGGCAATCTCAAAGCGATGCCGCTCGATGGTGCCCATCGCCGGTGCTCCCGTGTGGTGCGTGCAGCCCGCCGTCAACTGTAGGGCAGTCGCCATGCCGGCCAGCAGCGCCACGCGTGTTGATACCGCCATAGTGCCCACTGCGAGCCTTGTGGCCACTGTGGCCATCGCCACATTGGGGCGATGCACGTTGGCGGGGCAAGCAGAAGTGGCGTGGCGAACCATGGCCACCGAGTTTACCTAAACGCTGGGCCCGTCAAACGATCGCACGCGACCCGGACCGACGTAGCGCTGCCCCGACATTTGGCGGTTGCGCCGAAACCAGCTAACGTGCGCTCTTACTAGGGACAGGAGAACGGACGTGGGCAGGCACCGGCATGAGCGTGCGGCCAAGGGCTTGAGCGGGCGCCGAGCCCCCTTTTGGTTGACGCTGGCGAGCGTCGCACTGGCCGTGCTCGCGAACAGCGCGCCGACCGGCGCAACCGGCGCAACCGGCGCAACCAATGTGCCCCGCGCGGCCCGCGAGGCGGGGGACGGCGAGGTGGATCGCATCATCGTCCAGTGGCACGCCACTGGCGTGGCCGCCAACCATATCGACAGTGCCGCGGCCCGCGCGGAATCGCTCAGCAACTGGAGCGGCGTCCCCCTCAAGCCCCTCCACGCCATCCACGACCACCTGGATGTAGTGCGATTGGACACGCCGGTGCACGGTGAGGCCCTGCGCCAGACCCTGGAGCGGCTGCGCCTGGACCCCACCGTGCAATACGTGGAGCCGGACGCCAAGCGCTACATCCTGGGCGTACCTCCCGCGGGCACGCCCCCGAGTGATCCGCACTTCAGCGCCGGATCCGATGCGAACGGGATGTGGACGGGCCAGTGGTACCTCCACGATCCCGTGCTGGACACCAGCGGGGCGACGCCGGTGGCCGCGGTGGGCGCCACCTCGGCCTGGTACACCGCCTCGAGCGTGGCCAGCACCACCACAGGCGTTGGGGTGACGGTCGCCGTGCTCGATACCGGCGTGGACCTCACGCATCCGGACTTAGGTCTTGTCGCCACCGGCGGCCAACTGCTGCCGGGCTACGATTTCATCTGCAACGATACAGGCGTCAACTGCACGTTGACGGACCCCAGCTACACCTACATGGTGGCCAACGACGGGAACGGCTGGGACTCTGATCCCACCGATCCCGGTGATTGGATCAGCGCAGCGGATCTTGCCCCCGGCGCGTTCTTCCACAACAAGGGCTGTGGCCAGGGACCGAATCTCGACCAGCCGGTGAACAGTTCCTGGCATGGCACGCGGGTGGCCGGCATCTTGGCGGCGCAGACCAACAATGGCATCGGTATTGCCGGAGTCGCACCCGACGCCCAGATCCTTCCCGTGCGTGTCATAGGCAAATGCAGCGGCTACATCTCCGACATCGTCGCAGGCATGTACTGGGCCGCCGGCCTCACCTATGCCCCGCTGGCCGTCGTGCCGGTCAATCCCTATCCCGCCTCGATACTGAATATGAGCATCGGCTCGGCCGTTCCCTGCTCCCAGACCGAGCAGGACGCCGTGACCGCGCTTGCCAACGCCGGCCATCTGGTGGTGGCGGCGGCCGGGAACGATGGCGGCCCGGTGGGCGCACCGGCCAATTGTACCGGCGTGCTGTCGGTGGCCGGCCTCCGGCACATCGGCACCAAAGTCGGGTACAGCGATGTGAGCAGTACGGCGACGGCGATTACCATAGCCGCACCGGCGGGGAACTGCGTGAACACGCTGGGGGATAGACCGTGGAGCCAGCCGTGTCTCTTCTCCATTGAGACCACCAGCAACGATGGCGCCATGTCCCCGGGTGCGCCTTCCTATACCTACTCACTCTTGAATGCCGGGTATGCCGGAAACATCCTCAACGAAGGGTCGGTGGGCACCAGCTTTGCCGCGCCGCTGGTGTCCGGCGTCGTGGCGCTCATGGTGTCGGCCAACGGGCGGCTCACTGCAGCCCAGATCATCGCCCGGATACAAGCCTCCGCCCGGCCGTTTCCCGTCCCCGCAGTGCCCGCTACGGGTGGCCTCTGCCACGTGGCCGCGCTCACTCAGGATGCCAACGGTCATTACACCGATGTGCAGAACACCGATTGCCAATGCACCACCGCCAGCTGCGGGGCCGGCATGCTCTACGCGCCGGGCGCGGTCAGTGCGGTGCTGGCTCCCACGGTCAGCATCGTGCCCTCGACCACCCGGGCCTCGGTGGGTGAGACCGTTACCCTCGATGGGAGCGCCAGCTCCTCGGCCAGCGGCACCGTCATTGCCTCCTACTTGTGGCAGTCCGATCCCAGCGTGGACATCGCCAATGCGAGTAGCGCCGTGGCCAAGCTGGTGTTCCCGGCACTGCGTCCCGTGCTGGTGACCTTGACCGTCACCGACAGCGCGGGCCGCCAGACTCAGGCTTCGACCACGATTTACTCCACGCTGATCAGCGCCACCCGCAGTGGGTCGGGCGCGGTGGGGGCCGGCGCATTGGGCATCCTGCTGGCCGGCGTGCTCGGCGCTGTGGCGCTTCGCCGTCGCCGTGTCGCCTTCGTCGCCGTGACGCCCGCGTCGCCGTGACGCCCGCGTCGCCCGGTCGGGCGCGTCCGGCGCGCTGATTGACCATTTAACCGTTTGAACTGTATCCGGGCACGACTGTCGTTATGCTATGCGGCTGGCCCCGATGCCCGCTCCCAGGAGAGTAAGTTGAGTTCTATCGTTCGCGCGCCCGCGGGGCGCCTGCCCCGCCGTTTGTCTTTGCATTTCCTCCGGCGCGTGTCGCCGGGATTCGTGGCCCTCACCGCGGTCACCTCCCTCACCTCCCTGCTCTCGGCCTGCGGCGGCAACAGCGCGCGCTCGGCGGTGGCCACCCCCATCGGCACCACCACGGGCGTGGCCCTGAGCACCTCCACCAGCACGAATCAGATTCAACAGGGTGCCAGCTTCGTAATTGCCGCATCGGTGGGGAATGATCCCAATGCTCAGGGCGTGACCTGGTCGCTCAATCCCGCGGGCGCGCCGAACGGAGGTGGGACCCTGACTCCTCTGACCGCCACCACGGTCACCTATACGGCGCCCACCGGCGTGCCCGGGACGGCCACACCCATCGTCACGGCGACCTCCAAGTACGATGCCACGCAAACCGCCTCCGCGACGCTGGTGGTGCTGGGCTCGCCGGTGCTCGAAGCCGGCACCCCCTTCCCAGCGAACGTGGGCACGACTTACGCTACTTCGCTGATCGTCGATGGGGGCCTTGCACCCTTTACGTGGACACAAACCGGCACGCTGCCCCCCGGCCTGACCTTCGGAGCCAGTACCACGGCCATCAATTCGGTCAGTGGCACGCCCACCGCCACGGGTCCCTACACCTTCCAAGTGAGCGTCACGGATGCGAACGGCGTGACCACCGCCCAGACCTATACGATCAACGTCAATGCGGCCACCGCCTGCCTGCTGAACGGCCCCTACGCGCTGCTGGTGACGGGCTTCGCCCTCAACAGCTACACCGTGGGCGCCGCCAGCTTGAAAGTAGACTCCACCGGCAACGTGACGGGCTATCAGGATTACACCTTCGGCACGGGTACCGTGGCCGAATCCCTTTCCGGCACCTGCAACACACGCACCTCCAACAACGGAACCCTGACCATCGCCGGGGCTTCGGTGCACAGCCCCAACTACGATTACGCCATCACCGCCAGCTTTGCCGACGGGCGCGTGCAGTTGACCAATGGCGGAGCCAATGAAGCGGCCTCGGGGTTGCTGGTCAAGCAGGATCCGATGGCCTTTGGCCTTGCACAGCTCGCCGGCAGCTTCGCCTTTGGCGCATTGGGCATGCAGATCGACAACACGCGGGTGGGCTTCGCCGGCGAATTTTCAATCGATGCCACGGGCGCCGTCACCAGCGGGCGCATGGACAGCAACGCGACGCAAGCCCTGAGCGCCGCCGCGCTATCCGGGTCCATGAGCGCACCGGACGCCAATGGCCGCGGCACGCTGAACTTGAGCGCGGGCGGACAAACCTTTGTGTTCAGTTACTACGTGGTCAACGTCAACAAGCTCCTGATTGTCAGCGCGGCCTCACCGATGAGCGCGCCGCGTCTGGCGGGGTTTGCGACGCGCCAGAGCGGCGCTTTCGATAACACCGCGTTTGGCACGCCCAGCATTCTGAGCCTGTGGGGCGGCTCGGGCAGCACGCCCCCGCCGGCCTATTTGGCTTTGGGGCGGCTGTCCAACGGCAATGCTGCGGCCGGCACCGTGGACATGCAGCTTGATACCGCCTCGCAACGCACGGGCGCGCTGGCCAGCTCGATTCCCGGCGGCAGCTACGCCGTCGCCGCCGATGGTCGCAGTACGATGAGTTTCACCGCCAGCGGCGTGACGCGCCAGTTCGTGGCCTACCTGGATGGCGCCGCGAACGGCTACGTTATCGAGTCAGGCAATGTAAATGGCGACGCGGGACTGCTCGAAGCGCAGTCCACAGGGCCCTTCTCGCCCTCCATCCCCGGCCTGTTCGTCAGCGGCACGCAGTTTCCAGAGGACTCGGGTCCCATTGTGCTGTTGCCCGCCGTGAGCTTCAACGCCGGCGTGTTCTCGGCCACGTATGCCAGCGGCTCTTATTCGCTGAACACGACCAGCGGCTACGGCGTCGGCTCGCTGAATGTCACCGGCGCGGGGAACAGCGTCATATCGCTGTACATTGTGACCCCAAAGAAGATCCGCGTACTGCGCCAGGGCGCGATTTCGCGGAGCGGTGCGATCGAGTGGTTGGGGAGTTGAGGCGGCCCGCTTAGCTTGGGTCAGCACGAGTGGACATGGGATCGAACAGCTTCAATCCGTCGAAGCGACGAAAATCACGGTCAGTGGTGCAAAGCGTAGCGCCCAGCTCCATCGCCAAGGCCGCCAGCGCCGCGTCGGTCACCATGGGACCTGCAACGCGCGATTCGGTCAACTGGGTTTGGAGGATTGACCAGTAGCGCTCCCCCGGCGCCGGAATGCACGCCTGCGGGCGCCCTAGCCATGCGGCCACGAGGCGGCAGGCCGAGTCGGTGGTCAACGGATGCGCGTAGACCCGCGCGTTGGTCGCGATACGCACGAAGGCCAGCAGAGTCTGCCAAGGCAGACCAATAGGCTCTGCCCCATTGAGCCGCTGCACGAACCAATCCCGACACCGCAAATGCTGCTGGGCGTGCGAATCGTAGGCATACAGCAATACGTTCGCATCACAAAGAATCATCGATGGACGCTGCCTTCAAGCTGCTCGATCAGCGCGCCAATCTTATCGACGGACAGGCCTGGGTGCAGCCCCCCAAATTGGATGGTTTGCACCACAAATGGCTCAACTTTCGCCATGGCGCGCCGCTGCGCCAAGGCCGCACGCAGCAGTTCATTCACGACCTCCTTAAACGATCGCGCCGTGCGCCGCGCCTCGGCCTGCAGGCGAGCCGCAATATCATCATCCAAGGTTAAAGTCGTTCGCACATCTCGATGCTACAGGAGTAGCATCATGATGTCTACCGGGATGGCGGCACGTCGGTGGCTACGTCGGCGGTGGCCCCAGCGCCCGCAGCTGCGCAAAGCCGGCCGCATGCGCCGCGGCGCCCCCATCGGCCACCAGCGCCTGGCCTGTGATATAGCGCGACTCATCAGAGGCCAGGAACGCCACGGCGTAGGCAATGTCCATAGGCACGCCGACAAAGGGCGTCAGATTCTCCGACTCCATGATGGCCCACAGCGGCGGGGGGAGCTGCGTGAGCGCGGTTTCGGTGCGAATCAGTCCGGGCACGATGGTGTTGCAGCGAATGCCAAGCTTCCCGTGCGAGGTGGCGATGGAGCGGGTGAGCTGCATCACCGCGGCCTTGGAGGCGGCGTAAGCGGCCTGCACATCGGCGCCCTGAAGTCCAAGGGCGGAGGCCGTGTTGATGATTGAGCCGCATTTCTGGCGCACCATGTGCGCTAGAGCGTGCTTGCAGGCCAGCATGGTGCCGCGCACATTGACTTGAAACACCCGATCCCAGACCGCGACGTCCATGGTCTCGATGTTGTGATCCCGTTTGGTCACCGACAGGTCCGAGGCATTGTTGTGCAGCACGTCGAGCCTGCCGTGCGTGCGCACCACGCCCTCGATCAGCGCCGCGATGGAATCGCTCGAGGCCAGATCCAGTTGCATGCCGTTGGCGCGCAACCCCGACTTGCTCAGCCCCGCAGCGGCCCGCTCCGCGCTTTCCAGCCGTGTCCCGGTAAGCACCACCGTGGCCCCACGCTCCCCCATCACCCGCGCGCAGGCCAGGCCAATGCCGCCGGTGGCGCCCGTGACCACCGCCACCTTTCCCGCCAGTTGATTCATTGCTCGCTCCGAAAATTTAAGGCAACCGCACACCCAACAGCGCGCAGGCGTTGCCGCCCAGTATGGCCGCGCGCTGCGCCTCGCTGAACTCCGCCACCGCCCCCACCAGCTCATGCATATCGTAATGCGCCATGTCGTAGGGATAATCGGTGCCGACGATGAGTCGGTCCACACCGGCTTCCGCCGCCAGGTGGCGCAGCGCTTCGGGCCGGTACACGATGGTGTCGAACCACATGCGCTTCAGGTACTCACTGGGCGGGTGCTGACAGGTGCGTGCGTCGGGACGCGCATGCCAGGCGTGATCGGCGCGTCCGATATAGGAGGCCAGATACCCGCCTCCATGCCCGGCAAATAACTTTAGTCCAGGGTGCCGATCCAGCACACCGCCAAAAATCATATGGGAGAGCGCCAGCGTGTGCTCCAGCGGCTGACCCAGATGATTGGTCAGGTAATAGGAGCGTGCGCGCGGCCCCAGCGTCGTGCCCAGCGGGTGCAGGAACACCACGCAACCCAACTGCGCGCAGCGCGACCAGAAGCGCTCGAACTTCGGATCACTCAACTCGGCGCCGCCCACCGAGGAGGAAATCTCCACACCTCTGAGCCCGAGCGTGCGCACCGCGTGCTCGAGCTGCAGCACACTCAATTCCGGGTGTTGCAGCGCCACGGTGCCCATACCCAGCAGCCGATCGCTGTGGCGCGCACACTGCTCGGCGATGTGCTCGTTGATGGCGCGCACCACCAGGCCCGCCAGCTCAGGATCCGCCCAGTAGTAGTACTGATTGGGAGCCGGACTCACCACCTGCAAATCCACACCCATGGCGTCCATGTCCGCCAGTCGCTGGGTCAACTCCGTCAGCTTGGGGAACGCCGCCGGCAACATGGTCTTCAGCGTGTACTCGAGCGAATCGGGCGTCATCGATTGCGCCATGCGCTCGCTATCGGCTTGTCGTTCCGGCCGCTCGGCCACCAGCTTTTCGGCCG
>Ga0075017_100002407_pt1 | contig 11692 bp, 9 predicted proteins | sample AleBraG_ABR_2012_FD_71475 | JGI IMG/M metagenome (GOLD analysis project Ga0075017, IMG submission 71475) | Freshwater sediment microbial communities in response to fracking from Pennsylvania, USA - Alex Branch Run_MetaG_ABR_2012 | ecosystem: Environmental > Aquatic > Freshwater > Creek >...
TTCTGGAATCTCGGCGATCAGCTGCACCTCGGTCCCATTCCGCGACCTGATTTTTTGGTGTTTCTGCGTGATGGATTAGAATCCGGCAGCACTGCGGTGGCCGATAACGCGCTGACGCATCTGTTGGACCTGAGCGAGGACGTTCCCTACAATGTGCAGCAGCTGGCTAGCCAGTGCTGGACACTGCTGCAAGAAGAACGCCGGCCAAAGCTCACCCCTCAAGGCGTGGACCAGGCACTGTCACAGGTGGTATCGACTCAGCACGCGACTTATATGCAGCGCTGGTTGTCGCTATCTACCGCCCAGAAACAGACTCTCAAGATCGTGATCCACGAGCCTGGCGATTTCCAGCTCGCCGAAGTGGCGAGGCGCCACAATTTACCCCGTTCCACGATGCAGCGAGCCTTGCAGTTGCTGGAAAGGAATCACTTTCTGCGCCAGGATATGACCCCGACCGGAGCCAGCTGGAAGCTTGAAGACCCCTTCTTTCGTGCTTGGCTTGCGCAAGTCCAACATCGGCAATGACGCACTAAGAAGGAAAGACACCATTCGCGCTTTAAAGCACGCTAAACGATCAAATATCGGCCGGAAAATGACCTCTCGGTATTCGGCTTCGACTTCTTGCGAAAGCAACAGCGTATTGGTCTCGTTCACGGCGCGCAGTCCCGGCATGGCGGATCTGCCGTTTTCATCCCCGACGGGCCGCCAACGTCAGAAGATCTTGCCGGGGTTGAGAATGCCGTTCGGGTCCATGGCCAGTTTGAGCGTGCGCATCAGAGTGATTTCCTCAGGGCTGCGCGTGAGGTGCAAAAACGGCTTCTTGAGTGAACCAATCCCGTGCTCGGCGGATATTGAACCGCGCCGCCGCGCCACCTTCGCATAAACCCGCTCCTCGATCTGCGTCACGGGTAATGGCCGTCCACCCAAACTGACCGACAGGTGCAAATTACCGTCCGCAACATGGCCGAAAAAAAGCGAGGTCAGATCGCTCCAGGTAGCTTTCAACTCTCCGTCGATCTCCTCGACCAGGTCACCGATTTCACCGGTGGGTACGCTGACATCAAAACTCAGCTGCGGCCAATGCCCGGCTTTCTGCCACTCACCGGGAGAATCGCGCACGGCCCAAAGCTCGCCGGCCTCGCGCTGTGACTGAGCGATCAGGGCATCACGAACTGCGCCTGCCGCCATTACCTCACTGATAACCGCCTCGAATTGCCCTGAATCGCGCGCCGCTTCCGTCCCCATGGTCTCTATCAGCACATACAGACCGCTAGCCGATTCGAGTGGCGCCTTGCGACCAACGCCCGCGGTAGCTAACCGATAAAAGGAAGGCCACATCACCTCAAAGGCGGTCAGCTGCGAGCCAAATCCGGCACGCGATCGGCGCAGTAATTCAAGAACGGCGGCGTAATCCTCAACCATGCACAAACCGGTACAGAGGCTGCGGGCTTTTGGAAACAGGCGCAGGACCGCCGCGGTGATGATCCCCAACGTACCTTCCGAGCCGATGAACAATTGTTTGAGATCGTAGCCCGAATTATTTTTGATGACCTTGCACAATGAATCAATGACGGTACCGTCGGCCAGCACCGCCTCGACTCCGAGCACCAGGTCTCGCGCCATCCCGAATCGCAGTACTCGATTGCCGCCGGCATTGGTCGACAGGTTGCCGCCGATCTGGCACGACCCGCGACCTCCAAGATCCAGCGGGAAAAATAACTCGGCCGCATCGGCGGCGCGCTGTACCGCTTCCATCGTAACGCCGGCTTCCACAGTCATGGTGCCGGCGGCTAGGTCAATTTCCTTGATCTTCCGCATTCGTTCCAACGACAGCACGACGCAAGGTCCCATGGGCACGGCTCCGCCGGACAATCCGGTCATACCGCCCTGCGGCTGAACAGCGATACGCTGCGCGTTGCAATATCTGAGTATCTGCGACACTTGCTGGGTGTTGCGCGGGTAAGTGAGCGCCAGCACCCCGGGATTCGCCGATGCCTGAACGCCATAATCGCCCAGATGGCGCTGCAGATTCTGCGCATCCGGGCGCACGATGATATCTGCGCCGACCAGGGTCGACAGTTCTGTGACGATTCGGTCGGAGGCGCGCACTAGGCAGGGACTTCGCCGGCCACTGTGGTGCGGTACATTTCGCGTCGATGGCCTTGATAGTCATTGTAGGCTTGATGCAGGCAGAGCCGGTTATCCCACAGCGTAAGCATATTCGGTTCCCAGCGAAGTCGACAGGTGAACGCAGGCTGCGTGATGTGATCGGTGAGATAACGCATGATGGGTGCCGATTCTTCGGCCAGCATCCCCTCGAGACCGATCGCATACGAGGGATCGATATACAACGACTTCTCTCCGGTCACCGCATGCGTCCGGACCAGCGGGTGAACGCTGCCTTTGATCTTGCGCTGTAGGTCATCCGAGAGCGTCGCTTGCTCTCGAGTCGCCGCCAGCCGGCCGATGGGAGAATCGCGGACTTCGACCGCGTCTTGGGCTGCTTTCAGCACGTCGCGAATCGAGAAGTGAACTCTCATTCCTTGGATCATTCGCTGATAGGCCTCGCTCAGCATGTTGTAAGCCAGCGCCGCGTTGGCCCACATGGTGTCGCCGCCAAAGGGTGGAATTTCCACCGAATAGAGAATGGTCAACGCGGGCGGTTCTGGTAGAAAAGGCGAGTCGGTGTGCCAGCCCTCGCCGAAAACCATTTTGGAGGTGTCGTTCGCTTCTTTGATCAAGGGTTGCACATCGCGTTGTCCCGCAATGCCTTGTGTGTACGCATCCTCGGCAAATTCGCCGAAGCGCAGACTGAACGCATGATGATCTGCGTGCGACAACTTTTGATTGCGAAAATAAATCATCTTGTGGCGAAACAGCGCGTGGCGAATCTCGTGAAACTGCTGGTCGGTCAGATTGGGAATACTGGCGCCTGCGATCTCGGCGCCCATTGCCGCCGCCAGTGGCCGCGCTTCGATATGCCGGTACCCTGCCGCGTAATTATCGAACTTACCGGTCGGATGCAGTCGCATGAATCTCGCCTAATGGTGAATGACCGCATCACAGCTCATCTGGCGCAGAGATGCAACTTGAGTGCCGCAAGCCCGTCGAGAAACTTGATTCACGGCGAAACAATTCGTGCTCTGCGGCGCAATGAGTACGAGTGATACCTTGTGCTACGATAAATCAACGTTTTTGCTGCCGATCGCCACTCGAAATCAAGGAGTTCCAATGAACGTGCAGGCACCCAACGCCGAGAAACAGATCTGGATTTACACCCAGATGCTGCGCATTCGCGAGTTCGAGGAACGCGTCAAACGCAGCTTCACTGATCACCCCGGCGTGATCCGCGGTCATACGCATCTGGCGGACGGTGCGGAGGCGTCGATTGTCGGCTCGTTATCCCATTTTCGACCAGGTGATGCCGCGCTTGCCACCTATCGATGCCACGGCTATCCGTTGGCGTTAGGCAGCGACCCGAAGGCCGCGATGGCCGAGATCTACGGGCGCGCGGACGGACTTTGCAAGGGCCTCGGCGGATCCATGCATCTCACCGACGTCAAACGTGGATTCCTGGGTACGTCGGGGATTGTCGGCGCCGGCATTCCGCATGCCGCGGGTGCCGCCTGGGCCGCACAAATCCGAAAAAAGGGCGAAGTCGTTTATTGCTTTTTCGGAGACGGCGCATCGAAACAGGGAGCGTTTCACGAAACACTGAATATTGCCTCGCTATGGAAATTACCGGTGGTCTTTGTGATGGAAAACAACGGCTACAATGTCGTGACCACATCGGAGCAGGAGGACGCGAATGCGGCAAACGGCGAGCCGCTGGCCGTCAAAGCGAAGGCCTATTCGATGCCGGGCGTCACGGTCGACGGAGCGGATCCCTTGGCCGTTTACGCGGCTGTCGGGACAGCGGTTGAACGAGCACGCGCAGGTACGGGACCCACGCTGGTGGAATCTAAAGTCTACCGGCTCTCAGCTCACGGCAACATCATCGCCCCGCCGGGTGTGCCTCTTCACTATCCCGAACACGAGGCCATTACGGTGTTTGGTAAACGCGAAGAGTACGAGGCGGCGCTGCGCGGCGACCCGGTACCACGGTTTCGCGCGACACTGATAAAGACCGGAGTACTCAGCGCCGCGAAGGCTGACGAGCTGGTCGCCGGCGTGGCGACAGAAATGGACGCGGCGGTCAGTTTCGCAATCAAGAGTCCTTTTCCCAAACTCGAGTCCGCACTCGACAATGTTTACGCCTGAGCCGGAGCAACACACATGGCAACGCTACCCTTTATCGCCGCTATAGATGCCGGTATTCACCAGGAAATGCGCCGCGACTCGAGCGTCCTGTACTTTGGCCAAAATATGGCCACGACCGAAAACCATGAGTTCGTGGCCGCCTATGGTCACGAGCGTGTACGCGTCACACCGATTTCCGAAACCGCGGAAATTGGCATGGCCATTGGCGCAGCGATGGCGGGTTTTCGTCCCGTCGTTGAGCTATATATGGCGGAATTCATGCTGGTTGCGATGGATCAAGTCGTGAACGAAGCGCCGCGATTTCGCTACATGTCCGGCGGTCAGGTCAAAGTCCCGCTGGTGCTCAAGGCGGGCTTCGGTTTTGCCTGCGGCTGGGCCGGCCAGCACACAGGCTCATTGACCTCCCTATTCATGGGTGTCCCGGGCCTCAAAGTCGTGGTCCCCTCGACCGCGGCTGACGCCAAGGGACTGATGGCGACGGCTATTCGGGACGACAACCCGGTGGTCTTCCTGCATCACTACTTGCTGACATTGGAGATGGGCGAGGTACCGGACGGTGAGCACTTGGTACCGTTTGGTAAAGCCGAAATCCGTCGTCCGGGATCTGACCTCACGATCGTCGCAACCGGCTGGATGGTGCCACGATCGATTGCCGCAGCCGAGAAATTGGCCACCGAGGGGATTCAAGCCGAGGTGATCGATCCGCGCACCGTCGCTCCGCTCGATTTAGAGACCATCCTGAAGTCCGTCTCTAAAACCGGTCGCCTGGTAGTAGTCGATCAGGCGCCACGCCACTCGACGGTCGCAGGAATTATTGCGGCCGATGTCGCGGAACATGGATTCTCCTCACTCAAAGCGCCGATCGTGCAGGTGACCGCGCGCGACGCCCCCGTCCCCTACAGCGAACCCCTTGAAGCCTATGTGATACCGGATGAAGCGAGAATTGTCGCCGCGGCTCGAAAGGTTGTACAACACCGGCGCTGACGCCGAAACGAACACTCACCCGATTACACCGGCCAACTAACGCCGCCCCTTAAGAAAGCCAGTCACGACCTTCGAGAATATCGACCACGCGCGCGAGGAACTGCGAGGCCTGGCGGCCATCAGCCACTCGATGATCGACGGTCAGAGTCAGATCCGATTGGGAGCGCACCACGGCAATCCCGTCTCTTGCGACCACGACGTCCCGCTGGCGGCCCACCGCAAGAATGGCCGATTGCGGCGGATTGATGATGGCCGTGAATCGGTCCGGCCCCTGGGCGCCCAAATTCGAGATGCTGAAGGTGGCGCCTGCAATTTCGTCGCTGTTCAGCCGGCCTTTGACGCTGCGCTCAACGCAGGCCGCGCGGCGGTTGGCTATTTCTGCAAGCCCTAGCTGCTCAACGTTGTGAATCACCGGCACCAGCAGCCCATTGTCAATCGCGACTACCAGTCCGATATGCGCACCCATTGCCGGCACGATACCAGCATCCGATTCCAGGTCACCCGCGAAAGTGGCGTTCAACACCGAAAACTCTATCAGTGATCGCGCCACCGCCTGCAACAAAAAGTCATTGATTGACAACTTGACCGAGCTTTTCGGTAATTTTGCCGACAGTTCATTACGCACAGCATTAAGGACGGTCCAATCGACTGACCGAGTGACGGTAAATTGTGGAATCGTCGCATTGCTCAAGGTCATGGCACGAGCCAACGCCCGGCGCATCGCGGAGAGTGGCTGCGAAGTAGCAGTGGGAGCCCCTTGGCGTGGCGAGGCAGCACGTTCCACATCGTTCAGCTGAACGCGTCCGCCCGGTCCGGTACCCGTAATTGCACCCAGATCGATGCCACGTTCTGTGGCGAGTTTGCGGGCGACCGGTGTACTTAGAATTCGTCCTGTCTGGCGCGGCGCGGCAGCGGATGTCAGCGGCTGGGGACCTTGATGAGCGGGCGCAGCAATTTTTGGCTGCTCGGGTGGCCCACCCGCACCGTTAGGCGTCCACGTACCCACAGGACTCCGCGCATCCACAGGTTCCTGCGCATCCACACTGTCGATCCAAGCGACCCGATCGCCCACCGTCGCCGATTGATCTACTTGCACCAGAATTTGCGACAGCCGCCCGCTAGCAGCCGCCTCGATTTCCACCACCGACTTTTCGGTCTCGACCTCGAGCAACACTTCGCCGGCCTTCACGGTGTCACCGACATTTTTGAGCCAGCGAACGACTTTGACGTCCTCCATCACCAAGCCAATTTTCGGAACTTCTTGCGCAACCAAGGACAAGGGCAACTCCCGCGATTTATTGAGTTCGGCCCATGAGCTCGTGCACCGCAGCAACAATCGCCGGACTTCCCGGCAATAGCGCCCGTTCAAGCTCAGGAGCAAAGGGAATCGGTGCGAAAGGGCATCCGACGCGCAGAACCGGAGCGTCGAGTTGATCGAAAAGTTCTGATCCGATGCGCGCTGCAATCTCCGCACTCACCCCGCCGTTGACTACCGCCTCGTGGGCGATAAGCGCCCGGTGTGTCTTAGACACCGAAGCCGCTATCGTCGCCATATCGAGCGGCACCAAGGTCCTTAAGTCGATCACCTCAAGCGATATGCCGACCTCCGCGAGCTCACTAGCGGCCTCCAGCGCCCCCTGCACCATCGCCGAATAGGTGATCAGCGTGACATCGGTACCGGGCCTGGCAATTCGTGCCTTGCCGATCGGCGGCAATTCCGCGCCCTCGGCCAACTCTCCTTTCATGGTGTACAAGCGCTTGTGCTCGACGAACAATACCGGCTCACCGAGCCGGATCGAACTCTTTAGAAGGCCATAGGCCTCGGCCGGGGTCGATGGCGCGACCACGATGAGTCCGGGCACGTGGATGAACCAGGCCTCAAGGCTCTGCGAGTGTTGCGCAGCCGCTCCGCCCGCAGCACCCGCCTGAGTACGCACTACCATGGGCACTGCCAGCTGACCACCCGACATGTAGCGATATTTCGCGGTTTGATTCACCAAGCAATCCATGGACAGCGTGGCAAAATCAATGAACATGATTTCGAGGACGGGTTTAAGTCCGCAAAGTGCGGCGCCGGTCGCGAGACCGGTGATAGCCGCCTCGCTGATCGGTGTGTTGCGTACGCGCGTGGCGCCGTGTTTCTCGGCCAGTCCACGAGTCACGCCAAACGCACCACCGGCCGCGACGTCCTCGCCCAGTAAATGTACCGCAGGGTCGCGCGCCAATTCCTCGTCGAGCGCAAGGCGCAGAATATCAATGAAGGTGTGCTGCATGAAATCCTAACCTGGGATACCGGCGAAAGCCGGTGACCGGTAAACGTAATCAAGAACGCCGGACGGATCAGGTCGTAGTCCGGCGCGCGCGCGTTCAACCGCCTCCCGCACCTCGGCCACGGCGCGCTCGCCGATAGCGTCGAGCTCTTCGCCGGCCACCCCTCGTGCGACCAGAGTGCGCTTTAGTCGTTCGATCGGACATTTTTCGCGGATCTCGCTAAGCTCCTGCTTGGAGCGATACTGCTGCGCGTCACCGACATAGTGTCCGGCCATTCGAAAGGTCATGCATTCGAGCAGGTAGGGACCCGCTCCACCGCGCAATGCCGCGATGGCAGCGCCCGCAGCCGCAAACACGGTGGGCAAATCGTTGCCGTCGATGGTCTGCGTGGCAATTCCGTAGGGCGCAGCAAAACTACTCACGTGTTTGACGTTGGAATGCTCTTCGCGGCTGGTGAACTCGGCGTAGCCATTGTTCTCGCAAACGAACAACACCGGTAGGCGCCAAAGCGCCGCGAGGTTCAGCGTCTCGTGAAAGGCACCGGCGCCGGTCGCACCATCACCAAAGAAGACCACACTTATGTTCTTCTTTCCCAACGCTTGCGCTGCCCATGCGGCACCTGCAGCCAGCGCCAGATTGCCCGCGACAACGCCGGTCGCACCCAACACACCGTTAGCCGCATCGACTAGGTGCATCGAGCCCCCGCGACCACCGCACAGTCCGTTCTGTCGACCGAGAATTTCAGCAAAGGTCGCCGTAAGATCACTACCCTTGGCGAGTACATGGCCATGCCCGCGATGACTGGTGAATAACACATCATCGCGCAGAAGCTGCGTACAGACGCCCACCGCAACAGCCTCTTGGCCGGTGGATAAATGCGGGAATCCGGGAATCTCTCCGGCAGCCGCAAGCCGCTGCACCTGGGCTTCGAAATGGCGTATTTGCCACAGCGCCCGATACATCTCTTTCCAGTCAGCCAGCGTAGGTTCGGTCATGAGTTCGTAGCCTGGCGGGCCACCATGATGACTCGATGAGTTTTGGTAAACGCCTCAGTGGCGGCAGTCTTAAGATCCCATTTTCGCATGTATTCGTTCAGAACCTCGACGCCGATCGGACCATCGTAACCAATCGACCAAAGCGCCCTTAAGAATGCCGCGATATCGAACTCACCGTCTCCTGGCAATAGGCGTTTGTTGACCACCGAGTCCAAGAAATTCACCGGCATGGCGATAGTCCCATCGTTGATCTCCACACCGATGATGTCACGCGAGCTGAGTTTGCGGACCATCTCGCCGGGACCGATACCGCAACGCTGCAGATGTAAATTGTCGAGCATGATTCCGCCGTTGCGCTCGCCTGCCCCGCGCGTGATCGCCAGCACCTGGTCGAGCGACGGTGCACGCGAAAACTGCGGCGGCAGCATTTCAAAAAGCACCTTGGTCCCACGCTCGGCGGCCTGACGACACAGAATGGCAAATTCCTCGGTCAGCTTAGGAACTTCGGCGCAGTCATTTCCGAGATCACCGATTTTAATATGTCGAGCGCGCAGGAACTCGGCGGCGTCCAGCAGCAGAGCGCGAGTTTCATCCGATACCTTGCGGCGTGCATCGCTACAGAACCAATCCAATAGCCATTCCACTTCAATGTGGACGATTCCATTCGCATCGAGAATCTGTTTCATTTCCTGAAAGCTGTACGATTTACGAGTCTCGATAATATCGGCGTGCCAAAAACCCATGCCGGTGAACCCGGCTTTGGCCGCGACTTCGACTCGCGCCCGAAAGTCGTGCAGGCAACGCTGATCGGCGAGCGGATCCGCCCCGACCCCCAACGTCCAAAACGATCCGAGAATTTCAATAGGCTTTGTCACTGGCTTCTCAATCTTAAGAGGTCACACATACTTGTGTTGAACGGCATAGTACATCAGTGCGTTTCATCATCGAATTCATGCGCGAGCTCACTTTCACGGGGCGATCAACACTTTGCACTGCTCTGTGCGCCGGCGCAGTGTCTCGAACGCTTCGGGGGTCTTCTCCAACGATATCGTGCCGGTGACCAGCGCGCGGGGCTCGACGGCGCCGTCTTCCAGTACCCGCAAGGTCTCCACATACTCTCCTCGAGTAAAAAAGGCCGAGGTGATCAGCCGGATTTCCTTCGACAACATAGCAAAGCTATTGAACGTGTCGGGCCGCGTACACAATCCCAACAGCAGGATGGTGCCGCGGTTGCGCACCTGCTTGACGGCCTGCTCGATGAGGCCGGGAATGCCCACGCACTCGTAAACGATATCAGCCTTTCCACCCATTGCACGCTCGGCGCCACCCACGGGATCCTTGGGCTCAACCACAAATTCATGCGCACCCATCGTGAGTGCGCGCTCACGCTGATAATCGGCAATATCCTGAATAACGACCCGCGAAGCTCCCGCGCGGCGCGCCCAGAACGCAACCGCGAGCCCGATGGGGCCAGCCCCGAGGATCAACACCTTCTCACCGGCTTTCAGTCCGGACATATGAATTCCGTGCAGCGCCACGGCCAACGGCTCGATGATTGCACCGTCCGCGAGACTTAAGCCCTGCGGCAACTTGATGCATTGATTGGGGCGCGTCACCGCAAATTCCGCGTAGCCGCCGCCCTGTAGCCCGAACTTCTCGCACCAGGCCACTTCGCCCGCCATGCACGCCGGGCAATGTCCACAACTTTGCAGGGGGATGACCGACACCAGATCACCGACCTTCACACCCTGGGTACCGCGCCCCAGCGAAACCACTTCACCGGCAAATTCGTGACCGAGAATGTATCCCGCGTCCTTGCCGAACGCAGGATCTTCCGCAATGTGCAGATCCGAACCGCAGATGCCGCAACGCGCGACCTTGACCACGAGTTCACCCTCGCCAGGCTTGGGGTCAGGCACCGACGTACACATTAGTGGTTGGCGAATACCCTGCATGACGGCGGCGCGCATCAGTTCATCACCGCGATACCGCCGGCGCGGTCTCACGCAGCATGGCGGCCAATACAATGATCGCGGCGATAAAGCCGATCAGCATCCACAGAGTTATCCCCAGTCCATGCAGGTCGGCGACTTTTCCCGCGATACTCGGCGCGACGACACCACCCAGGATTTCACTGATTCCCATGGTCAGCGATAAGGCCGTTGCGGTACGGGTTGGACCTACCAATTCCGACGGTATCGTGGCCATGGCCAGGGGAAATACGCCGCTCTGCGCGGCGCCGACCGCGATGCAGGCCATTAGGGGCAGAAGCTGCATGCCGGGCGTGAACAGTAGACCCAGCGGCAGCACCAACCCCAACACGGAGGCCACTAGGATGACCGGCTTGCGACCGAACCGATCGGAATATCCCGGCACCAGAAACGCGACGCCCATGGAGGCTACGCCGAAGGACGACATGATCCAGCTCATATGCCGCTGATCGAAACCGCGCACCTGGATAAGGTACAGCGGCGTAAACGTAAAAAACACCACGAGATAAGCCACCAGCAATGTCGAGATCGCAATACACAGCCACATCGAGGGCTCACTCATGATCCGACCGGTATTTACGCTGGACTGATCGCGCTGCGGCGACGTCGCGGGCACCAGAGTGGCGGGTTCGCGCACCATCACCGCAATCAGCAAAGCCATGACCAGTCCCGGTATCGCGGCGAGATAAAATGCATTGCGCCAGCCGTATTTTACCGCCATCCATACGATGACTACAGGTCCCAAGGTGTTCGCAAGCAGATTGGCGCCGAAATTCTGGGTAATCCCCTGAGCCAACCCGCGACGCTCGGCGGGCACCTCTGCGGCCACCAGCGTCTGGGTGATCGGCATGATGCCGCCCTCGGCGATGCCCATGAGGAGGCGAGCGGCCAGCAGAGCGATGAACCCGGAGGCAAAGCCCGATAATACCGACGCGAGCGAAAACGCCACCGTGGCAACCACGAGCATGAGCTTGCGGCGCCCGAATCGGTCCACGAGGGCAGCCATACAGAGTCCGGCAATTGCCCAGCTCAAGGAAAAGGCCGAAGCGATGTTACCGATCTGGAAATTGTTTAATCCAAGATCCGGCGCAATAAACGAGGCCAGATAGCTGAACACATTGCGATCGAAAAATACCACGCCGAAATTTGCGCTCAACAGCGCGACCAACATCCACTGGTAGCGATTCATTG
>Ga0075017_100002408_pt1 | contig 11691 bp, 4 predicted proteins | sample AleBraG_ABR_2012_FD_71475 | JGI IMG/M metagenome (GOLD analysis project Ga0075017, IMG submission 71475) | Freshwater sediment microbial communities in response to fracking from Pennsylvania, USA - Alex Branch Run_MetaG_ABR_2012 | ecosystem: Environmental > Aquatic > Freshwater > Creek >...
CAAGGAACACCGTTTGATTTTCGGCAGCCGGCGGCGATCGGCGCGCGCATCGATCAAGACGACGAGCAGATAAAATTAGGGGGAGGCTATGATCACAACTTTGTTCTGCGCCCTCCGAAGGCTGGCGTGGATTCTCCATCCGTGCGAGTGACGGAGCCATCGTCGGGGCGCGTTCTGGAAGTGTGGACAACCGAACCGGGCGTCCAGCTTTATACCGCAAATTTTCTGGACGGCACGATCAAGGGGAAGGGCAGGAAAGCTTATCAGAAGCGGTCGGCCTTCTGCCTGGAGACGCAGCACTTTCCGAATTCGCCCAATCAGCCGAAATTTCCCAGCGTAGTGCTGACCCCGGAGGGTAAATTTCACTCCGTTACAAGCTACAGATTCTCGACTACCCGATCGGCGGGCCCTCTCCTCCCTCCCAACCAGTGACGCATGTCTAGGTGGACTGTTCTGGCCCTCGTTCTAGGGTAAATTTTCTTGACTGGCAGGGCTAAATGGGGGATATTCCGCGGGTCCCTCGAAGTCCAGATCATTCTAAGGTCACGGTTGATGAGAAGCGCCTGCGCTACAGGTTTGCGCGGTCCATTCCTAGAGGTTTGGCGCTCCCTCACAGATCCCCCCCCTGGAAGCGGATGCAATTTTTCAATTCACCTTCGCCTGCAATGCATGGAAATCTGGATGTTGTAGAAACCCCGTTACGATTTTTAGGTTGGCAAGACTATAGAAAATAGAGCGGTAGCGTTGAGTGTCTCTTAGGAGGAAACAACACTTTGATGGGCCGGACGGGAATCGCCGCAGGTCTGAATGATGTTCTTGGGAGCGTTGGTCGATGAAAAACCTCTTCTCTAATTTCCAAAAGAATTCCTTAGTGATTCAAGCGGGACAGGAGATTCAGTCCCTTCTCTGGCGAAGCTGGTCCAAATGGGTGATAGGACTTTTGTCTGCGGCGATGGTGGTGAGCGCTGTTTCGCTGGCGCTGGTCTCGCGCGAGAAAGCAGGCGGCAACGCGGCGACAAAAAGTTTGATCGCCAGTTCGGCGCCGCAAGACAACTCGGCTACCGCAAAACCGCAAAGCGAACCGAAGCCAGCGGAAAAACATGCCGCGGCAGGGGCAAAAAAAGTTGCCACTGGCGGGAAGAAGGACTCGAGCCTCGCCAGGAAAACGAAATCATCCGCGGCAATCAAGCTAACACCAGTCAACGAAGCGCGAGCTCCGGCGAATGCGAAACGTCTGACCAGAGAAATCAAACTGCGCCCGCCTGCGGGTCCATTGGGCGGCGAACAGGAAAATTCAGAAATCGGCAAAGCGCGGGCGAGCTGGTTTTTTGATCAACGGGCTTATCCGAACAAGCACATTCCGAATGGCGCTTTGCAACTGGCCATCGAGCAGCGCGACGCGATGAAGCAGAGACAGCGTTCCGCTTTGCACGGAATGGTCGGCGCGAACGGGATCATTTCCTTTCCGGGCGTTGGGACGTGGCAATTGATGGGGCCGCAGCCGGTCAATAATCAATTCGGTGAGAATGGCGGAAGCCCGACGGCTTCGGGGCGCGTCACCGCGATCGCGGTGGATACGACTGATTCCGCCGGAAACACTGTTTACATTGGTGGGGCAGCGGGCGGCGTCTGGGAGACGACGGATGGTGGCACGACATGGAAGAACCTGACCGATTCGCAGCCGTCACTCTCGATTGGCTCGATTACTATTGATCCCAACAACAATCAAACAATCTATGTGGGAACCGGTGAAGAGAATTTTAACGGCGACGCATTCTACGGCGCAGGCATTTTGAAATCGATCAATGGCGGAACGACGTGGACGCAGATGGGAGCTAGTACGTTTGCGCAGGTCCTGGGGCCTAACTCGGGCGGGAGTTATATCGGCGCGATTGCGGTTCAGCCGGGGAATTCGAGTATCGTGCTGGCAGCGGTGTCGTATTTCGTAAATGGAACTTTCGGCGGAATTTACAGATCCGCAGATGGCGGGACTAGCTGGACAAAGGATGCCGCTCCGCTGGGATTAGCGGCGACGAGCGTGGTTTTCGAACCGACCAGCAATGCGGGGACAACGGCTACGGCGTGGATGGCGATGGGGAATCCATTCGGTGAGTCAGTTAATGGCATTTATAAGTCGCTGGACTCTGGCCAAACATGGACTCTACAGGCTGGGGGGTTGCCTACCGCAAATGTGGGCAGAATTACGCTTGGCTATGCGTCTTCAACATCTGGTGCCGGGGCGACAATCTATGCCCTGGTTGCAGACTCTTCGACCGCGTCGAGTAATTTGTTAGGGATTTTCAAAACTGTTAATGGCGGAACTGCGTGGACTACCCTCACCGGCCCCACGGCGACAGGAGGATTCTGCGCGGCTCAATGCTGGTACGACATGTCGATCGGAGTCGATCCGGCGAATGCAAGCGTGGCGGTTGTGGGAGGCGGGGCAGGCCCAGATAATTTTACTTCGCTGTTTGAAACCACAGATGGCGGTACCACGTGGACCGTGGCTAGCGGAGCTGCCAACGATTTTACCGGCTTGCAAGGAAGCACACATCCACACGTGGATACGCACGCGATTGTGTTTACTCCGGCGATTGCAACAAATGGCGGCAATCCAAGGCTGTATGTGGGGAATGACGGTGGAATGTGGCGTACGGATAGTCCCGTGCAAGGGACGGTATCCCCAACTTGGGTGGATTTGAACGCGCAACTGGCAATCACGCAATTTTATCCAAGCCCTTCGGCGGGAATCAGCGATGAAAATTCCGGTTTTGGCGGGACGCAGGATAACGATACGGAGACTTTTTCCGGATCATTGCTATGGGACAACGATTTTACGTGTGGCGATGGAGGCTTCACCGCGATTGATCCCATCATTTCAACGACTGTATACACCACATGCGACGCCTTTGCGGGGGCCGTCGTCGCAAAGTCTGTATTCAATGGCGCAATACTCTCGGGACCGTTTCCGTCGTTTAGTGCCGCTGATTCGGGCATCAACAAAGCTGATGCGATGGAGTTTATTCCGCCGCTGGCGATTGATCCAAAGACAGTTAATTCTGCAATCGGTGGCGCAACGACACTCTACTTCGGAACGTGCGAGGTGTACAAGACCACGGATGCAGCGACAACATGGACTGCGACCAGCGTCGATTTGACCGTGGCGGGGGGCTCAGCAACATGTTCAACGGTACACGGCAGCCCGGCCATCACAAATATAGAGGTGGCTCAAAACAATTCGCAGGTTGTTGTGGCAGCAACGAGCAATGGGTTGGTGTGGGAGTCCACGACAGGCGGAGCGACGTGGACAGAGATTGATCACGGAAGCCTCCCAGTGCGGCACGTTACCGCGGTGCGGACAAAGCGCAACGACTCCAGCGGCCAGATTGTTTACGTAACGCTATCTGGATTCGGAGCGTGCGCCGGCTGCGGAACGCTAGGGCACGTGTTCAAAACAACTAACGGCGGGAGTACATGGACGAACATCAGCGGCGACCTGCCGGATATCCCCGTGAACGACATCATCGTGGATCACATTGGCTCGCCGACGAATCACGATGCGCTTTATATCGGAACCGACGTGGGCGTGTTTGCTTGCCCGGATCCGGAAACGGCAACTCCTTGCACGAATTGGACGGTGGTTGGCGATGGGTTGCCAAATTCACCGGTGCTTGGTCTAGCGATGCGGCAAACTTCGCGCATTCTGCGCGCGGCGACGCATGGGCGCAGCATGTGGGAGATGCAGATGGTTGATGTTCAGCCACCTTCGCTGGCGTTCTTGAGCGGGTTGACGCCGGGCGCCGTGATAGCTGGGGCAGCGACGACAGCAGTAACGGTCACAGGCTGGAACTTCAGCAGCAGCACAGTCGTGCTTCTTGATGGAGTTTCGGTTGGCACCCCGACGTTTGTAAGCACCACGCAATTGACAATCTCCGTGAGCAACACGCTGCTGACCAGCGGCCACGTTTACACAGTGTCGCTGGTTGATCCCGCGGGAGTTCAGCCCGGGTCCATTCCGGGAAACGGCGGGCTTCCGTTTGCGGTGATGAATCCGGTCCTGGGCGTACCCACGCTGACAAATCCAACCACTACGGCGGGAACGCCATCGTTTACGCTGCACTTTACGGGATCAAGTTTTACAAACAGCACGGCGGTGAGTTTCCTTACTCCGAGCTTGATTCTCTCTGGAGGGGTCGCCAGCTCGAATGGAACAGTGTTTGACGTGCCGGTGCCGGCGCAGGTTTTAACGACCCCCAACCCCGTTGTTCCGATCACGGTGACCAATCCAGTGCCTGGCGGCGGACCAACTCCTCCTTACTCCTTCACATTTTCGATCACTGCGGGCGCGAACCCGTTAGGAATCTTCCTTCCTTCACCAATTGTTTTGGGGCCGATTGCGGTTGGCGCGAATACATCGCTGACGACGCTCGGAATCCAAAATGTGGGCGGGGCGACCTTGAATATCACTGCCGCGACCTTTTCTGGGGGAAACACAGCCAACTTTGCGTTTGTTGCTGCGACAAACGCACCGAGCTGCAACTTTGAGACTACTGGGACTGCAGCCGTCACAGCTGGCGCTACATGCTTCTTCGGCATCAAATTTACGGCGGGGACGCCGCCGGGCTCGGCAAACAGTACAACCACCCTAAACGTTACAGACAACTCCGGCGGGACGGCCGGGACGGTTCAGCAAGTCCAGGTGATTGGACAGGCGGGACCACTCGCGTCTATCACGCCAGTTAATTTTGGCGCGGTTACGGTGAATACAACCAGTCCGACAATGAACGCAACCGTGCTTAGCTTTGGCGGCACAACCGCCGTCTCGGCAGTGGGAGTTACAGTTCCTGGCACAAATCCAGCCGATTTTAAAGTGGTCCCAGCAGCCGCTAGTACCAATCCGGCTTGCGGGACGCCGCCCTTCAAGGTAGCCCCGAACACTGCATGCGACATCGGTTTGCAGTTCACGCCATCCGTCGTGGGCAATGAGACTGCGACGCTCACGCTCACAGACAATGCGCTGAATGTGCCGCAGAGCGCGGCGTTGACCGGCATTGGAATTGAGATCACTTCGATCTCGCCTTCGCTGGTTGCGACGGGCGGGCCGGCGTTTACGCTTACGGTGAATGGAGGCGGATTTGCGCCGAGCGCCGTAGTGAATGTCGGGACGACCGGAGTTGCGGCTGGGACCCCACGGTTGACGACGTTTGTAAGCGCGAACCAATTGCTCGCTTCGATTCCGGCGTCGGACATTACTACGGCGGGATCGCTGGCGATTACCGTGACGACGCCCGTACCAGGCGGAACCACGTCTGAACCGAAGACGCTATTCATTGCACAGGCAGAACCAGCGACGAACGACAACATCAATTTTGCCACGAACACTGGCACAACGCCGTTCCGCGTGACGGAAGACACGACGCAGGCGACATCGAATACTGGTGGCGTTGCCGATCCAACGACGTGCGCGCCTGGCAGCGTTGCGCGGAGCGTTTGGTTTAAATTCATCGCACCCGCGACTGGAAGAATCATCGCGGACACTCGCTACAGCAGCTACCTCACAAACCTCTCCGCTTGGACCGGCACCATCGGCTCGCCTCTTACGACAGTCACCAATGGCTGTGCCAGCGGCAACGTCTCTGCTCCTGCGTCTCAAAGTTCAGTCGCACAGTCGCTCATCGGCTTTAGCGTTACCAGCGGCACCACCTACTACTTCATGGTCTCTGACGCGAGCGCTGGAGCCGCAGGTGGGACATTGACGTTTGGTCTCGACTTCGTTAGCGCAGCGCCTGCAAACGATGCATTCTCGGCAGCGACGGTGGTTTCGGCGCCATTCTCGAATACCGTAAACACAATCTTGGCCACACCGAGCACGGGAGGGGCAACGGATCCAACTCCTTCGTGTACGCCCGCTGGAGCGGTTGGTGGAGGCATCGCCAACAGCGTTTGGTACACCTACACGGCACCGAGCAGCGGCACGATCGTTGCGGACACGTTGACAAGTCCGTACGAAACGATTCTGACCGCGGTTACGGGAGCCACTGGCGCCTTTACGCCGATCGCGTGCAACCAGAGTGCCGCGTCCGGAATCGCCCAGTCTCAGGTCTCTTTCTCTGCGACCGCAAGCACGAAATACTACTTCATGGTTTCGTCGGTCCTTGGCGACGGCGGAACGACGAATTTCCATTTGACGTTTAATGCAGGCTCGGTTGGAGCTCCCTCGAAACTGGCCTTTGCGGCCCAGCCATCGAATGTGGTTGCCGGAACAGCTATCACGCCGGCGGTTCAAGTGAGTGTTGAAGACGCGAGCGGCAACGTGGTAACGACGGCTACGAACTCGATCACCATGGCCATCGGAACAAATGCCGGGAGCGGAACGCTTTCGGGAACGCTGACGGTAGCTGCGTCGAGCGGAGTGGCGACGTTCTCCAATTTGAGTATCAACAAAGCGGGGATAGCGTACACGCTGAGTGCAAGTTCTCCTGGGCCTCCCGCGCTGACGGGTGCAACGAGCAGTACTTTTAGCGTGACTGCGGGAACACCAACGACGATGACGGCGAATGCTGGGACGACGCCGCAATCGGCGACGGTCAACACAGCATTTGCGAATGCATTGGCTGTAACCGTGAGCGATGCGAATGGCAATGCCGTCTCTGGAGTGAACGTGACGTTCACTGCGCCCGCGTCGGGAGCGTCAGGAACGTTTAGCAACAGCACGGCGACGATCATGGTCGCGACAAACGCTTCGGGCGTGGCGTCGGCACCATTCGCTGCCAATCTAACTGCCGGCGGTCCTTACAATGTTGCCGCTACTGCGACTGGAGTTGCAACTCCTGCGAATTTCGCGTTGACCAACGCGAATCCGGCGCCCGTGATTACGGCGCCGCTTTCGCCAACGGGCGCAACGGCCCTTGGACCGGCGTTCACGCTGACGATTAATGGTTCGAGCTTTGTTAGCGGGGCGACGGTGACGTTCGGTACGTTCACGGGCATCGCACCAGCGACGCTCAATGCGACGACGATTACCGTATCGATCCCGGCGGCAGACATCGCAACTGGCGGGACTCCGAACGTTACGGTGGTGAATCCGGGGCCGGGTGGAGGAGCCTCTAATGCGGTCGCGTTCACGGTCAACAATCCTCTGCCGACGTTAACATCGCTGGGTACGACACACATCTCCGGAGGTGCAACGTTCAATCTGACGGTGAACGGTACGAACTTCATCACTGGACAAACGAACGCTCACTTTAACGGCAAACCGGAAACAACCACGGTAAACAGCACGACGCAATTAACAGCGTCGGTTGTCGCCGCGGATGTGGCCACGGCAGGTACATATCCCGTGGTCGTGGTCAGCGCCCTACCAGGTGGAGGGACTTCCGCAAATTCGATCAACTTCACAGTGGATGGCTACACGGTGGCTGGCCCTGCAACGCCGCCTAGCGTGAAAGCAGGTCAATCGGTACCAGTCACGATCACGGTGACGCCGACGTCGCTGGTGAATGGCTTCACGAATGCCGTGTCGTTCAGTGTGTCAGGACTACCTTTACACACGACGTACACGTTCAACTCGCCTACGGTAACGCCGGGCAACACCTCGCAAACGTTGACTCTCACCATCACCACTCTGGCTGGCGGCGCGGCGCCGCCGTCCGCGCCCGTGGGCAGACCAAATCTCCCCCGCTTTGGCCCGTGGCTGTTGCTCTGGGCTCTGGCGATGATGATGGGCATCTACACGATGTTCAAATTCCGGCGGACGCCCGCATTGAGGCGCTATGCAGTATTGATGCCGTTGATTCTCTTGTTGGTGAGCGTTGGAGGAGTCGCCGGATGTGCTGGGTCGCCCGGAACTCCGAAGGGACCGGCGCAGATTACTGTTACGGCGACGTCCGGCTCGATGTCGCAGAACGCGACGTTTACATTAACGGTCCAATAAAAAATCAGAGAGAGGAGAGATCACGCGAGCTCTCCTGACAGTTTTTCAAGATGAGTGGGAATTCAGATAGCGAGAGTGTGCTCGAAATGAAAAATCGCGCAAGAGCACAAACTCCTATTTCTCGCGACGCTCCGATGAAGAAAACAGGAACGGTGACGCAGAGAGTGAAAAACGTTGGAGGCGGAGAGAAGCGAGGAGCGGCTTGAACGCGCGTCCCGGCAAAATGGGGCGCAGCATGCTGCGCCCTTCAAAAGAATGGACCGCCTGCCGTGAGATCCGCCGCGATCGATCGCGGGTTCAAATCGTTGGCTTGCGAGAAATGCGAATCAAGAGAGACGGTCGGGAGTGAGAAGGGAAGTCATCTTCATGACGCGGCGGAAATATTCTTTTTGGTTCAATTTGGAAGCAGCGGCTTCATCAAGAATGAAAGTCACGTCCGGGTGCAGTTGAAGCGCGGAGGCGCAGACGGAGGAAGTAATCGGCCCTTCGATGGAGTGGGCAATGGCTTGGGCTTTGGATTCTCCCGTGGCAATCAGGAGGACCCTTTTGGTTTCAAGGATGGTGCCGATGCCCATCGTGATGGCGCATTGAGGAGCTTCTTCTCCTGGCGAGAAGAATTTAGCGTTGTCATTAAGAGTCTCCTGACTCAAGACTTTCAGACGCGTGCGCGAACCGATGCTTGAGGTCGGTTCATTGAAACCGATGTGGCCGTTGCGGCCGATGCCGAGGAGTTGAAGATCAATTCCACCCGCTTTGCGAATAGTTTCCTCATAAGCGGCGCAATATTGATCGTAAGCACCGCGAATCGTTCCATCAGGAATATGGATGTTGGCACGAATGATATTCACATGCGAAAAGAGCTGGTCGTCCATGAAGCGGTGAAAGCTTTGGGGGTGAGTGGGAGCGAGGCCGAGGTATTCGTCGAGATTGAAGGTAGTGACACGGGAGAAATCAAGCGAGCCCGATTTGTGAAGTTGAACGAGTTGCTGATAAACGCCAACCATGGTGCTGCCGGTGGCGAGACCGAGGGTGAGATTCGGTTTTCGCTGCACTGCGCCAGCCACGAGGCGTGCGGCTCGGCCACAAATTTCATCCTTGTCGCGTCCAAGAAAAACCAGCATTCACCCATCTCCGCAATGAACTAAGAAATGCAAAGCCAGGACTTTCAGTTTCTCATGAAATGGCGCAATTCCACACTATTAAACCGTATTAATGAACAGATGCGAAAACTCAAGCCAGAAAATCCAGGACTGCCCGATTGAACTGGCTTGAAGCTTCAATGTTGGAAAGGTGAGCCGCGTCCAATTCAACGAAGCCGGCACTTTGAACTTGCTGCGCGATGAAGTGGCCATCGGCAGGTGTTGTTGCCTGGTCGTGCTTGCCAGAGATCACGAGACCGTTGCACGTGATGTGGCTGACCTGCTCGCGAAAATCGAAATCGCGAACCGCCGAACAATTGGCGATGTAGCCTGCAGAATCTGACGCGGAAACCATTTTCTGGATGCGAGTCACGGTAGAGGGTTGGTTCTTGCGGAAAGACTTGGTGAACCACCTCTCCATAGTGGAAGCGGCGATGGCGTTCATGCCGCCTTTTTCCACAGCATCGATTCGGCTCTGCCACGTTTCCACGGTTCCAATCTTAACGGCAGTACTGCAGAAAATAACTTTGTTCAGGCGCTCGGGAATGTTCAGCGCGAGCCACATGGCCGTCATGCCGCCCATGGAGAGCCCGCAAAAGTGGACTCGACCCAAGTGGAGGGAATCGAGCAAACCGACGACGTCTTTAGAGACCTGGTCAATCGTGTAAGGGCCAGGTGTGATGGAAGACTGGCAGTGGCCGCGCGTGTCGTAACGGAGGACGCGGAAGGTGTTCAGGAATGCGTCCATCTGAGAATCCCACATTAAGAAGTCAGTGCCAAGTGAGTTCGAGAGAACGAGTACGGGGAGCGCGCTATCCCCTTCTAGCGAATAGTGAATACGCGCGTCGGTTAATTGGGCGAAGGGCATGAATGTCTGGCGCCGCCTTTTAGACTCAGTTAAACCATCAAACTCGTTCCAGAATCAGAGCGATGCCTTGACCGACGCCGATGCACATGGTGCAGAGCGCGTAGTGCTCCTGAGAGCGTTGGAGGTGATAGAGAGCAGTGGTTACGAGACGCGCTCCGCTTGCGCCGAGCGGGTGGCCAAGGGCGATAGCGCCCCCGTTCGGATTTACGAAGGATGCGTTGTCTGGAAGGCCAAGATCGCGAAGGACAGCGAGGGCTTGCGACGCGAACGCTTCGTTGAGTTCAATGACATTCATCTGTGAAAGAAGGAGCCCTGATTTTTGCAACACTTTGCGCGTAGCAGGAGCAGGGCCCATACCCATAATTCTGGGAGCGACTCCAGTGGCGGCGGAGGCGACGACGCGAGCGCGGGGAGTGAGACCGTGGCGCTTTACAGCTTGCTCCGAGGCGAGCAGGAGAGCACAGGAGCCATCATTCACGCCGGAGGCGTTGCCAGCGGTGATGGTGCCATCGGGTTTCACAATGGGCTTTAACTTGGTGAGGGCTTCGAGGGTTGTGTCCGCGCGCGGATGCTCGTCTTGGCTGACGAGTTGTGGGTCCCCTTTTTTTTGAGGAATGGCAACGTCGACGAGTTCTTCTTTCATGCGGCCGCTGTGGATGGCGTCCGCGGCGCGCTGCTGGCTGCGGAGGGCAAAGAGGTCTTGATCCTGACGCGAGATGTGAAACTCCTCTGCGACGATTTCGCCAGTTTCGGGCATGGAGTCCACGCCGAACTTCGCCTTCATAAGCGGATTGATGAAACGCCAGCCGATGGTGGTGTCTTCGAGTTTCATGGAACGGGAGAAAGTGCTGTCAGCCTTGCCGAGAACGAAAGGAGCGCGAGACATGCTCTCGACGCCACCAGCGATGATCAGGTCGGCTTCACCGGATTTGATGGCGCGGGATGCGATGGCAACGGCGTCGAGACTCGAGCCACACAGACGATTCGTGGTTGAACCAGAGACCTCCTTGGGCAATCCTGCGAGGAGCAGCGCCATGCGAGCGACGTTTCGATTGTCTTCGCCTGCTTGATTGGCGCAGCCGTAGATTACGTCGTCTACGCAACTCCAATCGACGGCCGGGTTCCGTTCCATCAAAGCCTTTATAGGAATAGCTGCCAAGTCATCGGTGCGGACAGAGGCAAGCACGCCTCCGTAACGCCCGATGGGAGTCCGAATCGCGTCGCAAATGTAAGCTGCTTCCATCGGGGCCCTCGTGCTGATTCTTATTAATTTAATGGGTTGGCGTGATTTACACAAATCTAATGTTCCAGAGCGGGATTCTCAAAGCCCGCGCATCGTGGAGGGATAGATGGAAGCGCAGTTTGCCCTCCGGCCCACACATGACTTGGAGAATCACGAGAGAGACCGCTACCGGAAAAGAGGTTGTGGCGATTGCCGTCCACCAATGGTTCGATTTTGCGAACTATCGAGGCTCGTGAATCGTAAACTTGTCGCTGGAATTCGCTAGTAACGGCCGCAAATCAGCATAGGGGGAACGGTCACCCGTTCGCCCCTGCCACACCACCGGACATGCGGGTCCGCATCCGGCGGTTCAGAGGGTTACGCTGGGGCATCAAGCAGAAAAGGAAGGCCCAGCGAGGCGCAGACTTCTTCCATCAACTGCTCGTGACTAGCTGGACGTTCGGTTTCGCATTTCGCCGTGCGCGATTCGGTCCCTTCCTGAGAAGCCTTCGGAGCTTCACTCCTCCCC
>Ga0075017_100002409_pt1 | contig 11686 bp, 7 predicted proteins | sample AleBraG_ABR_2012_FD_71475 | JGI IMG/M metagenome (GOLD analysis project Ga0075017, IMG submission 71475) | Freshwater sediment microbial communities in response to fracking from Pennsylvania, USA - Alex Branch Run_MetaG_ABR_2012 | ecosystem: Environmental > Aquatic > Freshwater > Creek >...
GAGCGCGCCAATTCGCCGGGCCCGAACCTCCACGACACGCTGGTGTGGGAGGAGCTGGCCCGTGACTGCGCGGCGGCCGGACGCGGCGAATGGCTGGCGCGGCCACTGATCAACGGACTCGCGGCTGGCGGGGTGACCCAGCCGATGGCAAACCCCGCCGATCACCTAGACATCCTGGGAGAGTCGGTCAGTGCCAGTGGGGCACAGGTGCAACAGGCGGCCGCGTCGGCAGCGCAAAGTTGGCCGGAGTGGGACGATGCGGGCGGGGAGCAGCGAGCGCGAGTGCTGGAGCGCGCGGCTGCGCTGTTCGTGCAGCACCGGGCCGAACTGCTGGCGCGCTGCGTGCGTGAGGCCGGCAAGACCCTGGCGGACAGTGTGGCCGAGTGGCGCGAGGCGGTGGATTTCCTGGGGTACTACGCGGCGCGCGCGCGCGCCCAGTTCGCCGGCGAGCAGGCGCTGCCGGGGCCGGTGGGTGAAGCCAACACGCTGCGCTTGCGGGCGCGCGGCGTATTCGCCTGCATCAGCCCGTGGAACTTTCCTCTGGCCATATTCACCGGGCAGGTGGCCGCGGCCTTGGCGGCCGGCAACAGCGTGCTGGCCAAGCCCGCGGAGCAGACGCCGCTGACTGCGGCCTTGGCGGTCAGTCTCTTGCACGAAGCGGGTGTGCCGGCCAACGTATTGCATTTCTTGCCGGGTGACGGCAGCGTCGGAGCGGCACTGACCCGTCTGCCCGAACTGGCCGGAGTCGCGTTCACCGGATCAACGGAGACGGCGCAGCTCATCGCACAGAATCTGGCTGCGCGCCCCGGCGCCATCGCGACGCTGATTGCCGAGACGGGCGGCCAGAATGCTCTGATCGCCGACAGCTCGGCGTTGGTGGAACAGGTGGTGCAGGATCTGCTGAGTTCCTCCTTCAATAGCGCCGGGCAACGCTGTTCCGCCGTGCGAGTGTTGTACGTTCAGGATGAACTCGCCGAACGCCTGATCGAGGCGCTGTGCGGTGCCATGGACGAGTTGGCGGTGGGCGATCCGGCGCTGCTGGCCACCGACGTCGGTCCGGTCATCGACGCGCCAGCACTCGCGGCGCTGGAAACACATGCGCGGCGCCTGGGGGCGGCCGGTCAGATCCTGCATCGCGCGCGCGGCGCGCCGACGGGGTTGGCCGGCTATTACTTTCCGCCGCTCCTGGCGCAGATTGACTCCATAGCTGAGCTGACGGGCGAGGTGTTCGGACCGGTACTGCACGTAGTGCGTTTCCGCGCCAGTGATCTGGCCACGGTGGTGGACGATATCAATGCCACGGGCTTTGGCTTGACCTTAGGGATACACACGCGCATTGAGACCCGGGCTCAGCAGATCGCGAAGCGGGCCCGCGTCGGGAATGTTTACATCAATCGCAACACAATAGGTGCGGTGGTGGGCATGCAGCCCTTTGGCGGTTGTGGACGCTCGGGCACGGGACCCAAGGCCGGCGGCCCGCACTACCTGGGGCGCTTTGCCACGGAACAATGTGTGTCGGTGAACACAGCAGCCGTGGGCGGCAATGCAGCGCTGCTGAGCCAGGCCTGAGGGGCGCTGCCCTTACGCGCTTTGCAGGACACGGGTGAGAAGCGTGGCGGTCAGCGGCTGTTCCCAGCCTAATTTTTCCAGCAGCGCCTGGCAGTGGCGGGCGGACACCGGTTTGCTGTACCAAAAGCCTTGCGCATAGTCGCAGTGCAGGTCGCGCAGCAGCGCGGCCTGTTCGGCAGTCTCGACGCCCTCGGCCACGGTGGTCAGACGGAGCTTGCGCGCCATGTCGATGATGGCGCCGATGATGGGCGTGCGATCGATGTTGCGGCCCAGATCATTGACGAAGCTGCGATCGATCTTGAGCGAGTCGACGGGCAGTCGCGACAAATAACTGAGCCCGGAATAGCCCGTGCCAAAATCGTCTATCAGCACCTGCGATCCTTGGGCGCGCAGTGTTTGCAACGTGCCGACCAGGCCCTCCGGGTCCTTGAGCAGGGCCGTTTCGGTGATTTCGAAGCGCAGCCAGCGAGTGTCGATCTGATATTCGGCCGTCAATTTCAAGACCGCGGAGCAAAAATCCGACTGTTCGAGCTGCACCGGCGAGATATTCACGGCCACCGGCACCAACGGCACCTCCGCATCCTGCCAGGCGCGCAACTGCGCCAGTACGATACGCAGCCCCTGGAGTCCCAGTTCCACAGTGAGGCCGCTGGAGTCTGCGACGGGGATGAACTGGCCGGGCGGCACCAGGCCGAGTTCCGGGTGCCGCCAGCGCATCAGAGCTTCGAGCGAGGCCACGCGGCCACTCCTCATGTCGATGACCGGCTGGTAGTCCATCGTGAACTGATCACTCCCCAGGGCATGGCGCAGCGCCTGTTCCATGGCCACGGTCTCGCTCACGCGCACCAGCATGTCGGCGGAGAAGGTACGGAAGCAGTCGCGGCCGGCCGCCTTGGCCTGATAGAGGGCGATATCGGCGTGCTTGAGCAGAGCCTCCATGTCCAAACCGTCGCGCGGATGCAGGGCCACGCCGATACTGGCGGTGATGGATAGGTGCGAATCGCCAACGACCAGGGGCGCCTGTACGGCGGCCAGGAGCCGTGCCGCCAGCGTGTCCACCGCGGCCACATCGGGCAGTAACGCCGCTACGACCACGAATTCGTCGCCGCCCATGCGCACGATGACATCCTGGGCGGCGATCGCCGCACGCAGGCGTTTGGCCACCACCTGCAACAATTCGTCGCCGGCCCCGTGACCGCGCGAGTCGTTGATGTTCTTGAAATGATCCAAATCCAAGTACATCAACGCCAACAGGCGCTCGGCGCTGGCGGCATGGCGCAGCGCGCGCGGCAGACGAGCGCGCAGATAAAGGCGATTGGGGAGTCCGGTGAGCGCATCGTGCTGTGCGATGTGCGCGAGCTGGCGGTGGCTGGCGCGCTGCAGCCGCTCGGCCTCGCGTCGATGGCTGATGTCATGGCCCACCAGGCACCACAACACTCGCTCGGCATCGGCCATACAGGTAATGGAAATCTCGACGTCGGTAGTGCCGCCGGCCCGATTGCGCATCCGTGACTCCAGCACTGAGCGGGCGTTGGCTCCGGAGGGCAGTTGTTCGAGTGCCGCCGGCGTGAGATCCGGATAAAGATCGAATACGGTGCGCGAGAGCATGGCCTCTTGCGTGCAATCCATGGCCGACAGCACCGCGCCGTTGGCTTGCACGATGCGCCCGCAGCCAGGCTCGGCCAGGATGATGGTCTCATGCAGTTGCGCCGCGATGCTGGCGTAGCGGCGTTCGGCCGCGTGTGTGGCGGCGAAGCTGCGCCGCAGCCTGACCACCAACCAGGCGATGCAGCCACTGCCACCGATGAGCAGCGCAGCGATGCTGCCGATCAACAACCGCGTAGTGTGCAATCCCAGACTGTAAATATTGCGCGGTGCACTGCTGCTGAACACGGCCACGGGATGTCCGCTGAGATCACGGGCCAGAGCATAGGCCGTGGTCCGCGTCTGGCCCGTATTCCACACAAACGCGTTGCCGCCGGCAGTGCTACTGAAGCGGGACAGCAGGGCCAAAGGGAGCGCGGGCGAGGGCTCACCCACGGCACCGCGGTAGTCGCCCGCCAGATAGCGGTAGTTGATGGGATGATCGAAGGTAGCGCGCATGCGGGCGATGTCGCTGGCGCCGATCAGACGGGCAAACATCAAATGAGCGCCGGTCGGGGCGCTGCGGTTGGTTCGCTTGACCTCCAGCGTACAGAAGGCCAGGAGCCCGAAGGTGGTGTGCAACAGCCGTTGGGCCGGTTCCCGGGCGGTCAGGGTCGCATCGGAATGCGCCGCGACGCCGACCTGGTTCAGTAGCGACGGGGGCGCCGGACTGGTGAGGCGGTTGCTGGCGGCATCGTAAAACGCCGAATACAGCTCCCGACCACTGCTGTCGAGCAGCCACACCAAATTCACGTGCATGGCGCTGAGAGTCTCAGTCGAAATATTGGCGTCGATGAAAGCACGCTGCCCATGGGCCACGAACTCCGCCGCATCGTCCCACTCCGCGTAGTCGCGGGTGCTGATCGACAGTTGGGTCAGATCGGTGTTGAAGGCCTGGTAAAGCTGCCGAGCCTGCACCAGGGTGGCGGTATCTTCAATGGTCGCAAAACTCTGCGGCAGCCAGCGGGCGACAATCACCAAACAGCAGGCAAGCGCCAGCAACAGGGCAATGCTTGCACCCAACAAACGCCGCTCCTGGCGCCGGGTGGTTTGGGCGGCAGGCGGATGCTCGACACTGCGGTTACTCACGCCCTCAGTATCGACGGCGGCGCTCGCCAGGGTGAGCGTCTAAGAGTGTAGCGGCGTCAAAGTGCGGAGTGCGTCACGCTTCACGGCACTGCAGGGCAGGAGCGCGCCTCAGGGCTGGGTGGGGCGCGGCCGCACCGGCAAGGGCACATTGCACAGGTCAATATAGCCGGCCGTGTGGACATACCACGCGTCGCGTCGATTGCGGCGTGCCGCCACCAGTGTGTTGAAACTCGCCGAGTCCGTGCGCAGCACCTCCAAGGCGGTGCGCTGCAACTGCGGCCACTCGACCGCCAGATGCAGACTGGCAATGGGCACGCGCTGCGAGGGATGCTCGTAAAATCCCAGCTCCGCTCCGCCGCGCGGCAAGGTGGCGAGCAGCTCGATACCGCGGCGCACGCGACCCACCACCGTGACGTTACGGTCCAACTGGCGGGGTGCGTGACCAATGACCACGTACAGTTCACTGCCGTTGCCACTGCTGGGATCATTGTCGCGGCCAACGCCCACCGCGCCGTAGCAATGCGTCAACCAGGCCTGACCCGTGGCCGGATCGCGCGCCGCCGGAAAGCTGTCGACGAAGCCGACCTGGGCCGCGTAACCGTCCGCGTCCGGTAAGGCCGTAAACGCCGCAGCGCCCAGCGGCACGGAGAATTCCGGCGTGAGTTTTTGCAGATTGTCGGGAATGGGGCGCTGGGCGTCCGCATCGCCCCACTGCGCCACGAAATTGTCCTGCACCCGCAGCACCGCCAATCCGTCGTAATAGTGCAGACGCGCCAAGGCTTCAATATTGGCCACCGTGCGCGGTGCCAGCGCCGGGAGCAGCTCCATCACCACCCGGCCGCCCGGCAGTTCCAGGTACAGCGTGTGCTCATCATTCAACGGTCGCCAGGCCGTAGCCGGTGCGTTGGCCAGGATGTCGGTCATGGTGGGCGAGTGGTTCGCCGTTTCGGTGCCGGCCGCGGCAGGCGCAGCTGGGGTCGCTGCCGCCGCCGTGCTCGCGCTGGCAAGTAACAGGGGCAGCAGCAGGGGCAGCAGCAGGGCCAGCAGCAGGGGTAGCAGCCGGGTCGCTCGCGCGCATCGCCTCGGGACCGGACTGGACATCGTGACCGGACTGGACATCGTGAGTGCCTCACCAGTGTGCCTGTGGCATTGTGGCTCAAAGGGCGAGTGCAGAGCAAAATGAGCGGCATGGAAGCATTGAACCAGGCGCCAGCACCCCCACGGCGCTGGTACGCATCGCTGTATATGCAGGTGCTGCTGGCCGTAGCGGCAGGAGTGGCTCTGGGCGTGCTCGCGCCCCATTGGGCCACCCAGCTCAAGCCCTTGGGCGATGGCTTCATCAAATTGATCAAGATGATCATTGCGCCGATCATATTTTGTACCGTGGTGAGCGGCATCGCCGGGGCCGGTGGCACAGGTAAGCTGGGCCGGGTGGGCCTGAAGGCGTTGGCCTATTTCATGGTGGTGTCTACGTTGGCGTTGGTACTGGGGCTCGTGGTGGCCAATACCGTGCAACCCGGGGCGGGCATCAACGCGGACGCCTCGCATATCGAAAGCGGCAAGGTAGCGGAGTTTCAAAGCCAGGCGGCCAAGCGCGGTGTCAGTGAGTTCCTAATACAGATCATTCCGGACACGGCCCTGGGTGCCTTCACGAGCGGTGAGATCCTGCCGGTGTTGCTGCTGGCGTTACTGTTTGGCGTTGCAGTGACGTTGGCCGGTGAGAGCGCGCGCGCGGCGCAGCGCGGCATCGAGTCGTTGGGCGCTGTCTTTGCCCGCATCATGCAATTGATCATGAGGCTGGCGCCGGTGGGTGCGTTCGGCGCCATGGCATACACCGTCGGCCAGTATGGCGTCGGCACCTTGGCACCGTTGGCCAAGCTGGTGCTGTGTTTTTATGTGACCAGCCTGGTGTTTGTGTTGGGGGTGTTGGGCGGCATCGCGCAGCTGTGCGGGTTTTCCTTGTGGCGATTGTTGAAGTATTTGCGCGCTGAACTGCTGGTGGTGCTGGGTACGTCCAGTTCGGAGGCGGTGCTGCCGGCGCTGATTGATAAACTCGAGCGCGCCGGGTGTGCCCGCTCGGTAGCGGGGCTGGTGGTGCCGGCCGGTTATTCCTTCAATCTGGATGGCACGAACATCTACATGACGATGGCGGCGCTGTTCATCGCGCAGGCCTGCCGCGTGGAACTGACGCTTGGGGATCAATTATTGCTGGTGGCGGTCGCAGCCATCAGTTCCAAGGGTGCCGCGGGGGTGAGCGGTTCGGGATTTGTGACGCTGGCGGCGACGTTGTCGGTGGTGCCGACCGTGCCGATTGCCGGCATGGCGCTGATCCTGGGCGTGGACCGGTTCATGAGCGAGTGTCGCGCGCTCACCAATTTCGTCGGCAACGCCGTGGCCACGCTGGTGGTAGCGGGCTGGGAAGGAGAGCTGGACCGTCAGCAATTGCGCGCGGTGTTGGCCGGAGAGCGCCGTTTGCGATGAACGCGCGGCTGACACGCCGGTACCGAGGCCTGCGACTTGGACTGGCTGCGCTGGTGCCGCTGAGCGTGGGATCCTGCGCGCAGCTCGTGCGTGTCAGGCCGCTGGCCCCGAGCCCGCCGACACCCGTCATCATCACCCCGGTTGACGTAACGACTACCTACATTGCCGCCTACGGTCATCATTACGTGCGCGGTGAATTTGCGATTGTGGAGGTGTGCGTGGCAGCCGACGGCACCATCAGCGCAACTCGCATCGTGACCTCCTCCACGGACCGGAATTTCGATGAATCCGCGCTCAACTGGGCCCGCCAGGCGCACTATCATCCGCAATTGGAGAACGGCAAACCCGTGTACGGCTGCCAGCAGGTTCGCGTCGAAATCAACCTACGCCATGACAACGGCATCGGGCGCCGCTCCGACAGCGCTCTGGGTTGAATTGCTCGAAGCGTGCAGCTACTTCAGGCGGCTCATCACTTTGGCCGCGCCTGCCTGGGCGCATTTTTCATCCTGCTGGCTCGAAGCGCCACTCGCGCCGATCGCACCCAGCAATTTGTCGCCTGCCATCAGCGGCACAGCGCCGCCCCAGGTCAACATGGCCGGCGTCACGCGCGCCGCCGCCGCTTTGTCGGTGGCGATCAAGAGGCCGACCTTTGAAGTGGGCATCTTGAAGGCCACGGCCGCCAGGCCCTTTCGCACGGCGGTGTAGATATGACCTCCCGTAGAGCCATCACCGGCCAACGACGCGCGCGGCTGACCGGAGGAGTCAATGACGGCCACACCAATGTTGTAGCCATCCGCCTTACAAGCATCGACGGCTGCCTGAGCCGCTTCGATGGCCAGCGCCAGAGAAGGACTGGGCGCATCGCTCCCCGGCTCCGGCGGCGGTCGACCGCCGGGTGTACCGCCTGAAGCGCCGCCGGGTGCACCGCCCGGAGCACCACCGCCGGGCGGCGGCATCATCATGCCGCGCGGCGGTGCCCGATCTCCGGGTAAACGCGACGCGTCCGCATCACTGGCCGCACTGGGAGCTGCGCCCATCGCGCCCGGCATCATGGGCTGCGCAGCGGGTGGGGCTTGCGCGCTGGCGCTGAGTGCGGCCAGCAACGTCAAAGTGCTCAGGTAGGGCAATGCACGGGTGTTCATGCGCGAATACTCCATTGTGTCGACTACGGCTACGCCTAGGGCGTGGGTGCGGCGGCGCAAATCACGAAATCCAGCGGCGCCAGTGTAACGCGGTAGCTACCCGGCGCCGTCACGCGCGGGGCGCATTGGCCGTATAGATTTGTAAAGTCTCTCGCGGCGGAACTGATCGCCACCTGTGCCACGAGCGGCGCGCGACTGGTGTTGAATGCGACCACGATTTCGCGCCCGTTGCTGGGGTCGACGCGAGCCACGGCGAACAGTCCGGGCGTCCTGCCCGCCGCCAGTATCCGCTGCAGGCCGTGGCGCAGCGCGGGTTGACTCTGGCGCAGCAAGGCTAGGCGCGCGATCAATCGGTACAGAGGATGGGCGGTGTTGAAGTTGCTGGACGCGGTGGTTGAATCGCTCCCCAACAGTCGCTCCTGGTTATAGCTGACCACCTGGCTCGCGAACATATCCTGACGCGCGGCCTGATCATCCCCCACACCCACGAACCCTTGTTCGTCGCCATAGTACAGGGTGGGTACGCCCCGCAGCGTCAGCAGCATGGCCAGCGCCAAACGCGTTCGCTGCAGCACTTCCTCGTCGGTCGCCGTAGGATGGGCTCGGCGCACGAACAGACCGAAACGCCCCGCATCGTGATTGTCGATGAATGTGGGAAGTTGCAGCGCCGCCGCCGCGCCCCCTTCGTACAGCGAATCGGCGGCAAACAGGCGCGCCCATTCGTCGGTCCCCGCGTCATCGGCCACTGTGTCGCGCACCGCGGCGGCAAAGGCGAAATCCAACATGGCGGGCAGGCGGTCGACCCGGGTGTGCTCCGCCAGGTGCGCCGGATCCATCTCGGAGCTGGCCGCTTCGCCGAAAATATGAAAATTAGGAATGCCACGCTGCGCGGCGCGTGCCAGCATGGCGGGCACGAAGGCCTGCCAGAACTCCGGATTGACATGCTTGGCGGTGTCGATGCGAAAACCGTCAATGCCGAATTGATCGATCCACGCGCCGTAAATATCGATGAATCCCTGGACGACGCGCGGATTCTCGGTGGCCACGTCATCGAGTCCGCCAAAGTCGCCCAGCAGCGCGCTCTCACCCTCAAAGGTGCTGTTGCCGCGGTTGTGATAGTACTGGGGGTCGTTGAGCCACTCGGGCACCTTGGCGTGTTCCTCTCCGGCGGGTACGAAGGGTGTGTAGGGAAAGGCACCGGGCACATCCGGATAGTCAGCCCGCGATCGATAGGGGCAATCGTTGTGCGGGCACTCGCGGTAACGGATGACATCGGCGGTGTGATTGACGACGATATCCAGGTAGACCTTCATGCCGCGCGCGTGTGCGGCGCTGACCAGCGCCTGAAATTCGGCGCGGGTGCCGAAGTGCGGATCCACCGTGGTGAAATCGGTGATCCAATAGCCGTGATAGCCGGCCGATTCGTGCCCAGGTTCGCCTTGCACGCTCTTGTTCGTGAATATGGGGGCGAGCCAGATGGCCGTAGCGCCCAAGCCTTGAATGTAATCGAGATGAGCCAACACCCCTTTGAGATCGCCACCGTGGTAGAAGCCCTTGTCGGTGGGGTCGAAGCCCGTGCGCAGCCGATCACCCTTCAGCCCGCCGCGATCGTTCCTGGGATCGCCATTCTCAAATCGGTCCGGCAGCAGAAAATAAATGATCTCGTCACTGGCCGGTCGGGCGCGGTAGTCCGGTTCGGCGGCACTGGCACTGGCACTGGTACCGGGCGTTGCAGCTGACATCGTGAGCGCGAGTGCCGCAGCAAGGGCACCGAGCATCGATCTCACGCCGGCACCCGCAGGCGCCACAGTGCAGCGGCCGCAATCAATGAACCTGCGCTCATGGCGATGGCCACGAATTGCAAACCAAATCCGGCCGTGAACAAAACGCCCGCCACTATCGGTGCCAGCGCCGCGCCGCCGCGTCCGACACCGATCACGAAGCCGGTGCCAAAGGCGCGCGCATGAGTGGGAAATACGTGGGCCACCAGCGCATAGATGCCGACCACTCCGGCGTTGGTAAAGAAGCCCGTGGCGGCGCATACCACGGCGAGTTGGTGCAGATCCGCCTGACCGCGGCCAAACCAGGACACCATCAACACCGACATGATCAAGGCCGCAATAGTGACGCGCCGCGCGCCCCAGCGCTGCGCCACCAACCCCAGCACCGCCCCGCCCGTGGCGCCCCCGATGTTGGCCCAAACCAGCACGCCCGCGGCGGCGGCGGGCGCAAAGCCCATATCGACGACGATTTTGGGCACCCATTTGAGGATGAAATAGAACGTGGTGATGTGCAGGGCATAGGCCAGCGTCATTAAGACGGTGGTGCCGGCCAATGCGGGCGCGAAGATGTCCGCTATGGATAGTTTGGGTGCGGCGATGGGCGGAGGCGGCAGGGTCGCAATTGCAGGCTTGCCCAGGCGCGTGAGCGTGCGATTGATTCGGGCGAGCGCCCCAGCCGGCTGCTTGAGGTACAGCCAGGCCGGCGATTCAGGGACGAACAGCCAAATCAGCGGGAAGAATGCCGCCGTGGCCGCGGCGCCCAGCCAGAATACCGAGCGCCAGTCGTGCTGCTTGAGCAGCAACGCCGCGCCGTAGCCGCCAATCACTGCTCCCAGCGGATAGCCGATGGCCATCAGCGAGACGCACAGATTGCGGCGTCGCGCACTGGCGAACTCCGCGGCCGCGGCGTTGGTGGCCGCCAGCATGCCGCCAATCCCGAATCCGGTGAGCAGTCGCCAGGCCGACAGGTCGAAGACTCCGCCACTGGTGCTCGCCATCATCATGCCGCCAGCCATCACGACCAGGCAGCCCAGCATCAACGGGCGGCGGCCCAGTTGATCGGCCAGGCTTCCCAGTAGCATCGAGCCGACACTCATCCCGATGAGTTCCATCGACAGCACGACGCCGAGCACGTCGCGTTTGATGCCCCAATCGCGGGCAATGCCGGGGGAGGCGAAGCTGACGGACAGCACATCCATGCCATCGAGGGCGTTCAGGCATACCGTCAGCGCTACGGCCAGCACCTGCAGCGCGCCCATGCGTTCTCCGAGAAGTGCGTCGCGATCTGAACTCATGGTTGAACGATCTCCGCCCCGATACCTTATTGTTTAGCCGCTGGGGGCGAAGATTAGCATTTTGGCGGGGAGTGTCGCTTTCTGGCGAATGCCGCAGACTTTGCCGGCAGTAGTAGAATCGGTGTATGGCAGGAGGATTGCCCCATGGTCAGTCTGCAGCGAGTATCGGTCCGAGCAGGGTGTTTGATAGCGGGGACTTTGGCGCTGGCCGCTTGCGGCGGCGGCGGGTACGACAACCCGCCACCGATCAGTTTTACGCCCTATGAGGTCAATCTCGGCCTGGCCGTGATGGATTTCAACGGCGATGGCCTGCCCGACGTGCTCACGGCGCAAACCCTCCATCAACCGACAGTGCCGTTTGAGAGCGGCACGCTGAACATCCATCTGCACAACGCGGGCGCGAGTGCGGGATTTGCGGCGTCCGGCAGCGTGGCCGCCGGCACCGAGCCGCTGTACTTGGCCGGGGGCGATCTCAACGGCGACGGATTGCCGGATGTGGTCAGCGCCAGTTTCGATGACGGACAGCTGGCGGTATACCTGAACCAGAAGTCAGCACCCGGGACGTTCGCTGCGCCCGTGTTGCTGCCCTCGCCCGGGGCTTCGCAAGTGGTGATTGCGGATCTCAATGGCGACGGCCTCCCGGACCTGGTGTCAGCCGATTATGGCGTGAGCGTCTTTTTGCAGG
>Ga0075017_100002410_pt1 | contig 11685 bp, 11 predicted proteins | sample AleBraG_ABR_2012_FD_71475 | JGI IMG/M metagenome (GOLD analysis project Ga0075017, IMG submission 71475) | Freshwater sediment microbial communities in response to fracking from Pennsylvania, USA - Alex Branch Run_MetaG_ABR_2012 | ecosystem: Environmental > Aquatic > Freshwater > Creek >...
TTTCCGTGGACGATCGCGAGCAGCGTTTACATCTGGCTCGCGCTGGTGGCTGCGGGCGCAGCGATGTTTGTGCTGGCGCGGCGATGGCTTATCCGGCGCGATGCGATCTTCGCCGCCGTGCTTTATGCGGCGAATCCGTATCATCTCGTTATTGTTTACTGGCGCAGCGCGTTCGCCGAACTGCTGGCGAGTTTCCTGCTGCCTCTTATGTTGCTGCTAGTGTTGCGAGCTGCGGACGAAGGGCGCCGCATGATCGTGCCACTGGCGCTGGTGCTGGCCGCGGCGTGGCTGACGAATGCTCCGGCAGCGGTGATGATTCACTATTCTTTTCTCCTGCTGATCGTTTTCTTGGCGTGGCAGCGACGGTCGCCGCGCGTGTTGCTGGTGGGAGCGGCTGCGGTCGGGCTGGGCGCGTGCCTGGCGGCGTTCTACCTGCTTCCCGCGATTTACGAACAGAAGTGGGTCAACATTGCGGAGGCCGTGTCTGCGGGGTCGCGGCCGCAGGATAATTTTCTTTTCATTCACACCGGCGACGCGGACCACGATGCTTTCAACCGCGTCATCAGCTGGGTCGCGATGCTGGAAATTGTTGCGACGCTGGCGGCGGCGTGGGCGACGGGGTTGTGGCGCCAAACTCAACGTACTCTCTGGAAGTCCCTTCTGGGCTGGGCGATTGCTTGCAGCGTCTTGATGTTCTCTGTCACCGCTCTGCTGTGGAGACTCTTGCCCAAACTGGAGTTCATGCAGTTCCCGTGGCGCTGGCTGCTGTGCCTGAGCATGATCTTCACGATCTTCGTTACAGCGGGTGTGCGGCGATGGTGGATGCGGGGCGCGGTGTGCCTGGTCGCGATCCTGATCATCGCCACGGCCTGGCACCGCATCCAGCCGCCATGGTGGGACACGGCCGGCGACCTGCGCGAAATGCAGGACAACGTGGCCACGGGCGCGGGTTATGAGGGCGTCGACGAATACACGCCGGTCGGAGCCGATCCCACGGCCGTCGACAAGGGGGCGCGCAGTGTCAAAGTTGACGGGCCGGCGCGCGCTGCTTTTCATATCCTGCACACGGATGCGGAGCATAGGTTGTTCACGGCAGAGATGTCGGCGCCGGATCAGCTGGCGATGCGATTGTTTTGCTACCCGGCGTGGAAGGTGGAAGTCAACGGGCGCGTGGTGCAGACCACGGCGCGCGCAAGCACGGGGCAGATGCTGGTTCCGGTCGAGGCGGGGATGAATCGCGTGCAGATCGCTTTTGTGCGGACGTGGGATCGGACTGCGGGGGGATGGATTTCGGTGGTGGCTGCGGCAAGCCTGATCCTCCGGAGTTGGCGGGCGCGAAAACGAGCAGCGGAATGAGGGCGCGAGCTTTCTTCCTTCGTGACCTTAGTGTCCTTCGTGGTTATGCTTTTGTGCTAACGTCATGCGACGAATCCTGATCGCCACATCGAATCCCGGCAAGCTGCGAGATTTTGCCGGAGCGGCCGGGCCGCACGGAATCGAAATCGCAGCCATCCCGACCTTCTCTTCCCTGCCCGCAGTCATCGAAGACGGCCTCACCTTTGAAGAGAACGCGCGCAAGAAGGCGGAGGAGTACAGCCGTTACGCGCCAGGAGAGATCGTCGTGGCCGACGACTCGGGGCTTGAAGTCGATGCGCTGAACGGAGCGCCGGGCGTGCATTCGGCGCGGTACGCCGCGGAAGCGCCGCACCTGGTGGAGGCCAACACCGATGACCACGCCAACAATGCGCGGGTGCTGCGCGAACTGAAGGACGTTCCGCCCGAGAAGCGCACGGGGCGGTTCGTGTGCGTGCTGGCCACGGCGCGGGACGGAAAGACGCTGTCCACGTTTCGCGGGACCGCGGAAGGAATCATCCTCGATGCCCCGCGCGGCGCGGGCGGGTTTGGATACGATCCGCTGTTCTATTTCCCGCAGATTGCAAAGACGTTTGCCGAGCTGAGCGCGGAAGAAAAGGCGCGCTACAGCCACAGGGGCGCGGCCTTTCGGCAGTTCCTAGACTGGACAGATCTGAACTGCTAAAAACCCGTGGAGCTGCGCTCGGCCGGACAGCCGAGGGCGGCTGCCCCCACATGGATCTTCTGACAAACCTTACGGCTACTTACCTTGACTTCGCTTCTCCCGGCGCACGATAATGACAGGTTCTTTTCTCATTGGCGTACTTATAAGGAGCGCTACGTGGCGTCAGCCAGTTCTACTGCTCCGGAAGTAAGGGAAACAGGAGTGACGAAAACGATCAGGCAGGGCGTGGCTCCCTTGCGGGCTGGGGAGGGTGTTTCGTTTTTTCTGCGCCGCCTGCATTCGCTTACCGGAATCATTCCGGTCGGCGCGTTTCTGTTCGAACATATTCTGATTTCGAACTCGAGCGCCATCACCGGGCCTGCCTCGTATGCCCGCCAGGTCAGTTTTCTGGCGAACCTTCCGCTGGTTTTCTTCCTCGAACTGTTCGGCATCTGGGTGCCGCTCGCGTACCACGCGCTCTACGGATTCTACATCTGGTACCGGGGCGAGACCAACGTCGGCAGCTACCCGTGGACCGGCAACTGGACGTACACGGCGCAGCGCTGGACCGGCGGCATTGCCTTTGCCTACATCGTGTGGCACATGTGGACGATGCGGTTTACCGGAGTCGATCTGCACGACAATCCGATGGCGTCGTTCGGCAAGGTGCAGCATGAGGTATTGCGGACGACATATTTCCTGTTCTACGTGGTGGGGCTGGTCGCGGCGTCGTGGCATTTCGCGTACGGCATCTGGCTGTTCTGCGCGAAGTGGGGCGTCGTGACGGGCGACAAGGCACAGAAGCGACTGCTGCGACTCTGCATCGTGTTCTTCCTCGTGTTGTGCGGGGCGGGATTCGCCAGCCTGTACTCGTTCCGCTCGCGGCCCCTCTCAGATACAGGCGGAGCGGTTACCGAAACACGCGCCGTAACTCCGAACGTCACCCCGAACGTAACTCCGGATCACGGAAAGCCGGTGCAATAAGATGGCGACTCCCAAAATCATTGTCGTAGGTGGCGGCCTGGCCGGACTGGCCGCGGTGATCAAGATCGCGGAGATGGGCGGCGACGTTGACCTGTTCTCGATTGTTCCGGTGAAGCGGTCGCACTCGGTGTGCGCGCAGGGCGGGATCAACGCGGCCAAGAACCTGAAGGGCGAGGGCGATTCGACCTGGAAGCATTTTGACGACACGGTTTACGGCGGAGATTTCCTGGGCAACCAGCCTCCGATTAAAGACATGTGCGAGGCGGCGCCGGGGATCATCGATCTGCTCGACCGCATGGGCGTGCCATTCAATCGGACGCCGGAGGGATTACTCGACTTCCGGCGCTTTGGCGGAACTTTGTACAACCGCACCGCGTTTGCTGGCGCAACTACGGGCCAGCAGTTGTTATATGCGCTGGATGAACAAGTGCGGCGGTATGAGTCCGAGGGCAAGGTCAAGAAATACGAGCACTGGGAGTTTCTGTCGGCGGTTCTCGATGGAAACCGCGTCTGCCGCGGCATTTGCGCGATGGACTTGCGCTCGATGGAAGTGCGGACCTTCCCGGCCGACGCGATCATCATCTGCACCGGCGGCATTGGGGCGATCTTCGGCAAGTCGACGAATTCGGTTGTATGTACAGGGTCGGCGCAGTCAGCTCTTTACCAGCAGGGCTGCTATTACGCCAACGGCGAGTTCATTCAGGTTCACCCGACGTCAATCCCCGGAGAGGATAAACTGCGGCTGATGTCGGAGTCGGCGCGCGGTGAGGGCGGGCGCGTGTGGGTGCCGAGGACTCAGGGCGACAAAAGAGAGCCGAAGGCGATTCCAGAAAAAGAGCGGTGGTACTTCCTGGAGGAGTGGTATCCGAAGTACGGCAACCTGGTGCCGCGCGACGTGGCCACCCGCGCCATCTTCAAGGTCGTGTATGAGAACAACCTCGGCATTGACGGCAAGCCGATGGTCTACCTCGACCTGACGCACATTGACCGCAAGATTCTTGACCGCAAGCTGGAAGGGATTCTCGAAATCTACGAGAAGTTTGTGGGCGACGATCCGCGCGACGTGCCCATGAAGATTTTCCCCGGTATGCATTACACGATGGGCGGGCTGTGGATCGATTACAAGCAGGCCACGAACATCCCGGGAATTTATGCGGCGGGCGAGTGCGAATATCAGTATCACGGAGCGAACCGGCTGGGCGCGAATTCGCTGGTGTCGTGCATTTATGGCGGCCAGATTGCCGGGCCGAATGCGGTGGAGTACGCGCGCGGGTTGCAGGGTGCGTCGAGCAACGGGCACTTCGAAGCGGAGAAGAAAAAACAGGAAGAGAACAATGCCCTGCTGATGAAAGCCGATGGCTCGGAGAACCCGGTCAAGCTGTGGCGCGAAATGGGCGAGTTGATGACCAAGGACTGCACGGTCATCCGCTACAACAAGGCGTTGCAGCAGACCGACGGCAAGCTGGTCGAGATGCTCGAGCGCTATCGCAAGATCAACCTCAGCGACAGAACGATGTGGGCGAACACGACGGTGGTTTTTGCGCGGCAGCTTTACAACATGTTGCAACTGGCGCGGGTGATCGCGCAGGGCGCGGCCATGCGCGACGAATCGCGCGGAGCGCACTACAAACCCGACTTCCCCGAGCGCGACGATGCGAACTGGATGAAGACGACGAAAGCGTATTTCGCTCCGGATGCGGATGAGCCGAAGTTTGAGTTCGAGCCGGTGGATGCGGGGCTGATTCCGCCGCGGGCGAGGAAATACTAGGAAACGTTTGTCATCCTGAGCGAAGCGAAGGACCTATGCAGTCTGCTTGCGCCGGCGAAATGCACAGGTTCTTCGCTTCGCTCAGAATGACAAAGCGTTCTTGCAGCTAAGAGTTAAAAGCGAATGGCTAACAATAAATCCGTAATCATAAAGATCAAGCGCCAGGACACTCCCGACTCCAAGTCGTACTGGGAGGAGTTCTCGGTTCCCTACCGGCCGAACATGAACGTGATTTCGGCGCTCATGGACATTGCCGCCGACCCCGTCACTAAAGACGGAAAGGCGACTACGCCTATCACCTACGACTCGAATTGTCTCGAAGAAGTCTGCGGGTCGTGCGCCATGCTCATCAACGGGCGCGCGCGCATGGCTTGCTCGGCGCTGATTGACAATCTCGAGCAGCCGATTCGGCTGGAACCGTTTTCGAAGTTTCCGGTCATTCGCGATCTGGCCACCGACCGCAGCGTGATTTTTGAGAACTTGAAGGCGGTCAAGGCGTGGGTGCCCATCGACGGCACTTACGCGCTCGGTGCCGGGCCGCGCATGTCGGCCGAGGAACAGGAAATCGCCTATCCGATCTCGCGCTGCATTTCGTGCACTTGCTGCATGGAGGCTTGCCCGCAGTTCAACGAAGACACGGGCTTCGTGGGCGCGGCGACGATCGCGCAGGTGCGGCTGTTCAACACGCATCCCACGGGCAAGGCGCTGATGCGCGAGCGGCTGGCAGCGCTGATGGGCGATGGCGGCATTCAGGAATGCGGCTATGCGCAGAACTGCGTTGAGGTTTGCCCCAAGGACATCCCGCTGACCAAGTCCATTTCCGAAGTTGGCGGCCAGGTAATGTGTCAAGCCGTGGGTGACCTTTTGCGGCGCTGATTTTTGTCATGGTGCCGCAAAAGGACCGCAATCTGGCTCATCTAGCACATTCGCAATATTAAGCTAACCTATTACCTAAAAAGCACATAAGCCAAACCTGAATTGCGTTCCAGATTGGCCCAACACATGCCACTAAAAGGGTGGTGCCTCGTCACTCGCAGAATTGAGTAACCAGTCGTGGCGTTACGGGCAGCGAGGTTACTTTGAGTACGCAGGTAATCGTTGGCCAGCCGTATCGGGTTGGACGACTTGACAGCATGGCTTAGAATAGCCGCTACTCGCGTGGGAGTTGGCGGGCAAGAGTGCCCGCCCCACATGGACCACTTCGTGAAACGCATCGCTAGACTACAATTCGCGGGCATCCTGCTTCTGGCCCTGGGGTGCGGGTTTACCGGCACTGCGTTTGCCGTGCATCCCGCGGTCCTGCAGCGCGCGCACCACCGGCACTTCCGGTGGCTGCGCTGGAATCCGATGTTCCGGCCGTCACATGAATCGCTGCTGATCCAGAACGCCGAAATCAACCGCCTCGACCTGCCGCGCATTCAGGATGAAACTGAACTGGAAGCGCTCAAGGCCGACGGCTCGCTGTTGCCCATCCGCGCCAGTGAGACGCTGCGCTTCGATCCGCGGCTCGATCCGTCGCGGCGCTACTGCCGTCCGTGGACGCGCGACTTTACCGAAGATCTCAGCCAGGCTTTCTACAATCGCTTCCATCAGCAGATTCAGGTGAACTCGGCGGTGCGCACGGTGAAGGTGCAGAGGAAGCTTCGCCGCCACAACCGCAATGCGGCGCCGGCGGACGGCGACACGGCGTCATCGCATTTGGCCGGAGTGACGGTCGACCTGCAACGCCGCGGCCTGAGCAAAGAGCAGATCCTCTGGATGGAACACTACCTGTTTTACATGAAGGCGCTGGGCCTGGTGGAACCGGAGGAAGAGCGGCGTCACTGGTGCTTCCACATCATGGTCACCGGCAATTATTCCGACTGGCGGCAGACGCAAAATATTGTCCCGATAGACCACCCGGAAAACGACACGCCCGAAACCCAGGTTGCGGTGGGCAGCGGCAGCAACTAACTCCATCGCTTCATTCTGCGCAACTCAGACTCCGCAAGATCAGGAAATCCGTTACCATGCTCTTCCTATGATTGTTCTGATGGCGGGCCTTCCCGGCACGGGCAAGACCGCGCTGGCCCGCGAACTGGCCGCGCGCACCTCCGGCCGCGTGGTGAGCAAGGATGAAGTGCGTCACGCGATCTTCGCGCCCGACGAGATCGAGTATTCTTCGCGGCAGGATGACTTCTGCCAACAGATCATGCTGGAAACGGCGGGATACTTGTTGTCGCGGAGCCCAGGACGCCTGATCTTTTTGGATGGGCGCACGTTCTCGCGCCGCTTTCAGATCGACAACGTGCTGGCGGCAGCGGCTTCCCTGCACCAACCCTGGCGCATCCTGGAATGCGTGTGCGCGGAAGAAACCGCAAGGCGCCGACTGGAGGCGGACGTACGCTCCGGCGCGCATCCGGCAGGAAATCGCGGCTATCAACTCTACCTCGATGTGAAGGCGCGGTTTGAAACCATCACGCAACCCAAGACCCTGATCGAGACGGATCAAGCGCTGGAAGTCTGTGTGCAATTGGCTCTTGAAAACATTCACCACTAAGGACACGAAGTTTCACGAAGGAAATCAGCAGCAGGGTTTCCTTCGTGAACCTTCGTGCCCTTCGTGGTTTAACGCTCTTGTTTTGTCGGTTGGCGCGAGAGCCTATACAATCGGCTGGCGATACTATGACAACCAGGCTGTCGTTCTTTTTCCTGCTTCTTTCCTCCTTCGTCGTGGCGCAAGCCCCGGCCAAGTCGGGCTCACTCGACACGCCGGTCAGCGCTCGGGCGCAGGCCATCCACGACTCCGCCTTGATCATCGACACGCACGCCGACACGCCGCAGCGCTTTCTTGACGAGGACTTCGACATCGGCTCGACCGATCCCAACGATGTCGGGCACATCAGCCTGGATAAGGCGCGCCGGGGAAATCTTGGGGCCGAGTTCTTCTCCATCTGGGTTGAGCCCGACACCAATCAAGGGCAGTTCGCCCGGCACACGTTCGATTTGATCGACTCGGTCTACGAGCAGGCCGCACGGCATCCGGACCGCATGATGATGGCCTTCTCGACCTCCGACATCGAGCGGGCGCACCGCGAACATAAACTCGCGGCGCTCATGGGCATCGAGGGCGGGCACTCGATCGAGAACGACATTCATCTGCTGCGCGACTACTACCGCCTCGGTGTTCGCTACATGACGCTTTCGTGGTCGAACACCAACGAGTGGGCCGACTCCTCGGGAGATATCGACGACGCCAAGGTGCAGCACCATAACGGCCTGACCGACTTCGGCAAGCAGATCGTGCTGGAGATGAACCGGCTGGGGATGATGATCGACATCTCGCACGTGGCCGACAAGACATTCTGGGATACGATTGCGGCGACGAAAGCGCCGGTCATCGCTTCGCACTCTTCGGCGCGCGCGCTGGTCGACGCTCCCCGCAACATGACCGACGACATGCTGCGCGCCGTGGCCAAGAACGGCGGCGTGGTGCAGGTCAACTTCTTCAGCGGCTTTGACGATGCGGACTTCCGCAAGGCGATGCTGGCGCAGGAGAAAGATCAGGCCGCGGCGATCAAGAAATACGTTGACCAGAGGAAAGCCGAGGGAAAGACCGTTACCTACGTCGACATGAACCGCGTGGGGCGCGAGTGGATGGCCAGGATTCCACGCCCGCCGCTCAAGTCGCTCATCGACCACATCGACCACATCGCAAAGATCGCCGGCGTGGATCACGTTGGGCTGGGCTCTGACTTCGACGGAGTCAGCGGGGCGACGCCGCAGGGCATCGACTCGGCGGCCGACCTGCCGAAGATCACGCAGGCGCTGCTCGACCGCGGCTATAGTGCGAGCGACATCAAGAAGATTCTCGGCGGTAATCTGCTGCGCGTATTTCGCGAGGTCGAGCGGGTGAGCCGCCAGATGCAGGCCCCGGCCCTGGTTACAACCCCCAGGTAGGCAGACGCGCCTCTCCATTCGTGATGAAATGACGGCCGCTGTCGTACAATGCAACGTTGCTTACAAATCCAGTTGTTGGTGAAAATCAGTGGCACCATCTCCCGTTTGCAAGGAGCATCCATGCGTAAGGCATTCGCGATCTTAATTCTGATGTTGATAGCGGCATTGGCGGTGATGGCGCAATCCAGTTCGAGCACGCAGGCAGCGCCCGCGGCCAAGCCCAGCACCGCGGCCAAACCCAGTACGGCTGCGAAACCGGCTGAGCATGCAGCGCCCGCCAAGCCGACTGCCATCATCGACACCACCGCGGGCAAGTTGACCTGCACGCTGTTTCCCGACAAAGCGCCGATCGGGGTGGCGAACTTTATCGGGCTGGCAACCGGCACCAAGGATTGGAAGAATCCTGTCAGCGGCGCGACCAAGCACGGCGTGCCGCTTTATGACGGAACGATTTTCCATCGTGTGATCCCCGAGTTCATGATCCAGGGCGGAGACCCAGCTGGCAACGGGTCGGGCGATCCCGGCTACGAGTTCAAGAATGAGGTCTCCTCCGACCTGCAGTTTGATCGCCCGGGACGCCTGGCTTACGCCAACTCGGGTCCCAATACGAACGGATCGCAGTTCTTTATCACGGAAGACATTGCGCACAGCCAGCACCTGAGCGGGAACTACACCATCTTCGGGCAGTGCGACGAGGCTGCGGTCGCGCTGGTCAAGCAGATCGCGCGCATGGCTCGTGATCCGAACAACGACAAGCCGTTTCGGCCGGTCAAGATCAACCACATCAGCATTGTCCGCGGCACTGGGACGGCTGCCAAACCGGGAGCGGGAACCACGACCAAGAAGCCGGCGACGACGACGGCTCCGAAGACGCCGACGAAACCGAGCTAGCGGCTAGATCGCGTATGTGCGGGCAAAGAAGCCCGCGCGACAGCCGGCAAGATGCCTGCGCTACGCCCTGGCCAACGACGAGCGACCAACGACTAACGACCGATTTTGAAAGGACACTATGACGCGCCAACCCGGACTCTACGCCACGTTTGAAACCAGCGAAGGGACTATCGTCTGCCGCCTGTTTGAGAAGGACGCACCCAAGACCGTCGCCAACTTTGTCGAACTCGCCGAGGGCAAGCGGGAGTGGACACATCCCTCGACGCGCAAGAAATCGAAAGACCGCTTGTATGACGGGACGATCTTTCATCGCGTGATTCCCGACTTCATGGTCCAGGGCGGAGATCCGCAGGGGACGGGCATGGGCGGCCCAGGCTATCAGTTCGAAGACGAGACCAAAGGCTCGCCGCACAAGTTCGACAAGGCGGGCAAACTCGCCATGGCCAACGCCGGGCCGAACACGAACGGCTCGCAGTTCTTCATCACTACGGTGCCAACCACATGGCTGACGGGCAAGCATACGATTTTCGGCGAAGTGGTTGAGGGGCAGGAGATCGCGGAGAAGATCACTCGCGTTCCCCAAAATCGCCAGAACAAGCCGAACAAAGATGTCCTGCTGAAGAAGGTGACGATCGAGACGGTGTGAGGGCACCTATTTGCCCCGCCGTATCCGAGTCCGCCCAACCTCTCTCGCCGATCAGGGTTGACCGAGCATGCTCATAGAAATCGGACATGTGGAGGCGCTCTTCCGGTATCCAGTGAAGTCGTGGGCGGCGAACTGCTCGAGGCCGCCGAGCTCGGCTGGCACGGGATCGCGGGCGATAGACGCCTGGCATTCCGGCGGATGGATGACCGCAGCGGAATGCCGTGGCTTACAGCAAGCAAGCTTCCTGACGTTTTGCGGTTTGCTCCGCAGCGCCATGAAGACGGCGCCGAGGGAGACCTTCCCACGCATATTCGCACGCCGCAGGGCGAAGCGCTGCCCATCTTTGGGGAGGAGTTGGCCGCGGAGGTCGGACGCCGGCACGGGGCTCCTGTGCAGATGATGCAGTTGAATCATGGCATCTTCGATGAAGCGAGCATCTCCGTCATCGCCTCCGAGACGGTGCGCGAGATCGAGCGACTCTGCGGGCGGAACCTGGACGTGCGCCGATTTCGCCCCAATGTTGTAGTTCGTTTACTGCGACCGGTTCCCTTCCAGGAGGACGAGTGGGTGGGCGGTGTGCTCACATTCGGCGAGGGCGAAGACGCCCCCGCCATCTCCGTCACCATGCGCGACGTTCGCTGCTCTATGCTGAACCTCGATCCCGACACGGCCAGTCCTGCGCCAGAAGTGCTGAAAGCGGTCGTTCGTGAGCACCAGAACACCGCGGGAATCTACGGCGCGGTCACTCGCATCGGTCGACTGGCGGTCGGAGAGACCATATTCCTCCGTCCGGCGACCGAGAACAGGGAACGTGGGTGACTGGGCGCACGTGATCATGGCCGTCCCGCGTGCAACCGCCAGGATCGGCCGAATAAGGATGTGGTAGTAAAAAAGGTGACGGTCGAGACGGTGTGAGGCTACGATCTCGGCGAAAGCAAGTTTTTCTCGTCGCCATCCCAGTCGCTTAGGCTGCCGGTAGGGCCGACGATGTCTCCGACAATACGCGCAGTGCCAAGCATACTTCCAAGGCGGGTTTTGTGTCGCTTCTTCGAGGAGGGCGGCACAATCTCTGCCAGAGGCTTGCCGAAGCGGGTCACGCGAATGGGCTGGCGTGTCTTGCGGACCCGCTCAAGGATTGAGAAGCACTTCCCCCGGAACTCGGAGATGGCGATTTCCTTCATGGACTAACGATACACGAACGTCGGGACCCTACAATATTAGAGTTTGTCCACCGATCATGCCCCGTTCTGGCGTCCAGTCGCGTTATACTGCTCACGGAAAGGGTGTGGATCGCCCTTCGCATCGCGGATGAAACTGTCCGAACGCATCCTCGAAGAGTTGGCCAAGATGGTCGTCGGGGACGCGAAGCATTTCCCGTATCGAAGCAGTTCTTTCATCACGCGCTTTTTTGCCCAATGCGGCCTGCCCTTCGTTCACGAC
>Ga0075017_100002413_pt1 | contig 11681 bp, 8 predicted proteins | sample AleBraG_ABR_2012_FD_71475 | JGI IMG/M metagenome (GOLD analysis project Ga0075017, IMG submission 71475) | Freshwater sediment microbial communities in response to fracking from Pennsylvania, USA - Alex Branch Run_MetaG_ABR_2012 | ecosystem: Environmental > Aquatic > Freshwater > Creek >...
CCCAGCAATGCGGCCACTTTCGCGGCTGTGAATACGTTCTGAATCAGTGCGCCGGTTTTGACGCCGAAGATATTGACGACCGAGAGAAAGATCACCAAAAGAATCGCGACGAAGTTTTGCGTATTGATTCCCACATCCATATTGCCCAGCACCATGGGGCCGAGCGGAATGGGTGGGACCTTCCACAGATGCAGAATCCAATGGGTCGAAGAAATGGACGGGAAGAACACGCCGAGAAACTTGCCGAAAGCCACGCCCACGGCGGCGATCGTGCCGGTCTGGATCACGAGGAATAGCGTCCAGCCGTAGAGGAATCCCCAGAGCGGTCCGAGCGCTTCGCGCAGGTAGACATACTGGCCGCCGGCTCGGGGCATCATCGCTGCCAGTTCACCGTAGCTGAGAGCAGCTACGATGGTCATAAATCCGGCGACCGCCCAGGCGGCGATCAGCAGGGCGGGCGAGTCGACTTCGCGACCGATTTCGGCCGACACAATGAAGATGCCGGAGCCGATCATCGATCCCATGACCAGCATGGTGGCGCTGGTCAGGCCGAGGCCTTTGACCAATTCCTGATCTTGATGGCTATGAATCTCCCAGTCGCTGGATGCGGTCGGTGTGGTGGTTGGGTTCAGGCATTCCTCCCAGAAGTGAGATCGTCCTTTGCTAGCGCCGCCGTGAGAACTCCCAGAATCACGACAGCCAGGAGTTCCCACGCCAAAATCTTGACCACAAAGATTCCCGGCCAAGGCTCGATCGTGTAGTTGGTGAGATACAGCGGCACGGTCGAGACAGCCCAGATGGCAAGGCCGAAGCGAACTCCCTGCAAGGGCCAAGGCTGGTCGGCGCGAAGCTGGGAATAAATCCACACTAAGGCGCCGGAAACAACCAGGGAATTGATCAGGGCAAACGGCATGTGGAGCAGCATGTCGCTTTTGTTCCGCATGATGGGTTCGATCGCTACATAGTCATGCCCCAGCAACAACTGGTGCCCGACGAAACCGAGAACAAACATCGCTACTGCAACTACGAGCGTTCGCACCAGGAACTTTCCAGCAGTCATCGGATTTCGCCGGCTCCGGCAAGGTCACCTGACTTTACCCCAAGATGCGGAAAAATTCCTCTGCTGATTTGCGGGGCTCCCGTAACAGATCGGATATCACCGCCACTGAATCAGCGCCCGCTTCAATGACGGACTTGGCGTTCGCTCGGGTGATCCCGCCGATCGCGACCAAAGGCTTGCGGGTCAACTCGCGCGCCCGGCGCACGCCCTCAAGGCCAACCACCGGATCAGGGCGCTCTTTGCTGGACGTGGCAAACACGGGGCCGATGGCAAGATAGTCGGCCGAAGTCATATCGGCCTCGCGTAGCTGTTCGGGGTTGTGGGTTGACACACCCAGCCAGCGCTCAGGGCCAATGATCCTGCGCACCTCTTCGGGCGATAGATCGTCCTGGCCGACGTGTACGCCGTCAAAGCCAGCGGCAAGGCACAGGTCAGCGCGGTCATTCATAATCAGCCGTATGTGTGGCGCGGGCGCCCCCACCCGCGAATTTCGGCGCAATTCCCGCGCCTGCGCCAGCATCACACGCGCGTTGCCGGCCTTGTTGCGGTATTGCATGAAGGTGCAGCCGGCTGCGGTCAATTCGTCAGCAAACGCGATGAGAGAATCCGTGCCCGTGTCAGTAGAGACATCGACGATCGCGTAGAGGCGCGGAAGGAGAATCATGAACAAAAGTTGGCTCGCGTAGCCCCGGACGCATTCCTCCGGGGCACCTGGCAAAGCTGCTGTCCTCAGCGCATCGCTTGGCTCCGCAGGGCGGACGAATGCGTCCGTCCCTAAGTCTTCGCGTTCTTCTTCAAGAACCTCTCAATGAATCCCGTATCAATCTTGCCCGCCCGGAAATCTTCATCCGCCAGGATCTTGCGGTGCAGCGGGATCGTCGTATACACGCCCTCGACGATGAACATCTCCAGTGCGCGCGACATCCTGGAAATCGCTTCGTTGCGATCTTTGCCGCGCACGATCAGCTTGGCGATCAACGAATCGTAGTAGGGCGGGATCACGCCCTCGGCGTAAGCAGCCGTGTCCACGCGAACTCCGGTTCCGCCGGGCGGATGAAACGCCGTAATCTTGCCTGCCGATGGCGTGAATTTCTCCGGGTGCTCGGCATTGATGCGGCATTCGATCGAGTGTCCGCGATGTACGATCGGTCCCATCAGCACCTCGCTCATCTTGGCGCCCGCCGCGATCAGGATCTGGCTCTTCACCAGGTCCACGTCGGTCACCATCTCCGTCACCGGATGCTCGACCTGAATGCGGGTGTTCATCTCGATGAAGTGCAGCTTGCGGTCCTGGTCCATCAGAAACTCGATCGTGCCGGCGTTCCAGTATCCGATTGCAGCCAGCGACTTGCACAGCACCGCGCCAATCTGATCGCGTAGCTCGGGCGTGACCTGCGTCGATGGCGACTCCTCGAGCAACTTCTGATGCCGGCGCTGGATTGAACATTCGCGTTCGCCCAGGCTGACGACGTTGCCGTGCTCGTCGGCCAGCACCTGAAATTCAATGTGCCGGGGATGCTCAACGTACTTCTCCATGTACAGATCGCCATTGCCGAAAGCCCCGGCGGCTTCGGCCTGCGCGGCCTTGAATAAGCCGGGTAGTTCGTCCTCGTTGCGGACAATCCGCATGCCGCGCCCACCGCCTCCGGCCGAGGCCTTCATGATGACCGGAAAGCCCACCTGGCGAGCCCACTCGATCGCTTCCCCATCGGAGGCGATGATTCCGTCCGATCCGGGCAGAATCGGCACGCCGGCATGCTTCATGGCGGCGCGCGCTTTTTCTTTCTCGCCCATCAGCCGCATGACTTCGGGCCGCGGTCCAATGAACTTGATGCCGCTGGTATCGCACACTTCGGCAAAGTTCGCGTTCTCCGCCAGCAGGCCGTACCCCGGGTGAACCGCTTCGACGTTGGCGATCTCGGCCGCGCTGATCACCGCTGGAATGTTGAGATAACTCAGTGCCAGTTGTGGCGGGCCGATGCAGATGGCCTCATCGGCAAAACGCACAGGCAGCGAATTGCGGTCAGCTTCGCTGTAGATCGCGACCGTTCGTACGCCCAGCTCTTTGCAGGCGCAGATCACGCGCAGGGCAATCTCTCCGCGATTGGCTATGAGAATTTTCTTGAACATGAGGAATAAGCTGTGAGCTATGAGCGATGAGCTGTGAGCAACCACGAGCTAGCTCGCCGCTCATTGCTGCATAAATACAAAAAGGCGCGGCTCGACGCGCCCTAGCAGGAAATCCCAGATCATTTCTTCGGCCGGATCACAAATAATTCCTGGCCGTACTCGATCGGCTGCCCGTTCGAGGCCAGTTTCTTGACGATTTCTCCGGCCACATCGGATTCGATCTCATTGAGCAGCTTCATCGCCTCAACGATGCAGAGCACCTGCCCGACTTCGACTAAATCTCCGGCTTTGACGAACGCTGGAGCTCCAGGCGAGGGCGCTTCGTAGAAGGTTCCCACGATCGGCGACTTGACCGCGTGAAGCCCTTCCTCCGGCTTCGGCTCGGGCGGCGCAGCCGCGGGCGCAGCGACAGCGGGCGCAGCACCCAGCTCAGGCCCCGGCGGCGGGGCTGCAGGCACCGCAAAGAAGCGCGGATCGCCATGCTGGTGGACGACCGTCTGCTCGCCGGCGCGTTTGATCCGCACTTTGACATCGCCCCGTTCGAGTTCGAACTCGGCAATATCTTTTTCGATCAGGAACTCGATGAGTTCTTTTAGCTCTTTTAGATTCATTCGAGTACGGGCGCCCACAACTGGGTGAGCGCGGAGAAGCCGGGCACTGGTTCTGTTGTCCATGACCCGGACCGGCTTAGTTCAAGGAAGACTATACCGCTATAAACTCTTTACTCGTCGGCGTTAACACTTCACCGCCACTTTCGGTGACTGCCACCATATCCTCGATCCGAATGCCCCATTTGCCGGGGAAGTATACCCCAGGCTCGATGGTGATCACCATGCCCGGCTTGAGCACAGTTTTCTGCCCAGCGGCGACGCGGGGTGGTTCGTGGATTTCGAGTCCCACACCATGCCCAGTCGAGTGGGTGAAGTATCTCCCCAGTTTAGCCTTGCGCAATACTTTACGGGCGGCCTCATCCACTTCGCCGGCGGTAATTCCAGGCCGGACTACATCAAGGGCTGCCTGTTGCGCCTCCCGCACAGCCTCGTAGGCCGTGTAGGCGCGCTCAGAACGCGGACCCACCCAAACGGTGCGGGTCTGGTCTGAACAATAACCTGCGAGTATAACACCGAAGTCGCAGACCGCGAATCCGCCAGGTGCGATGGCCTGTTCGGAGGCCCGGCCATGAGGAAGAGCCGACCTTGCTCCAGAGGCGATGATCGTGGGAAACGACATTGCCTCGGCTCCGGCGCGGCGCGCGATTAACTCCATCGCGGCGGCAACTTCGACCTCTTGCACTCCGGGACGCAACACCTCGAGCGCCCGATCGAACAGTCTGGCGCCCAAGGCGACGGCCGCGCGGATCAAATCCAGTTCGGCGGCATCTTTGATCATGCGTTCGCGTTCGATGATGGGCGGCGCATCCTTTAGGCGCACGCCCGCTGGCAAGAACTGCGCCATGCGCTTCTTTTCTATAACGGTAAAGTGCTCGGCTTCAATCCCGATGTTCCATCCGCGGGCGCGTTTGCGGCGGGACGCGAACAGGCCGGCAACCGCTTCGAATAGCGACTTGCGCGCAATCACCACTTTTGCGCCTTTGACCTCCTCGTGCGCTTGGGTGTCATAGCGCACGTCAGTCAGGAAGGTGCTCCCGGCTTCCTCGACCAACAGCAATCCGGCGCTGCCGGTGAATCCGCAGAGATAGCGGAGATTGGGCAGATGGCTGATCAGCAGTCCATCGAAGCGGGTGGTAGCGAGGTGCTGGCGAAGCTTTTTCTGGCGCGCAAGGAAGTCCATTGGGGTGAGTTTAGCAGGAGGGGAGGCCGTTCTCAGTTCTCAGCAAGAAAGCGATCAACACGGTAGCGCAACTACCGATAATGTTGCTCATCCTGAGAACCTCGGAGTCTAAAGCCCGATGCGCCGAAGTAGTTCCTGAAAGCGAGGATCGGAGTGCAGCGAATCGAACAGAGGCTCGATCTTCAGTAGACCGACCTGATCTTCGCGTTCGTCGTACGCCTTTTGAAGTTGTGCCAGTGCTGCGTCTCTCTTCCCCAGGCCCACGTATGCCACTGCCATGCTGTAGGAGGAAACATACTGACGTTTTGAGCGGCTCTCCAGGTTAGTTAGAATTCTGTCAGCTTGCGCGCGATCTCCCGCCGCCGCGTAAATGTATGCCAGCTCGGCTTGGTATAAAGGGAGTCCGTGGGATAGATCAACCGCCTTCTGGAGATGAGCGATTGCTTCTCGGTCCATTCCTTTTTGCAGATACGCCATCCCCAGGTACTCGTAGACAAAAGCGCTGTTCGGGTCCAGTTCTAAAGCCTTCCGTTCAGCCTCAATCGCGCGGTCTGCCTGCCCCGCATAATAATAGTTAAGCCCGATGTTGGCATTGATGATAACGGATAGCGGATCTAACGCGCGCGCCTGGTCGATTTCGGCGGATGCTTCATGCGAGCGTCCCATGCACATTAGATTTTCCGCGTGAAAATGGTGAGCCGCCGCATTACCCGGACTCAGCTCAAGGGCCCGCTGGAATTCCTGTTCCGCGCCGGACCAGTCAAAGTCGTCGAGAGCCGCCACGTTAGCGAGCTCCGTGTGTGCTGCCGCAAGCGAATCGTCAAGTTCTAAGGCTCTTCGAGCCGCGGCCTTGGCTTTGGCATGAGATTCGCGCGCCGACACGGACTTGTACTCAGAGATTACGCCGTAGGCATCGGCAAGTCCGGCGTACCCGGGCGCCCAGTTTGGGTCGTCGCGAATCGCCTCTTCAAAGTACTCCATAGCCTTTGTTAATGCGTCAGCCGTTCTCTTGTCGGCAAAATACTGCCCCCGGAGATAAGCGTCGTACGCTGCTGGGTTCACCGACCGCGCTTTGTATAGTTTGGCCTGCTCCTGAGGGGCCAGTTGGGCCCGAATCTGCTCGGCAATATCCTTCGCCACGCTCTCCTGTAATGCCAGTACGTCGCGCAGATCGCCCTCGTAACTGTGTGCCCAGACGTGCTTATCTACTGGCGCTCGGATCAATTGCGCTGTAATCCGTACGCGATCGCCCGAGCGCAATACCGAACCTTCCACCACAGCATCCACATTCAGCTCGCGAGCAATTTGGGGTAGAGCTTTGTGAGTTCCCCGGTATTGCATGACCGAGGTGCGCGAAATTACACGTAAGGCGGCAATTTGTCCCAGCTCGGTAATCAACTCATCGGTCATGCCATCAGCGAAGTAGTCTTCGGCCGCATTGTGTGACAGATTGTCCATGGGCAAGACAGCCACTGATCGGATATCTGAAACGTCACTGCCGTTAGCTAATCGATGCCGTCTGACCGTTAGGTATGTGGCCGATGCCGCGGCCAGAATTAATATGCCTGGCAGGACATACAAAGCAAGACTGCGGCGCCCGAGTTTATTCGCTGACGCGTTAGGCTGATCGGCCTGTAACTCGCCGAGGGTCCTTTCCAGCCCAAGCGATCCGTTCACTGGCGCAACAAAGCGATACCCGCAGCCAGGAACGGTGACGATGTAGCGATGTTCAGCTGGATTTTCGCCTAACGCCTTTCGCAGGACTGAGATGGCTTGGTTGAGATTGTTCTCTTCGACAACGGTGTCTGGCCAGACCAACCTCATCAGTTCGTCTTTTTCCACCACGCGTCCGCTGTTCTCTACCAGGGCCAAAAGGGTGTCAAAGACTTTGGGGGGTACAGCGATGCGTCGTTCGCCCATGAAGAGCAGCCGTTTCGCTGCATCCACGCGGAATTCCCCGAAGGAGTAGAGGCGCTGTGTTGACAACGGCATGGCGCACACTCAGAAATATTCAGCAAAATTCAGCGATTCCCTAAGGACTTAGGCGGGCCCGGAGCCGAAGAATGCCGCGCAAGACGGTCCATTCCCCGGCCGACTTCGGAACTTTACCACCAAATTGGGAATTCGGCACTGGAGCCAGGCAACTGCTCTCACCTGCATGGTGTTCTGCAGAACCGTGCCCAGTTTGCTACAGCCATAGAGGAAGGACCCATGAAATTCAGAAGACTGCTAAGTACGCAGGCCGTATTATTGGCGGCACTTGCGATCTCCGTTCAACTCATCGCACAGGACCATCAGAGCACCGCCAGCAACCGGCACCACCGCTACAGACTCATCGACCTGGGAACGTTCGGCGGGCCTTCGAACTGGTTCTGCAACGACCCCAACCTCGTCGGAGGGGCTTGCGCAATTCAGAACAATCGAGGGATGGTGGTCAGCGGGGCGGATACCTCCCTGCCAAACCCCAACTACCAAAATCCCAACATCTTTTTCCCCCCGTTCACCGTCCCCGGCGACCCGTACATTCAGCACGCGTACCAATGGCAGGGTGGCGCTCTTCAGGACCTCGGCGCGCTTCCCGGCGGTTATAACAGCTGGGCGCAAGCGGTCAGTGCCAATGGGTTGGTCGCTGGATTGTCAGAGAATGGCGGCTTTGATCCATTGTTTGGTGTGCCTGCTGCGCATGCCATTCTTTGGAAGAACGGCGGTCAGACAATCGTTGACCTGGGAACCCTGGAAGGGGGGTACGAGAGCCTGGCGTTCGGCGTCAACAGCCGGGGACAAGTAATCGGGAACGCTTTGAATACGATTCCCGACGCCTTCTACTTTTTTCCCGTTCAGTCGCGCGCGTTCTTGTGGGAAAACGGAGCCATGCAAGACCTGGGCACGCTCGGAACTGGCACCGATGCATTTGCTTACTTCATTAACGAGCGCGGACAGATCGCCGGAGCTTCTTTCACAAACACAACGGTGAACCCCGTCCTGACCTATTGCACTTTCTTTCAGATCCCAACCCCAACTCAGGATCCTTTTGTTTGGGACAACGGCAAGTTGATTGACCTTGGCAGCCTTGGCGGCACCTGCGGTGTCCCGAATGCCATGAACAATAAAGGCCAAGTTGTGGGCCTGTCGGACGTCGCCGGAGACGTCGACTATCATGCTTTTCTTTGGCCGGGGAAGAATGGAAAAATGCAGGACTTGGGCACCCTCGGCGGTTGCTGTGCCCTCGCAAATTGGATCAGCGACGCTGGACAGGTTGTCGGCGGGTCGTACACAGCAAATCAGTATTTCCACGCCTTCCTCTGGAAACAGGGAGTGATGTCAGATTTGTCGGCGGGCAGCAGTGAGTGCAGCTTCGCTCTCGGCGTTAACTCCAATGGCCAGGCGGTCGGGTTTACGTGCGGAGGCAGGCACAACGCGCTTCTCTGGGAGAACGGCCAGGAAATTGACTTGAACGTTTTCAATCAGGGTTCCAGTCTCAAGCAACTGGTGCTTGCCTACAACATCAACGACAGTGGCGAGATTGTCGGCCTGGGAGTTCCTCCCGGTGTCAATGTGCGGGATGTATTCAATCTCGGGCATACTTTCGCCCTGATCCCCTGCAGCGGCAGCGAAATTGAAGGTTGTGTGGAACTGCCGCAATCCCTTCCGTCAGTTCCGGAACCGTCGCGGCAGTTGCCACCCTCGACTCTGCCGCAGCGTGGCGGCCGGCATCGCAGGCTGGTATTGTCTCACGACACAAAGGACCTGCTGCCCGACACACTCGACGGCGTAAGGCCTCCATGCTTCAGGTGCACCTGCGGTTGCGGGGGAGCAGGATATTGTTTGGTCTACCCCACCACAGGAAAACTCGACGGCACGTGCATCGGGTCTGGCAGCAACAATATGTGCGCAGCAAAATCCAACACCACACAATGTCCAGTTGGAGCGAAGCCGATCCGTCCTTCCAGTTTCTCGTGCTCAATATTCACTGTCGACACAGTCGACGTTGCGAGACGCTGCACAGATTGAAACCGAGACACCACGGTTCACGAATACCTGGCGACTCTGGAAAAGACACATCCAAAAGCGTTGCACCAAACGCAAAACCGCCGGCCTGACAGGTTCTTCAGGCCGGCGGCTTTAATCTTCGAATTACGCTGCGGACGCGGTTACGTCTGAATGATGCGCGGCGTGATGAAGAAGATCAATTCCTGGTTGGAAGTTTGTACTTGTACGTGTTTAAACAGGTTGCCGAGGACCGGAATATTGCCCAGCAGCGGCACTTGCGTGATGTTGATCGAGTTCTGCGTCTGAATGACGCCGCCGATCACCACCGTTCCGCCATCGGTCACCAACACCTGCGTTGTAGCCTGCTGCGTGATCAATTCGGGGTTGCCCTGCACTTCCTGGCCGAAGTTCGGCGTGGTGTTTTCCACGTCCACGTTCAGGAAGATCGTGTTCTCCGAAGTGATCTGCGGAGTCACGGTCAGCCGCAGGAATGCGTCGACGTAGGTCACGGTCGGCGGTCCGCCCAACTGCGCCTGGGTCACGATCGGAACGCGCACGCCCTGTTTCACCAGGGCTTGAATGTTGTTCTGGGTGACTACTCGCGGACGGGAGAGCACTTTCAGCAAGCCGCGCGATTCCGCCATCGAAAGGATGGCGTCGATGCGCACGTTATTGCTGGCGTTTACGAACTGCAAACCGCTCGAAGGCTGCGTAACGCCCAGGTTCGAGAACAGCGGAATCGTGCTGCCCGTGCTGGAACCGGCGCCCGGGGTCACGATGTAGCCCGGATTCAGGCCGCCCACGGTGGTCGGCGTAGTGCCGGTGCCCTGGTCGCCGCCGACGGCGCTGTGGCCGTTGCCCCAGCCAAAGCCAAGCTGTGTGCCGATATCGCGGGCAAACTGCCGGGTTGCGGCTACGACGCGTGCTTCGATCTCGACTTCCTGCGTCTTGCGATCCAGTTGCGTCAGCAGGCGGTCGATGACCGGAATCGTTTTCGGAATATCGTTGATGATCACGGCGTTGGTGCGGTCATCCGCCACCACGTCGCCGCGCTGCGAGAGGAATTTCTTTACCGTGATGATGACGTCTTTCGCCTTCGCGTAGCTCAGGAAGCGGGTCACCGAAACTTTTTCGACGGCCAGGGCTTCGGACTCGATCTGCGCGCGACGGGCATCGGCTTCGTGCTTTAGCGTTTCCACGGTGGCGATGCGCAGGACGTTGCCTTCGAGTTCGCGGGCCAGATCGTTGTTCTTGAGCACGATGTCGAGCGCCTGATCCCACGGCACATCATCGAGCACAACCGTCAGAGTCCCGTGGACGTTGGGATCGAGCACCACGTTCAGACCGCTGATCTCGTGAATCAGGCGGAAGAAATCTTTCAGGTCAACGTCTTTCAAATTGACCGAGATGGGCTCGCCGGTATACTTCGGTCCGACTGCGACCGGCGCCTGTCCAGTCTGCGCCTTCTGCTCGGCAGCCATATTGACTGCAGGAGTCGGCCCCTGGCTCTGAGCCTGAGAGGCGTGCGCGCTGACCGGAAGCAGTTCCACGGCCGTCTTGTCGGAGAACCGCGCCGCAGCTTCCTGGGCGCGAGCCGAGGGCTCATCGACGGTGACATTCTTGGCCTCGGTGCTTGCAGTCTTGGCGTCTTTGCTGGCCTGATAGGACGGCTCGACGAATACATAGCTATTCGGCGAGGCCGCATCCTTGGTAGAGGCAGCATCCACGTGCGCCGCAGTCACCGGAGCAACGGCGGCGGATGGAACCGAAGACGGAGCCGCCGGAGCGGTGGTCGTGACCTCGGCCGTTTTCGTTTCGCTGGCCGAAGTCTGGGGCGCAACGGCTTGCGCGACATCTTTCGCGTGCAGCGTCAGCACCAGTTTCCCGGCCGGGCCCGGCGTCAGATCGTAGGCGCAAGCCTTTTCCAGATCAACGACGATGCGCGTGGTGGGCGGATTCTGCCCATCCATACCGATGCGCAGTCCCTTCACACCGTCAGCGCCCACCGCGATATGGCTCTTGCCGCTGGCCATTACGGTTGCCGGCAAGTCCACCACTACACGCGCAGGCGTATCCAGAGTGCTAAGCTTCGGCGTGATTTCGCCGCTGGACCGCATCTCGATCCGGATGTCGTCCTTGCCCCGGACCACGTCGACCCCATTGAGCCGGCTTTGTGTCTGGGCACCCGCAGCCGCCGTCATCAGCAGCAACGATAAGAACGCTTTTAGTGGTTGCTTTCGCATTTCGCCTCTCCCCAACCGCGAGCATGGCCCGCGTTGCTTCGCCAAACTTTGATTGCGGAGCTCCGGTTGCCCGGCGCTTCCGTTCGAAACGAAACTTCGCTAAACCGCGGGCGTGAAAATCCGCTTCACGACTTCCCGCGTAAACGACTTGCCCAGCTTGTCCTGCACCGTTTCCTGGAACGTGACCGAGTCGCCCGTGATCTTCATGACGTATCCGTTAAAGACCGGATCGTTCTCGCGCAGGAAATAAGCCTTATTCAGATTGTTGGTGACCACGGCGATAAAGCCGGTGTCGGACTTCACTACGCCGCGCAGGTTTATGGCGCCGATGTCCAGGCACTTCTTACCAGTCGAACATCCCGAGCCAGCGGTCTGCACCACCGGGCTGAAGAACGGATCCCGTTTCCCGTTCATCGCCCACTTCTTTTCTTCTTCCTTCTTTTCTTTCTTTTCCTCGGCCTTAGGAG
>Ga0075017_100002414_pt1 | contig 11680 bp, 9 predicted proteins | sample AleBraG_ABR_2012_FD_71475 | JGI IMG/M metagenome (GOLD analysis project Ga0075017, IMG submission 71475) | Freshwater sediment microbial communities in response to fracking from Pennsylvania, USA - Alex Branch Run_MetaG_ABR_2012 | ecosystem: Environmental > Aquatic > Freshwater > Creek >...
GGGCGGCGTGTTCGGCAAGGGCTGGATGAACGGCAGCCAGGCGCAGCTCGAGTTCCTGCCGGAGCGCTCGACCGACTTCATCTTCGCGGTCATCGGCGAGGAGCTCGGACTGCTCGGGCAGCTGTTCCTGCTGGGCCTGTACCTGATCGTGATCGGGCGCGCCCTGTACCTCGCCAACGAGACGCAGGACACCTACGCGCGCCTCGTGTGCGGCAGCTTCGCGCTGACCTTCTTCGTCTACGCGTTCGTCAACACGGGCATGGTCAGCGGCATACTGCCGGTGGTCGGCGTGCCGCTGCCGCTGGTCAGCTACGGCGGCACCGCGATGGTGACGCTGCTCGCGAGCTTCGGCGTCCTGATGTCGCTGTACCGCCACCGCAAGCTGGTCGGCTCGTGAAGGACCGGCGATGAGCGAGACGACGCAGTGCGTCCAGGCCGAGCGCGCCGGCCCGGCTCGCGCAGCCCGGCCGTGTCGCCCGCGGCGGCTGGCCGCGCGGCGCGCGGCGGGCCTCGCGACGCTGCTCGCGTGCGGGCTCGCCGCGATGGTGACGCCGCGCGCCGCCGAGGCCCTCGACCTCAAGCGCCCCGACGTCAGGGAGTTCATCACCGAGGTCGTCGCGCGTGACCACTTCAAGCGCCGCTGGGTCGAGAAGCTGCTGGCCGCGGCCGAGAGCCGCCCGGCCATCATCGAGGCGATGACGCGGCCGGCCGAGCGCGTGCGGCCGTGGTTCGAGTACCGCGCGCTGTTCCTGACCGAGCAGCGCATTCGCGAAGGCGCCGAGTTCTACGACGCGCATCGCGCGCTGCTCGAAGACGTCGCGGCGCGCAGCGGCGTGCCGGGCGCGATCGTCGCCGCCATCGTCGGCGTCGAGACCTCCTACGGGCGCCAGACGGGCCACTTCCGCGCGCTCGACGCGCTCGCCACGCTCGCCTTCGATTACGCGCCGCGCGCGGCTTACTTCCGCGGGGAGCTCGAGCAGCTGCTGCTGCTGGCGCGCGAACAGGGCCTCGACCTGCGCACGGCGACCGGTTCCTACGCCGGCGCCATGGGCGCGCCGCAGTTCATGCCGCACAGCTACCGTGCGTTCGCGGTCGACGGCGACGGCGACGGCAAGGTCGACCTGTGGAGCGACTGGCCGGACATCGTCGCGAGCGTGGCCCATTACCTCGCAGCCAGCGGCTGGCGCCGCGGCGAGCCCGTGTTCGCGCCGGCCGAGCTGTGGTATCCGGGCGTCGAGGGGCTCGCGAGCGGCAGGCTCGAGCTCGACTTCAGCGTCGAGTCGCTGCAGCGCAAGGGCGTGGAGTTCGCGACCCCGCTGCCGCCGGAGGCGCGCGCGATGTTCGTCGCGCAGCGCGCCGCCGACGGCCCGACCTACGGCGTCGGCTTCCATAATTTCTGGGTCATCACACGCTACAACCACAGCAGCATGTACGCGCGCGCGGTCAGCGAGCTCGCGGATGCCATCCTGCAGGCCGTCGCGACTGGCGCCGCCACGCCGTCGACACCGGCCGCGCCGCCGGCGCCCGCCGCCCCTGCACCCGCGCCCGCGCCCGCACCCGCGCCCGCGCCCGCGCCCGCGCGGGCACAGTCGCAGGAGCCGGCGCCGGCGCCGGCGCCGGCGCCGGCAGCCGGCACAATGCCCGAGCAGACGCCCGCGCGGGCACCCGCAATCCCCGCCGAGCGCGTGCCCACTTCGGCGGCCGAGCCGGCCGGAGCGCCCGCGCCGGCCGCATGGCTGTAGCCATGAGCGCCGTCGCACGCGGCACCGGCCGAGCTGCACGACGCGGCGCCGGCCGAGCTGCGCGATGCGGCACCGGCCGTGCGACACGGCCAGCCGCGGTCGCGGCGGCTGTGCTCGCGCTCGCGCTCGCAGGCTGCGGCGGTGCGCCGCAGCGCCCGTCGCGGCCGCAGGCCAGCGTGCCGCCGGTCGCCGCGCGACCCGCGCGACCGCGGCCCTCGGACGCCGAGCTGCTCGCGCTGCCCGATGCGGTTCCGCGCCCCGAGCCGCGCTCGCGCCTCGGCAATCCGCCGGTCTACGAGGTGTTCGGGCAGCGCTACTTCGTGCTGCCGAGCGCAAAGGGCTACCTCGCCCGCGGCGTCGCCTCGTGGTACGGGCCCGACTTTCACGGCGAGCGCACCTCGACGGGCGAGCCCTACGACATGTATTCGCTGACGGCCGCCCATCCGGCCCTGCCGCTGCCGGCTTACGCGCGCGTCACCAACCTCGCGAACGGCCGCTCGGTCGTGGTACGCATCAACGACCGCGGCCCGTTCAAGGCCAACCGCATCATCGACCTGTCGTACGCGGCGGCGCTCAAGCTCGACATGATCCGCAACGGCACGACGCTCGTGGAGGTGCGCGGCCTGGAGGCCGACGACGTCGCGGCGCCGCAGCCGGCGCCGCAGCCGGCCCCGATCTACGCCCAGGCCGGCGCCTTCGCGCTGCGGGACAATGCCCAGCGCCTGCGCGCGCGCCTGCTCGGCGAGGGCATCGGCAACGTGCTCGTGAGCAGCGAGGCGAGCTCCGGGCGCACGCTGTTCCGGGTGCGTATCGGGCCGATCGCGTCGGTCGCCGAATTCGACGGCCTCGTGGCGCGCGTACGCGCGCTCGGCCTCGGCGCGCTCATGCTGGCGATCGATTGAGCCCGGCGTCCGGCGCCCCGCGCCGGGCGTGCGCAGGCTAAACTGGCGCGCCAGCCAGTCCTCCTGTCGAGGTCGAGATGCCACCGTCCCGTTCCGTCCGCGCCCGGCCCCTGGTCGCCCTGCTGCTCGCCACGAGCCTCACCGCCGGGCACGCGGGCGCGCAGGCCGCGCGGAGCGGGCCCGCAGCGCCTGCCGCGCCTGCCGCGCCCGCCGCACGCGCCGCACCCGCCGCACCGCTGCCGCCCCCACCACCGATCGCCGCGCGCAGCTACGTGCTGATCGACGTAGCGAGCAACCAGCTGCTGGCCGGCTCCGCGGACACGCAGCGCGTCGACCCCGCGAGCCTGACAAAGCTCATGACCTCGTACGTCGTCTTCCACGCGCTGCGCGACCACAAGCTCACGCTCGATCAGGAGGTCAGGATCTCCGAGTACGCCTGGCGCACCGGGGGCGCCGCGTCGGGCGGCTCGACCTCGTTCCTCGACCTCGGCTCGAACGTCAAGGTCGTCGATCTGCTGCAGGGCATGATCGTGCAGTCGGGCAACGACGCCTCGATTGCGCTGGCCGAGGCGGTCGCGGGCGGCGAGTCGACCTTCGCCGTGCTCATGAACGAGTACTCCAAGCGTCTCGGGTTGACCGGGTCGCACTGGGTCAACGCGCCGGGCCTGCCCGACCCGAACCACTACACGACGGCACGCGATCTCGGCCTGCTGTCGGCAGCGATCATCCGCGAGTTTCCCGACTACTACCGCTGGTACTCGCAGCGCTCGTTCACCTACCACGGCATCAAGCAGGACAATCGCAACGGGCTGCTCGAGCGCGACCCGACCGTCGACGGCATCAAGACCGGGCACACGGAGTCGGCCGGCTACTGCCTCGCGAGCTCGGCGCTGCGCAACGGCATGCGACTCGTCGCGGTCGTGATGGGCTCGTCCAGCTTCAAGGCGCGTGAGGACGCGAGTGCGGCGCTGCTCGGCTACGGCTTCAATTTCTTCGAGACGCGCAAGCTGTACGCGGCCGGCCAGGTCGTCGGCACGACGGCCGTCTACAAGGTCGGCGAGCCCGTCACGGTCGTCGTGCGCAACGACCTGTATGCCACGGCGCAGCGCGGCCAGCTCGGCAACGTGCGCACGCAGCTGCAGCTGGCCCCGAAACTCGTCGCGCCGCTCGCCGCGAACCAGGCGATCGGCAGCGTGCGCGTGACGCTCGGCGGCCAGGTGCTCGGGGAGCTCGCGGCCTACCCGCAGGCCGCCGTCGAGCCCGGCAATATCCTGCGCCGCCTCGTCGACAGCGTGCGGCTGTGGTTCGCCTGATGGCCGCACCGCTGCCGGTTGCTTTCCTCGACGGCCGCTTCCTGCCGCTCGCCGAGGCGCGCATCTCGCCGCTCGATCGCGGCTTCCTGTTCGCCGACGCGGTCTACGAGGTGCTGCCCGTGTACGGCGGCCGGCCGTTCCGCTGCGCCGAGCACATCGCGCGCCTCGAGCGCAGCCTCGGCGAGATCGGCATGCGCCCGCCGCACGAGCCCGCCGGATGGGTCGAGCTGTTCGAGGAGCTCGTGGCGCGCAATGGCGGCGGCGACATGTACATCTACCTGCAGGTCACACGCGGCGCCGACAGCTTGCGCAACCACGCGATCCCGCCGGCGCTCGCGCCCACGGTATTCATGATGGCCGCGCCGCTGCCGGCGCTGGAATCCGACCTGCTCACGCGTGGCGCGACCGCCATCACGCTGCCGGACGCGCGCTGGAAGCGCTGCGACATCAAGAGCACGGCGCTGCTGCCCAACGTGCTCGCCAAGACCGCCGCGGCGGCGGCCGGCGCGATGGAAGCCATTCTGGTCGCCGACGGCAGGGTGCGTGAAGGCGCCTCCTCCTCGATCCTCGTCGTCGCGGGCGGCGCGCTCCGCGCCCCGCCCGAGTCCCACGCGATCCTGCCCGGCACGACCCGCGACCTCGTGTTCGAGCTCGCCGCCCGGGCCGGCATCGAGGTCCGCATCGGGCCGGTCAGCGAGGCGGGGCTGCGCGATGCCGACGAGATCCTGATCGGCTTCGCGACGCGCGGCATCCTGCCGATCACGCGGCTCGACGGCCGGCCGGTCGGCGGCGGCCGGCCCGGGCCCGTGTGGCGCCGGTTGTACGAGCTGTTCCTGGCCTATCGCGACGAGGTCGCGGGTACGCCGCCCTTGCCTGCGGGCTGAGGCGCCCGCACATCGCACGGCATGCAGGACCCGTTTCCCGGCGCCATGGACGATTCGCCGCTCGAGTTCCCCTGTGACTACGCGCTCAAGGTCATGGGCCGCGCCGGCCCCGAGTTCCGCGCGCGCATGCTGGCGGTGCTCGAGGCGCACGTCGGCCCGATCGCGCCGGCGCAGGTCCTCGAGCGGCCGAGCCGCGCAGGCAAGTACGTCGCGCTGACCTGCACGCTGCGGGCCGGCAGCCGCGCGCAGCTCGATCGCATCTACCGCGACCTGCACGCCACGGGGCTCGTGCTGTACGCGCTGTAGCCGCCGGGCGGTCGCCGCTGCGTCTGGCCATGGTCCATGCGGCTCCTGGCGAGACGCGCTTCGATCGGTCGCGCAGTCGCAGGATGAGCGCACGGGGCTGCATCGCCGCGCGGCTCCGCGTGCCGTTGCTATCGGAATGGGATTGCAAGACAATCGCCATCCGTGGCTGCTCGCGCCCGTAGTTGGCTTCCTGGAGAGCGACCTGGAGTCTACTAGCCACGGATCGCCCAGCATCGCGCCGGGCACAGGCGCGCTGTTCTGCATCCAGGTATTTTCCACGCTCGGCTTTGCGGTGCTGTACTCGACGCTCGTCCTGTACACGACCCATCACCTGCATTTTCCGGTCCGGCAGGCGTCCGCGGTCATGGGCGTGTTCGGCGCGTTCAACTATGGGCTGCACCTGTTCGGCGGCTACCTGGGCGGGCGCTTCCTGAGCAACCGGAACCTGTTCGTCGGCGGCATGACCCTGCAGGTGCTCGGCTGCGCGTGCATTGCCGGCGGGACCGTGCCGTTGCTGTACTGGGGACTCGCGCTGTTCCTCACGGGCAGCGGCCTCAACGTCACGTGCATCAACATGATGCTGACGCAACGCTTCGCGCCGCAGGATCTGCGCCGCGAGAGCGCGTTCATGTGGAACTACGCCGGCATGAATGTGGGGTTCTTCATCGGTTTCGCCGTCGCCGGGCACTATCAACTGACCGAGAGCTACGCCAGCCTGTTCATCTTCGCAACCATCGGCAACCTGCTCGCAATTGTGATCACCGCGTTCAACTGGAGATTGCTGAAAGACCTCAATACGCCGCTGCTGGACGTGTCGGCCGGCCAGTTCAAGACGCGACTAATGGCCGGGGTTCTGATCCTGCTGGTCCTCGTGCCGATCGTGTGGCTGCTGCTGCAGCACCCCGATTCGACCGAAACACTGGTCAAAGCCATCTGCGCGCTCGTGGCCGCCGCGCTGGTCTACCTCACGGTCCGGCACCGCGATCCGGGCGAGAAGAACAAGATGTGGGCCTACCTGATCCTGTCGCTCGGCTCACTCGTGTTCTGGGCGCTGTACCAGATGGCGCCGAATGGCCTGCAGGTGTTTGCCGTCAATAACGTCGATCGCCACGTGTGGGGCATCGAAGTCGCGCCGCAATGGATCCAGAACATCAATACCGTCGTGATCGTGCTCGGCGGGCCGGCGATGGCCGCGCTGTTCGCCAGGCTGCGCCGAGGCGGCTGGAACATTGACGTGCCGAAGCAGTTCGCGGCGGCGCTGATCCTCATGGGGATGGGCTTTCTCGCGTTGCCCGTCGGCATCCACCTGGCCGACGACAAGGGCATGGTCGGCTTCGTCTGGCTGTTCGTCAGCTATGTGCTGCAGAGCATCGGCGAGCTGCTGATCTCGCCGGTCGGCTACGCGATGATCGGCAAACTGGCCCCGCGCCGCTACCAGGGAATCATGATGGGCAGCTGGATGCTCGTCACCGGGCTCGCGTCGCTGTTCGCCGGCGATTTTTCCGGAATGATTCCGGAGCCCGCCGGCCACACGGCCCTGTCGAGCAACCCGTCGTACGCGACGCTGTTCGCGCAACTGGGCTGGGGCAGCACCGCGGTCGGCATCGTGCTGGTCGTGCTCGTGCAATTCCTGCGCAAGCTCATCGGCGACAAGAAGCTGCCGGCCGGCGCAGCCCCGGTGGCGGTCGTTGCCCGATGACCGGCGTGCCTCACCGTCAGTGCCCGTGACGGCCTGCGACAGGGTGCCGCGCTGACCAACGGTCCTGTGGTTCTCAATCGGCGCAACGGCGGCATCGCGCGTCACCGCGCGGCGCATGAACCCCGCCTCCGGCCCGGTCCACGCGTCCTGGTCATCGTCATCGCGTGCTGGCGCGCGGGCGCCGCGGACGCGCAGTCGCAGGCTCCCGCCGCCGCAGCGACCTCGGTGGTCGTCACGGCCGAGAGGCTGTCGGTTGAAACCCTGATCGACCGCAAGGTCTACAAAGTAGCCGCCGATGTGCAAAGCACCTTCGGCACCGTGAGTGATGTGCTGAGCGCGATCCCGTCGGTCGACGTGGATTCGGACGGCGTCGTCTCGCTGCGGGGAGACACGAGCGTACTGATCCTGATCGATGGCCGGCCGTCGGCACAGCTCGCCGGTGCCACGGCCGGGGAGAACCTCCAGTCGATCCCGGCCCGGGACATCGAGCGCATCGAGGTCATCACGACCCCGCCCGCCGAGTTCAAGGCCGATGGCGCCGCCGGGGTCATCAACATCATCACGCGCAAGAAGCCGCCGGACGGGCTGTCGGCCCTGGTCCAGGGCAGCCTCGGCAGCGCCGGGCGCTCCGTCCTTGGCGCGAGCGGCAGCTATCGCTCCGGGCCGCTGACGGCTGCCGCCAGCGCGGGCTATCGGCAGGACTACCGGAGCCGACTGCTCCGGTCGGAGGTGCTGGCGCCCGACCCGACGACGGCGCAGCTGCTCGACAGCAGGAGCTCCATCGACGAAAGGATTCGCCGCGCAGTGCCGACGGTCGGGCTGTCCGCCGAGTACGCGTTGAGCGACCAGCGGTCGTCGGTCAGTGCGTCGATGAGCTGGGCCGACCGCGGCGGCCTGCGCACGTACACGCAGCGCAACGACAGCAACGCTGCGCCCGGAGTGCTCACGAGCTCCGCACAGCGTCTGAGTGCCGGGCATGACCCGGAGATCGACTACGACGAGAAACTGGGGTTCTCCCACCAGTTCGGCCGGCCGGGCGAGGCACTGGACCTGTCGCTGCATCGATCGACATCACGCCAGCGGGAACACTACGACTACACGAACGACTCGTTCGTTCCGCCGACAGCGACGCTCTACAGCGACCTCGGTTTCCAGGAGGATCGTGTGACGAGCGAGTTCGGCGCCGACTATGCGTTGCCGCTCGCGCAGACGCGCTCCCTGAAGATCGGTTACGCCTTCGAGCAGGATGACTACCAGTACCGCGCCGCAGGTCACAACGTCGATCCGGTGACCGGGACGGCGACCGTCGACACGAGCATCAGCAATGACTTCAGGTTCCTGCAGCAGATCAGCGCGGGCTACGCGAGCTACCAGGCCAGCATCGGCACCTGGAACTGGCTGGGCGGTTTGCGGGCGGAAATGACCCGGACGGACGCGCGGCTGCTGATCGACCACGCCGCGAACAGCCGAAGCTACCTGAGCATCCATCCGAGCCTGCACGTGGAGCGCAGCCTGTCGGGGGAGTCCAAGCTGTCATTCGGCGCGAGCCGTCGCGTGGCCCGGCCCAGTCCCGACAACCTGAACCCCTACGTGGATCGCGAATACACGCCGAACCTGCGTGGCGGCAATCCCGACCTGCGACCCCAGTACACCCAATCCTACGAAGTCGGCTATGAGCGTGGCGGCCACGGCCTGGCTTACGGCCTGACCGGTTATTACCGCCGCAACCGCAACAGCGTGACCGACGTGACCGAGTACCTCGGCAATGGTCTGTCACTGACGACCAAGGCCAACCTGCCGAGGAACGATGCGGCCGGCCTCGAGTTCAATGTCAACGGTCCTATCGTGCCGAAGCTGGCCTGCAGCCTCAGCGGCAACCTGTTCTACAACCAGATCGACGCGACCGCGCTCGGCGCACCGGGGTTGCAGTCGACCACCGGGCTCAACGCCAAGGGCAAGCTCGACTACCACCCGACGTTCGCCGCGACGGCGCAGCTGACCGTGACGCGCTCGGGCAAGCGGCTGACGCCGCAAGGCTACGTGAGCGCCATCAACATCGTGAATCTCGGCTACCGGCACCAGGTCCAGGCGGGCCTGACGGCGATCATGACCGTCTCGGACGCATTCAACGGCCAGCGCTTTCGGAGACTCGCGACGACGCCGACATTCATGGAGGAATATCAGCGTACCGTCCGGGGCCGGATTCTCTATGCCGGCCTGGTGTACAGCTTTGGATCCTCGAAGAAGGACAAGCAGGCGAATTTCGAGTATGACCCGTAGAGCGCGCCGCCGCCTGCCGCCGGCCGCCTCGACACTGCGTCACGCTCCGGCGCGCGGACCCCGCACTGCGACGCCCACCGTTGGCTGGGCATCGCGATTGCCGCGAGAACGTTGCGGCCCCTGCGCAACGACGGCAGGCTCGGTTGCGGCCGAGCGCGCAGATTGCCCGGCCTGCATCAGCTGGCGGGTGGTTCCTTGTTCTGCTCGATCCAAAGCAACGCCGCTTCCAGATCAGCCAGGTCCGCGGCGCTGAAGCCCGGCACCTTGGCGCCCGGTGCAGTCGCCTTGATGCGCTCGAGCTCTGCATGCGCCTGGGCATGCACCCAGTTCAGTCCGCGGCGCACCTTCGATGTGAATTTCTGTTGTTTCTCAACATTCATAAGCGTCCTCGCTCGTTGGTATCAGAAGACATTGTCGCTCAACTCGGAGCAGCCTTGCACTCCATGAGATCAAAGATCGCTGCGTCGTCGTTCACCCGCCTGGCGGCACGAGAACGCGGACCAAGGTCCGAGGCTCGGGGATCGGTGAGTGTCGCCGTTCCCGGCCAATCTATCAACCCACCGGCCTGAGCTCGCTCGCTCTCCCGGGCGCCGTCGCCCGAACGAGCGTTCGCGACCGGCCCGCCGCTCGTGGCCGCGAACGCCGGTCCGGCAGCAGGCACTTGGAACGGCGGCACGGCGGGGAACGGCGGCACGACGGGGAACGGCGACACGGCGGGTACCGGCCGAAGTCGGTGCGGCACGGACGAGGAGCGGGCTTGCGGGCCCACTGACGGCGCTCGGCCCGGGCCCGCCGGTCGCCGCAGCCCGGCGTCCCGGCAGGCCCGCGACGCGAGCGGCGCAGCGGCGCGCCTGCAGCCGATCGATGCGGCCCGGTCACTGCAACGGCCGTAGCTGCTGCAACAGGGTTGGCACGAGTTCCGTGACGGTGGGGTGGATGTGAACGGCGCGCGCGATGACGGTGTAGGGCTGCCGCGCTGCCATCACGTCCAGCAGCGAGTGCACGACCTCGTCGCCGTTGAGGCCGAGAATCGCTGCACCCATGAGCCGCTGGCTCTGCGCGTCGACGAGCACCTTCATGAACCCCTGCGTTTCGCCGGCTTCGCGGGCCCGCCCGACCCGCTGCATCGGCATCTTGGCGTGCAGCACCGTGCGGCCGCTGGCGCGGGCCTCGGCCTCGGTCATGCCGACGCGGCCGAGTGCCGGATCGATGAACAGCGCATAGCAGGCGATACGGTCGGAGATGCGTCGCGCGTCACTGTCGAACAGGTTTGCGACCACGATCTCGTGGTCATTCCAGGAGGTGTGCGTGAAGGCGCCGCGGCCGTTGCAGTCGCCCACGGCCCAGACTCCCGGCGCGCTGGTGCGGCACTGGTCGTCGACGGTGATGTAGCCACGGCCATCCATCTCGATCCCGGCGAGCTCGAGGCCGAGGCCGTCGGTGTTCGGTCGCCGGCCGGCGGCCAGCAGCACGTGGCTGCCGACGATCGGCGCCACGGGTCCGGCGCAGGCAGCACCGACCGTGATCCGCGCGCCCTCGGGCGCCAGCGACACGCACTCGGTGCCCAGTTCGAAGCGCACGCCCTCGGCCTGCAGGATCGCGCGGATGCCGTCCGATACGTCGGGGTCTTCGCGCGACAACAGCCGGGCCGCGCGCTCCACGACCGTCACGTCGGAACCGAAGCGGCGCATCATCTGCGCGAATTCGAGGCCAATGTAACTGCCGCCGATCACGACCAGGTGCTCGGGCACGGCGTCCAGCTCCATGATCGAAACGTGGTCCAGGGTTGGCACGCTGTCGATGCCCGGCAGGTCGGGTCGCAGCGCGCGACCGCCGACATTGATGAAGATTCGCGCAGCGTGCAGCCGGCGACCGTTGACGGCCAGCGTCGACGGTGCCACGAAGCGCGCCTGGCCGGTAATGACTTCGGTGTGCGCGAGACCGCGCATCCAGGCCTCGACGGCTCGGCGCGACTGCATGACGATGCCGTCCTTGCGCGCCTTGACGCGCGCCATGTCGACACGGAGGTCGCTGACTTGGAAGCCAAACTCCGGCCCGCGGCGCGCCTGGCGGATGGCGCGCGCGCTCGCGACCAGCGTCTTGGTCGGTACGCAGCCGACGTTGACGCACGTGCCGCCGAAGTGGTGGCGCTCGATGACCGCCGTGCGCAGCCCCTCTTTACTGCATCGCGCCGCCAGCGCGGGCCCGGCCTGGCCGGCACCGATGACAATGGCGTCGAAGGCTTCGGTGGACATTTCCAGGTACCTCTGCCGGGCGCAGACCGGCGCTCGCACGCGATCAAGAGCCGGCAGCGCAAGACCCGCGAATCGAGCGCGACGGGGCGCGCCTGCATTCCCGTCCGAAGGGCCGCTGAGGCTTCGAGTTTGGCACGTCAACGCCTGATTGGTGCGGGTGCGCCCAACCGAGTGCTGGTGAACCCCGAGCACCCGGTTGCGAAAGTCCGGTCGGCGAGCCGATCCCGCTCACCGCTTCGGATAGGGCGTGCCATCCTTGTGGGCATACCCGTCGATTGCGGGGTCGAACACCATGTCGA
>Ga0075017_100002415_pt1 | contig 11678 bp, 6 predicted proteins | sample AleBraG_ABR_2012_FD_71475 | JGI IMG/M metagenome (GOLD analysis project Ga0075017, IMG submission 71475) | Freshwater sediment microbial communities in response to fracking from Pennsylvania, USA - Alex Branch Run_MetaG_ABR_2012 | ecosystem: Environmental > Aquatic > Freshwater > Creek >...
CAACAGCAGGTGCGCATGATGTTCGGCGAGCAATAAGTCCGACCAACGGCGACCGATGGGCGTGCTGACCGGCGGTGAAAATTTGACGAGGACGTGGCTTTCGGGATTTGCCATTCGATCGCCGCTGCGGGTGGTGCCAATCTGCGCCAGAAATTTCGGTTGCTCGCCGTGTGCGGAAGATCCGGGCAGACCACCCTGCAGGACCTCGAGCGCGAGCTGTGGGTAATGAGCCCCACGTTCCTCCGGTCGAATAACGGGTTGGTGTTGGAGACTTGCCAAATATTCGTTGAGCGAGTCGTCGCCGAGAATCAAATCGCCCCCTGTGTCCGAGCCGTGGCGCGTCAGGTAGCGCAAATAGTGATCGTCGGTCCAATCCGCAACACGCGGTGGAAGTTGCAAGTGCGGGTAGCGGGCCGGCACGGCGCGACCCAGGAAACCGTCCGGTCGCGGGTCCCGCAGGAAGTAGGGCAAGCCACTGGTCAGACCACGTAGAACGAGACCAGCACTGGTGGCAATGTCCGAGGCGTCAAAATAATACTGATTCGCTGCCAGCGCATTGAGCGAGCCCAAATCTTCGATGCCGCCCAGGCTATTAATCCTGAATAACGGCCAGCTCGTGCCCGCACCAAGGATCTGGCGGCGCCGTGCATAGCGAGCACCGCGAGTGGTGCCGATTCGGAGTACCCGCTCGTCCCCCGCCGCACGGCGCAATGCCCGCGACAGAGTGGGTTGGGAGACGCTTAGCGCGCGGGCCAGCTCTGCTGAAGAACTGACTCCTCTGGCCAGTTCTGTCAGCGCCGAATCGACCGTTGTAGAGCGCTTCACGGGCTTATCTTAACCCTACAGTGAATAGATAAATGAATAGTTATTATTATATAATAATGTTATATATCAATTAGATATTGAGTTACACAAAAATACTGTGAATAGTTAATCGGACATGGCCCGGTCGACTTGACGGCAGTTGCCGTCCGACACTGCCACAACGCGAAAGATCGTCGTAACCGATGGTAATAAAAACAAAAATTGCTTTGAGAACATCGGCAAGAATCATCGGCAATTTCTGCATGGTACACTATAGATAATCCTTCTAATACATGTAGATAGATACACTAAGAGAGCGGCAAAAATGCCCGAATCAGAGTCACTCTACCGTCTTGAACCGTGCCGACTCGATGAGGTTGGCGGCGAGCTGCTGGATCTGGTCAGCGAGATTCCCTCGGCGGCCAGCACCCTCGGCAGTCGCTTGAATCCCAGTACCGCGGCCCACCTCGCCGACCTGGTCCGGGTGATGAACTGTTATTACTCCAATCTCATCGAAGGTCACAACACGAGGCCACGCGACATTGAGCGCGCCCTGGCCAACGATCTGGATGCCGACGAGCCACGCCGCAATCTTCAGCTCGAGGCAAGAGTGCACATCAGGTTGCAGCGACAGATCGATCAACGCTTCGCGGAGTCGAATCGAATCGAGCCGGCTGCAGGGGAGTTCATCCGTGAACTGCATCGGGAGCTCTATCGCGATGCTCCGGAGGCGACGCTGCTTATCGGCGGCGCGGGCAGCCAATTTAGGATGGTGCCGGGTGAGTTTCGCGCACAGCCCGAACACGACAGTGTGGTGGGTCGACACCATCCGCCGAGCAGCGCTGCGGTACCAGGTTTCATGGCGTACTTCGCGGAAAAATACGCATTTGAAAATCTGGGATCGGCCGCGCGCCTGCTGGTCCTGCCCGCTGCACATCATCGCTTGAATTACATCCATCCCTTTCCTGACGGGAACGGTCGGGTCAGTCGCTTAATGAGTCATGCGATGGCCCTAAAGGCCGGGATTGGGGCGCACGGCCTATGGTCGATCTCGCGAGGTCTCGCACGAGGTCTGGCGAGTCGCACGGAATATCAGAGCATGATGGACTACGCCGATACGCCGCGGCAGGGCGACCTGGACGGGCGAGGGAATCTCTCGAGGCGAGCGCTGGAGGAGTTTTCGGTCTGGTTCCTGAAGGTCTGTCTCGATCAGATCCGCTATATGAGCGGATTGTTCCAACTTGAAAGTCTTGCGGACAGACTCAAGGCCTATGCATCTCAGGCCGGTTGGCGACCGGAGGCGGCCGTACTGCTAGTGGAGATTCTGAATCGTGGTGACATTGGCCGCGGCGAGGCGGACGCCATTACGGGCTTGAAGGAGAGAACCAGCCGCAGCGTACTTGGAATTCTACTGGCAGACGGCATCATCTCTTCGAGCACTCCCAAGGGCCCGGTTCACCTCAACTTTCCCATTAGGTCACTCGAGACACTCTTTCCGCAGCTGTTCCCACGGATCTGATGCAGTGGGGAACGAACTCAGCTCAGGCGCACATACACCGCTCCGTGCGCCGGCAAAGTCAGTCGCGCTCCCTCGAGTCGCCCCGCCGGCAGGCCATGGCTGTTGATCGACTGGCCCGTCAGCGCTTTGGGCAGATCAGCGATGGCGGATCGGTCCGAGAGATTGAAAGCCACCAGCAATTGCTCGCTGCCGAAACGACGCGTGAAGGCCAGCACCGCTTCGGTGCTGACCAGGAATTCAATCGACCCCCACAACAATGCCGGGTGCTGCTTGCGCCATTGCAGCCAGTGCCGAAACGCCTGCAGCGTGGAGTCCTTGGCGTGCTCCTGCACCTCCACGGCTTGCGCCAGGTGTTCAGCCGGTAGTGGCAGCCAGGGCTTGCCCGAGCTGAACCCGCCGCCGTCGCGCGGCTCCCATGGCATCGGGGTGCGGCAGCCGTCGCGACCCTTGAACGACGGCCAAAAAGCGATGCCGTATGGATCGCGCAAGGCCTCGAAGGGCACGTCCGCCTCATGCAGACCCAATTCCTCCCCCTGGTATACGCACACGGCGCCGCGCAGTGAAGACACCAGCGCCGTCAGTTGGGTGGCCAGCAGGGGCGGGGATCCGGCGTGGCCCCACCGGCTGGCGACACGCTCAACATCGTGATTGGAAATGGCCCAACAGGGCCAGGCCTCCGGGGACGCCGCCAGGGCGCCTTCCACGGTGGCGCGAATGTGTGCCGGCGAATGTTCACTCCCCAACAACTCAAAGCTGTATCCCAGGTGCAGTCGACCGGGGCGCGTGTACTCGGCGATGGCGGCGTTGGAGTTCTCGGCCGAGATCTCGCCCAGGGTGACGCGGCCAGGGTAGCGGTCGATCAGCGCGCGCAGCTCCTCGATGAACGGCAAGTTCTCCGGGCGCGTATTGTCGTAGACGTGGTACTGGTAGGCGTACGGGTTATCGGAGCGAAATCCGCGCCCGCTACGCAAGGCCTCGGGCTTGGGCGGGTTGTCACGCAGTTCACGGTCGTGAAAGCAGAAGTTGATGGCATCAAGTCGCAGCCCGTCCACGCCGCGCTCCAGCCAGAAGCGTACGTTGTCGAGTACGGCGCGCCGCACTTGCGCGTTATGAAAATTCAGGTCCGGTTGTTCGGCCAGGAAATTATGCAGGTAGTACTGCGAGCGGCGCGCATCCCAGGCCCATGCCATGCCGCCGAATATGGACAGCCAGTTGTTGGGCGGACCGCCGTCGGGCCGCGCATCCGCCCACACGTACCAGTCGGCTTTGGGGTTGCCACGGCTCTGGCGACTCTCCTCGAACCACGCGTGCTGTGCGGAGGTGTGACTCAACACCTGATCGATCATGACCTTCAGTCCCAGCTCATGCGCCTTGGCCAGCAGCCGATCGAAATCGAGGAGCGAGCCGAACAGTGGGTCCACTGCGCGATAATCGGCGATGTCATAGCCGAAATCGGCCATCGGCGACTTGAAGAACGGCGAGATCCAGATGCCCTCGACACCGAGGCTCGCGACATAATCGAGTTTATCGATGATGCCCGGCAGATCACCGACGCCATCACCGTTGGTATCGAGAAAGCTGCGAGGATAAATCTGGTAGATAACCGCGCCGTGCCACCACGCGCGCTGATGTGCCGTGCTCTCGCTCAAGAGCGTCCCCCGTAATTTTGAGTCGAGAGCTTACCCGCTACCTGCCTTGCGCCGGCTATTACGCATACGTATTCATGCGCACCACTTTGCCGATTGCGCCTATCGTCACTCGATTCGTGAACCATACACGACGGCGGGGATCATGATTCGAATATTGCACGGGCGATTGGCCGCACTGTGGCTGCGATGCTGCGCTTCGCCGGCGCCGGCGCCGGCGCCGGCGCCGGCGCTGGCGCTGGCGCTGACAATGCTGCTCGTGCTGGCGCCGGCTGCGCCGATGGCCGCGCGCGCCGATAGCCCAGCGCCCATCGATTATTCCAAGCAAGCGGCGCGCGCCAGCCCAGAGTGGCTGCACGAGGGCGTGATCTATCAGATCTTTCCGCGTCAGTTCTCCACGCAAGGAGATCTCAAGGGCATCACCGCGCAGTTGGATCGGCTGCAGAAGCTGGGTGTGAACATTCTCTGGTTGATGCCCATCCATCCAGTGGGAAAGCTCAAGGCCAAGGGTACGCTGGGCAGTCCGTACGCGGTACGCGACTACTACGCTGTCAATCCGGAGTATGGCAGTGCGGCTGATCTGCACCAATTGGTGTCGGAAGCACACCAGCGAGGCCTGAAGGTCATCATCGATATCGTTGCGAATCACACTTCGTGGGATTCGGTGTTGATGAAGCACCCCGAGTACTACTGGCACGATGCGAAGGGCAACATCATTCCCCCGGAGCCGGACTGGGCGGATGTCGCGCACCTGCAATACGCCAATGTGCAGCTGCGTCGTTACATGATCGACATGTTGAAATTCTGGATCAAGGATTTCGATCTGGACGGCTTCCGGTGCGATGCCGCCGGGTTGGTGCCCACGGACTTCTGGGAGCAGGCGCGTGCCGAGCTCTCAGTGCTCAAGCCCGACATCGCCATGTTGGCCGAGTGGGACGATCCGGCGCTGCTGGCCAAGGCCTTTGATATCGACTACGCCTGGAAGGGTTACCACGCGCTAGGAGAAGTGCTGCAGGGCCATGCGCCCGCCTCGGCGGTGCGCGAGGAGTGGCAAAGATCGGCCAGCCAGTACGAGCGCGGTGCACTGCGCATGCGCTTCACCGATAATCACGATCAGCTGCGCGCCCTGGCTCGATTCGGCGAGCCTGCGGCGCTGGCGGGCGCCGCGCTGATGTTCACGCTCGATGGCGTGCCACTGATCTATAACGGCATGGAAGTGGGGGACACGGCCGAATCCGGTGCGCCGGCCCTGTTCGAGAAGCTGCCCATTTATTGGGACAGTGCGCAGCTGCGCCCGCAGTTCCCAGAATTCTTCCGGGCCATCGTCGCGTTGCACAAGGAGCACTCTGCGTTCACCCATGGGGATCTGAGCTGGGTGCACAACAGTGACGAGGCGCGGGTGCTCACGTACTTGCGCCGCAGCGCCACGGAAACGCTGCTGGTGGCCGTCAATCTATCTTCGCAGCCCTTTGTGGGAGTGGTCGAGGCCGGCGACGGGTTCGTGGACATCACGCCCGAGCGCGAGAGCACTAATGCAGCGCAAAAACTTAGCAGCGCTGTGCCCGCACTGTCGCTGGGCGCGTGGGAATACCGTGTGTTGCGCCAGCAACAGATGCGCCCGGTTCAATGAATACGTATGCGGAACCATTGGCAAGGGGCGGCCCGTAGCTAGAATCGCGACTGCTAATTATTTACAACATTCCCTGATGGGTGGGGTCGCCGCGGATCTTAGGGAGACTGCGGCGTGCCGATCGGCAAATTTTAAGGAGAAGTATTGGTGAAGACCTTCAAGACGGCCTATTACGGATGGATCGCGGCACGCCGCGCATTGTTGTCCATGAGTGTCTCGGGCGCCGGCTGTATGCTGGCGTGGTTTGCGGCGGGCAATATCGCGCTGGCGGCGGATGCGCCCTCCGCGACCACGGACACCGGGCCGTTGGAAGAGGTGGTAGTGACAGGCATTCGCCACGGCATTGAGGACGCGATCAGCGCCAAACGCACGTCCGGTAGCATTGTCGAGGCTATTTCCGCTGAGGATATTGGCAAGCTGCCGGATACCAGCATCGCGGAGTCGCTGGCACGCCTACCAGGCCTGACGGCGCAGCGCGCTCAGGGTCGCGCGTCGGCTATTAGCCTGCGAGGTACCGATCCCGCATTTACCAACGGCCTGTTGAATGGACGTGAGCAGGTAAGCACCGGGGATAACCGCGACATTGAGTACGATCAATATCCTTCAGAGCTTTTCAGTACTGTGCTCGTCTACAAGACACCGGATTCGAAATTGATCGGCCAGGGGTTGGCCGGAACCATTAATCTGGAGACCACTCGGCCGCTCGAATATGGCAAGCGCGGTTTCGCCGTCAACGCCCGTGCGGAAAGAAATCCCAACGGTGATCTTGGGGCGAATTCGACTCAGAACGGCTATCGTTTCAGTGTTTCGTATATTGACCAATTCCTTGACAACACTCTTGGGCTAACGGTCGGTGTTGCAAAACTGAATTCTCCCTTAGCCACACAGGGTGTCGGTGCCTATGGACCGTGGCACCAAAACGATCCAGCCGTGGACGGCTATAACTTCCATCCGAGTATCCCCACCGGCGTATGGGTTACTAACGGTATGAAGGTGCGCGCTGACATGGGGGAAAATGATCGAACCGGCGCCATGGCGACCGTGGAATGGAAGCCGAGTTCGGCCTTTACCAGCACTTTGGACGCCTACTACACGAAGTCGGATGAAACCGATGATGCCCGTTCGCTTGAATGGAATCTGGGCAACTACCCGGCTTCCACAATCTACTCTGATCTTGTAATCCGCGACAATTCCCTGGTGGGCGCCAATGTTGATCGGCTGCGACCGCTGGTTCGAAATTTTCAATTCATAACCAATGACAAGATCACCGCCGTAGGTTGGAACAATAAGTGGACGGGTGATGCGTGGTCCTTGACCGGTGATTTGAGCTACTCCAAGGCGGTGCGCGATCAGTTCCAGCCCGAGACCAACGCCCAGTACGGAACCTGCCGCGGTACCGGGAACCCGACAGCCAATCCGCCAATCCCAGACGATTACAGCTGCTTCGATACAGGAAATTTCCTCCTAAGTGCCAATCAGATGCCTTCGGCAAACTTGGTGAAGAACTACGCTGACCCGTCCAAGATCGCATTTGGACCCACTATCTATGGTGCGGGCTATGTGAAGCGACCGCACGTCGATGATGAACTGAAGTCCGCCCGCATTGATGTTGGACATAGCGGATTGGGTTGGTTCGAGAATTTCGCCGGCGGCGTCAACTACTCGGAGCGAACCAAAAACAAGACTTCGCCGGAGAATAATCTCAACACGCTGGCAAGCGGTGCCGTGTCTATCGGATCACAGTACCTGCTGTCGCCAACCAATTTGAATTACGGCGGCCTTGGCAATGCGCTGGCGTGGAATGTTCCGGCGGTACTGGCGGCCTATTACCAACCGATCACGTACCACACTGCCAATGATCCCGGCTACAGCTACTTAGTGGGTAAAGCGTGGGGAGTCAAAGAGAAGGTGACCACCGCGTCCCTCCATGGTGATCTGAATCACGAGTTATCCTCTTCGGTCACCCTCAAGGGTAATATTGGCGTGCAGGTCATTATGACCGACCAAAGCTCGAATTCCTTTTTTATCGACGAGACGCATGGCGGCGTTGTCGCGCCGTACACGGCCGGCAAGAAATACACGGACGTGCTGCCCCAGTTCAATCTTGCCTTCATGTTGCCGGAAGAGCAGGCAGTTCGAGTGGGCATCGCACGCGAGATGGCGCGTCCACGCATGGATCAACTCAAATCGTCAATCGACGAAGGCGTCAGCACTACGACCGGTATTCCTGGCGGTAGTGCCGGCAATCCATTTCTGGACCCCTGGCGTGCTGACGCGCTCGATCTTTCATATGAAAAGTACTTCAGCAACAAGGGCTATTTTTCCGCAGCCGTGTTCTATAAGAATCTGCGAACCTATATTTATAATTCCACTTTCCAGAATTACGACTTCACCAAACTGATCGCGGGATTGCCAGCGAATTACTTCCAGAACAGCGGAGTAGTGGCGGTCGATCAGGGTCCATTGAGCCAACCGCTCAACGGAAGCGGCGGCCGGCTCGAGGGCGTTGAGCTGTCGCTTTCGTTGCCGGGAGACATGCTCGGCGAGACGCTGCGGGATTTCGGCACCATACTGAGCATCTCGCAGACCGGCAGTAACATCCAGATTAATGATCCTCCTGGCGGTAGCAGCTCCCTCACTTCAACCAACGGTTTGGGCATTATCCCGCTGCCGGGTTTGTCGAAGACGGTCTGGAATGCGACCTTCTACTACGAGCACGCTGGCTTTTCGGCGCGTGTAGCGACCCGCTCGCGGTCCAAGTATATCGGCGAGATCACGAACTTCTCGAACGATCGAACTTTCCAATATGTTAAGGGCGATATGATCACCGACTTCCAGAGTGGCTATGAATTTCAATCCGGGTCGATGAAGGGAGTGTCGGTTCTCTTTCAAGTCAACAATCTCACGAATTCGCCCTACATCTCGTATCAGCAAACCGAGGCGCGGGTAGTGGACTATCAGACCTACGGTAAGCAGTTCCTGTTTGGGATCAATTACAAGCTGTAGTCGCCCCATTGTCTGAGCATGGCGTCCCCGGGACCTAACCCGGGGACGCCTCGATCCCAGAAGCAAGGCCAGCAAGAAATATTGAGCGGCCGAGTGCGCAAGATCCGCATCCTGCGAGCCAAGTAATCTGTTGAGTTTGAAGCTGAGGTTCTGATCGAACAAGCGAACTGATTATGCCCGCAGCTACGCTGCAGGTTGTCGAGCGCAACCGCGCAATCTGACGGTGCAGCTGGCGAGGCTGTACGTCGCCGGCGAAAAGTGACGTAGCTTCCCTGTGGGGCGCCGTAGTGGAAGGGATAGTAGCCCCAGTTGTAACAATCGCACAGTTGGGCGAAGGCCAGATACTTTCCAAAGTAATTATTGGTCGACTCGTTCGCGGAAATATCGCGCACCTGCAGTTCGTGGATCACGCTGCTGGTGGGTGTGGCCGACATGGGCAGCAACGCGCCAGGCCAGCCGGTGGGTTGCACGACGGCGTCCACTAAGTTGACGACGGCACCGATTCCCAGCGCGGAACTGGCGGCGCGGCTGAACACACTGAGGGTGTAGGCGTAGTGCACTACATCGGACCACGTGCTAACCGTACCGATGTGGAACTCGTCGCATCGCCCGATGAGTAAGAATTGAGCAGCACTGATCGTGCGGTCGGCGCCCGCAAGCGGAAGGTAGGTACGTCGGTAGGGGTCGCTCCAGAGCCTTGAACCACAGCCAGCTGGTCGCTCAGGTTGGTGCTGGTTCGCGCCGCGATGGTCATTCCGGCAAGACTGGCGAGGCCGCGGAAATTTCTTACCTTCGCTATGACCCGGCAATTTACCGCTCAATCCTCCTGAAAAGTATGAGCAACATGCGTATTCAGGGCACCAACCAACCGGGCACGGTGTATAGGCGCACAAACGGAAGATTTGACTCTTGCGTCGCTCAAGCTAATGTGGCTACGGTTATACCCATGTAGCTACAACGGAGCGGTCATGGAAGTATCTATTCGCGAAATGAAGAATGGACTGTCCCGATACCTGAAATTGATTCAGTCCGGCCGCGACGTGACCATCACTGACCGTGGTCGAGCGGTAGCACGGCTCACGCTGATTCCGCCCTCAAGGCGGTCAGCTGCGGCTGAGGCGATCCAGCGCATCAAGGCGTTGCCCTGGGTCAATTGCGGCGCGGGCGGCAAAGTTCGTGGTCTGAATGCGGGCGTCGCGCTGCGCGGCACCGGCTTGACTGCGTCCGAGGTGGTACTGGCGGATCGCGAATGATTCTGTACCTGGATACTTCCGCCTATGTTCGGCTGTATATTCGTGAGGCTGCACGAGAGGTGCTGCTGGGGGCGGTTGGTGTCGCGACGCTGATCGCCTCGCATGCGATTGCCTATGCCGAGATGCGTGCCGCGTTGGCTCGCATGCTCAGGATGCATCGCCTTCGGAAAATTGAATACACTGCGGTCCTGAAGGCCTATGAACTCGACTGGAGCAACACTCTGCAGGTCATGCCGGCCGAGGCGTTGATTCGGCGCGCCGGCGATCTGGCGGAACGGTTCGGACTGCGCGGATGCGATAGCGTACACCTGGCGGCGGCAGAATCCTTGGCTGTTGCGCCGTCAGCGGTGCCGGTGACGTTTGTGGCCTTTGATGCCGCCCTCAACGCCGCTGCGGAGGCGTTGGGGCTTCCAACGTTGGGCGCAAGTGAGGGTCAATGAGTCAATCCAATACCCCAATGTTCGGCATTGAGGGCGGTGAATGACGGAGTTGGATACTTCCCCGAATTCGCGCTCCAGACGGCTGCTTGCGCTGGGGTTGTCCTACCGCAATGAACAGCGTATGCGTGAGGCCACCGACGCCCTGGCACGCGCGGCGGCGCTCTTGCCTGATGATTTCGGGGCGGCGCTGAACTTTGCCCAGACCTGCTTTGCGTCGGGCTTGCCCGCGGCGGCGCTGTTTGACCGTGCGCGCCAACTTGCGCCTCACGATCTTGGCGTCATCCGCTTGACGGCCATTGCGCTGGAGGCCGAGGGCGAACGGGCGGCGGCCGAGGATCTGCTGACTCGAACATTGGCGGCGAATCCGGAGTGGCTCGAGGGTCATAAGAGTCTGACGACGATGCGCTGGCTTGGCGGCGAGCGTCGTGATTTTGCCCGCAGTTACGCTGCCGCCTGCCTGGCGCAGCCGCACAGTCTCGGTCTGCGGTTGGCCTGGTTTTACACCGTAGCCATGCTAAAGGATTGGGAGGCGGCCACCGCGGTGCTCGATGAGGGCGAGCGTGTGAGCGGTGAGGCGAGGGCATTTGTCCTGGCGAGGCTGTACGTTGCCAGCGAAACTGGTGACGTGGAGCGGACGGAAGCGCTGCTTCGGCAGACGGAATCGGTGGTGGATGCGGGCGTGGATATTTGTCGCATACGGCACTACTTGCGCACCATGCAATTGGAGCGGGCGGAGGCAGTGGGGGTGCGCCTCAGCCAGTCGTCCTCGGGGCGATTGGCCTGGCCGTATCTGTCGCTGGTCTGGCGATTGCGCGGGGATCCGCGGGCCCAGTGGTTGGACGGGGCTCCACCCTACATCAAGACTTTTGACTTGCCTTTATCGTCGGATGAACTGAAGGAACTTGCGGTGCTTCTCCGCCAGCTCCATACGGCGCGCGCACCCTATATCGAGCAATCGGTGCGGGGAGGCACGCAAACGGATCGGCCGCTGTTCTTCCGGCATGAGCCGATCATCGCGCGCACGAAGCGCAGCATTGTAGAAGCGGTGAGGGCCTACATCGCGGGGTTGCCGGCGCACGATGCTACGCATCCGCTGCTGGGTAAGTCGCGTGCTGAGGGCGGGAAATTGCTGTTCGAAGGGAGTTGGTCCGTGCGATTGCAGGCGCAGGGCTTTCATGTCAGTCACACGCATCCGATGGGGTGGATCAGTTCGGCGCTTTACGTGGCATTGCCGGAAGCGGCACAGTTGGGCACGCCGCCGGCCGGTTGGATTCAATTTGGCACGCCGCCGCCGGAGCTGAGACTGGAGCTGGCGCCGTACTTGCGCCTTGAGCCCAAAGTGGGTCGGCTGGTTTTGTTTCCCTCCACCATGTGGCACTC
>Ga0075017_100002416_pt1 | contig 11677 bp, 12 predicted proteins | sample AleBraG_ABR_2012_FD_71475 | JGI IMG/M metagenome (GOLD analysis project Ga0075017, IMG submission 71475) | Freshwater sediment microbial communities in response to fracking from Pennsylvania, USA - Alex Branch Run_MetaG_ABR_2012 | ecosystem: Environmental > Aquatic > Freshwater > Creek >...
GTCAGCGAACGGATCTCGACCGACGCCGGCGTCGCCGACATCTCCGGCTACACCGACTACGGGCGCGTCTGGTCGGAGTTCCTGCTGCAGGTCGAGGACGAACTGCACCCGCGGGCGACCGTGATCGTGCTGGGCGACGCGCGCACCAACGGCCGCGACCCCCGGGCCGACAAGTTCGCGCAGATCGCCGCCCGGGCCGGGCGCACCTTCTGGCTCAACCCCGAGCCGCGGCTGTACTGGAACTACGGCGATTCGGTGATCGCCGCCTACGAGGAGTTCTGCACGGCCTTCGAGTGCTGGACGACCTCCCAGCTCGAGGACTTCGTCCGTGCCCTGACGCGACCGGTGATCTCCGCCTGAGGGCCGACCCGCGGGCGCCCGCGCCCGCGACCCCGGCGCGCTAGCATCGGCCCCCAAGTGGACAACAGGGGGGCTGGCGGGAAGGCCGGCTGAGATGGCGCCCGGGAGGCGACTCCCCCGGCGTCGACCCTTCGAACCTGTGGGGTAATGCCCGCGAAGGGAGCGCGATGGGAATCGAACTGGAGCGCCCGCCGAGCCCGGCGGCCGGGGTCCGGGCCCGCCGCCCGGCGGTCGAGCTCGAGCGGGCCGGGCGCGTTTACGCCGGCGAGCGGGGACCGCTCGCGGCGCTCGAGGAGCTGACCCTCAGCGTCGCCGACGGCGAGCTCGTGGCGGTCGTCGGGCCCAGCGGCTGCGGCAAGACGACGCTGCTCGAGCTGATCTGCGGCCTGCAGCAGCCGGACAGCGGCCGCGTCGTCGCCTCACCGGCCGCGCTGATGCCCCAGCACGACCTGCTGCTGCCGTGGCTGGATGCGGCCGAGAACGCGGGGATCGCCCTGCGGATCGCGGGCGCCTCGCGCGCCCAGGCCCGCAGGCGGGCGGGGGCCTTGTTCGGGGAGCTGGGCCTCGAGGGGTTCCAGCGCTCGCGCCCCGGCGAGCTCTCCGGCGGGATGCGCCAGCGGATCGCCTTCCTGAGGACCCTGCTCTCGGGCAAGCGGGTGCTGTGCCTCGACGAGCCCTTCGGGGCACTCGATGCGATCACCCGGGCCGAGATGCAGGAGTGGCTCGCGGGCGTCCTGGCGGCCGAGCCGCGGACCGTCGTCCTCGTCACCCACGACGTGGAGGAGGCGGTCCTGCTGGGCGACCGCGTGGCGGTGCTCTCGCCGCGGCCCGGCCGGCTGATCGCCGAGCTCGAGGTGGCCCTCCCACGCCCGCGGCGGCGGACCGACCCGGAGATCCAGGCGCTGCGCGAGCTGGTGCTCGAGCAGCTGGCCGGAGCGCGCCGGTGAGCGGCCCACTGCGCCGCGTCGGGCCGGCGATCGGGCTCGCCCTGGTCCTGCTCGCCGGCTGGGAGTCCTACGTCGATCTGGGCGGCATCGAGAGCGCGGTCCTGCCGGCGCCGCACGAAGTCGCCGCCGCCCTCTGGAGCGGCGGCAGCGTCCTGTGGCGGAACTTCGCCGTGACCGCCGAGGAGGTCGCGCTCGGCCTCGCGATCGCCCTCGCCGCCGGGCTGGCCCTGGCCGCCCTGATCCATCTCTCGCCGCTGGCCCGCCGCGCCGTCTACCCGCTGGCGGTCGGCTCGCAGGCCGTCCCGATCCCGGTGATCGGCGTCCTGCTGGTCTTCTGGTGGGGTTTCGGGATCGTGCCGAAGCTGGTCGTGATCGCGCTGATCTGCTTCTTCCCGGTCCTCGTCACGACCGTCGACGGCCTCGCCGTCGTGGACCCCGATCAGCTGAAGCTGCTGCGCACCCTGGACGCCTCGCGCTGGCAGGCCTTCCGCCTGGCCGAGCTCCCGGCCGCCCTGCCGGCGGCGCTCAGCGGCGCCCGGATCGCGCTGACGGTCGGCGTCATCGGGGCCTTCATCGCCGAGGTCGCCACGCCGACGAGCGGCCCCTACCCCGGCCTCGGGCGCCAGATCATGAGCGACATCAACTTCCAGACCGCGCGGGCCTACGCCGGCACCGTGATCCTGTTCGCCTTCGCCCTGGCCTGCTTCCACGCGCTGGGGCTGGCCGAGCGCAGGCTTGCGCCCTGGAGCACCCGACCCCGAGGAGAGAGCCCGTGACCGCACCGCCCCGCCGCTCCAGCCGAGCTCGCAGCGCCCTGTTCGCCTGCGCCTGCCTGGCCTCGACCCTCGCGCTGGGGGCCTGCGGCTCGAAGACGGATGTCCTGTCGGCGCCCTCGGCCAAGGACTTCAAGGTGATGCTCGACTTCTTCCCCAACGCGGATCACGCGGCGCTCTACGCGGGGATCGCCCACGGGGACTTCCGGGCCGTGGGGCTGAACGTCAGCCTGCTGGCCCCGGCCGAACCATCCGAACCGCTGAAGCTGCTGGCCGCCGGGCGTGTCGACCTGGCGATCTCCTATGAGCCCGAGCTGCTGCTGGCCCGTGACCGGGGTCTGAAGCTGGTCTCGATCGGGGCCCTCGTCCAGCGCCCGCTGACGTCGTTCATCGCGCTGCCCGGGCATCACGTGGCCCGCGTCGGCGACCTCGCGGGCAGGCGCGTCGGCACGGCCGGTATCGCCTACCAGGCGGCCGAGCTGAGGACGGCGCTGCAAGCGGCCGGCGTCAGGCCCGGCTCGGTGCGCGAAGCCAATGTCGGCTTCAACCTGATCCCGGCGATGCTCTCCGGACACGTCGACGCGACGCTGGGCGGCTTCTGGAACTACGAGGCGATCCAGCTGCGCCTGAGGCACCTCCATCCGGTCGTGATCCCCGTCGATCAGGCCGGGGTCCCGACCTACGACGAGCTGATCGTCGTCGCCCGCGAGGACGAGGCCCGCTCCGCCGGCCAGGATCTGCGCGCCTTCCTGCAGGCGCTGACGCGGGGCGAGCGCGAGGTCAGGGCCGACCCTGCCGCCGCCACAGCGACGCTGCTGGCGGCCAACCCCTCGCTCGAACGCCGGCTGCAGCTCGAATCGATCAGGCAGACGCTGCCGGCGGCCGAACCCCGCGAACACGGCAGGCCGTTCGGCTGGCAGAGCCCCTCCGACTGGGCCGACTTCGGGCACTGGATGCTCAGCCACGGGCTGCTCGGGCACGACCCGGCCCTGGGCCTGCCCCCGTTCACGAACGAGTTCCTGCCGGGCCAGGGGATCTGATGCGGGCGATGCTCTTCAGGGCCCCCGGGGGGGACCTGGAGGCCGTCGAGCGCCCGACCCCCGAGCCCGGTCCCGGCCGACTGCTGCTCGCCGTCGAGGCCTGCGGCCTGTGCCGGACCGACCTGCACCTGCTCGACGGCGAGGTCGAGGTGCCGGCCCCGCCGCGCATCCTCGGGCATCAGATCGTGGGCAGGGTCCTGGCGGGCGAGCCGCCCGAGGGCCTCGAGCCGGGCGGGCTCGTCGGGGTGCCCTGGCTCGGCTGGACCTGCGGCGAGTGCGAGTACTGCCGCTCCGGACGCGAGAACCTCTGCCCGCGGGCACTCTTCACGGGCCGCGACATCGACGGCGGGATGGCCGAGTACGCCGTCGCCGATGCCCGCTACTGCTTCGCGCTGCCGGCGGGGTTCGAGCCGCTGCAGGCGGCACCCCTGCTCTGCGCCGGGCTGATCGGCTACCGCGCGCTCCGTCTCTGCGGGGACGCCCGACGACTGGGCCTCTACGGCTTCGGCGCCGCCGCCCACATCCTCGCTCAGCTCGCCGCCTGGCAGGGTCGCAGCGTGTTCGCCTTCACCCGTCCCGGGGACGAGGCAGCGCGCTCCTTAGCGCTGTCGCTGGGTGCCGTCTGGGCCGGCTCCTCGGAGGAGACCCCGCCCGAAGAGCTCGACGGGGCGATCATCTTCGCCCCCGTCGGCGAGCTGGTGCCGCTGGCCCTGGCGGCCCTCGCCCCGGGCGGCACCGTCGTCTGCGGCGGCATCCACATGAGCGACATCCCCTCGTTCCCCTACGAGCTGCTCTGGCACGAGCGCACGCTGCGCTCGGTCGCCAACCTGACCCGCTCCGACGCGGTCGAGATGCTCGACCTGGCCGCCAGGGTCCCCGTTCGCAGCACCGTCCGCGCCTACCCGCTGGAGGAGGCCAACGCGGCACTCGCCGATCTCCGCCGCGGCGCCTTCACGGGGGCCGCCGTGATCGTGCCCTGACGCTCGAGCGGCGCCGGGCGCTCAGCCGCCCATCATGTGCGTCGCCGCGAGCCCCGCCCACTCCTCGTAGGGGGCGAAGAAGCGGCGCACCTCATCCTCCTCGGCGAAGGCCCGCGGATCGCCGCCGCCGAGGGCCCGGCCGACCAGCTTGAGCAGGCCGAGGTCGCCCGCCGGGAGCTGGTCGTGGCGGCCCTGCCCGTGCAGGGCCAGCATCTCGACGGTCCAGGACCCGATCCCCGGGATCGCCCGCAGCCGCCGCCAGCCGCGCTCGTGGTCGGGGTCGTGCAGGTCGATCCGCCCCCGGGCCACCTCGCGGGCCGCCCGCACGAGCGCTCGCGCCCGCCCGGCGCCGAGGTCCAGCGACTGCAGCAGCGCAGGCCTCGTGGCGGCCAGGACGCCCGCCTCGGGGCAGTCGCCCAGCGGGCTGTGCTCGCCGTCCCAGCCGACCCAGCGGCGGCCGAGGACGGCGACCACGCGGCGCTCGATCGCGGCCGCCCGCTCGTACTCGATCAGCTGCTCGCAGATCGCCCAGACGAGCGCCTCGAAAGGCTCGGGGCGCCGCGATGCCCGCAGCCAGGGGCGCCGGCGCAGCGAGCGGCCGATCAGCGGATCGCCGCGGAATCGCCGCAGGAACGGCCGCAGGTCGTCGTCGACCCCCAGCGCGAAGCGCATCCGCGCGATCCCGTGCAGGGCGGCCTCGCGGCTCGGCGCCCTGGCGCCGAACAGGACACGGTCGGGGACCGGCTGGGCGACGCGCACGAGGACCGGCTGATCGCCGTGGTGCAGCAGGCGCTCGAGGACCCCGCCGCGGCGGCGGAGAAGCCCGTCCATGCCGTTGCGCCGGGGCAGACGGAAGGGACCCGCCGGGAGGACCTCCTCGCGTACCTCGACCGGGCCCCTCACGGGCCTCGCTCAGCCGTCGGCGCCGGGGCCGGCGAGCAGGTGAACGTCGATCAGCAGTTTGCGGGTGGCGACGACCTGCAGGGCATCGGCGCCGGCGGGCGCCCTGCGCGAGCGGCGCCGGGCCCGGGGGCGGGCGCCCGGCAGCCGCAAGCGGCCCGCGGCCCTGGTCAGCGCCCGGGGGCGCCGCTGGCGACGGCTGACGATCCCCACCGCGGCCGCTCCGGCGAGGAAGCCGCCGGCGGCAAGCGCGGAGGCGGCCCGCACCGGCAGCCGGCTCGCGGGGCGGGGCGCGGGCAGCGACCCCGGCGGCGGCGCCAGCCGGGTGATCCGGACCTCCCCGGCCAGCTCGTCGAGCTGCTCGATCTCCCGCGTCTCGCTCACCGGGCGAAGTGTAATGGCCGCCTCAGATCCCTCGCCGCCGCCGGCCATCCGGCACGCCTCGACAGATAGATACATCAGTAATGACAGTTTATGGCTAAGAATGCGACTAAGCCATCAAAAATGCCCTACATATCTGCCAGCGTGTGCTAGGATCTACATCAACTACGATGTATTATCATCGATTCTGTCCTCAATAAATCAGAAATGATGCATCTTGACGAACTGACCACCGATGCGGCCGTCCTCGCCGAGCTCGGCCGCAGGCTCGAGCGCCATCGACTCGAGCGCAACCGGACCCAGGCCGAGCTGGCCGCCCAGGCCGGCGTCGGCCAGGCGACCGTCCAGCGGGCGGAGCGGGGGCGGTCGGTTCAGATGACATCGATGATCAAGCTGCTGCGAGCCCTCGAGCTGCTCCCCGGACTCGACCTTGCCATCCCCGAGTCGATCGAGCTCCCGATCGCTCGGCTCGACCGTGAGCGCCGGCGGCCACGGCGCCGCGCCGGGGGCCGGCGCGGCGGGCCGAGCGCCGAGCCCGCCGAGCAGCCCTGGAGGTGGGGCGAGGAGCGGGAGCCGGGGCGTTGACGGTCGCGGCCGTCACGCTGTGGGGCTCGCGCATCGCCGCGGTCTCGATCGACGCGGGGGCGCCCTGCGCGACGTTCCAGTACGACCCGGCCTTCGTCCGCAGCGGGATCCAGCTCGCGCCGGTCAGGATGGCGCTGCGGGTCGAGCCCTACAGGTTCCCGGGCCTGCCCCGGGACGCCTTCAACGGGCTGCCCGGCCTGCTGGCCGACTCGCTGCCGGACCGCTGGGGCACCGCGCTCGTCGATGCCTGGCTGGCCTCGCAGGGACGAACCCGGTCGAGCTTCGACGTCGTCGAGCGGCTCTGCTACGTCGGCAGCCGCGGCGTCGGCGCCCTGGAGTTCCAGCCCGCCCGGGAGCCCGAGCTGCCCGCCGCCACGGACCTGCACCTCGAGGCCCTGGTGCGGCTGGCCGGCGAGGTGCTCGCCCAGCGCAGCGAGTTCGCCACCGAGCTCGGCGAGAACCCCGACGAGGAGGCGATGAGGGCGATCCTCGCCGTCGGCAGCTCGGCCGGCGGCGCCCGACCGAAGGCGTTCATCGCCTACAACGAGACCACCGGGCAGGTGCGCTCCGGGCAGGTCGAGGTGGGCGAGGGTTTTCGCCAATGGCTGCTCAAGTTCGACGGGGTCTCGCGGGCCGGTGACCACGGGCTCACCGACCCCGAGGGCTGGGGCGTGGTGGAGTACGCCTATTCGAAGATGGCCGTCGCGGCGGGGATCGAGATGGCCGAGTGCCGCCTGCTCGAGGAGCAGGGGCGCAGGCATTTCATGACCCGCCGCTTCGACCGACCCGAGGGCGGCGGGAAGCTGTTCCTGCAGAGCGCCGGCGCACTGGAGCACGCCAGCTACAACGAGCCGGGCACCTACAGCTACGAGCAGCTGCTGCTGCTGACCCGCCGGCTCGGGCTCGGCACGCCCGCCGTCGAGCAGCAGTTCCGCCGCATGGTCTTCAACGTCGTCGCCCGCAACCAGGACGACCACGTCAAGAACTTCGCCTTTCTGATGGACCGCGACGGCGCCTGGTCGCTGAGTCCCGCCTACGACCTGATCTGGGCCTGGAAGCCCGGCAACCGGTGGCTGGACAGCCACCAGATGTCGATCAACGGCAAGCGCGACGCCTTCACGCTCGCCGACCTGCGCGACGTCGCCCTGCTCGCCGGCCTCAAGCGCGGCCGGGACCGGGCGATCCTGGCGGAGGTCGGCGGCGTCGTCGCCGGCTGGAGGGCGATCGCCGCGGAGCTCGCCGTCCCCGAGCGGCTGGCCGAGCAGATCGCCCGCTCCCACCGCCTGCGGCTCCCGTCCGGCTGACGGCCCGGCCACGGCGCCGGGAGCCGGCGCCCGGCGAGCTCAGCCGTCGAGCATCCGCTCGTAGATCCGGTAGCGCTTGACGACCCGTCCGCCCATCGCTTCCATGCCGCGGTTCATCGCCGTGTTCGTCTCCAGGATCCAGCCCATCTCGCCGCCGGTCTGCGGGCGCACGGCGGCGGCGTTGAAGTGTTCGACATACAGCTTCGCCGCCACCCCGGTGTGCTGGTGCTCGGGCTTGACCCCGAGGAAGCCGACCCGGACCCGGTCGGTCCGTTTGGCCTTGGTGAGGAAGTACCACCAGCCCAGCGGCAGCAGTTTGCCCCTCATCAGCGCCAGGACCTGGTTGATGTCGGGGAAGGTCATCGCCATCCCCACGACCTCGCCCGTGTCTTCTTTTTCGGCGATGAAGGCCCAGTGCTTGTCGAAGGCCAGCTGCAGCTCCTGGGCGTAGGCGTCGAGATCCTTCTTGGAGAACGGCACGAAGTCCCAGTTCTCAGACCAGGCCGAGTTGTAGATCTCGGCGAAGGCGTCCATGTCCTTGCGCAGCTGGCGGCGGCGCATCGGCCGGACCCTGATGTGGTGCTCCGACTGGACCTTGTCGGCCAGCTCGAAGATCACCGGCAGCACCTTGGCGCGGTCGGAGACCTCGAGGTTCCACATCAGCAGGTCCATCGCCTTGGCCATGCCCGCCTGCTCCATGCGGTCTTTGTAGTAGGGCGGATGCCAGGGCTGGCGGATCATCGGTTTGAGCTCGTAGCCCTCGATCAGGATCCCGCTCTCGTCGTTCATGACGAAGTCGGCCGGACCGACCATCCGTTCCTTGCCTTTGGCCGTCAGCCAGGCGGCCGCGGCGCCCAGCAGCTCGTCGAGCACCTGCTGGTCGTCCTCGAACTCGAGGAAGCCGTACCAGCCCCAGTTCTTCCGCTGGTAGTCGTCGAAGGCGTGGTTGACCTGGGCCGTGATCCGGCCGACCACGCGACCGTCGCGCCGGGCGAGGAAGTACTCGGCTTCGCCGTGGCTGAAGAACGCGTTCATCCGGCGGTTCAGGAACAGCCGGCGCTCGAGCTTGAGCGGAGGCACCCACCGGGGCTGGTTAGCATGCAGCCTGAACGGGAGGTCGATGAAGGCTTTCAGCTCCCGCCCACCCTTGACCGCTCTCACCTCGACGCTCACAGCGGAGGCACCCTATATGCCCACCTCGATCGACGTCTTCGCCAAGGTCCGCGGCCACGACCGCGAGGCGATCCTCAGGGCGGCCCGCGAGGCCGACGCGCTGCCCTATTTCCACGTGCTCGATTCGCCCGCGATGCCGGTCGTCGAGATGGAGGGGGCCCGGCGGATCATGCTCGGCTCGAACAACTACCTCGGGCTGACCGGCGACGAGCGCGTGATGGCGGGCGCCGAGGACGCCCTGCACCGCTACGGGACCGGACTGACGGGATCGCGCCTGCTGAACGGGACGATCCCGCTGCACCTCGAACTCGAGCGGGAGATCGCCGAATGGATGGGCACCGAGGCCGCGATCGTCTTCTCCACCGGCCACCAGGCCAACGTCGGCACGCTGGGCACGCTGCTGGGGGTCGGCGACACGGTGATCGTCGACGCCGGCGACCATGCCTCGATCCTCGACGGGTGCCTGATCTCCCGCGCCAAGATGCGCCCCTTCCGCCACAACCGCACGGACAAACTCGAGAAGGCGCTCGAGCGCTCGCAGAGCGACGGCGGCGGCGTGATGGTCGTCGTCGACGGCGTCTTCTCGATGGAGGGGGACCTGGCCCCGCTGCACGAGATCGCCGAGCTCTGCGGCCGCTACGGCGCCCGGCTGATGGTCGACGAGGCCCACGGCGCCGGCGTCCTCGGCATGCGCGGCGCCGGGGCCAGCGAACTGCTCGGCATCGCCGAGCAGGCCGACCTGCGGATGGGCACCTTCTCCAAGTCGCTGGCCTCCTGCGGCGGCTTCGTGGCCGGGTCCGAGGAGGTGATCGACTACCTGCGGATCGCCTCACGGGCCTTCCTGTTCACCGCCTCGGCCGTCCCGGCGGCCGTCGGCGCGGCCCTGGCCGCGCTGCGGGTGCTGCGCTCCGAGGACGGACCGCCGCTGCTCGCGTCCGTGCTCGAGAACGCGGCGCGCCTGCGCGACGGCCTCCAGGAGATCGGCTATGCGGTCGTCGCACCCCAGGTCCTCGCCCCCGCCGCCGCCGTCCAGCAGCAGGCCCCGGGCGTCCGCACCGGGCCCGGCGGCGAGCTGTCGATCGTCACGCCGATCATCCCCGTCCTGGTCGGCGACGACTGGAAGGCGGGCCTGCTGTGGAAGGCCCTCTACGAGGCCGGCGTGTTCGTCAACACGGCCCTGCACCCCGCCGTGCCGCCCGGCGGCGCGCTGCTGCGCACCAGCGTCATGGCCACCCACGACGCCGCCACGATCGACGAGGCACTCGAGATCTTCGCCGCCGTCAAGCGCTCCTTCGAGGCCGATCACGGACCCCTTCCCGGGCCGCCCGGGGGGTGAGCGCCCGGCCCGGGGCCGCCGGCGCGGCCGCCGACTTGTCCAGATCTTCACAAGTCTGCGGCCGAGAAAAAAACCCCGCTTCTAGCGCACGAAGCCCCGGCCTCGCTGTTGACCCTCGGACGGTTCGTGTCATAGCTTCCAGATGCGCTCTGCATGACCGTTCGGGGTCCGCCCCACACGTTGCAGGACCATCGCCAGGGGGTGATCCGCCGGACTCTCGCACCGGTGCGGATAACTCCGTGCGGGCATAGAGGGCGCGCCCACACGTCCATATCGAGCAAGCATGTTGTCCCGCGGGATCACGGCGGGGCAGCGGGGAGATGTCCAGAACATGAACGCGACAGCGACGCTAGCCCCTGCCGGCCCGCAGTACATGAGGGCCCTTGAACGCGCCAACAAGGTCCGCCTCGCGAGAGCTGAGCTCAAGCGTCGGGTCTCGACCGGCGAGCTCAGCGTTGCCGAGGTGATCCTCGACTGCCCATGGGAGGCCGAGAGCATGGCCGTCGCCGACCTGCTGATGAGCCAGCGCCGCTGGGGCCAGACCCGCTGCCGCAAGTTCCTCTCGCAGGTCCCCATGTCGGAGAAGAAGACGGTCGGCTCGATGACCGAACGTCAGCGCCAGACGCTCGCGGCGATGCTCAACCCTGCGGGGCGGGGTCGCGCGTGGAGCGCGACCCCCCTGCTAACGGACAGCCTGACGAGAGTGTGAGCTCCCACCAGCCCGCGAGCATGCCGATGATCCCGAGCCTGGGGCGGACTTCCCAAACCCCGCAGCCGCCCTGCCCCAGGTCGCGGACCGGCACCCGGTAGTAGCGGTAGCGGCCCGGCTCGAGCTGCATCCGTTCCAGCAGGTCACGGGCATGGTGCTCGTGTTCGCGGCGGCGGGCGCTGCGCGAGTGCAGCTCCGACAGCCGCCCGGCCAGGCGGTCGCGCGTCAGCTCGAGCTCCTCGAGGTCGGGCAGCCGGGGACCGTCGGACGCCGTCCCGGCCGGGTCGGCGGCGATGAACGGGAAGCGCTCCGAGACGATCCACGAGAGCTCGGCCTCGAGCTTCGCGATCTGCGCCCGCAGCGTCGCCCGGGCGGCCTGCTCGGAGCGGCGGGCCCCGTCCGCAGGCGGGGCATGCAGCGGCCGGCGTGCGGCGGTGACGCCCCCCGTGCGGGGAGCCTCGCGATCGACGACCGGCTGCTGGTGCTGGGCCAAGACCCCTTCTCCTGCGGCAGACTGGAGAGCGGAGTCTACCAGCGCCCGCGGCCCCGCCGCCGGGGCCTCAGGCCGCCTGCAGGGCGCCGGCCGAGCTCCACAGCGCCTCCTCGACGTAGAGCGCCGGGACGCCGGGGACCTGCAGCGCGAACAGGGTCAGCCGCCGGGTGCGGGGGCCGGGACGGTGGCCGGGGGCACACTCGCCGAACAGCGGCGCCAGGGCCGCCGAGGAGTCGGCCACGACGAGCCGGCCGCCAGGCAGCAGCGGCGCCTCCGAGGAGCGGCCCAGGGGCTCCCCCTCGCCGCTCGAGCGGACCCCCAGCGGCCCGTCCAGCGTCGCCGTATCGAGGGCCCAGACGGGGACGCCGGTGTCGATCAGGGCGATCAGCAGGATGTCCTCGAGCACCCCGCCGCTGAGAAAGCCGCCGCGCAGCATCCGCTCGAGCATCGCCGCCTCGATGGGGGTGCGTTCGATGTCCGGGTCGAGGCCGATGTGGCGGAAGAAGACACGGTAGGCGCCGGTCACCGGCTCGGTCCGGATCCCGATCGCCCGTGCCCCGCGGACGCGGCTCGAGAGTTCGCGCAGCCGCCCCACGATGTCCGGCGGCGAGTCGCCCGTCAACGAGCCCGGGCGCCCGACGGTGAGCTCCAGGGCCACGAGACGCAGCCCCGGCAGCTCGCGCTCGACCTCCCCCG
>Ga0075017_100002419_pt1 | contig 11672 bp, 10 predicted proteins | sample AleBraG_ABR_2012_FD_71475 | JGI IMG/M metagenome (GOLD analysis project Ga0075017, IMG submission 71475) | Freshwater sediment microbial communities in response to fracking from Pennsylvania, USA - Alex Branch Run_MetaG_ABR_2012 | ecosystem: Environmental > Aquatic > Freshwater > Creek >...
CTCTTGCCTTGTGCCAGTCCCGCGGAAGTTGCGGGTGCATGAAGGAACGTAGCCCCGAATGATTTCCCCCTGTCGACCGTTGCGTGACATCGAGAAGATTCGGCTCTCGCCGTGGCGCTTTCGCTGAGCGTCTGGTAACGGCAGCTCACCGCCGACGCAGACCCGGCGGCCCGCTCGTCGACGTCACCGATCTGGACCTCTCCTGACCCCCTTGGTCCGGCCGTGCTCAGCGAGGCGAGGGACTGTGCTTCGATCATGAGCGTGAACCCGACGTCCACCACGGTCCTCCTGCTTGCCGTCTTCGGCGCCAGCACCGTTGAGATGGTCGAAGCCTTCACCATCGTCTTGGCCGCCGGCATCACCAGGAGCTGGCGCTCTGCGCTGGAGGGAGCGCTGGCGGCGATCGTCACGCTGGCAGTGATCGTCGCAGTCGTCGGCGTTCCGCTCGTTCGCTACGTGCCGATCGATGTGCTCCGGGCCGTGGTCGGCGGCCTCCTGCTCCTCCTTGGGCTCTCCTGGCTTCGCAAGGCCATCTTGAGAGCTAGCGGTCGCAAGGCGCTCCACGACGAGGACGCCATCTTCGCGGCGACCTCGGACGAGCTCGCCGAGGGGGACCTCGGGGCGCCCGATCCCAAGGCGAGGGACCGTGCGGCGTTCGTGGTGTCGTTCAAGGGGGTGTTCCTCGAGGGCACCGAGGTGGTCCTGATCGTGATCAGCCTCGGGGCCGCGCAGCACCGACTTGGCTTGGCCGCTCTCGCCGCTGGCGCTGCTGCAGTCCTCGTCGCGCTGGTCGGTGCCATCGTGGCAAAGCAGCTCTCCTCGGTGCCCGAGAACACGATCAAGCTCGGCGTGGGCGTCATGATCACCAGCTTCGGCCTCTTCTGGTTGGGCGAAGGCGCAGGGGTGCCGTGGCCAGGGAGCGACCTTGCCATCCTGGGCATCCTCGCCGTCGTCTCGGGCGTGACCTTCGCCTTGATCGCGTGGCTTCGCGCCCACGCGCCACGCCAGAGGAGCGACAGCCCTCCGCTGACTCAGCGCTAGCTCGACAAGCAACGACACCGCTGACCCGGTGGCGCCGAGGATGTCCTCGCTGCGAAAGAGAGCGCCACGGGCTCCGTTAGACCGGTCAGCCCACCTCCCGAGATGCACCGAACCACTGCGCCAGAGCTTCTCGGAGACCGACCGTGGCGCTGCTGGCAGGCTCATCGACCCTGGCCGCCCACGCGACGTAGGCGTCGGGACGGATCAGGAGCGCGTCTCCTGGTCGCTCCCTCGTCGTGGCGCTCACGATCTTGACCCTGTCCTGCCACGCTCGAGCCAGCTCGAGGAGATCCGGACGCTCGGCGAGCAGGAGCAGGACGGGCCTGACCTCGTGGAGGAGGTCGGCCACGCTCGAGGCATTCGAGGTGCCTTCGAGAGCGAGGTCTGGTGCGAAGGCGCCTGCCAACGGGTGCGCACCGGTCTCTGAGGGTGGATAGCGGATGTCAGAGGCGGCGATGAGGGCACCGATCCGCTCGAGCGGTTGGGTGTCGGCGAGCAGCTCGGAGAAGAGCGCGCGCAGAGCGACCGCCGCGGGGTCCGAGCCACGCCTGAGGGCCACCTGGGCCTGGGTGTGGAGCATCGTTCGCGTGGCCGCTCCGTGACGCTCCTCGTGATAGGTGTCGAGGAGACCAGGTGGCGCCCAACCTTGGATGGCGGCAGCCAGCTTCCAGGCAAGGTTGATGCTGTCGAGCATGCCGGCGTTGAGCGCCACGCCCGGTGAGGGGAAGAGGTGGGCAGCGTCGCCGGCCACCATGACCCGACCCGCGCGGAATCGCTCGGCAAGTCGCGCATGGAAGGTGAAGCGCGTGAGGCGCGAGGCCTGCTCAAGGGGCAGATCGACGCCCAGGACGCGCTTGATGCTGTGGCGAAGCTCGTCCAAGGTCATCGGCTCGTCTTCGTCGTAGTCGGCTGACTCGTCCTCGCTGGTGTAGAGCCCCAGAGCATCGGGGTTCGTCGAGCCGAGCGCGAACTCACCGCGCTCGTTCCTGGTGAACCCAAAGGGGATCCTTCCGAAGCCCTCGACCTCGATGTCACCACCGTCGAGCAGCGTCACCGTGGCCGGCACCGAGACCTGAGCGAGGCGTTGGACCTCGGGGTAGGTCATCCCGGGAAACCCGATCGCGGCCAGCTCACGCACACGGCTCTGCGATCCGTCGCAGCCCACGAGGTAGCGGGCTCGCTCCAGATGGTGGCGGTGACCGTCTCGGACCGTGACAGCCACCGCCACCTCGTCGTGGCTGAGCCCCACCACCTCGTTCCCACGTCGGATCTCGGCCCCGAGCTCGACGGCGAGGTCAGCCAAGACGCTCTCGAGCTCAGGCTGTGGCAGCAGCAACAAGCGCATCGGTGGCTCCGGGAGTGGCGCGAAGTCGACGTGCAGCCCACCGAAGGGAAGGCGCAGCGGCATCTGAGGCGTGGTGCCGACCTGTTCGAAGCGATCGAGCAGTCCCCGGTAGCGCAGGTGCTCGAGGATCTGACCGTTGAGCCCCCCGGCCTTCGGCGTCGTCCTCGGTTCGGGCTGGCGCTCGAGGACGAGCACGCCCGCTCCCGCCAGCCGCAGCTCGACAGCCAGCATGAGGCCCGTCGGGCCGGCTCCCACAACGATCACGTCGAGAGGACCGTGCGGTGCTCCCGAGGGCCCCATGCCGGCGTCAGTCGCCTCGTCGGTGCTCGATCTCATGGTTGCCCCTTCGTGCTGGCTTCGAGACGCGGGCGCCAAAGCACCTCGTGGTACCCGGCCCTCGCGGGTCGAGTGAAGCAGCGATCCTGGTTGGAAGCAATCAGCCGCCGGGCCGTAGACTGGTCGCAGCGCCGCGACGAGCCCACGAGAGCGTGCTCCTTCGATCGAGAGGGATCTGATCCTGGCTCGTGTGCGCGCTCCTCAGCTCGCACCGGTGAGCAGCAGCGCGCCGAGCGCGGCGGCGATCGAGAGCGGTGCGGCGATGAGCCCGATGCGGATGGCCCTGCCCAGCGGGGCGTACGCTCCGGCCCCACGGGCAGCCTTGAGCCACAGCACCCACGCCAGGGACCCGGTCACCAGGGCGTTGGGGCCGAGGTTGAGGCCGATGAGCAGCGAGTAGAGGTGCTTCGGAGCGTGGGCGCTCAGCAGTGAGGCGGCCGGCAGGTTGTTCAACGCCACCGCCGCCACGCCTCCGAGCGCAGCGGTGCCCCAGGGATCGAGGTGGGCCAAGAGCTCGGTGGGTCCGGTCCAGGCTCGACCAAGCGTCCCGAGCCCGACGGCCACGCCGAAGAGACCGATCAGCACGGGGAGCCCGAGCGTCTCGAGGACGCGTCCGAGTCGGGCTTGCTGCTGGGCCACGCGCACGCCCATCGCCACCACACCCACCGCCGCGACGGGTATCGCAGGTGAGGGAACGACCAACACCACCACCACCGCCATCACGGTGGCCAGCAGCCCGAGCCCGACAGTGAGCCGAGGTGCACCAGGGAGCACCGCCGTGCTCGTCGCCAACGGCTCCCTCTGGGCCAGCGCCACCACCGCGGCCGTGACCACCACGGCGCACAGCCCTGGCAGCCACAGGTGGGCGAAGAAGCTGACGCCGGTCACGCGGTGATCACCCAGAACGATCAGGTTCGTCAGGTTCGAGCCGGGGAGGAACAGCGAGGCAGCGTTCGAGAGCAAGATGCTCACCGTCAGGAGGGCCGCCGCCGGTGCTGCTCTGCTCTTCGCCACGTAGATGAAGACAGGCGTCAGGAAGGCCACGGACGTATCGAGGTTGAGCAGCGCCGTGGTGAGCCCCGTGAGCAGGCAGGCACCAGCGAAGAGCGTCACGCTGCTGCGCGCTGCGCCCGCCAGCCACGAGCCTGCCGCCTTGAACACGCCGTCGGCCTCTGCCACAAGGCCGATCAGCAAGAGGCCAGCGACGAGGACGAAGGGAGACCAGCTCTGGTGGGCCGCGGCCGCAGCGTCGTGAGGTCGGAGCGAGAACGCGATGGTCGCGCTGAGCGCCCCACCGACCGCCAGCAGCCACGGCAAGTGACCTCGGATCACGAGGCGATGGTCGCCCTCGTGCAACCGGTCTGCGGTCCGGGGCCCGCTACGCAGCGGGGATCTTCGGTCTCGCCAGCGCGACGTCAGGCTGAGGCTTCGGTCTCTGCGGCGCGCTGACCAGCAGCGACGAGCGTTGGTGCTGCCATGCGTCGAGCAGATGGGCCGAGAAGCGCCACTCGACCGCCAGCAGGGCCGCAGCACCGAAGGGAGCATCGACGATGGCCTTGGGGTCGCTCTCGGCGAGACCGAGGAGGAGATCATCCTTGGCGATCTCGGCATGGAGCCGATCTGCCGCCACGTGAACGTCATAGAACTCAGCGGCACGCTCGGGCAGACCAAGCTTGGCGATGGCGCTCGAGTAGCGAGCCATCGAGCGCACCGAGGTCATCTCAAAGGCCGCGAGATGGCCCACGAGCGCGCCGCGCCAACGGCGCTGCAGCCCAAGAGCCGACACCAGGTTGTCGGTGGCGAGGCTGACGCCGGGCACGAGGTCGAGGTACGCACCAGGTGTGGGATCGAGATCGAGGTCAGCCATCGTGTTGGCGAAGAGCTCGGCGTGGGAACGACCGGCCACTCCCTCTCCGTACTCGTCATGCTGCAAGGTCACCATGGCGGCCTTCGCCCGGGAGCGAAGTCGAGGGATGGCCCAGGTGTGTGGATCAGCCTCTTTGAGCTGGTAGATGCTCCGATGGATCAGGAACTCCCGGAGCTCTTCGACCGTGCCGTGCTCGACCATGTGCGCCGAGAGCGACGCGCCGGCACCGCTCGCCAGGACGTCTTCGAATGTGGGCTGGATGGTGGCTGCGGTGATCGGCGCTCCTGGTCGCCATGTCGACGGCGTCTCGGCGATGAGGAAGGCGAGGAACTCATTGACCATGCGCGCCCTGAGCTCGAGGAACGACGGCTCCCACTCCCAGCCGTCCGCGACGCCCTCGAAACCGTCGTAGTGGAGGCCGAACGAGAGGTGCAGGGCCAGCTGGAGATCTTCGTTGACCTGAAGGCCGTCGCGTGGGAGCCGAAGGTGCGGGAGCCTGCCGGGTCGTTGACGCAGCCGCGTGACCAGGCACTCGGTCAGCTCGCCTCGCGGCGTGGGAAGGGCAGGTGGCACCAGGTACATGTACCAATCGAGCGACAATCGAAACCTCGGCCGCCTTGAGCGCGACGAGGGCGTCACCACCAGAAATCATCCTCAGGGCGGATGAGCGGGCGCCCCGGTGCCTGCGAGAATGTGACTGTGACCAAGTCAGCAACCGCCTCCGGCGACAGCACTGCCCGCCTCGTCGCGGCGTTGAGGTCGTGGGGAGAGGGCTTCGGGGACTGGGATCGCGACCACCGCTACGTGACCGACTCGGTGATCGCGCTGGCGCTGTTCATGGTGAGCGTGCTGTTCCCCTACAAGTACGGCGTCGAGCGGGCTGAGAACTACGTCTTCCAGATTGCCCTCGTCGCCCCCTTGATCTGGCGGCGCCGGGCGCCGTCGCTGGTCTTCGTCGTCATCGCGCTGGTGGCCCTCCTCCAGTGGCTCATCGCTGATCCGGTCTTGGCCGACGCCGCACTCTTGGTGGCGCTCTTCACCCTGGCGGTGCACGCGCCAGCTCGACGTGCGGTCGCCGGCGCCGTGGTGCTGAGCGCTGGGGTGCTCATGGCGTCGGTCAGATGGGCTCCGGCCGGTGACGTCGCCAAGTCCCTGCTCTTCTTGAACGGGCTGGTGGTCGCTGCCCTCTGCGCAGGGATCGCCCTTCGCTCGTCGCTTCGCTACGTGGAAGCACAAGCAGAGCGAACCGCCCAGCTCGAGCTCGAGCGCGATCAGCAGGCGCTCCTCGCAGCTGCGGCCGAGCGAGCTCGGATCGCACGAGAGATGCATGACGTGGTCGCCCACAACGTCTCGATCATGGTCACGCTGGCTGACGGGGCGCTCGCCGCTGCCGACAGCCATCCCGACCGAGCAAAAGAGGCCATGGCAGACGTCTCTGCCACCGGTCGCCTGGCGCTCACCGACATGCGGCGCCTGCTCGGCGTGCTGCGGGCCGAGGAGGAGACGGGTCGCCAGCCACAGCCCCAGCTGGCAGGGCTGCCAGAGCTCGTCCATGGCGTGCGTTCGACGGGCCTCGCCGTCGAGTTCGACGAAGACGGGGTTCCCTTCACGTTGCCCTCTGGCGTGGAGCTGACGATCTTCCGCATCGTCCAAGAATCCTTGACCAACGTGCTCAAGCACGCCGATGAGGCGTCGAGCGCCCGAGTCACGCTGGTCTATGACGAACCGTTCGTCGACATCACCATCCGCGATGACGGCAAGCCCACGCAGCGAGGTGACGAGGGCCACGGCCTGCTCGGCATGCGCGAGCGCGCGACGACCTGCGGCGGCGAGCTCTCCGCCGGTCCCACTCTCGAGGGTGGCTGGAAAGTCGCAGCCCGGGTGCGAGTCGACGCGTGACCATACGCGTCCTCCTCGTCGACGACGAAGCGCTCCTGCGAAAGGGCTTCCGCATGATCCTCGAGGAGGAGGCCGACCTCACCGTGGTCGGCGAGGCAGCCGACGGCCAGGCCGCCGTGCTGGCGTCGAGCGAGCTCGAACCCGACGTGGTGCTCATGGACGTTCGCATGCCCCAGATGGATGGCATCGAGGCCACCGCGCAGATCGTGGCGCGGAGCGAGCACACGCGGGTCCTGATCCTCACCACCTTCGACCTCGACGAATACGCGTTCGCTGGGTTGCGAGCGGGGGCCAGCGGCTTCCTGCTCAAGGACGTCGCTCCGTCCGAGCTGATCAAGGCCATCAGGATCATCGCCGCCGGAGACGCCGTCGTCGCCCCTCGGATCACCCGTCGACTCCTCGAGACCTTCGCTGAGCAGCTCCCTCAAGAGAGCGCTGCTTCGAGTGCGGCGCCCTCTGAGGTCGAGCACCTGACCGAGAGAGAGCGCGAGGTGCTCGTTGCCGTCGCCGAGGGTCGCTCGAACGCCGAGATCGCCGAGGTGCTCTTCGTCTCCGAAGCGACCGTCAAGACCCACGTGAGCCGCGTCCTCTTCAAGCTCGGGGTCCGAGATCGGGTGCAGGCCGCGGTCTTCGCCTTCCACGTGGGCCTGGTCAAGCCCCAGCGCTGAGGGCGCGTCGTGCCCTCATCCTTTGGGATGAGGGCACGTTCATCCCCGAGGCTGACGACGTGGGCCCCCGATGTTCTCTACTGTGATGACCTACTGGTCCGCCATCGATCGACCGTGACGACGAGGAGCACAACGTGGAGCACTTTCTGGAGACCTGGGGCTACGTGGCGATCTTCGCCCTCAGCTTCATCTCATCCATGGGGCTCCCGGTCGGCTCCGAGGTCGCCATCATCTACGGCGGCGTGCTCGCCAGCGGGCAGATCGTGAACGAGCCGCACCACCTGAACCTGCTCGTGGTGATCCTCGTCGCCACGCTGGCCGAGGTGCTCGGTTCGCTGGTTGGCTACGTCATCGGGTACTACGGCGGTCGACCTCTGGTCGATCGACTGGGCAAGTACGTCTTGTTGACTCACAAGGATCTCGACCGTGCCGAGGCGTGGTTCGCGCGGCGCGGCGAGCCTGTCGTCCTCTTCGGCCGCTTCATCCCGCTGCTGCGCTCCTTCGTGTCGTTCGCGGCCGGCCTCGGCGAGATGGCGATGGGCAAGTTCCTCCTCTTCACCGTGATCGGGTGCACGATCTGGTGCGCAGCGCTCTCATCGATCGGCTACGCACTCGGGAGCAGCTACCAGCACGTGCTCAAGGCCTTCAGCTACGCCGGCTACGTCGTCGCCGTGCTCTTCGTCATCGCCGTCGTGGGGCTCTTCATCCACCGGATCCGTGCCGTGCGAGCCCAGCGCGCTGGGCAGGCGCACTAAGCCTCACGTCCTGGTCGCGCACCTGGGGTGAGCGCGGCACCCCTCGAGGGGGACCTTCGAGGAGAAGGCCCACGCGTCGTTGCCTCAGCTCGTGGCTGCGGGGTCTGCCTGGTACCGCAGACCGTCGAGGATCATCGAGATCAGCAAGAGGCGCTGCTCTTCCGAGACGGAGGGGTTGGTGCACACAGGCGCCATCAGCTGGGTGATGTCCGAGCCGGAGACGTCGCCCCGGATCACACCTGCGGTGCGGGCTCGATCGATCACGAGGTCGAAGGCGTCGTAGATCTTCTCTCGAGAGCGCGACTGGAGCTCGGGGTCCTTCTCGAACGCCTTCTGCAGCTCGCCCAGCAAGGTCTGCTTCGTCCGGGCGTAGCGGACGAAGGCGTCGAAGAAGGCGACGACGGCCGGCCACGGCTCAAGCTCAGCGACGGCCAGGCGGGCAGCCTCGGCGAGCTCCTCGACGTCGGTGCTGTAGACCGCCTCGACGACGTCGATCCGACAGGGGAAGTGGCGATAGAGCGTCCCGACTCCGACACCGGCGGTCTTGGCGATCGACTCCATCGAGGCAGCCACGCCCTGGTCGGTGAAGACCTGACGAGCGGCGTCGATCAAGCGCTCCTGGTTCCGACGAGCGTCGGCGCGCTTGGGTCGAGCCAGCTCTTCTGGCCCAGGAGCATCCACAGGCGTCTCCGCGATCGGCTGGCTCATTGACATCCCCAAGAGACTAGGCAGAAACCTGCCTTGCTAACCGGAGGCACCCTCCGTATACTATCCGGAGGAAGCTTCCGTTTCAGATCCTACCAGTGGAGAGGTCCAAGTCAATGCCCCCCAACCTCCTGACCGATACACCACCTCCGACCAAGTTTTCGGGCCCTTCTCGGGCTCCTGGGACCCTTCGACACCGGCTCCGGCACCCGTCGGTGTTCCTCTTTGTGATCTTGGTGGCCCAGATGATGGTCGTGCTCGACGCCACGATCGTCAACGTGGCCCTGCCCCACATCCAAGAGAGCCTCGGCTTCTCGACCAGCAGCCTCTCGTGGGTGCTCAACGCCTACGTCCTCACCTTCGGCGGCTTCTTGCTCCTCGGCGCTCGCGCCGGCGACCTCTTCGGTCGTCGACGGGTGTTCTTGACCGGTGTCGCCCTCTTCACCCTCAGCTCGCTAGCTGGTGGCTTCGCCCAGAGCGGCTCGATGCTGCTGACCTCGAGGGCTCTCCAAGGGATCGGGGCAGCGCTGGCTGCCCCTTCGGCCCTCTCCCTCCTCACCACCGTCTTCGCCGAGGGCCAGGCTCGGGTGCGAGCGATCGGCCTCTACACGACGGTCTCGGCTGCCGGAGGAGCGACAGGGCTCGTCGCAGGCGGGCTGTTGACCCAGCTGTTCTCGTGGCGCTGGGTGATGTTCGTCAACGTGCCCATCGGACTGGTCATCTGGCTGCTCGGCCGTGAGGTCATCGAAGAGACCGAGCGAGCGAGCGGTCGCTTCGACCTCCTCGGGGCGCTCTTCTCGACCCTCGGGGTCTCCGCCCTGGTGCTCGGACTCGTCGAGGCCGGCGCGAAGAGCTGGACCAGCCCCATCACCGTCTTCTCGCTCAGCGCTGGCGTGGTCCTGCTCGGGCTCTTCCTTCGCCAAGAGAGCCGAGTCGAGGAGCCGATCATGCCGCTGCGCCTCGTGCTGCATCGTTCACGCAGTGCGGCGAACCTGAGCAGGGCGCTCCTCTACGCAGGGTTCTACGGCTTCTTCTTCTTCATGGCTCAGTTCTTCCAAGACGTGCTCGGCTACTCACCGCTGCGCACCGGTGTCGCCTTCTTGGCCATGCCGATCTCGGTGTTCCTCTCCTCGCAGCTGACGAGCCGCGTGCTCCTTCGTCGTCTGCCGCAGAAAGCAGTGATGATCCTCGGGACCTTGGTGGCGATCGGCGGGATGGCGCTGGCCACGCAGCTCGCGGTGCACACGAGCTACCCGCAGATCTTCGTGAGCCTCGTGCTCATCGGCTCAGGCAGCGGGACCACGCTGGTGGCGCTCACGTCGGCCTCGCTGGCTGAGGTGCCGCCCGAAGACGCGGGAGCGGCCTCGGGACTCGTGAACGTCTCCCAGCAGATCGGCGCCGCCCTGGGCCTGGCCGTCCTCGTCACCATCTTCGACGCCAAGACCGCGCACGCCTCGCTCCACGACGGCATCAGCTCCGCGGCGGCCAGCCTGAGCGCGGTGCACGCCATCGACGTCGTCTTCAGCGTCGGGGTGATCTTCGGGCTCTGCGCCCTGGCTGCCGTGCTCTTCGGCATCAAGAGCCCCGCCAAGGCTGCCCTCGAGCCGGTCGCCGCCGAGGACGACCTGGAGCTGGCCCGCTAGCTCAGGCGTCGAGGTGGTCGCGCAGCGAGCCGATCCAGGCATCCGCCTCGTGGCGAGCCGCGGTGACCTGCTCTCTGAGCGCCTCGCTCTGCGCGCCGCCCGTCGGGTAGGAGCCGAGGAACTTCACGTTCGCCAGGTGCGCCCTGAGGTCACGGAGGCAGTCGGCGACCACCTGGTCGCCGAGGTGCCCTTCGAGGTCGATGATGAAGCAGTAGTCGCCGAGCCCGCGCTTGGTGGGCCGTGACTGCAAGTTGGTCAGGTTGATGTCCCGGGCAGCGAACTGGCCCAAGATCCCATAGAGCGATCCCGGACGATCGGCGTCCTGGAAGCACACGATGGTCGTGTGGTCGTGGCCGGTCGGGGCTGGGATCGAGCCCCGGGAGACCAGGACGAAGCGGGTCTGGTTGTCGGGATGGTCCTCGATGTCAGACGCGATGACCTCAAGGCCGTAGAGCGACGCCGCGAGTCGAGGTGCGACGGCGGCGTCGCCAGGCATGCCGTGCTCGCCCACGTGGCGGGCGGCATCGGCGGTCGAGTTGGCAGCGATCGTGGTGGCCTCAGGCGCGTTGTCGCCCAGGAACCCCCTGACCTGGGCGAGGGCATGGGGGAAGGAGTGCACTCGTTCGACCCCGGCGAGCGTCGTTCCGGGCGATGCCATGAGCTGGAGGTGGACGTCATAGACGACCTCTCGAGTGATGAAGAGATCGTGGTCGAAGACCAAGCCGTCGATGGTGGCGTTGACCGTGCCTTCGATGCCGTTCTCGATCGGGACGAAGCCGCCACCGACCTCGCCGCTCGCCACCGCCTGGAGCACGTCATCGATCGAGGCTTTGGGCGCGAGCTCGAGGGCCGCCAGGTCGGCCTGGGTCAACAGGGCTTCTTCGGTGAAGGTCCCTGGAGGCCCGAAGAACGCGAGAGAGGTCACGGGCGCTGCCATACAGGGCAGGATAGTGAGGACATGGACACCCGGGACGTGGAGCGCATCCTCGACGAAGTCGCCGCTGGCACGCTGGCACCGCCTGACGCGGCGCGGCGGCTGGCCAAGCTGCCCTTTGCTGATCTCGGCCCGGCGCTGATCGACCACCACCGCTCCCTTCGCCAAGGCATGCCGGAGGCCGTCTACGCGCCAGGCAAGTCAGCGGACGAGGTGGCCCAGATCACCCAGGAGCTCCTCGGAGCGGGCACAGGTCCGGTGATCGTGACCCGAGCGAACGAGAGCCAGGTGCACGCCGTCCGGGAGGTGGCCACCACGAGCGGCGTCGAGCTCACCGAGAGCCCCTCCCCCTCCCTCACCACGTTGACGCTTCGGCCCGCACCAAAGCGAGAGGCGCGCGTGGTGCTGATCACGGCCGGCACCGCCGATGGCCCGGTGGCGGACGAGTGCGAGGCGATCCTGCTGGCCATGGGCTTCGC
>Ga0075017_100002420_pt1 | contig 11671 bp, 19 predicted proteins | sample AleBraG_ABR_2012_FD_71475 | JGI IMG/M metagenome (GOLD analysis project Ga0075017, IMG submission 71475) | Freshwater sediment microbial communities in response to fracking from Pennsylvania, USA - Alex Branch Run_MetaG_ABR_2012 | ecosystem: Environmental > Aquatic > Freshwater > Creek >...
ACCTGCGAGAAGTCGACGCACACGGCGCTCCAACCCTGACTGACAAGCCACAATGAGTTGCGTCCTTCGCCGCCCGCCAAGTCGAGCGCGAGTCCTGGGTCGTAGGCGCTCGTTAGTCGTTCGACCCAGATGTTCGGTGTCGACGACCACACGAGGTCGGCCTGCTCGTAGCGCGCATCCCAATCGGCGCTGCTCATGATTGCTCCGCACCAGTGGCAGTCGCGAGTCCGTTCGCTCGCCACGCTGCCATGCCGCCTTGGACGTTCAACACCGAAATGCCTTGTCGCTCAAGGAAAGCCGCCGCTTGCCACGAGCGTGCGCCGGATTCACAAATGACAAACGCCGAGCCGTCGGACGGAATGTCAGCGTGCTTGATCGGGATGAGGTGCAGCGGCACATGCCGTGCACCGGGTATGTGTCCGGAGACGAACTCCGGAAACTCACGAACGTCGATGACGGTTCCTGAGCCATCGACAACGCGGTCGACGAGTTCGGCGACCGTAACGTGCTCAACCATTGCTACCTCCTAGGCTCTCCCAGCATACCCTGGGGGGTATAAGGTCCGTAAACCGCGTGACTTCTGCGGACGAGTAGCGCAGCCTGTGCACGTCCTGCATATACCCCCCTCCGTACCGTGAAGTTGTCCGAAAAGTCGGGCCGATTGCAGCGGAGGTCACCATGCAGGACGTGCAGAGTGCGACACCGACTGCACCAGTTCGCAACGTCGAACAACTCATGACGGCGCAGCAGGTTCAAGCGATGTTCGGGGTTGACCGTTCGACCATCTACCGGATGGCCGAAGATGGTCGACTCCCCGCGGTCAAGGTCGGCCGCCAGTGGCGCTTCCATCGCGCGGCGATCGAAGCAGTCCTACACCCGACCGTGCCGGTGCGAGTTGAAGCCGAGCCGGCACCCGCACTGCAGTCAGCCATCGACGTGGCAGCCGAACTGCTCGGCGTCATGATGATCGTGACCGACATGGATGGTCGTCCGCTGACAGCCGCGGCGAACCAATGTCGTCGCTTCGCCACCGCAGATGCAGCCCAACTTGAGGCCTGCGCCCGTGAATGGAAAGCCTTCGCGGACGAATACGACGTCACGCCGCGGTTCCGTGTCGGCGCTCTCGATTTTGAATGTGCCCGAGCCTTCATTCGCTCTGACAACCGACTCGTCGCAATGGTGCTCGCTGGCGGCATCGCCGCCCCGGGCGACACGTCCAACGACCTTCACGTTCTCGACACACGGCGGCGCAGCGCCGTCCTCGAAGCCTTACCGCGAGTCGCTGCTGCGTTGTCGCAGTCGGCGCGCCGCCTTACTTCGTCTCTCGCCGTACCGACCGAGCTAAGGAGTTCGGAATGAAGCATCTCGTCGTTCTAGGAGGCGGCACCGCAGGAACGATGGCCGCCAACAAGTTGCGCGCAAAGTTGTCGCACAACGAATGGCGCATCACGGTCGTTGACCAAGACCCGGTGCACTACTACCAACCAGGATTCCTTTTCATCCCCTTTGGCACCTACCAGGCCGACGACGTCGTCGCGCCGAAGAAGCGTCAGATCGTTGCTGGCGTTGACTTCATCGAAGCCGAGGTTGATCGTGTCGATGCTGACGCTTCCTCTGTGGCGCTCGTCGACGGACGCACTCTTGCCTACGACTACCTCATCATCGCCAGCGGCACGACACCGCGACCCGATCAGACCCCAGGAATGGATGACCCCGACGTGTGGCGCAAGAGCGTGCACGAGTTCTACACGTACGAAGGTACGCAAGCACTGCGTGACGCTCTCGCCAACTTCGCCGGCGGACGCCTGGTCGTTCACATCACCGAGATGCCCATCAAGTGCCCCGTCGCACCCCTCGAGTTCACGTTCTTGGCAGACGCGTGGCTGGAAGAACGCGGCCTACGCGACAAGGTCGAACTCGTGTACGTCACGCCACTTGAAGGCGCTTTCACCAAGCCCGTTGCGTCGAAGCATCTGGGTGGAATGCTCGCCGAACGTCGCATCATCGTCGAGCCCGACTTCATGATCGAGCGCATCGACACCGAGACCAAAACGCTCATCTCAATGGACGAGCGAGAGGTTCCGTTCGATCTGCTCGTCACCATCCCACTGAACATGGGCGCCGACTTCGTTGCACGCAGCGGACTCGGCAACGACCTCAACTACGTTCCAGTCGACAAGCACACACTGCTGAGCAAGAAGTACGACAACATCTTCGCCATCGGTGACGCCTCCGACATACCGGCGTCGAAGGCAGGCTCGGTCGCACACTTCGCGATGGACCTATTCCCGGAAAACTTCGTCAACCACGTCAACGGTCGCCCTATGACTGCTCTCTTTGACGGACACGCGAACTGCTTCATTGAGTCCGGCCACGGCAAGGGTTTGCTCATCGACTTCAACTACGACACCGAGCCGCTCCCTGGCAAATACCCGCTGCCGGGTGTTGGTCCGTTCAGCTTGCTCAAGGAGACCGAAGCAAACCACTGGGGCAAGTTGATGTTCCGCTGGATGTACTGGAACCTGCTGCTTCCTGGCAAAGAACTTCCATTGCCCGCGCTGATGTCAATGGCCGGCAAAGAACTGCAGGACGCATGATGACCGCCACCCTTGAAAGCTCGCAGGGCATCGCGCCGGAATCCGTCCGGCTCACCGAGATGGCCGAACAACTCGACTTCATTACCGCCGAACTTCGCGAACAACAGCGAGTGCGCGAGAGCGCGACCGCGCTCGTACACGACTTGGCACCGGTCTCTGCCGCGGTGATGAGTCGACTAACGTCCGAACTTGCGGACCTGGACGGCGCCATCACTCTCGACGACGTCGGGAAGCTGGCAAAGACGTTGGCGTTGAACGTCAATCGCTTGAACGCACTCCTCGCCCAACTCGAGTCAATGGCCGCCCTTACGAGCGCATTGAACGAACTTGCCGGACCGGCGATGTCTATGGCAACCGAGAAGTTGCAAGAGTTCGACAACAAGGGCTACTTCGCTTTCGCGCGCCAAGGTGCGGCGATCGCTGACCACGTCGTCACGTCGTTTAGTGAAGACGATGTGAAGGCCCTCGGCGACAACGTCGTACTCATTTTGCAGACGGTCAAGGAAATGACGCAGCCAGAGGTCATGACCATGATGCGTCGCACCGCAATCACGGCCCAAGGCGTCGACGACAGTTACGCCGAGCCACCGAGCACGATCGCCCTGCTCAAACAAATGCGCGACCCCGAGGTTCGCCGTGGTCTCGCGCGCACTCTGAACATCCTGCGCACGTTGGGTTCAGAAACGTCAGCAAACCTCGCTATCGCAACGAAGAAGGACTGAGAACACCATGCCTGTCACAACACTGAACGGTCACGACGTACACGTCGATGACGAAGGCTTCCTCACCGAGTACGACGAGTGGTCCGAAGACCTCGGTAACGTGCTCGCCGCGAACATTGGCGTCGAGATGACCGAGCGTCACTGGGAGATCATTCGCTTCTTGCGCAGTGACTTCAAGGAGCAGGGCGAAACAGCCACAACGCGGCGCGTCCAGACTGTCGGCGGGTTCCCCACCAAAGAGCAGTTCGAACTGTTCCCAAAGAAGCCAGCCAAGAAGATGGCCTACATCGCTGGCCTGCCCAAGCCGCACGGCTGCGTCTGACAACGACTCTTGATACGGAGAATGACATGACAACCGACGTTGCTGCGGCAATCGTTCCCAAGTTTGATGACGACACCGAGACCGACCGCAAACTCGCGATCATCTGCTCAAAAGGCAATCTCGACATGGCGTACCCGGGTCTCATTTTGGCGAATGCAGCCTTAGGAGAAGGCGTTGAAGTCCATCTGTTCTTCACGTTCTGGGGCTTCGACATGATCCTTAAGTCACGCATGAACCACCTGAAGTTTTCGCCTGTCGGCAACACCGCGATGCACTTGCCCGTGACCGACTCGCGTGTTGCGGCAGCACTTGCGCCGATGCCCGGAATGACGGCGGTCGCCACCAAAATGATGATGAAGCAGATCGCCGATCTGGGAGTGCCGGAAGTTCCTGACTTCCTCGAACAAATCAGCGCGTCCGGCGGTCACCTGTGGGCCTGCCGAATGAGTGCCGACATGATGAAGGTCGATGAGACCGACCTCTACGAAGGCGTCGAGGCAATTATCAACGCAAGCGACTTCATCGAGATGACTGCGGGAGCACAACTGCTGTTCATCTAGTCGATTTGTGACGAGCGGGTCTCCTTCCGCCAACTCGCCACTCCACTGCGGCTCGGCCTCATTTCGGGGACTCCGAGCCGCAGTTGTGTTTCTAGCCGAAATGCTTTGCGATCGCCGAAGCACGCAACCGTGCGCTGCCGTTTAGGCTTAGCCACGGGCAAAGGGCTCCAAGCCGGACGGAAGGGTTGTGCTGTGGTTGCTTCAGTCGACGCGGAACAAGGGCGCGCCTTCGTAGACGACGGGGCCGTGTTGCTCGACGTCCGAGAAGACAACGAGTGGGCAGCCGGACACGCACCGCAGGCCGTTCACGCGCCGATGAGTTCGATCCAGCAACACCCGTTACCGTTTGACACCTCGGCTCGCGTCATCGTCATCTGCCGGAGCGGTCAGAGATCGCAGTCCGTCACGGCGTGGCTGCGACACAGTGAGATTGAAGCCGCCAACTTCGAAGGCGGCATGCACGCCTGGGTGCAGTCGGGCGGTGACATCGTTGATAGCGATGGCAATCCTGGTGTGGTTATCTAGCGACCATCGTGCATAACCTCGCGCTCGTCCTCGCCGTCGGAGCCCTGCTCGGACTGGTGATGGGACTCCTCGGCGGCGGGGGTGGCATTCTCGCCGTTCCCCTGTTAGTTGCCCTTGGTGTGACGATTCGGGAAGCGTCTACAGCCTCCCTCGTCGTCGTTGGTTTCGGTGCGCTGGCTGGCTTGATCCCGCATCACTTTGCACGACGAGTCGATTGGCGTCTCGGCATCACGTTTGGAGTCCTTGGAGCTGGCGGAGCCATTGTTGGTGCCAAATTAGGCGTCACGGTCAACCCAACTTTGGTAGCCGCCGGTTTCCCGGTGCTTCTGCTCTTGGCAAGTTTGGCAATGTTTCGGTCAGCGCGGACGAACTATGCGATGGCGCAGCAACCGTCCGACATAGCAAGCAGCGAAGCATCGGACGAAACAACACCGGCGCGGATTAAGTCGTGGCCGATCACGATCGGGCTTGCGACCGGAGTCGGACTTGTCACGGGATTCTTCGGTGTTGGTGGCGGATTCATCGTTGTCCCCGCTCTGGTCGCCGCGATGCGCATTCCCGTCCGTCGAGCAACGGCGACTGGGTTGGTGGTCATCGCTATCAACTCGGCCGTCGCACTGTCCGTCCGACACAGCGTTTCGCCGCCGTGGTCACTAACGCTCACGATGGCCGGCGCAACCGCGGTCTTCACGATCGTCGGCGCGTTGTTGTCGCGCCGCATTCCCGGCTGGATCTTGTCGGCGGGGTTTGGCGCTCTCACGTTGCTCGTCGCGATCTATTCCTTTGCGCGAGTAGTAACGCACACGACTCACTGACGACGTGCTTATACCCCTTGGGGTACCCTGGAGTCGACGCAAGGAGCCCACTGTGCAACTCGATTCCGACGAAACAACAAAGATCGTCCATCGGCTACGCCGCGCCGAAGGCCAACTTGGCGCCGTCATTCGCATGCTTGAAGAAGGCCGCGACTGCCAAGACATCGTCACGCAACTCGCTGCGGTGTCAAAGGCGCTCGACAAGGCTGGCTTCCATGTTGTCGCAACGGGGTTGCGCCAGTGCCTGACGAATCCGGACGAAGCCGGGTCTCTCGACACCGCCCAGCTTGAGAAGTTGTTCTTGTCGTTGGCGTAGCACCGCGAACTGCGTGCGCTAGCCGTACCGAAGGTAGGCGGCGTACCAGTTAGTGGCGATGAGGTGCTGCGCCGTCCGCAAAGCCATCGATCCGTTGCACACCAAGACGTGCAAGCGATTCTCGAGTTTGTCTTTCACGTGTGCGCCGTAAGGCCCGGCGTATGGTTCGGGCCACAGATTCTTCGGATCGCGCGGCGCACCACCTAGTTCGAGCGCGATGAGATGGTCTTCTTCGTAGAACGACGTTGACATGATGCCGTGATAGGCGTAGCCGGACGCAAGTTGATTTCGCTTCAGCGCGTAGGTGTACGACTCGGGCGGACGAATTCGGGTGGTGTAGCCGCGCACGCAAATCGTGCGATAGATGGTGGCCTGCGTGACCGCACCGTTGGTGGCCCCGGGCGTTCGCTTTGCGTTTGGTAGGAATCCGGCCGGCGGCGTCGATGCGGCTTCTGCTGAGGGAATCGTCAGTGCCAATACCGCAATTACCGCGGCGCCTACGACGCTCATTCGGTTCCGCATCACCATCACCCCGCCTTTGGCAGTCAACGTACGCCCAACCGGCGACACTGAGCGCGCGGGCTACGAGGGCTGCCGCCAACCGGCATGCTTAGTACGTGGCAGGTCCCATTGACGTTCGCCCGGGCTTCTCGATTCCAGTCGACGAGCTCACCTGGCGTTTTTCGCGTTCGTCAGGTCCTGGTGGCCAATCTGTTAACACCACAGATTCGCGAGTATCGCTGTCTTTCGATGTCGCGACCTCGGACGCGGTTCCGGAGCAACTGCGACATCGCATTTTGTCGAACTTGGGGACCCGACTTTCCAACGGAGTCCTCACCGTTCATGTCGAAACGGAGCGGTCACAACTGCAGAATCGGGCGAAGGCTGAAGTGCGTCTTGCTGAGTTGCTCCGACAAGCGAGTGCGCCACCGCCGAAGAAGCGTCGCCCAACCCGTCCGTCGAAATCGGCAACCGCAAAACGCTTAAGCGGAAAGCGACTGCGCGGTGAAGTGAAACGACTGCGACGAAATACATCGGACGACTGACTGCGTGCTTCGGTACCTGATCACAGCCGGGCACCGTGAAAGCGGAAGGTGGCCGACTTGCCTGAGTTCGCGTCAGTGGTCGGAGGACTCGAACGAACGCGAGTCGTCGCCGCGCGTTCGTGCCGCGGTGGCGGTCGAGCGGAAGGCAATGCCAGACAACGACTGGGTGGTCGTCGTGGCAGGCGATGAGACCGCGGCCGGTACCGCGTTTTTTGCGAGGACGGTTTGGTTCGCGAAGTAGCCGACGGCGCCGACGCCGAATAGGCCGGCAACAACGAAACCACTGAGCATGGTGGACGCGGTACGCGTTCCGGACCGGCGGGTCCGTGCGCCTTGAGTGTGGCTCGGCACGTCGTTGCGGCTCATGATTCCTTCTCACGGTTGATGCGGTGGCCTGCTCTTGATCACCACTTTCGCGGCCGATTACCAAGATTTCTCGTGAGCCACCTGCGCACTAGATGTCTTAACGTCACGTAACCCGGACTTGGCCCGGACACACCCGGGCACGACCTCGCTGTTCCCGTCGACTGCCGCGCGACCTGACCCTCTGATGAACGCCGCCGGCAAGGTCGGCGGGCTGGACCAGACCCTCCAACGAGGAACCGACACGACGTGTCCTGCGCGAGCCGAGAACGTCTTTTCGGGCTCGGCGGTGCTCTTGCTTCAGGTCCAGTCGACTGCCAACCTGTAGCCACTGCACCAGCTTGAGGGGGCTCCATGTCGACGGACGAGGCAATTGCGGACCGCGCCCGGCGCGTAGTGCGAGAACTCCAGACGGCAGCCCTACTCGCGTTCGTCTTCGTCATCATCGCCGGCATTCTTTGGATTCCTGTAGGCAACGTTCTCAGTAACTACGTATCGCTGAGCAGTGCCGGAGGCCACGTTGATGTATCCCCGTGGTTCGTCGTCGGGCTTGCCTTAGTTGGCCTATTTACTGTCTGCGCCGCCATCGGCATCTGGGCCATCGCAGCCCTGCTCATGTACGTCCGGTTTGCCGGCCTCAATCCCCAGGAGCACGCTCCGAGCGACTTGCCCCCGCGCGTGTACGAGCAGCACTAACAGCGCGCTCTCGTCGTTCGCCTAGCGCGGATGCAACGGCGATATGCACCCTTCGGTTGTGGGCGCCCAGGGGATCGACGCGACAGCTGCGAGTCTGGAAGGTCGCGACGACTCCGGCGGCTTACTCGGCGTTGATCTGCCAGGACAAGCCGAACTCGTCATTGATCCAAGCGAAGCGGCGGCTGAATCCGTAGTTGCCCGCAGGCATCAGGAAACTGCCTCCAACACCTAAGGCATCAGCAATTCGATCGACCTCATCCTCGGTATCAACCGTGATGAAGAACGAGAACGCCGGCGTGAAAGTGAACTCGTGGTGGCCGGGACTATCGAACAACCGGACCCGTTGGCCGGCTAAGACCGCCTCGCCACGCGACAGTGTCCCCTCGACTCCCGGTCCGTCCGCGCCGTATCGCTCGATGAGCAGCGTTTGGCTGTCCGGAATCGTGCTGACGTAGCGAGTCAACGCCTCTTCTGCGCGACCCTCGAACATGAGGAAAGGAATTAGGGACGTCACGACTGAGATCTTGCACTACGAACTCGCTACTTGGCACCGTTCGGGCCAACCGGCCGGACGGACGGATCGGCCAGCAAGCTGACCCCATCCAACCGACGAAACGCCTGCGCGGCTCCGGTCGCTGGTTCGCGCGACTTCCGGCCCGCTGAACGAGCGCCTAGTGCCCCACAACTCGATGCAACCGGTAGGACATCGGACGGAAGCCGAGTCCACGCCATATCCGCGACGACAACAGGTTCGTGGAGCGGTAGTCAACAACTACGTTGTCGAATCCCTGATCAGCAGCAAGTGCAACCAAACGTCTCGTTAGTGCACTCCCGACACCACCACCACGCGCGTCTTCGCGTACGACGGCGTAGGCGAGATACCCGGCACCGGGGACTGTGGCCGGACCTTTATAGAGGCTGGACATATCGGGCGAGCACAACAATGCCATGCCGACGACCCCGCCATCGCGTTCGGCGACGAGCACCGTGTACTCGTCCATTTCGATCGATTCGACGGCTTCGGCGAGTGCCACTTCCGGGTCCGAAGGTTGCATTGCCGAAAAGACGGGGGCTAAGAGTTGATGCTGCGGTACCAACGCGTCAAGGCCAGCGATTGTGGGTGCGTCCGCCAGCGTCGCTAGCCGTACTAGTGCGTCGCTCGGCATCGACGGACGCAACGTCGTATCGCGTACTGCCAATGTGTGTTGGATACCGAAACTCAGCTCGAACCAGCGCCACAACTCATCGTCGAAGTCAGCCGGCACCATGACGTAGTGGTGCGTCTTGCCTTGATCGACCCAGCCCTGCACTGCTGCTGCGTAGAGTTCGCCGATGTAACTCGAGCTAGCGACAGCAAGTCGTCCGCTCGTAAACCACACGCACGGACCCCACACCGTTTCGTCACGCTCTTCAGCCAATGCGTATCCGACAAGTTGACCGTCGTCTTCCACAACGGTGGCTGAAGCAGCGGTCGCGAACACCGATTCCAAGAACGTGCGGCACTCGGTCATGTCTTCGAATGCGCGCGTGACTTCGGGCGTCTTCAATCGCTGCCGCCGTTGTCTCGCAGCAAGCAGATCGGCAGCCGCGACTAGGTCCGCATCGACCATCGGACGCATATAGATAGGCACCGGCACACCCTACTGGCGGTCGCTGTTAAGGGGGTGAACTCATCAATGTCGGACGGTGCTCACTGACACCTGTGGTGTTAGCGAGGGTCTGCCAGACGAACACGGCCATGAAAGGAACTCTTGGCGCGGGTGAGAACTTGCCGTCGTCGACATGTGTTGTCATCGGCACGGCGCGCAACGCGGAAGTGACTAGCGCGCTGGGGACTCGGAAAAGCTGAGCGGCCCGCAAGCAAGGTGTTGTGGGCCGCCAGGGGATCGAACCCTGAACCCACGGATTAAAAGTCCGTTGCTCTGCCGATTGAGCTAGCGGCCCGGCGCCGGACATGATCGCGTCCGATTTTCGTTGCCAAGCCTACGTGACGGTCCCGCTCGCCACGGCGAGGCATGGGCAGCAGCAGCGAGCCTTCCTTGTCACTGCTCCTTTGGGCTGCGACCATGGCCCCACAACTCGTAAAGCACATCGGAGTTGGCCGAACGGATCGATCCTCGGAGTCGAACGAAGCGGTGCCGACTATCCGACTCGCGCAAGAGACGCCGACGGGAGACCAGGGCATGAGCGACGAGCAGGTAACGCAGGAACGCCTCACGCGGGCAGTCCAAATTCGATCGGCCCGCGTCAGCCTGACCGCTCTCGGTTTCCTTTTTTTTCTTCATCGCATTGGTCGCCTGGCTCGTGACCGGCAGCGCGTATGGCCATGAGAGCCAAGTTAGTGGCGGCCCCATATCGCTTTGGGTCTGGTTCGGCTTCTTGATCGCCATTCTCTTAACGGTCGTTAGCGGTGCGAGTTTTGTACTGGCACTTGCTGCTCGAGAGTTCGAAGACCCCGTCGCGATCGCTCGACATGACGCACAGGCGCGGCTCGATCGACCGGCAAACGCGAACACGACCGCGTGGCCCGTGCCCCCAAAGCAGAAGCCCGCGAACTGATCAGTGACGTAATCGACATACCGTCCGCACCGCGCTGCGGACGACTTTGACCACGGCACAACATTCCGTGCCATGCTCAATGAATGAGCGAGTCGACTGATTATTCGATGCACATCACCCACGCAACCCTGCACGGACATCGTGTTGCGTACCGCATCGCGGGCGACCCAAGCCTCCCCGTCGTCGTCTTGGTACACGGCATCAGCAGTGACAGCGCAACGTGGAACCTCGTCATTCCAGAGTTGGCAAAGCACGCACACGTCATCGCTCCGGACCTTGTTGGTCACGGCGATTCGGACAAGCCGCGGACGGACTATTCGCTGGGCGCCTTCGCCACGGGACTCCGCGATCTACTTGAACACCTCGGGCACGACCGCGCGACGATCGTCGGTCACTCACTTGGTGGCGGCATCGCAATGCAGTTTGCGTACCAGTACCACGAATACTGCGAACGCCTGGTGCTCGTCAGCAGTGGCGGTCTCGGACGCGAAGTGAGTTTGCTGTTGCGCGCGGCATCGCTGCCAGGTTCGGAATTTGTTCTGCCAGTGATTGCGAACAAGTACGTACGTGACGCGGGCACCGCGTTGAGCAACGTCTTGCGCTGGTCGCCCGTTCGTCCGCGTCCGTCCGTTGTTGAAGCCGCGCGCGGTTACACCTCGCTTGCGGACTTGCCTGCTCGATCGGCCTTCGTGCACACATTGCGCAGCGTTGTTGAGCCTGGCGGCCAACGCGTCAACGCGACCGACAAGTTGTACTTGGGAGCCGATCGTCCGACCCTCATTGTTTGGGGCTTGCGCGACACGATCATTCCGGTGGCACACGCGTACGCGGCGCACGAGATCATTCCCAACAGCCAACTCGAAATCTTCGAACAGGCGCGACACTTCCCGCATCAAGACGAGCCCGAGCGCTTGGCGCATCTCATCTCCGATTTCATCGAGACAACCAAACCGAGCGTCGGCGATCGCGAGCACCTACGGCGACGCTTGGCCGACGGCGGTAAAGCATCCGCGTAACTAATCGCAGTGGGCGGTCGGGGCGTGTGCGTCCCGTCGCGATGCCACTTTGAATGATTTTGGGAAATGTCGTTCGATCACTTCCCAGGCGTCACATCGGATGTTGACAGGTGTCACGGACTCCGCCAAAGTCT
>Ga0075017_100002421_pt1 | contig 11670 bp, 11 predicted proteins | sample AleBraG_ABR_2012_FD_71475 | JGI IMG/M metagenome (GOLD analysis project Ga0075017, IMG submission 71475) | Freshwater sediment microbial communities in response to fracking from Pennsylvania, USA - Alex Branch Run_MetaG_ABR_2012 | ecosystem: Environmental > Aquatic > Freshwater > Creek >...
GTCATGACGCCTTCCGCCGCAACTCCATCAGCTTGTTCTGCTGTTCTTCTGTCAGTTGGTTCTTGATGCGAACCAGTAACGAGATTTGCGCCTTCTTGATCTCGCGCTCGCGGTCGAGCACGTGGTCCACCTGCGCCTGGACTGCGTTTTCATCCACCGGCCGGGCTTTCAGCAGTTGCACAAGCTTCTGCGATTCCGACTGCATGTCCCACTGCATATCGAGAAATTTCGACTGTGCCTTCTGGATTGCCTCTTTGATTGCCTTGGACTGCGCATCGTCGAGATTGATTTCCTGGCGATACTTCATTACCAGTTCGGGCGGAAAGAGATTTTGCGCGATGGGATCGTCGGCGGGTTGCGAGCCTTGTCCCCAGGACGCGGCGGCGGAGAGTAACAGCACCATCATGGCGAGATAGGATTTCAAAGTTAGTTCCTCCTTAAGTGATGACTTGGCAACTGCTGAGCCTTGCGATTTGTGAAACCGGTTCGTATCAGGGCACGCCTTCAGGCGTGCCTTTACGGCGCGGCCCGGTTGAACTGGCTTTAGCCGCTGCTGGCGGCCCAACCCCAGCGGCTGAAGCCGATTTCATTTCCGCGGCCTGGACGGCATCGCTGAAGCGATGCCCTGATACGAATCGTTCCTCGGCAAAACTATTTTGGTAACTGAGCATGTTTCTCTCTTGGGCTGACGGCTTTGGTGTAGTCGCTCCACTCTCCAATGGCCGGGACGGTTCGCAATAACTCCCGTCCGGGTGTGTCCAGGAGGAAGTCGGTGGGCGCCCTCCATTCGGTAAGGGAAGCCACTGGCGCGCTCGGTCGCCGCGGCTCTAGAGCGACGAACCGAAGCACGAAGATCGCGGCCACGATGGCGAGTGCACATTCCGCGACCGGAATGAGACTTCCCGCAAACCGGCGACGACGTTGCGGAGTCGGGAGCGCGAACTCCGGAGCTTGCGCAGCTTCCTCCTCCCGCAGGGCCGCGAAGCGCGCCCGCAGATCGCGATCATCGTCATTGCCGGTCATGCGATTCCTTCTTGTTCAGTAAGAATCTGGCGAAGCCGCGCCTTGCCCCGTTCAAAGTGAGTGCGGGCCGTACCGAGCGAAATGTCTAAGATCCGCGAAGCTTCCTGCACCGTGAGGTCCTGATAGAAGACCAGGTGCAGCACCTCTCGTTGCCGCGCCGGCAGGCCGGACAGGGCTGCACGCAGCGCCCGTCCATTTTGCGACCCGCTGGCCAAAGATTCCGGATCAGGCTCGGGCCTTGGCTCTGGCTGTTGCGTGAACCATCGCCCCAATATTTGCTCGCGCAACCAGCGCCGACGGCGCTGCTCCCACGCGGTCCGGCGGATCACGCCGAAGAACCACGTCTGCACACTTGATCCACCGTCGAATCGCGCCGCGCCTTCCATCACTTTTAAGTACGCTGTCTGCAAGACTTCTTCGGCCTCATCCCGCCGGTGATCGCAGCACCATAGCGCCCAGCCGAAGCTGGCGGGGTGCAGCCGTCCGAGTTCACCCTGGAATTCGGTTTGGTTCATGCAGTCCGGAGGCTACACCGCGCTCTGGTCAATTCGTAATATGAGTGTCCTGAGAGGGGAGCTTATATGACAGGACCGCAGGATAAAACCGGGGAAGGGAATGAAGGAAATACGGCTGTAGGACGGCGATCTCCCGTGCACGCAAGCCTTGCCAGTTGGGAGATCCCTCCGTCCGCCTGGATTACGGCTCCGGTCGGGATGACGCAACATCATGAAAGTGAACAACGAGGCGCCAGCTTAGTCCGTGCGTGGGGCCGCCGCGGCGAGGGCGAGAATCGCTCCGCCAAACAGGAGCGTGTCCGCGAAATAGTTGATCCCTTCAACTTTGACCGCCGTGCTCGGGTCGGCCAACGCCGCGATGAGGATCGGTCCATAGATAAACACGACCAGCAGCACAATCCATGTCCCGAGATACGTTGCCGCCATCCGCGTTTTTCGGCCCAGCAGAATGCTTGCCCCGGCGACGAGAAGAATTGCTCCGGTCAGGTAGCCAATGAGCAGGCGCCCTGGGATCCACTCGGGCATCAGTTTTTCGAGCGGGACGCCGGGGCATCCCAGTGGGTGCAGAAAAGTCTCCACGGCAAAAAATATTGCGGCGAGCCCGACCAGCACGCGGCCCACGGTAATGAGGACGCTCGTGCTTTGCTCGCGGCCTTGCCCCCGCATCGCGTTTCCCGCAAGAATCCAGCCTCCTCCGCCGAACGACAATTCGCGGAGGAGAAGCGTCCAGGGGATTCGTTCCCTGGGAGTGGCAAGAGCTCCGGGGATGTCCATCATTGCCACAAAAGAAAACATCATGATCCCGAACAGCAGGCCGGACCAGCGCACCTGAATTGTTGTGGCAATGCTCAAGGACGCGGCTAGCAACGCAAAGCCCACGAAGTATGCCCAGAACAAATGCCACGGCACATACGAAGGCACGGCTTGTGAGATGCCCTGAGCGGCCGAGAGATGCTCCGCACCGAACACAGCCAGTGGAATAGCGAAGCACAAATTGCTCAACGCGACGATCTTGTCGAGGCCGCCGGAGCGCGCGATATCGGTCTTCGCAGCCCACAGGGCAATCAGGAAAAGCACGACGCCCGCGGCACTCATTGAAACCGCGGTGCGAGAGAACTCAAGGAATACGGCAAGCATTGTTATGTACATAAGGATGCCACGCTTAAGCCCGCGTGCTCTTTGCGGGGCACGTTTCCCGGGTCGGAAAACCAAAGCCAGTTGTGCCTATGACTTGGCCCGCAATCGCTGAGAGTGTCGGAACGGATGGGAGCTGGGCCAGTTAGCGCATAGCTGCTTCGATTTCCTCTGCGGAGTATGGCACGCCGGGCGTGAGCAGTTCCGCTCCGTTCTTGGTAATGAGAAACATGTCTTCCAGATAGAAGCCTTGTCCATCAATCGAGGCGATCGGTTCAAACGCGATTGTCATTCCGGCACGCAATGGACCGTCGATGAAGCCAGCATCGAGATTGATGGTATGTGGTCCCCAGAAGGGAACATTTTCACGCTTTGACCACTCATCTACCGCCTGCCGCGCCATAGCAGTTCTTGCAGAACTGCGGCGAGAAAGGAGTTCGCCGCGCCACGCGTCAAACACCTGGTTTACCGTTGTGCCCTCGCGCAGCGATTGGACGCCAGCTCGGTACGCCGCGACAAAGATGTTCCAGGTTTCGCGTTGCCCGTCGCTGTAGCGACCAGATACCGGGACAGTGCGGCCCAGGTCGCCCTGATAGTGGTGCCATTCACATCCAACATCGAGGCGAACTAAATCCCCGTCTTGCATCACCGTGTCCAAGTGATCGTAACGACTGAGAGAAGCCCACGGACGAGGAAACACGCCCCGATACCCCGCCATTGCCCATGGCCAGAAGGAAACGCCATGGGCACCCTGCTGCCAGCATGCGCTCTCCACTGAGAGCTCGACCGTGCGCTGCGATACACGCGACCTGATAGCCCGAATGCCTGCCATCAATGCCGGCACGGTGGCCTTCGCAGCGGCGCGCAAGGCGACAATCTCGGATTCGCTTTGCACTGCCATGAGCGCATAAACTTGGCCAGCCACTTCTTTAAGCTGAAATCCGGGCCGTTGCTTCGAGATGGCGATAGCCCACAACGGCGCTTCGGGCATCTTTTCACCCGCGACGCTGGCTGGCACATCTTCTAGTGAAAATCGTTGCGATACGTAATAAAGTGTGGATGCTGAGGTACCATGCAGCGCCAGGAACTCTACGAGTTTGGACCAGTCTTCTACGTGGTCGATGCCCAATCGCTTGGCAGCTTCGGGACCCGGAGATACTTCGGGCTCCATATCTTTGGCGGAAAGTGGCCCTATTGATTCCGCCAATGAAGATGATCGCTCCGGCATACTCAGAAAAAGCCAGGACTGACCTGACGGGCCGTCAATTGCGAGCAGTGCGCTGACTGTATTTTCCAGGCCGGTAAAGTAATAAAATGCAGGATCTTGGCGAAATCCGTCGGCGGCTGCGTCGAGCGACGATTTTGCATGAACGAGGAGGATTCCGTCGTGGAACGCGGCCGCGGCCAGCTGGCGGCGTTGCTGCAGCTCACTGTTATCGGCGCCGAGTGCGGATAGAGTGCCGATTAGAAAAAACACCACAATCCACAAGTTAGTTCGCATAGGCAGGCACAATATCACGCATCATCTGATGCAGCAATGCCGGGCAAATGCCCCGCTCCGCGTCAACCTCGCGTGCATACGCCGGAGATGTGGCCATTCCAGAGACGCTTGACGATTCGTGCTCAGGCTGACGGGCAGCTTCGGAACTAACTGCCACAAACAGGCCTTTACACTCTATCGACCAGCCCACAGCGCTTGGAGCGGAGTGTTCCGTCCGCTCCGCGGCAGTGTGAACCTCAGGCTATCCCAAGCTGCTTCTGAATTTCTTCCAGTGGCACGCCCTTTGTCTCAGGCACCAGCGTCTTTACCCACAGGAGTTGCAGCACCATCATAAAGGTGAAAAACGAGAAACACGTAGCCGGGGTGTAAACGAGCCCTCATGGGGGCCTCTCAATAAGACAAGTTCGCACACACTCAGCAACCCGCCGCGGCGGGACACTTTGTCCCACTGCCCACGAACTAAGGACAGAACGGCCCGGGCCGATCTGGTGGCACCTGGCGCACCTCTCGTTCCCATACTACGTAGTCAGTGCGGGCGTGGGCGCCATGGTGCATACGGTGAGTTCCCATGTCGGCTGGCAGTTGGCCCTGGCAGTGTTCCCGGTTATGTACGGTGTCCACCGATCCTACCGGCTGTATTTCGGGAAACTCGCCGAGACTACAACCATGAATATGTTGGTCCGCTCGGCCCAAGCAGGAGCATAAGCTCTAAGTTGATGAAGCGCCCAGCTTCTGTACCCAAAACTCGTCGTGGAGCGACGCACGTTGGGCGGAGTGTTCGGTCCGCCCTGCTACTTTCCAACCCTCAACTCTATTGCACCGCGTTCAGCTTCTGGTAGAACCACATTGCCGCGAGCACCATCAGAAATACTCCAGAGCCGATGCTGAACACGCGTACCGGAATGGTAAGGCGGTACGAGACGTCGCTCAATCAGTGTTATACGATGTATGGACAGTCATTCGATCGCGCGTTTGCTACGAGCGTTCCATTCTTCGGTCTTGATCTCCCAGATTTCGGTCAGTAGACGCCCGGAAACATAGTCACGCTCTTCCATGCCGACAAGGCGCATACCGCTCTTTTCAGAGATCCGGCTGGATGCGACGTTTGCAACCGCTTTTGTAACCCGTAACACTGGGAACTTCAGAGTGTTGAACCAATAGTCTGTGACAGCTTCGCAAGCTTCTGTCATGAGGCCTTGCCTGTGCCAGGTCAAGCCAAGCCAAAACCCACGATTGGTGCCTTCCCCTTTTCTCAGATTTATGCTGCCGATGAGCCGCTCTGGGTCAGTCTTAAGCCTGAGGGTCCAATGCCATGCATCTCCGCGCTCCATCGCCGGAAGTACAGCATCGCGATAGTGCGTATAGGCTCCGTGGGGCGGATAGGGCCAGGGAACGACATTCGAGAGATAGCGAACGATCTCCCAATGTGGGAACAGGAGTTGTGTCTGTTGGGCGTCTGCAAGCATTGATGGACGCAAAAAGAGACGCGGAGTTTGAAGCTGAGCTATCACTTTTTGAAGATCATAACGCAGACATTCCCGACCCGCCGGAAACGAGTCCCCCAAAAAGTAGAAGTGACAGTGCTCACAGACTTCGTATCGTGATCGGCATATGTTAACGAACGGGGTTAAGTTGTGCGGGCTCCCCGGGAGATGCGGCCATGGACGCCCTCACTCTGTTGTGCATTGACGATCGTCCTCAGCTGTTGGAACTCCGCAAGGCGCTTCTCGAATCCCACGGTTATCGTGTCAAAATCGCCTTAACCGGCCACGCCGCGATGAAGATGCTACAGGATGCGCCCGTGGCCGCAGTTCTCCTGGAGTACAAAACTGAAGGCATGGACGCGGAGGCCGTAGTTTGCCAGATTAAGCGGCGCTTTCCTGCCGTCCCGATCATTCTTCTTTCAGCTTATGCCTGTACGCCACAGCGAGTACTGTGGTCAGTGGATGAACACGTGATGAGGAGCAAACTATCGGAGAGCCTGATACCGGCCATCGAACGAGCGACCCGGCGGTCCCAGACAGACGAGATAGCCAAGCCTGCATCAGGTAACGCGATCTGATCCCCCCTCAAATATTGCCCCGATTAGAAAGGGAACGGCTGCAACGTCAACTGCCCGCTATCAGGCCATCACAAGTTTTGACCTGCGAGGGCGGATTTTGAGTGCGATCGCGATATTGCGTCAACCATGCCTGGCCCGTGCGCAAGTTGACGCACATTGGCAAAGCCTGCCTCCGGGTCGTTTTTCTTCGCCGCCACGGTCGAACAGCAGTAGAATTGGGGCGTAAATTCTCTCGCCTCCCCGAAGAGCACTTCCCACCGCGGGATGCATCACCCCCTCAGGCGAGCACACGCACATCTCGGTTAAGTAAAGCAGTTCAACCCGAGCTTTAATTCATGGAGGCTACCATGAGGCGCATCAACTTTCTGACGTTGATTTTCCTCACCTGCATCGCCTTAGCGGCGTGGCCGCAAGCGCAAACACAAACCCAGTACCAACAATACAAGCTCTATGATCTTGGCACCCTCGGGGGCCCCGACAGCGTCAATTCCTTTTTTGTAATTAGTCTTACAAACAAGGGAGTGATTGGCGGCGCTCAAACCGCAACTGCCGATCCGTTCAACCCCAATTGCCTCGGTCAATTCCTTTACGACATGATCCAAACCGACTGCTACACAATGCACGCCTTCCTGTGGAGCCACGGCATCCTGACTGATCTGGGCGCCCTCCCGGGCAACGACGGCAACAATAGCAGCCTCGCTGGTGCCATCAACAACTACGGCCTGATCGCAGGGGTGGCAGAAACTGTCTTTGTTGATGCAGACACTGGATACCCAGAAGCCCACGCTGTGGTCTGGTACAACGGCAGGATTCGGGACTTGGGCACCTTGGGCGGTACTCAGAGCGCCGCATTTGACGTGAACGATCTCGGCCAGGTAGTTGGGGTGGCCCTCAACGCCACCGAAGACCCGCTCTCGGCCGGACTCAGATTGGGCTACGGCATGATTTGGCCTGGCACAACCCAATTGCGGGCTTTCGTGTGGCAAAACGGCGTCATGCGGGATCTGGGCACCCTGGGCGGCCCCGACGCCTCCGCAATAGCGATCAATCAGTTCGGGCAGATTGCCGGCGAGTCCTATACGTCCAAACACATTCATCGGTGGACTGGAATCCCCACGGAGGATCCCTTCCTCTGGACGAACGGCAAGATGATCGACTTGGGCACTTTGGGAGGCACAATTGGTTATTCAGTTTGGCTCAATGACAGGGGACAGGTGGCAGGCGTTTCTAACCTGGCTGGCGACAAAATCTATCATGGATTCGTTTGGGACCAGGGAGTACTTCGGGACCTGCGGCCTCCCAAACAAAATGGCGGAAACTATTCCTGGGTCTATTGGATCAACGAGCTTGGCGACGTGGTGGGAGGGGCTACCCTCTCCGGGGACGACGTGAATGACGCCCTCCTCTGGAGGGGCGGAAGGCCCATAGATTTGGGAACCATTGGACAGGACGTCTGCTCCGAGGCCACGGGCATGAATGATTTCGGGCAAATCGTGGGACTTTCAAACGAATGCTCGGGTCCGTGGAACCCCACTGGGTGGGCCACCATGCGTGCTTTTCTTTGGCAGCAGGGCGCCATGGTTGACCTAAACGCCCTCGTAGAAAACCCTACAGACCTGCATCTGTACTGGGGAGCTTATATCAACGATGCGGGAGAGATTCTCGCCCAAGGCTTGCTCTCCACCGGCGAAATCCATGTGGCCCTGCTGGTCCCCAGCGGCGACTGCAAGGAGGATTGCGAACGGCGAATCGTTGCGAGCCAGAACGCTCCGGTCGTGCGTGCGGACGCAGGCTTGACGAGTCCAGCGTCTGGCAAAGAAGCGAAGTGGTTGCACCATCGGCCCGGCCAGCGCCACGCTCTGCCCGGCCAGCATTGATCTTGGCAAGCAGCCAACAATATGCCGCCCGTTGTTTGGGCGGCTTTTCTTTGCATCACGCTAACGGATGGTCATCCTAAGTGTTGTAACCAGGCGGTAGCACTCGTTGACCCGCGTGCGGAGTGTTCCGTCCACTCTTCGGCGGAGTAAGTCCTCAGACAATCCCCAACTGTTTCTGAATTTCCTCCAGCGGCACGCCTTTGGTTTCCGGCACCAGTGTCCTCACCCAGATGAGTTGCAACACCATCATGAAGGTGAAAAACGAGAACACGTAGCCGGGCGGAAACGACGAGACCATCCGGGGGAAGAAGGTGGTAAGCAGGGCGGCGAAGATCCAGTGCGTGAAGCTGCCCAGCGTCTGTCCTTCGGCGCGATGACGGTTGGGAAAGATCTCTGAGATGAAGACCCAGATGACGGCGCCCTGGCCGATCGCATGGGCGGCGATGAAGGCGAAGATGCACACCGGCACGATGGAATAGTGCTGCGTGAAAAATGCCCACGCAGCCGATCCCAGCGACGCGATGTAGCCGAATGAGCCGATATAAAGAAGAGTGCGGCGGCCCAGGCGGTCGATCAGCCAGAGGCCGACGAAGGTGAAAACCAGGTTGGTCACGCCGATGCCGATCGATTGCAGCAGTGCGGCCTTGGCGGCCAGTCCGGTCAGTTCAAAAATCCGGGGAGCGAAATAGAGAATCGCGTTGATGCCCGACATCTGGTTGAAGAACGCGATGAGGATGGCCAGCAGAATCGGCTTGCTCAAGCGCCGTGTCCAGAAATGGCCGGAGGAGCCGTGTGATTCCGCTGCACACGCGGCCGTGATCGAGTCCGCCTCGGCTGCGATTTCTGCCGCTGACGCTTCGGGTTCCACGCGCTGCAGCACCTTCAGCGCCGTTGCGCGGTCGCCTTTTCGGCTGAGCAGCCAGCGCGGGCTCTCGGGCAGTCCGAGGCAAAACACAGCATAGAGCAGCGACGGAAAGGCGGCTACGCCCAGCATCCAGCGCCAGGCGTTTTCGCCGATGCCGGCCAGCGCTGCGTTCGAGACGAACGCGATCAGGATGCCGAAAACAATGTTGAACTGGAACATGCCGGCAAGGCGTCCGCGATGCTTAGGCGGTGCGATTTCGGAGATGTACATCGGAGCGACCACGGTCGAGATGCCGATGCCCAGCCCGCCAATGACGCGGGCCGCGATGAAGATGGTGACGTTGCTCGCCAGTGCCGACCCTACCGCGCCTACAAAGTAGAGAACGCCGATCCAGAGCAGCGTGGCCTTGCGTCCGAAGCGGTCCGCCGGCCAGCCGCCAAGCAGAGATCCCACCACCGTCCCGTAGAGCGCCGAGGCCATGGCGATGCCGTGCATGCCTGGGGTCAAGCCCCAGAGGGCCTGAATGGTTTTCTCTGCGCCGGAAATTACCACCGTGTCGAATCCGAAAAGGAATCCGGCGAGAGCCGAGGTCAGCGACCAGAAGAAGATGCGAGCATTCATAGGGGTTAGAACCAACCGGAGCAATGAGCGACAAAGGAACTCACTGCTCACCGCTCATTGCTCTTTGGTCAGCGGATAGTTCTTCTCGCGCCAGTCGCGAATTCCGCCGTCCATCGAAATCACGTTAGTGTAGCCCATTTTCTGCAAGTTGTCGGCGGCAAGCGCGGAGCGGAAGCCGCCGCCGCAGTAGAGAATCATTTCGGCGTTCAGTTCGGGCACGCGCGCTTCGATGTCGCGCTCGATGATGCCTTTGCCCAGGTGAATCGCGCCGGGCAGATGATCTTTGGCGAACTCGCTCTCTTCGCGCACATCGATGAGCAGAAATTTGTCGCCGCGATCCATGCGGGCTTTCACCTCGTCGACATTGGTCTCGCGCACGCGCGACTTCGCGTCGTCGACGATTTTCAGGAAGCGTGGAGGATGCTGGTGGGCCATGGAAGATCCTTGGGGCTATCGCCGCTGACATGGTATCAACAAAATCAATAACCACGAAGGACGTGACAGGAAGGAGGCGCTGAGATCGAAAAGCACTTGGTGATACTTCGGGACCTTCATGGTCCAGGCCTGTTGGGGTCACATCGTTCTAGGCTGGTCGATTCGTTTAGCATGTGGGACGTGGGGTCCATCGAAGCAGCGCGAAAGATTGGGCTGGCGCGGGCAATTTCGAAAATCGGATATTGCTCGCGCTCGCAGGCCGCGGAGTTGATTCGCGCCGGGCGCGTGCGATTGAACGGCGCGGTGCGTCGCGACCCGGAGACGCCGGTCAGGATCGAAAAAGATCGGATCGAAGTGGATGGCCGGCGGATCGAAGCGGAAGCGAAGGTTTATCTGATCATGAATAAGCCGTGCGGGCTGGTGACAACCGCTTCGGACGAGAAGGGGCGCGAGACCGTGTACAGTCTGCTGGCGGAGGCAAAGCTGCCCTGGGTCGCTCCGGTCGGCCGGCTCGATAAGGCGAGCGAAGGCCTCTTGTTGCTGACCAATGATTCGGAGTGGGGATCTCGAATTGCCGCGCCGGAGACGCATCTGCCAAAAACGTATCATGTGCAGATCGGGTCGGTGGACGGTGAGCGCGTGGCGCGGCAGTTGATGGATGGCGTGCGCGATGAGGGTGAGCCGCTGCGGCCAGTTCATGCGCGCAGGCTGCGATCGGGAGAGAAAAATTGCTGGCTCGAGATCGTTCTCGACGAGGGCAAGAACCGGCAGATTCGGCGCATGCTGGCGGTGCTGGGAATCGAAGTGCTGCGGTTGATACGCGTGGCCATCGGGCCACTGCAGCTTGGGGATTTGTCGAAAGGAAAGTACCGGGCACTGACTGCGGAGGAGAAGCTTGCGTTGAATCGCGCGATGCAATCCGCGCAACAAATGCGAGTAATAAAAGCGAGGCATCATCCGGAAGCCCGGCACAGTTCAGCCGGGTGAGGGAACTCGGGTTCCCGACGCTTCACAGGCGTATGAGATCCTTCGCTCCGCCTGAAGTGCTGCTACGCTCAGGAAGACAACCGACCAATGGACGATCTCACCTTTCTCTCCGCTGTTGCGATGGTCGACCAAATTCGGCGCAGGAATATTTCTCCCGTCGACCTTGCGGACGCGCACCTGGCGAAGATCGAACGACTCAATCCGACGCTGAACGCATTTGTGCACGTCGATCCCGAGCGCGTGCGGCGGGAAGCTCGTGCGGCCGAGGAAGCGGTGATGCGCGGTCAGGAACTCGGACCCTTGCATGGCGTTCCCATCAGCATTAAGAGTTCGCTCGCCGTCGCGGGATATCGCTGGGAATCCGGCACGCGGCTTCGCGAGGGATATATCGCAAAAGGAGATGCGCCGCTGGTGGCGCGGCTGCGGCGTGCTGGGGCGATCATTCTCGGCGTGACCAACTCGCCTGAACTCCTGATGGCATGGGAGACCGGTAACCTGCTCTACGGCCGCACGAACAGCCCATGGGGTCTGGCGCGAACGCCGGGCGGATCGAGTGGCGGGGAGGCGGCGGCCATCGCCGCGGGCATGGCGGCTGCGGGCGTGGGCAGCGATGGCGGAGGATCGATTCGCGTGCCCGCACATTTCAGCGG
>Ga0075017_100002422_pt1 | contig 11667 bp, 12 predicted proteins | sample AleBraG_ABR_2012_FD_71475 | JGI IMG/M metagenome (GOLD analysis project Ga0075017, IMG submission 71475) | Freshwater sediment microbial communities in response to fracking from Pennsylvania, USA - Alex Branch Run_MetaG_ABR_2012 | ecosystem: Environmental > Aquatic > Freshwater > Creek >...
ATCCCTTTGATTGGCGCGCGCCGGCGTGACCAGTTGGCCGAGTCGTTGGGCGCTCTCGACCTCAAACTGACCCCCGATGACCTGGCGCGCATGGAGGCCGCGGTTCCCGCCAGTGCGGTGGCGGGCACGCGCTACCAAGAAGAGCAGATGGGCTGGCTCGATAGTGAGCGCCCGGTTGTTCCGGGCTAACCCTCCGGCCTAACCCGGCCAACTTAACTAATCGGTGTCACTAAACCGGTGTCTGACGCCTCTGCCTCCGATTGCGAATTGAACGGTCAATCGTTGCAAGGGTTTGCGAGCCGGCGCCCTCGGCCTTCGCCTTCAATTCCCTATCCTGCGCGGGGTATCGGAGGCAGAGGGGTCAGACACCGGTCAGACGCCGAATGCCCGAACACCGGCGCGCTAACGCCGGGCGCGAGCGGAATATTCGCGATCCGGTTCGGGCACCACCGGCAAAGCTTGTGACCGAGGCAACGGATGCGCCACCGGGCGGTCATAATAGGCGATCCATCGGCCCATGGACATGATGCCCAACCACAGAAACAGTGAAACATAGGCGGCCGCCTTCGCTTTCCCGGGAATCACCGGCGCGCGATCCAGTTCCGCCGCCTTGCCATAGACGTCGCGGTGAAACACCCAGGCGTGCACACCCACCAGCAACAGAAGCGTCATCTTGATCAGGAAGTATGGGTTGTCGTAATACTCCACAATCTTGGCGCCGCCGAGCAGAATTCCGCAGCCGGCCATGATCACGAAGCCGACCTGCTTGAAGATGCGTGTCTGATTAATCATTTGCGACACGGGCACGCTCTTGAAGGCCCACCCCAGCAAACGGAAGTCGGTCATCAGGATCAAGCCACCAAAGATCGCGATACACGTGAGGTGCAGCGACAGGACTACGGGGTACAACAACCCCGACTCCCGGACGGAAGTGAAGAACTCCGTGTCCTGCAGCGCTTGAAAAAATGCGTGAAATGACATAGATCTAAGTAAATGCGTAGAAAATTCCGGAAAATACGATGGATATCCAGAGCGCCAGCGATATCAGCGCAACGACCTGGCGCACAATTGGCGGCGAATCGGACATGGCGACTTTGCGGTGGATCGTGTAATTGTACAAGATGGCCACCGCCAGACAGATCACTTTATAGCGAAACGACCAGTTGTAGTAATAGCGAACCGGGTCGGTAGAGAAGATCACCAAACCGGCGGAAATCGTGACGATCAGCCCGGCCAAGGTCCAGAGCGAAGTCTCTTTCAGCAGTTGCGCCGGCGTCTGCTTACGCAGGCCAAGCCCCAACATGCAGAAATCAACCATGGCGATAGTCCCAACGGACATCGCGAACGTGGCGATGTGAACACATTCCGCCAGTGGAAAAGACCATTCATTGTTGTTCAGCGGGTTCGACGCTGGATCATACGCTAGCATCCACACTCCAGTTTCCGAAGCAACAATACTATCACTGGCCAGAGACGCGTGTTGACTTCTTCGGTAGCGGCGCATAGTGCGGCCACTGCGAGCAGAACAGTGCCATTGCCGCCAGCGCCAGGCAACTCCACGCGAACCAATCGCCATACTCGGTATAGCTGGTCAAGCTGGTCTCAAACGCAAAGTTAAAGCGCCCGGCGGCCTTCTGGAACGAAGGCAGCTTTGCGCGGATTCTTCCCGCGGGATCGATGCTCACGGTGATGCCGTCGTTGGTGGCGCGCAGCAGCCAGCGCCGGTTCTCAGCCGCGCGCATGCGCACGATCTCCAGATGTTGTCCGCGCGCGGCCGAGGGGCCGAAGTACCCATCGTTGGAAATATTCACCAGCAACTGCGCGCCTTGCCTTGCAAACTGCCGAACATCGGACGGAAATACCGACTCATAGCAGATGAACGTGGACAGCATGTGCTCTCCCATCGGGAACACTGCCAGCCGCGACCCCGGCGTGAAATCACCAGCTTCTTTGGTGATGCGATTCACAAAATCGAACAGCTTGGGAACGTACTCGCCAAACGGCACCAGGTTCACTTTGTCGTAGCGATCCACGAAATCGCCTGCCGGGTTCAACAGCACCGCCGAGTTCAGCGGTGCGCCTTGCGGCGTCTCGGCCACGGTACCGAACAGAAACCATGCGCCCGTCAAGCGCGCCAACTCCGTCACGTTCTTGCGCAGCGCCGGATCGCGGTAATAATAGATCGGGCCAGGCGTTTCCGGCCATACAATCAGCCGCGGATGCGCACCCAGAGATTGCTCCATCGACAACGCCACCAGGCTTTCCCGCATCTGTTCGGCCGCCTGCGGAGTCCACTCCTGGTCTTCCGAAACATCGCCCTGCACCAGCACGGCGGTCTGATCGCCCGTCTGCGGTTCAGGCAGGTCCGCAAGCAAGAACAGCCCGAGCGTCGGAAGCAGCCAGAGCAACTCCTTGCGCGCCCGCCGCAGAATCACCACTGCCGCGCCTGCCGACATCAGCATAAACACAAACGACAGCCCGTAGACGCCAGTCCATGGCGCCAGCCGCATGGGGAGCGCCATATCGATCCCCGCGTTGCCCAAGCAGAGCCACGCGAAACCGAACATCCCGTGCGTCCGCTCAATGCCAACCCACAGCGCGGCGATGCCGGGAATGGCATACCAGGTTGGCAGCAACACCGCCGCCAGCACACTGAATAAGCCAAGATGCAGCGCCTTGGCCAGGCAGAAGAGCACAAACGTGCCCCAACTTCCGAACACACCCATATCGCCGTAGCGCTGCAGCGTGCCTTGGATCCAATAGCAGACGCCGAACCAATACACGATGCCGCAGATCCAGCCGAGCAGGAACCGGCGCAGCGGGCGCGGCTCCCGTCCCAGCGCGCACAGCAGCGGCGCGAGCGCAAAAGGCGCCAGCCAGGTTTGATTCGCTTTGGGAAACGTCAGAATCAGCAGAACGGCCGTCAGCAGCGCCAGCGCCGGATTAACCGCTGTGCGAAGCTTGCTCATTTACTTGATCTGCCATGTAGGAACTGCGCACCAGCGGACCGCTAAACACCATCTTGAATCCGATCGAGAGCCCGTAGTCGCGGTAGGCGTCAAACTGCTCCGGCGTCACATATTCGGCCACGGCCAGATTCCGGCGAGTGGGTTGCAGATACTGGCCGATGGTGGCGACATCCACATCGGCGGCGTGCAGATCGCGCAGCAACTCTTTCACCTCTACGGCGGTCTCTCCCAGTCCGGCCATCAGCCCGGACTTGGTCAGGATGTCCGGTCGATGCTGTTTTGCGAAACGCAGCACATCCAGCGACTGGCGGTAATTTGCCTGCGGCCTTACCCGGCGATACAGCCGACCAACGGTCTCCATATTGTGATTGAACACATGCGGATCGGCATCCAACACACGCGCCACCGCGTCCAGGTCGCCGCAAAAATCCGGCGTCAGCACTTCCACTCGCGCGTTCGGCAGCGCCTGGCGTACCGCGCGCACGGTCTCCGCAAAATGCCGGGACCCGCCGTCGTCCAGATCGTCCCGATTCACGGCCGTGATCACCACGTAGCGCAACTTCATTTGCGCCGCCATTCGGGCGACGTTAGCAGGTTCACTGGCGTCCAGGGTGAATTCTTTTTTGCTCGGCGATCCCTTGGGCACCGAACAAAAACCGCATCCGCGCGTGCACAGATTGCCCAGAATCATGAACGTTGCCGCACCCCGATGGAAACATTCGTGCATGTTGGGACAGCGGGCGGATTCGCATACCGTGTGCAGATTCAACCGGCGCAGATCTTGTTTGAGTTCGTGAACGGCGGCGAAATGCGTGTTCCCTTTGCGCAGCCACTCCGGCAAGCGCGGCTGCGCCGGAGTGCCAAGTTGGATCAGCGGAGAGGACGGCAAGTCAGTATTTTCGCACGATCGGGTTTTTGAACCCCGCGCTCTCGAGGCCGGTGCGAATTTCCGCCATGCGCGCCGGACTGCTAAAGGGTCCCACCAACACGCGATAGTAGCCTTGCTTGGGCGCCGGCGCCAACAATGCTTTCATGCCCCTTTTGGAAAGTTCTTCGGCGATCAACTCGGCATCCGGCCGCTCGGCAGCCATTACCTGCCAATACTGTCCGGAAGCCGGTTCGGAAATCGCGGCGCGGGGCGTATCGCTCGGCTTCTCCGCGGGCTTGGGCGTTGGTTTAGGAGCAGCGGGCTTTTCCACCGGCTTCTCCGCGGGCTTCTCGGCCGGCTTTTCCGCCGGCTTGGCCACCGGAGAAGGTTTCGGCTTTTGCTCCACCGAGGCCGGAGACGGAAGCGGCGTGGTGACCGGGGCGGCAGCGGCAGCCGAAGGTGCTGGCTTACTTTCGTTGCTGGCCGGCTCTTCCTTGTTCTCTTCGCTGGCGGGCGCCGACGCCGTCTCCTGATCGGTGGCTTTGGCCACCACGATCGGTTTGGCCGCCGCTCCGTTCTTAGCCGCCTCAGAAGCCGACGCCGAGGAACTGCGGCCAACCATGTATCCCATCGACGCGAAGACGCCAAGCAACACCACTACAATGAGAAACACTCCCACCAATTGCTTGGTGCCCAGTACCAACTCAACTTCACCGAATTCGTTCCGTGCCAACTTACTCCACTTTCTTTCCGCCAAACCGATCGAGCGCTCGCGTCAAGGACGAGAATATATCGAGTGGCAGCGGAAACACAACGGTTGTGTTCTTCTCCGATCCAATTTCCACCAGCGTCTGCAGGTAGCGCAACTGGATGGCTGCCGGTTGCTGCTGGATCACCTCAGCCGCCTGCGCCAGTTTCTGCGCTGCTTCAAATTCACCCTGCGCATGAATAATTTTCGCACGGCGTTCGCGCTCGGCTTCGGCCTGCCGCGCGATGGCGCGAATCATGGACTCCGGCAGATCCACTTGCTTCACTTCCACCATGGTCACTTTCACGCCCCACGGATCGGTGTGCTGGTCCAGCACGCCTTGCAGCCGCAGGTTTAGCTTCTCGCGCTGGCTGAGCAGTTCATCCAGTTCCACTTCTCCCAACACGCTGCGCAAGGTGGTTTGCGACACCTGCGAAGTGGCGTATAAGAAGTTGGTGACTTCAATCACCGCCCTGGTGGGATCCACCACGCGGAAATACACCACCGCGTTCACTTTCACGGTGACGTTGTCCTTGGTGACTACGTCTTGCGGCGGAACCTCCATGGCTTCCACGCGCAATGAGATGCGCTGAAAACGGTCAATGGGCGCAAAGACCAGAATCAGGCCGGGGCCCTTGGGTTTGCCTAGCACGCGCCCCAGGCGAAACACCACGCCGCGCTCATACTCATTCAAGATCTTGATCGCGGAAAACAGATAGACCGCGATGATAAACACCGCCACCAGCAGAATAGGGTCGGGCATCTCTATCACTATGTCATAATCCCGGCTATGACCGCGCTCGTTCTTCTGGACGTGATCGAGCGGGTGCTGCACCGGCGCGAAGACGGCTGGCTCTTCCTGCGCGAACTGCGCGTAGGGACGGGCCGCCACACCAGCCAGGCGCAGCGCCTGGACGCATTTGCGCTCTGCTCCTGGCCGCACACGGCGATGAAACGTGTGTGCTATGAAGTGAAGGTCTCCCGCGCCGATTTTCTCTGCGAGCTCAAGCACCCTCTCAAGCGCCGCATCGGCATGCGCTACTCCAATGAATTCTATTTCGTCACGCCGCCCTGCCTGCTGCGCCTGGAAGAAATCCCGCCCGAGTGTGGCTGGCTGGAAATTGATCCGGAAAAGCCGGATTTCTGTGCGCCGACCATCCCCGCGCCCTGGCGCGATACACCCGGGCCGACCTGGCAATTGGTCGCGGCCATGCTGCGCCACCAGCGGCGGGAGTTGGAAGAGCGCCCGCCGGCGCCGCCAAAACAGGAGCGGATTGCGTGGGAATAACTAAGAGGTTACTCTAGTTACTTACATGGGCCCTGCAGTCCGCTGCGTAATTTTGTCCATTTGGTCTGTCGCTTCGGTGGCCGCTCAGGCACCCTACACAATTCACACCTTCGCGGGCGGCGATTTCCCTAATGGCTCCGTTGCGACTCAGGTTTCCGTAGGATATGTCACGGGCCTTGCCTTGGATCTAAGCGGCAACTTGTTCATAGCGTCCGGGAGCCAAGTGAATAAAGTGACCGCGGATGGAAGTATCAGCATTTACGCCAGATCGCTCCTCGGTCTCGGGATGGGACTGGCGGCTGATAATCTGGGAAATCTTTACGCGAAGGGCGGCCAATTAGGGACGGTCGTTAAAATTGATACGACCGGAAAGCTCCTCCGTGTTCTGGATTTGTTCAACGTTGGTCTTATGCCCACACTGGTTGTTCCGGATTTTTTTGGCAACCTGTATATCGCTGGTACCTACTTTGCATTTCGAATCGATCCCAACGGTTACTTCTTTCTACTGCCCATTGTGCCCTACGGATCATTCACTCCAAGTGGCTTGGCAGTGGATCGTTCGGGGAACGTTTATGTTTCCGATCGCTACGGCTACCCTCGGGTCTGGAAGATGGACAGCTCCCAAAACGTCACAGTTTTCGCGGGAACCGGCTACTATGGGTCGACAGGAGATGGAGGACTAGCAACCCAGGCAACGCTGGAGAATCCTCAGGCTCTGGCAACCGATGCCGTCGGTAATGTCTACATCAGTACTGACTCAGGGGTCCGCAAGGTCGATACTTCGGGAATCATTTCAACGGTGCTTACTCCACCGCAGAATTACTTTCCCGGTTATATCGCCGTCGACTCAGCGGGTGCCAACCTATACGTAAGCTACAACGGCAACTCCGTCTACAGAGATAAGAACGGTACCGTGTCTCTCGTCGCGGGCGTCTCCCATTCGGGCGACGGCGGCCCTGCGACCTCGGCTCAATTTGATTATCCTCAGGGCATGCTTCTGGACGCTTCGGGCAATGTCCTCATTGGGGACGTAGATGGTTCCGTGCGAAAGGTAGATCAGCAGGGCATCATTAGTTCCGCCATCACTCCGGTGATCGATCCGAATACCGGGTTTCCCACTCCCAACTCGGTCCGTTCAGTTGCCTACGATAGTGTCGGAAATTTGGTGATCGCCGACGGCGGCGGGTCGCGCATTCTCAGTTATACGCCTTCGGGCGCCGTTTCCACGATCGTGGGGAAGGACTACGTTGCGGGCAATTCCGGAGACGGCGGGCCAGCTATCCAAAGTGAACTCAATTCCCCGCAATCCGTCATTTTCGATCAGTTGGGAAACCTGGTCATCTCCGACCGGGGCAATCACAACATACGCAAGGTTGACAAGAACGGAATCATCACCACGATTGCCGGAACCGGTACCGGAGGCTACGGTGGGGATGGCGGTCCTGCAACCAAGGCGCAGTTATATTTCCCAGGCCAAATTGCGCTGGATTCCGCCGGCAATCTTTACATTGCCGACACAAATAACTTTCGTGTTCGTAAGATCGACTTAGGCGGCATCATCACCACGGTTGCTGGAAATGGCCAGACTGGAGGACCCCAAGGGGAAGGCGGGTTGGCAACTTCCGTCAGCCTAAACTATCCCGCTGGTGTCGCCTTTGATGCCAAAGGCAACCTTCTCATCGGGCAGATCGGGAGCGTTCGTCAGGTCGATTCCTATGGCATTATCACAACGATCGCCGGAGGCGGAACCCTGCCGGTAACGGACGGGATTCCAGCCACGGACGCAGGCTTGGTCGTTCAAACCCTCTTGGTCGGAAGTCCGGCACAATTTACCTGTCCAGTCCTGACACTTACGCGTCCAGAGTCTACAAGCTGGCGCCAGGCACCGCGCCGATTCCTCCCGCCCAGGTCACCGTCGATTCCACGCCTCAGAGCTTCGCCTTTACCATCAGCGGTGACCAATGTCCCACGGGATCCTACGTGGCGCCCGAAGTGTTTACATTCTCCAACTCGAATACTTGCACAATCCTTTTCAATCCGACGTACCCCGGTCCACTCGGTAGTCGGTACAAGTTCGCCTCGTGGTCTGACGGATCAACCATGAATTCGCGCACCGTTACTCCTCCCGCCGGCGCCGCGTCAGACTATGTCTCGAACTTCGTACTACAACAGCCGCTCACTCTTTCCATTCAACCTGCCGCCCTGGCAAGTTCCGCTACCTTCATCACGGTACCCGTTTCGGCCGATGGCTTTTTCAACACCGGAAGTTCGGTTCAGATCACCGCCACAGCGCCCCCAGGCTACGTCTTCACTGGCTTTTCCGGCGCCCTCACCGGCGCCCAAAACGGGCAGACTCTCTTGATGAGCGCAGCGAAAACGGTGGTCGCCCATTTTGCGCCCAGCCCCGTAACCTACAGCATCACCGGCAACGGCAAGCAAGACCTGTCGGTGTACTATCCCGGTCTAGGCGGCTACCAATATTCGCTGCTGAGCGCAGGCAACGGCACCTACACGTCGGTCCCCACCGCGGGCATCGGCGCCTTCGACACTGTCCTGCAAGCCGACTTCAATGGCGACGCCAAGAGCGACATGCTCTTCTACAGCACCACCACGGGCGCCTTCAGAATCGGCCTCGGCGACGGCACCGGCCATTTCACGTACACTTCAAGCAACATCTCTCTCGGCTACAACGTGATCGCCCGCGGCGATTTCAACCACGACGGCAAGACCGACCTGCTGCTCTACCGCCAATCCGATGGCGCGGCCTACGTGGGGCTCAGCAACGGAGACGGCACCTTTAACTTCCTTAGCCAGACCTTCAGCCCGGGCTTCACCACGGTGGCCGTAGCCGACTATAACGGCGACGGCATCAGCGACGTGATTCTCTACAACAACCAGACGCCCCCCTACGTCGCCTACTATTTGCCCGGCGATGGCACGGGCCATTTCGGCTCCGGCAGCAGCTTGTTCTTCGGCCCCGGCTACTCCGTGTATCCCGCCGATCTCAACGCCGACGGCAAGAGCGATTTCATCCTCTACCGGCCCGCCGATGGCACGGTCTTTGTGGCCATCGGCAATGGAACCAGCTTCACGTATCATTACCTGCTCTACAGCCCAGGTTTTACGTCCTTCAAGATCGGCGATGTCAACGGGGATGGCTTCCCGGACTTGGTCCTCTACAACAATGTGAACGCCAACGGCTATCTGCTGCTCGGCGATGGAGCGGGCAACTTTCCTACCGGCTTCAGCCTGTTCTTCGGTCCCGGCATGGACTTCGTAGACTTGCGCGATTTCAACGGCGACGGCAAACAGGATGTACTTCTCTACCGCACCGCCGACGGCACCAGCTTCACGGGCCTCAGCAACGGAAGCGGCTTCAGTTACACCTACAACTATTTTGGGCCGGGAAGAATCGTGGCACAGTAGATCATGACCCCCGACTGGCAGACCCACGGCGTCCGCATCATCCGCGCCGGCGAACTCGACACCAACACGCCGCAGACCGCCGGCATGACGCGCGCCGCGGCCATCACCCAAGCCCGCGTCGGCGCGAGCAAGCTTTGGGCCGGCACGGTCATCGTGAATCCCAACGCCAAAACCGGCCCGCATCACCACGGCGAGGTGGAAACCGTTCTCTATGTGATTCGTGGACGCGCCCGCATGCGCTGGGGCGATCGCCTGGAGTTCACTGAAGAAGCCGGCCCCGGCGACTTCATCTACGTCCCGCCGTTTGTTCCTCACCAGGAGATCAACGCCCGCCGCGACCAGCCGGTGGAATGCGTCGTCGTGCGCAGCGGCCAGGACCCGGTGGTGGTCAACCTCGATATTCCCAGCCCCGAGGAAGCCTCCGAAACTCCTTGGAAAGACGGGATGCACTAAAGGGATCCGCTGTTTCAGACGATCTGTCCGATGTGAACTCTCACGAGCGCGGTCTTCGTGTGCTCGCACTGGCAGCGGTTGTGCTGGCGCTCGTGCTCAGCGTGGTCTTCGGCCACTTCGCAACCAATTCCACCTTGGCGTGCGGCTTGGCCGGCGCGGTTTTTCTGCACCTCGGCATTCGTCCCGACTTCCGCCAAATACAATGGGCGGTGATGGTGGGCGCCGGCTATGCTCTCCTCCACTTTCTTCCCTTCACACAGTTTCCAACCAGCCCGCTCCCTATCGCCCTCACTATCGCCGCGTGCGCTGGACTGGGCGGCATCACAGTTTTGGCCTATCAGGGTCTGATTCTTCAATCCGAGCCGGATATCGCTGCCTTCCAGGACGCCCTGATTGTGCCTTTGTTCTCGATTGGCGCCGGCGCGGCCTTGCGCGCGGCGCAAACTTTCTGGCCCAAAACCTTTGATCTGTATTTGTACGCTTTTGATGCCAGTCTGCGCGTGTCCCCCGCCGCGGCCGTCAACCGCTGGTGGCAAGCCCTGCCGCTGCTGGCCATCCTGTGCTCCGGCGCGTACGCCGGTATTCTGATCTTTCCGGCACTCTACCGGGCCTGGGCGGTCCATAGCGGCATCGGCCGGGAGCCCAGTGTGCTCCGGTCCTTCCTGGTGGCCGGCCTGTTTGGCCTCGTCTTGAATCAATGCTGTCCAGCCGCCGGTCCGCGCTACTTGTTTCCCGGCGAGTTTCCCGATCAAATGCCCGCTCTCGGCACCCTCACCGTAGCCATGACCGCGGTGGCCGGCGTCCGCAGCGCGATTCCGTCCTTGCAAACCACCTGGGCTCTGCTGGTATGGTGGAGCGCCTGGCGCCTCAGTTGGGCGGCCCGCCTGGCAGCAAGTTTCATCGTGATTTTCATACTTCTGTCCGCAGTCGGCTCGGGCGACCACTATTTGGTCGATCTGATTGTCGCCGTTCCGTTCACGCTGGGAGTTGAAGGGCTCTGCCGCCGGGGTTATGTCGCCGCAGGCCTGGGCTTCGGCCTCACCCTAGCCTGGTTCATCCTGTTGCGGAGCGGCTTCCGCCCTCACACTCCCGAAATCGGCTGGCTGCTGGTCGCCGGCACTTTCCTGGTTTGTGTTGCCTGCCAAATCCCGCTCTATCGCGGAATGCATACTGAAGAAGGGCTGGCCCTGTCCTCACGCCTAACGGCGATGACCGCTGAGAAACGTTAGCGACGGGGACACTGCGGGCTCGCATCCAAACTCCTTCGCTCAACACCTATCGCAGCAGTGTCCCCTTGGCGAACTCCCGACCCGCACGGGGACACTCGGGCTCGCGTCCGAACTCCTTGGCTTGAAACCTATCGCAGCAGTGTCCGCCTGGCTCATGACCCGCACGGGGACACTGCTGCTCGAGTCCGAACTCCTTGGCTTGAAACCCATCGCAGCAGTGTCCGCCTGGCTCATGACCCGCACGGGGACACTCGGGCTCGAGTCCGAACTCCTTGGCTTGAAACCCATCGCAGCAGTGTCCCCTTGGCGAACTCCCGACGCAGACCGGGACACTGCGGGATCGAGTCCGAACTCCTTCGCTTCAACTCCCGACGCGGATGGGGACACTGCGGGCTCACGTCTGAACTCCTTCGCTCAACACCTATCGCAGCAGTGTCCCCTGGCGAACTCCCTCAACCGGAAAGCTGAGCCTGCTTCCGCCCCGTCCGTTGCCATTCCCATTCTGGACTGAATCAATTAAGTCACCCGTCGGAAACGAAACGGTTTTCTGACCGTGCCTAACATTACTGGCTCTGCGCAAGAATTTGACGGGACCCCCATTTTTACTGGGGCTCGGCAAAGACACGTTCGCGGAGCCACGAACCGCTTCGGCTCCAGGAGCTGCTTGGTCATCAATGTTTATCGGC
>Ga0075017_100002423_pt1 | contig 11665 bp, 11 predicted proteins | sample AleBraG_ABR_2012_FD_71475 | JGI IMG/M metagenome (GOLD analysis project Ga0075017, IMG submission 71475) | Freshwater sediment microbial communities in response to fracking from Pennsylvania, USA - Alex Branch Run_MetaG_ABR_2012 | ecosystem: Environmental > Aquatic > Freshwater > Creek >...
CTGCATGAGGGTCTGGTCGACCGCGCTCCACAGGACGATCAGCTTTCGAGATGAGGGGAGGGAAGACCGGTTCCACGACATCTCCTTTCAAGACATGCAGTCGGATCCCATTGTCTCGATCAAGGAGACCTACGAGTGGATTGGCGAGCAGCTCTCCTCTGAGGCAATCTCAAACATGGTGCAGTGGCGCGAGGACAACCCCCGGGGAAAGCACGGCGAGCATCGCTATGGGGCTGAGGACTTTGGTCTGAGCACAGAAGCGATTCGCGCCAAGTTCTCGTTCTACACGGATCGGTTTTCCATTCCATTTGATCGATAGCGGATCAAGCAGTTCTCACGAGCGGTGCTGGCCCGAAGACGAAGAGCTCTCGCCAATACAGGAGGTAGGACATGGCCGTGCGAAGAGTGGTGACAGGCGAGGTGAACGGGAAGTCGACGGTGGTCGTCGATGACGTCGCGTCTGGCAACCCTTTCTGGGATGAGATCTGGGCCGCCAGCCCGAGTGAGCCTTTGGGGCATGATCCGGGCGAGGCAGATGCCCAGCTCGAACCGCCCCCGGGTGCCACGCAATATCGCGTGGTCTCGGTCCCTCCCGACGAGGAGCTCAAGAAGATCCTCGCTGAAGCGCTGGGCAATGACATCGCTGACGTGGAACCCGACGGGTTCCACAAGACGAAGACACTCGACTATCTCTTCGTGCTTGACGGTGACATCACCCTGCAGCTCGAGGACGGCGCAGTCGAGCTTCGTGCTGGAGACTGCGTTGTCCAACGCGCCACGAATCACGCCTGGCACAACTACTCGGACAAGCCTGTTCGGCTGCTCACCATCTTTGTCGCGCTCCCGTGACGACTGTGGGCGAGCCGTCGGGACGCACCATCGAGCGAGTGCGGCGCTGGGTCGAGCGCTGTGCAGGGCTCGTCGTCGCCTGAGGTGATCGAACGTGAAGCTGAGCCAGTCAATCGAGAAGGAGAGTTGAGATGGAAGATGTGACCTCTGTTGCGGGTGCGTTCAAGCACCAGCTCGAGACCGGAGATCGGGAGCCCTTTGAGGCGCTGCTCGCACCGGGCGCAGTGACCTGGCACAACCATGACCGGGTCGAGGCACCATCGAGCAACCCAGATGGAGGCAAGATCTTTCAGGAGCTGATCGAGAACGCGAGCGTCACCATCGTCCAACACGAGGAATTCCCTGGAGGAGAGCTGCTCCGGGTCATCTTGGGCGGCACCGTTCGTTCAACTGGCCTCCCTCTCGACGTTCACAACTGCCTGATCTTCACTCTCGACGGCGGGGCGATCACCAGGATTGACGAGTACGTCGATCCGACCATGTTCTCGCAGTTCGCCCCAGCGGCCGACTGAGCCCACCGGCTCAAGCGCGGTCGGTGGCGCCGCTGGGCTCAGTGCTCGAGGAGGCGACGGACGCTGTCCGAGGCTGACCGGCCTTGGCGACGACCCTCGGCCGCAGCCACGCCTCGTCGAGCTGCGTCAAAGACGTTGGGTCCGATGGCGTCTCTTGATTCCTCATCGGGAACGACCAAGACCACCTCGGTCGTGGCTTCGAGCTGCTCCATCTCGAGCATGAAGCCGTTGTCACCCTCAAAGGTATTCGTTGAGGGGGCGAGCACGAATGCTCGACGACTCGACCCTGCCAAACGCGGATTCGCAGCTGACGTCACGCCTCCGTCGATCCATGTCTGCCCACCGATCTCGACTGCTGGCCAGAGACCCGGGACCGCTCCCGTCGCCGAGATGGCAGAGAGAAAGGGGACCCCGTCGCCCCTCTCAAACATGTGGAGAGCGCCCGTCTCAGCGTTGACCGCGGTGATCTTGAGGGGACCTTCTGGCCACTCTCGAGTCGCCAGCCGACTTGCCACGATCTCGGAGCGCCGTGCTTGCGAGACGGTCACAGATTCCTTGGCGAGCCGTCCGAGATTTCTGCCGACGAGCTCACGGTCGCCAGCACCTTCGATGATCGCCGTCTGGTACTGCCTCCGCACCTCCGGTGCCATCGAGATCGCCTCTTCGATGGAGGGGCCGAACTGACTGTCGTAGCCGACGGCAAGCTGGCGATCGGCGAGGAAAGCGGCTGCAAAGGCACCAGCAGACGTGCCAATGATGACGTCGGCTGTTGCGAGATCAAGGCCCTCATCCAACATCCCCATGAGGATGCCGATCTCCCACGCGATGCCCGTCACCCCACCGCCTCCGAGGACGACGGAAAAGTCACACGGCGCGAGCACGGGGTCGCTCATCGATCCGTCGTCTCTCTCAGCGTCACACGAACAGCTCGGAGCCTGGCGCACCAAGGAAGTCCACCCGGAGCTCGAAATGCGCGGAAGCTCATCGAATGATGAAGTCGGCTTCGATCGGCTCGCGCGTCAGCTGCCAGTACTCGTTCAGGGTCCAAGGGTTCGGTAGCACCACGTGGCCGACGTCATTTCGGTAGTACGTCACAGCGTCGAGGGCGTACTTCCAGATCGAGCCTTCCATCACCGCTTCGAGCTTCTCGTTGTGGCGATCGTGGGCCTCCTGCTTGGGCTCGATTGAGCGGCCATCCCGCTCAAGCACGAGCTGAAGGCACTCGAGGGCGTAGTGCGTGCTGGCCTCAGCAATGAAGTTCTGACCACCCGCATAGCCGAGCCCAGAGTTCGGGCCCGAGTTCACGAAGAGGTTCGGGAAGCCGGGCACCGTGCCGCCGATGTAGGACTTCGGATTCGGCGTCCACGTCTCTTTCAGCACTTGACCATCCCTCCCGATGATCTCGATCGATGCCAGCCACTCCAGCGCGAACCCCGTGGCATAGATGATGACGTCGAGTTCAATGAGCTCTCCGTCGACCGTCTCGATCCCCTCGGGCACGATTCGCGCGAGCTTTGAGGTGTTGACGTCGACGTTGGGCTGGCTCAGAGCGAAGTAGTAGCCACCCTCCCGGAACTCGCCGGGGTCTCGGATCAAGCGCTTTCCGAAGGGCGGGAAATCGGGTGTGAGCTTCTTGGCCAGCTCGCTTCCGGCCCCGAAGCATCGGTCGATGTAGTCGAGCGCGTCATGCATGATGGTGTCGTTGGTCTTCGAGATCGAGAGATGGTCCTTTGCCCAGGCGGGGTCAACCCTGATCGCGTCGTAGCGCCGCGACGAGAACCAGAATGCTGCGAAGCGGCGCCACTGCATGTAGTACGGGAGGTGCTTCAGCCGCCAGCGTTCGTTCTCCGCCACGCGGCCGTCGCCGATCTTGTTCGGCATGATCCAGTGGGGTTGCCGCTGGAACGAGGTCAAATGACCGACCTGGTCTGCGATCGTTGAGATGATCTGCACACCGCTTGCACCCGAGCCGATGATCCCGACTCTCTTTCCTTCGAGGTCGACGTCGTGGTTCCACTGGGCAGAGTGGAATGAGTCGCCGGCGAAGGTCTCGCGACCAGGCAGGTCCGGAAAGCTGGGCCGGTTGAAGTGACCAAGAGCGGTGATGATCGCTGCTGCCCTCGCGCTCTTGGTGGTGCCGTCCGCAGAGCGGTACGTGATCTCCCACACCTGGTCGTTGTCGTCCCACTCGAGCTTGGTCACCTCGGAGCTCAGGTGCAGGTGCTCGGTGATGCTGTACTTGTCGGCAACTCGCTCGAGGTACTTGAGGTATTGATCGCCCGTGGGGTAGTAGTCGGTCCAATCGGGGGACATCTCAAACGACAGCGAGTAGTAGAGCGTCGGCGTATCGACAGCGACGCCCGGATAGGTGTTCTCCCACCACACGCCGCCCAGGTGCTCACTTCTCTCGAAGATCTCGTAGCTGTAGCCTCTGTCGGTGGCCCCGATCGCAGCAGTGATCCCCGCCATCCCTGCGCCGATGATCGCCACGTTCAGCGTCTCTGACGGTGCCTTGGTCTGCGGGATCGTGGGCTGGTCGGCCTGGAAGCCAGCTTGTTCGAGGAACATCTGGAGCTCGCCAACCTCGATGTGACCACCGACGGCCACCTCCGCCATCTTTGCGAAGACCCCAAGATCATCAACGCCGAGATAGGCAGGCTGCTCTGATCGCGCGAGCGCGGTGCACAGCTGGTCGATGAGCTCATCGAGGACGTCGCTCGAGACGACCTTCTTTGGGACGATGCGCCATTCTCCAGAGGACTCAGAGGCGATCTTGTCTGCGTAGCGCTCTAGGAGCGAGACGTCTCCGGTGACGTGGACGAGGGAGAGGAGAAGGAGAGCCGGGTCTGCTTCGGCAAGGTTTGCCCGGATCTCGGAAGGGTCGAGGACCACCTGGGGGATCTGATTGCTAAACGATCCGCGGACCTTGAATTCAGGCATTCTCTCTCCAGTGGGGCGATCTCGTGGACTCGTGCAGAGCTTGACTCGCGCAGTAGATTAGTACAGGCAGAATAGATGTCGCCGTTGAGTCAGGATCGGTGCGCAGGAGCAGTTTCAGAGGCTCTGGTCGGCACTGCGCTCCAGGCCGCAAGGACGAAAGTGGGGGAATGACATGGAAGCACGCGAGCGTCGCCACCTCGGTGAAAGCACGTTCAGAGACGTCATGCAGGTCGAGCCGCCTGAAGTGAGAACTGTCGTGGAGGCGAAGTCGCTCGATCTTGAGTTCGCCGAGCTGTGGAATCGTCCCGTGCTCTCTCGCCTCGATCGCCGTTGGATCACGCTGGCGTCTCTCGTGTGCCTCGGCGATGAGACGAGCCTGCGAGCACACCTCTATGGAGCGCTCAAGAGCGGGGACATCTCACTCGACGAGCTGGAAGAGGGGATGTTCCACTGCGCTCTCTACCGAGGCTTCCCTTTGGCCAGCTTTGGCCAGCGAGCACTCTCGGATGTGGCTGAGGAGCTGAGCCTGACCCCCTCGGACCAGCTCGATCTGGAACCTGTCGACTGGGCGAGCGAGAGCGATCGGCTGGACACGGGAGAGGAGAAGTTCCTCTCGGTCATGGCCTCGCGCGCTGGACGGAGTCCTGGTGATTTCAAACACGTCTATTCGCACTATGGCGTACTCCAGACTGTCTTTGCCGAGCTCTGGCCTCGTCCGGTGCTCAACCAGCGCATCCAGCGGTTGATCACACTTGCGTGTGTGGGGCTGAGTGTCGCGCCTCTTCCGGTGACGATGCACTGCCGAGTCGCCATGGAGACGGGTGATCTCTCCTATCAGGAGATGGGTGAGTTCACGCTGCATTTCTGCTTCTATGCCGGCTGGCCGTGTGCGTCGCAAATGTCAACGGCCACCGATCAGGCCTTCATCGAACTTGAGCAACTTGCCGCGAACGATCAAATGCGCCGAGACGTTGCGGCGGCACATAGTGCTGTTGGTCCGGACTACAGCTTGGACGGCTACCGAAAGCTGTGATCTGGTCGATCGGCGTTTCGAAGGCGCTTCTCGCGTCACGACGTCGATCTTCCTATGGAGAGCCGTGACCAGCTGTCTTCGTGGCGGCTGAGGCGCCGAGACCCTCCCTGAACGACTCAGACATCACGACTTAGAAATGAGGATTGGACATGAAGCTCACCTCCGAAGACGTCACTGATATCCAGCAGCTGTACGCGGCCTACTGCCACTTGATCGACGAGGGCCGGTCCGAAGAGTTCGCAGATCTCTTTGTTCCCGAGGGATCGATCGAGTCCGGTGGTTCCGCCGTGGCGGGGACCGAGAAGCTTGCAGCGTTTGCCGAAAGTGTCCCCGGTGCCACGCCAGGAATCCGGCATGTCACCTTGAACGTGATGGTGGAAGGCGGCGGCGATGAGGCGGAGGGACGGGCGTACCTGTTTGCCTACACCAGCTCAAAGGAGGGGACCGTCGTTCGGGCGACCGGTGTCTATCGCGACAGCTTTCGTCGTGTCGACGGAACGTGGAAGTACGTTGCTCGCCGTTTCACGATGGATCGTTGATCGAGCAGGGCGCGTTGACCGAGAGCCAACCTCGATGGGGCGTTGCGTCACTGAAGACGTTCACGGAACGGTTCGCGGGTCTCCTTCGTCAACACAGAAAACCCCGGTTTTTACGAGATTGACAGCATTCTTTGCATGAATTATTTTGGAAATACTTGAATTCCTTTGGAGGGGTGGCCCAGTGACAAACCTTGAGCAGGTTGGCTTCAGTGCGAGCAAACGGCAGCTTGAACTGATCGACGTCGCTCGCCAGATCGCCCGTGATGTGCTCGCCAAGAACGCAGATCGCTATGACCGTGAGGGAACCAATCCGGTCGACGACTACGCAGCGCTTCGAGCGGCTGGCTTCTACGGCATGTTGGTTCCAGAGGAGTACGGCGGCATGGGCCTCGACATGGTGACCTACTGCCTGCTCGCTCACGAGCTCGGTCAAGGTTCAGCCGCCACGGCCACGGCGTTCAACATGCACAACTTCGCCATGTTGACGATCGATCTGACCGGGACAGACGAGCAGAAGTCCAAGTGGTACGGCAAGGTGATCAACGATGGCATTCTCATCGGGGGATGGGGATCTGAGCCAACCGCGGGCCTTGCCGGCGGTCACTTCAACGTCTCGACCACGCTCACGCCGCACGAGGATGGGTACCTCATCAACGGCTTGAAGTTCTTCTGCACGTTGGCGGGTGTCGCCAGCTATGCCACGCTCCTCACCGTGGCGCCTGAGAAGGTGGGGGATGTCTCGGTCAATGACATCGTCTCGGTCATCGTGCCCGTTGACGACCCCGGCGTCACGGTCAGTGACGATTGGGATGTCTTGGGCATGAGGGCCACCGTGAGTCCCGGAGTGACGTACAAGAACGTCTTTGTGCCCAAGGAGAACGTGCTCGCTGAGCCGGGCATCAACATCTTCACCCAAGATTTCTTGCAGGCCATCCACGTTGGCTATGCCGCCATCTACAGCGGCCTTGCTCGTGCAGCGGTCGACTTTTCGATCGACTACTCCGTACGCAAGGTGGTCGGTCCGGACGGGGCGCGCCACGGCCAGCAGCCGGTCATCCAGCTCCGAATCGGAGAGCTTGCCACTGCAGTCGATGCAGCGTTCGCGCATGCGATCAGCGCGGCATGGCAGATCGATCAGGACTACGCGGAGGCGAACCGCAACGCAGTGGGTTCGAAGGCGAGGGCAATGGCCATGAAGACGGTCGTTGACGTGACCTCAGCTGCGTTCGACGTCTGCGGAGGGACAACCGTCGCGAGTCGCTATCCGCTCGGTCGCTACTTCCGTGACGCTCGCACACAGACCTTGATGGCGCCGGGCTACGACACGATCTGCCAGCTCATCGGCTCAAACCTCGTTATGGCAGCGATCGCCGACGAGGACCTTCGTTGATGCATCGGTCGTTTGGACGACCAGCAGGCACCGTCATGAACGAGCAGGCGACGAGAGAGGTTTGTCATGGCGCTCGTTGATCTCTCCGGTCGGGTTGCTCTCGTCACCGGCGCGGGTGCCGGGCTTGGGAGAGAGCACGCACTCGAGCTGGCGCGCCGGGGAGCCGTGGTCGTGGTCAACGACGTGGGCGTGTCCTTAGACGGCTCGGGTTCGAGCGCCGCGCCCGCAGATCAGGTGGTCGCGGAGATCATCGCCAACGGGGGAGAGGCCCTTGCGGAGCCGAGGAACATCGTCGAGGACGGTGCAGCGATCGTGGATTCGATCGTCGACCAGCTCGGTTCGATCGATGTGGTGGTCAACAACGCGGGGATCATTCGCGACGGGACCTTCCACAAGATGGAGATGGACTCCTTCGACGCGGTCCTGAACGTTCATCTTCGCGGCGCTGTCAAAGTCACGATGGCGGCGTACCGCCAGATGCGTGAACGGGGCTACGGCAGGATCGTCTTCACGACGTCCACCTCTGGGCTTCTTGGCAACTTCGGTCAAGCGAACTACGGCGCTGCGAAGGCTGGTCTCGTCGGGCTGATGCGGGTGCTGGCCATCGAAGGTGGCTCAAAAGGCGTCTTGAGCAACTGCATCGCCCCGATCGCCCAGACGCGCATGACCGAGGCGACGATGTCAGAAGAGCTTGGCCGCTCCCTCCAACCTCAGTACGTGTCCTCTGTGGTGGCGTATCTGGCCAGCGAGACCTGCACTCTGAACGGGGAGGTGCTCACCGCCGGCGGCGGCCGAGTCGGTCGATTCTTCGTCGGCATGACCCAAGGGTGGGCGTCCTCATCTCTGACTGCCGATGACGTGGCGACACACCTCGACGAGATCATGGACGAGACCGACTACCTCGTGCCATCGAACGTTCACGACGAGTTCTCGTTTCTCCAGGATCACCTCCCCTTCACCGAGGAAGGTCGCTGGCTGGGCGGCGTTCGTGGCGGGTAGCCCAGGCTTGATTGGTTCTGTGCTGGCGAGCCCAGCCGAGCGAGGAGACCGCGTCGACACGGTCTCCGCTTCAGCCGCGTCGATCACGTGCCCACCTAACGAACTGGACGATCCGGTTCGCCTGAAGGAGTTTTCAGATGGCTAAGTCTGACCAGCGCGCTCCCGTCATCGTCGGGATCGGACTCAGCGATGGGCCGAAAGCGCCACATCTCACCGATCCTGGTCACGAGGCGCAAGCCCTCCAGCGAGCGCTCAAGGACTCGGGTCTTGAGAAGGCAGCGATCGACGGGTATTTCTCGGCAGGGATGCCTGGGGTCAATGACACCATCGAGATGGCTGAGTATCTCGGTATCGACCACAAGGTCATCGGTGGTACGGGGATGGGCGGCTCTGTCTTTGAGTCCCTCACCCAGCATGCGTATGCCGCGATTCGAGAAGGTCAGTGCGAGACGGCCCTGATCTCGTACGGGTCGGCGCAGCTGTCCAGGGCGGGTCGAACCCTTGGCACCGCAAGCATGAAGCAGGGGTTGCCCGTGACGGGCGCCGACCAGTTCGAGGAGCCGTTTGGTCCTGGCATCATCGCCAACTACGCCATGGCGACTCGGCGGCACATGCATGAGTTCGGCACGACGAGTGAACAGCTCGCGGAGATCGCCGTCGCTGCTCGAGGCTGGGCGGGACTCAATCCAAACGCGATGTATCGAGACCCCTTGTCGATCGAGGATGTCTTGAACTCGAGGATGATCGCGGATCCACTTCACAAGCTCGATTGCTGCGTGATCTCAGACGGTGGCGCAGCGATGATCGTGACGACGGCGGAGCGAGCAGCGGATCTCCCGCAGAAGCCGATCTTCATCCTTGGAGCCTCGGGAGCCATGACGCACTGGCACGTGAGCCAGATGCCCGACTTCACCACCACCGCAGCTGCGATCTGCGGGCCGCGTGCCTTCGAGCAGGCGGGTGTTGGACCTCAAGACATGGACACCGTGCATCTCTACGACAGCTTCACGATCACGACGTTGATGCTTCTTGAGGACCTCGGCTTCTGCAAGAAGGGCGAAGGCGGTCCGTTCGTTGAACATGGCCGAATCGCTCCCGGAGGTGACTTGCCAGTCAACACCGATGGCGGTGGCCTGTCCGCCTTGCACTCAGGTATGCGAGGTCTGTTCCTGCTCGTCGAGGCAACGAAGCAGCTACGTGGGCAAGCCGGTGACGCACAGATCCCCGATGCACGCTTCTCCGTTGCCTGCGGTTCTGGTGGTTCCCTGTCAGGGATGGCAGCGGTCGTCCTCGGGGCGGAGGGTCCCTAGTGATGAGTGCGTCTCAGGGTGCGCTCGGCGTGCCACGTTGGGCCGCGCTGCGACCCAACAGCGATGCCGTCGTCAGCCTCGAAGGTCGCCAAACCTTTCGGGACCTCTTTGCACAGTCGTCTCAGGGAGAGAAGCTGCTCGCGAGCCTCGGCGTCGAGGAACGCGATCGCGTCGGTATCGCCGTCCGGAATCGGCGCGAGTATCTGCACATCAGCATGGCGACGTGGCTTCGAGGGGCCGTGCTCGTGCCGTTTGCGTACCACTCGACCCAAGATGAGCTCGAGTACCTCGCCGAGGATGCCGAGCTCACCGCCCTCTTCCGCGAGGCAGATGGAGCAATCCCCACGAAGCCGATCATCTCGATGACCTGGGATGAGTTCTCGGAGCAATCGGCGGCCTTCGTTCCTGATGAGGCCTCAGTGGACGCCCCTGCGCCTCAGCAGCGGGTCCTTCCCTATACGTCGGGCACCACAGGAAGGCCCAAGGCTCTCCGCCGACCCAACGCAGAAGACGGCACCATCAAGCACGACCCTGATGCCTGGTTGAGCCAGTTTCCGATTGCGTCAAATGAAGGTGTGCATCTCTGCGTGGCGCCGATGTACCACGCGCAACCGAGGCTCTTCACCCAGGCGGCCCTCGATTGGGGCCACCGTGTCGTGATGATGCGCCGCTTTGATCCTGAAGCAGCCCTCGCACTCATCCAGCAAGAGCGCGTCACGTGGATCTCTATGGCACCCATCCACTTCGTGCGGATCTTGAAGCTCGGGCGAGAGGTCATCGACGGCTACGACGTGTCGTCGGTCCGCTTCGTCGTCCACTCTGCGAGTCCCGTCGCGCCAGCAGTCAAGCAAGAGATGATGGAGATCTTCCCCGATTCGCTGTGGGAGATGTATGGGGGAACAGAGGGAACCTTCACCATCATCGGACCAGATGAGTGGAAGGCGAAGCCAGGGAGCGTGGGGAAGACGACGCCCGGACGCGATCTCGCCATTCTCGATGAGAACGGGAACGAGCTGCCTGCAGGCGAGGTCGGCATGATCTATCGCCACGAACCCGATGCTGGACAGCGCTTTGAGTACGTGGGCTCACCCGACGCTACCGCTGCAGCATGGCGAGGCGAGTACTTCACGCTGGGCGAGGTCGGTTATATGGACGAGGACGGGTATCTGTTCCTCACCGATCGAGTCAAGGACATGATCGTCCGTGGTGGTGTGAACGTCTCATCGACTGAGGTCGAAGCGGTCTTGATCGAGCATCCGAACGTACTTGACGTGGCCGTGATCGGGCTCCCCGATGACGAGTACGGAGAGACGGTCCTGGCGGCTGTCGTGGCACCCGAGGGCGTCAGCGCGCAACAGCTGCGCGAGTTCTGTCAGGAACGATTGGCAGCAGTGAAGTGCCCGACGAGGATCGAGTTCCTCGATGAGCTGCCGCGGGAGCCAACGGGCAAGCTTCGCAAGCGACACCTCAGGGATACCTACATGAAAGATGGCGTCGATGCGCGCTGAGAGCTGTGCTGCGGTGCTGTCGAAGACAGATCGATCGAGCACGACGCTGTGGGTCCCACGCCGTCCACCACCAAGAGAGCAAGGTGCATCATGACTACGAGACCGCTTCCCCAGCCAGATCAGGACAGCGAAGCATTCTGGACGGGCACCAAAGAGGGAAAGCTGCTGATCCAGCACTGCGACCACTGCAATCGAATGCAGTTCTTCCCGAGGTACTTCTGCACCACGTGCGCAGGTGAGGTGAGGTGGATTGAGACAGCAGGCAGGGGCGAAGTGCACACCTTTTCAATCGTCCGTCAGAACCACACGCCGCCTTTCAACGAGCTGACCCCCTACGTCCTCGCGATCATCGAGCTTGAAGAGGGCGTCCGGATGATGGGCAACGTCATCGACGTCCCCATCGAGGATGTGGAGATCGGCATGCCCGTCGAGGTGCGGTTCGTCGCGGAGACTGACGACATCGTCCTTCCCCTCTGGGCGCCCGCAGGGTCGTCCGTCAGCTGATCACGAGTGTGGCCTGCTTCGAGACCTGAGCTTCGATGCGGGCACCTTTGATCAGGGGGGTCGTTCGTCGCTCGCGAGCGA
>Ga0075017_100002424_pt1 | contig 11658 bp, 13 predicted proteins | sample AleBraG_ABR_2012_FD_71475 | JGI IMG/M metagenome (GOLD analysis project Ga0075017, IMG submission 71475) | Freshwater sediment microbial communities in response to fracking from Pennsylvania, USA - Alex Branch Run_MetaG_ABR_2012 | ecosystem: Environmental > Aquatic > Freshwater > Creek >...
CGCCCGGTCCGAGCGGCGGCGTCGTGATCACCCGACCGCCGGCCGCCGTCGCCCCGGGCGGCACCGAGACGCTCACGGCCCGAACCGGGTCTGGGGCGGCCTGCACCCTCGCCGTCGTGCTCCCGAGCGGGGCGCAGAGCCAGTCGCAGGGGCTCGGACAGGCGCTCGCCGACGCGTCCGGCGCCGTCACCTGGACGTGGGTGATCGGCACCCGCACCGCACCCGGGACGGCGACCGCCACGGTGACGTGCCCGGCGGGCGGCGCGTCGGCGACCTTCCCGATCGGCTGATGCCGCGGCCCTACGTCAGCGTGGCGGCGTGATCGGGGACGTAGCGATAGCGGTCGCGCGGTGGGCGCTTGTAGTCGCCGGGCTTCGGGCGCGCGACCCACTTGGGCTTCGGGATCTTGCGCGCCTCGTACGGGACGATCGACAACAGGTGGGCGATGCAGTTGATGCGCGCCCGCTGCTTGTCATCGGCCTCGACGTCCCACCACGGCGAGTCCGGTGTGTCGCAGTGGGCGAACATTTCGTCCTTGGCCTTCGAGTACTGCACCCACCGGTTGCGTCCCTCGAGGTCCATGTCGCTGATCTTCCACCGTTTCAACGGATCGTTGAGCCGATCCTTGAAGCGTCGCTCCTGCTCTTCGTCCGACACCGAGAGCCAGTACTTGACGAGGATGATCCCGTCGTCGAGCAGCATCCGCTCGAACGCCGGACACTGGTGGAAGAACCGCTGCACCTCCTCGTCGGTGCAGAAGCCCATGACGCGCTCGACGCCGGCCCGGTTGTACCAGCTCCGGTCGAAGACGACCATCTCACCGCCGGCTGGGAGATGCTCCACGTAGCGCTGGAAGTACCACTGGCTGTGCTCGCGATCGGTCGGAGCGGGGAGGGCGGCGACACGGCACCACCGGGGATTGAGGTACTCGGTGATGCGCTTGATCATGCCCCCTTTGCCGGCGGCGTCACGCCCCTCGAAGATCACCACCAGCCGACGTTGGTCCTCGCGGATCCACTCCTGCATCTTGACGAGCTCGGTCTGGAGGCGGAGGAGCTCGCGGTCGTAGACCTCGGTGTTCATGATGGAGATCCTTGTCGGTGCGTGGGCCGAGCGCCGTGATGGCGCCCGTTCACGGGAGGCCCATCGTCGCCGCGTGGCGCACCAGATCCGAGTTCGGAGGTGCAAGGTCGAGGCCGTCCGGCCCGTTGAGAAGCCCGGGCGTATCTCCCGGAACCTTGCGCATCCCGTACTGCCAGACCACTTGGTCGGTCCTCGGATCCACGACGATGATGCGGTCATTTGCATCGTCGGTGGCGAGGACGTCGCCGTTGGGAAGGGGCAGCGCAAGCGACGGGTGGGAGAGGCTCTGGGCGCCGCCGGGCCGGTAGCGCCAAATCAGGCGGCCGGTGCGATCGAAGGTCTCGATCTGCCCCGGGTCGGTGTAGTCGACGGTGAGGAAGGTGCCGGGCGACACCTCGTTGGTGTCGGACGGGTAGCTGACTCCCGGTGGATGGGTCGACCACGACACGGCGCCGGTGAGGTCCATCTCGTCCACCCAATCGCCGTTGATCTCCGTGACGAGGTAGTGGCCGTTGAGCATCGGAAACGCGCCGTTTGGGCTGCCGAAATGCGCCGGTGGCGCGTGGCGGCACGCCTGCGTCGTCGTGCCGTAGACACGCTTCGGCGTCGGGGCCCGTGGGTCGATCAGCAGCAGACGGCAGTTCTTGATGTCCGCCAGCAGGACGTCGCCGTTGGGGAGGACCAGTGCATCGTCGGGGTTGGACAGGTGCCCCGCCGAGGAGCCGGGCACGCCGGGGGTGCCGTAGCGCCACACGATCTTGCGTGACGCGATGTCGACGAGCGAGATCACCGAGTACTCCTCTTCGGTGACGATGATCTGGCGGCCGTCCGGCGTGAAGAAGGCGTCGTCCGGCGCCCGGAGCTCGACTCCCGCCGGCAGATCGCCCGGCTGCGGGAACGACCACAGGGCTCGACCTTGCGGGTCGACGATCAGGAGGCGGTTGTTGCCCTCGTCGGCGATGAGCACGGGCCCGGGGAGCACCGTCTGATCCGAGCCCGTCGCGGTGAGCGGCGGACCCTGGCCGCGGGAGGGGAAGAGCGTGGTGGTCGTCGCGGCCGGTGTCGCCGCGGACGCCGTCGGGTGGTCCGATCCGGACGACGCGCGGTGCGTGCCCGACCCGCTGCAGGCAGCGATGAGACACAGGCACGCGGCGGTGGCGATTCCCGCGCGGGCCGAGTGAACCACCACGACGCTCATCGTCGCAGGTCCCCGACTCGTGGCCGGCGACCTCTCGTCGCAGGGAGGGAGATCCCCCACATTCCTTTGTAATCGTGCGTTCACCGACCGATGCGAGCCCGGTCCGGGGCCGACTGGCATACTCGGCGGTACGGGAGCCGAGCACCACGTCGAGCTCGGCGACCACGCTCAGAGAGCGGGCAGCAGCCACGGCGGTCACCGGCGTCGGAGACGATCATGATCAAGTCGAAGGGTGCGAAGGGCACGGCGTCGGTCACGTTCACCGTCGAGGCGGACGTCGGCGGCATCGGGGCGGCCGTGTGCGGCGACTGGAACGACTGGGACGCCCGGCGAGATCCGATGGAGCCGGTGGCCGGCGGTGGGTTCACGCTGACGTTGGCCATCCCCCGGGGACGGGTCTACCGGTTCCGCTACCTCGTCGACGGGGAACGCTGGGAAAACGACTGGGCGCCCGACGGGTACGCGCCGAACACCTACGGTGGCGATGACTGCCTGCTCGACCTCACCGAGTCGGCCCCGGCCCGCACCACGGTGAGGAAGGCCTTGCGTCCGAAGAAGGAGTCGGCGGGCACCAAGGTGTCCGCGGGGTGAGCCCCGCCGCGGTGACGACCGAGGCAGGGCTGCTCGCCGATTTCGAGCGCGACGGCTACCTCGTGGTCGGGGGCCTGTTCGACAGCGCGACGTTGGACCGGCTGCAGGCCGAGATGGAGGAGCTCCAGAGCGCGGCCGCCCAGGGGGCGTTGGGACCGCAGCATGCCGGCACGATGTTCCACGCGCCGTTCGACGGTGACCAGCCGCCGTACGTCCACTACGTCAACCGGGTCACGGAGATCTCGCCTGCGGCCGACGCCGCATTCCGGCACCCGACGATCGTCGGCCTCGTGACGAGGATTCTCGGTCCGGACATGTACTTCTGGGGCGACAGCGGCCATGGCGCCGTGTACCAGGATGCCCGTCCGGGACAGGGGATGACCTACACCCGTATCGGATGGCACAGCGACCATCAGAGCCGGCCGACGTCCGACATCTGGCCCGGGGTGGCCGTGACGTTCCATCTGGACGACACGTCACCGGCCAACGGGTTCCTCCGTGTCGTCCCGGGCAGTCACCGTCGTCCGGATGCCGGAATGCCGCCGGGCTTCGAGAAGGTCCCCGGTGAGGTCGCTGTCTACTGCGATCGGGGTGACGTGATGCTCCACCACTCCGACCTGTGGCACAGCGCGGCGCGGGCCACCGAGGATCCGCCCCTCGGCGTGCGCCGCCATGTTCGGGGGACGTTCCTCGGTGGCCGGAGGCTCGCGCCCGGCGAGGAGCTCGAGGCGTTCAACAAGAACGCGGCGCGCTGACGCTCGTCACCCGGATGGGATCGTCGGCGGAGTCGACTGGGCCCCGGCGTAGACCTTCGTGACCCCGTCGTTCCATCGCCCCACCGCGGCCTGCCACTGGCTGGTGAAACGGGCGAATGCCGTCGTGGTCGGATCCGCCGCGTAAGCGGTGAGCGTGCCGATGGCGTTCTTCAGGTCGTTGAGCGCGCCGGACATCTCGTAGCCGGCGTCACCGGAGTTGGAGAAGACGTCGGCGTCCCTGCCCTTGACCTGGTTGAGATCGCCGTACGCGGCCTGCGAGGCGAGTGCGAGCCCGCTCAGGTTGGTCGACGTCGGATCGCTGAGCGCGGGTGCGAGCGCTGCAAAGGCGGACACCGCGACGTCGCGCACGTGCCGGGCCGCGGAGTCCAGCGCGGCATTGCCCTGTTGAGCCGGCGTCGGCGTGCCCGGGATCGCGGGCGGCGCTGTGACATTCACCGGTACCGGCGGCAGGGGAGCGGCGGTCGTCGGCGTCGCCGCCGTCTCGGACGTGCCGCGTGGGCGGGTCGTGGCGAGCGCACCGAAATGGGACGCGAGACCGACGACAGCAGGGAGGAGGAGCACCGTCGTGGCGACGACGATCCACGCCTTGTTCTCCGGCGGACGGTCGGTGTGGCGCGGGGACGGTGGCCGGAGGCGACGCAGGCCCTGGTCCGCAGGCGCGGTGTGGTTTCGCGTGGGCAGAGGCCCCCACCCCGGCGCTCGTGACGTGCCACCCATCGTGACCTCCCAGGCCGCGGGCTCCATCGTGTTCCCGGTGCGTGGCCGCGACATAGGGTCGAACGGCTGATCCTGGCGGTGGCCGACCCCCGCTGGGCGACGCGTGGGCGGCGGCGAGTGCGATGACCACGGCGGGCCTGGCGACCAGGACCGCCGGATCCTTTCCATCGGAGGTGCGGCAGCAAAGCGACCCGGTACCTGGCCTGGGTCCCGGGTCCTGCTGCCGTACGCGTCGAACGCGACTGGATCGTCCAGCTCTCCTACGCCCCGGTGACGCTCCTGGGCTGAGCCAACGCGTCGCTCGCGACCTTCACGACCTTCTCTGCGAGCTCGGTCGATGCGCTGACCATCTGCGCCGTCATCTTGAACGCAGCGTCGATGACCTTGCGACGCACCCCGTCCTGGGTCAGGTCGGGGAACACGCCGTCAACCGTGTCGAGAAACTTCCGGACTGCTTCGAGCGCCGACTCCTGAGCGTCGTGGACGGACTCGATGATTCCTTGCCCTGTGGCTGTCATGGTGACTTCCTTCTTCCTGATGGTTTCCCACCACCTCCCATCGTGATCGGGACCCGACCCTGAGGTCAGAGGCACCCGTCACATCCGGGCGGTCGGACGCCCGCATCCTGGACCACCAACGGCGGGTCCCAAGCGAGCCGCTGCCAACACCACTGCGGTGCATGACCTTCGCGTCGGGACTATGCGTGGGCGGCGGCCAGCGTGATGAGCAGGAGGCTGAGCGCGGCGGCGGCCCCGTGGATCACCAGGAGCGGCCGCGAAACGCTCTTGGCTTGCGCGCGGGCGAGGGAGCGCCGCCAGGTCAAAACGCCGACCGAGCCGGCGAGGAGCAGGGCGATCGCGGCCGCTCCCTCCAGCGAGGTGCTGGCGGCGAGTGCAGCGATGAGCACGAGCGCACTCGCGGCGAGCGCCAACGTCACGTGTGTGGCGACGAGGGCGCGCGATCCACCGGCTGCGGCGATCTCCGTCAGGAGGAGTGCGCCGACGAGGATGGTCACGAAGATGAGGAGGGTGGCGCCGAGGGCCATGGCGGTGCACCGTAGGTCCGACGCGATTGCGCCGGGGGTCGGACGCGTCTCCTGCCCGGGGACGCCCTCCGGCGTCGTTCCTCAGCGCCGCCCGCTGTCGCGCCGGTGCGGGTCGCTTCGTTCGTCCTCGTGACCAGCCGGACTGCACTGGGCTGAGTAGGTCACTGTCGCGGTCTTCCCCAGGTCTGCGTTGGTGAGGCTCGCCCACTGGAAGCCGAGACCGTCGTAGGAGTGGCGCGCGCCGGGAGCGAGGGTGATGTCGGCGCTGAGCCGGTTGTTGGCGGTGCCGATCAGGTAGCGCATGCTCCCGTGGGGCTGCCACATGATCGTTCCGGATGTCTGCTCCGTCCACTGGACGATCATCGGCACGGAGCCGCTGTTGACCACCGAGACGTTGCTGAGATCGGAGCCCGCCATCGACGTGACGATGGCCGGCATCTTCACGGTGACCGTGTGGCCGGCGCTGGAGATCACGGCGCGAGGGTCGGTGGAGGAGAGCCGACAGGCGAGTGTGCCGCTTTGAATCTTGTCGCCGCCGCGTCCTTCGGCGAATGCCGCCTGCACACCGGTGCCGATGAGCCCGAGGCTGAGCGCACCGACAGCCAGCTCGATTGCACCCCGCCGGTGGTGGCGCCTGTGAGCGCGCTTCATTGCGCCGGCTCCGTCCTCGTCGGCGCAATGAGGTCGCCCATGGTCGTGGTCCGGCCGGCCCTGCTCGCGGGACGGAGGCGACGCCGGCCGCCAGGCCCAGCGTCGCTGACCATACGCCCCAACATGCTCGACCTTCCTCCCGGCCTGAGGACCTCATTGCCAACCTACGTAGGCAGCATGCGCCTCGTGTCGTGGACGGCGAGAGGCCCGATTGTCTTCAGCCGACCGCCGAACGTCCCGTCGTTGAGAGCGTGGAGAGGTGTGGCCGCTCTGGCAGCCTCCGAAGGTCGACGGCCCGGCTGTCACGACCAGCGCCGTGTCTCCGGGCTCTGCCGTCAGGGCGGTGCCTGGTGGACTCACACGGACGTTACGGTTCGGCGAGGAGCAGGGCGGCGTCTCCTCCGGCGTCCTTGACTCGGTAGAGGGCCCGGTCGGCGTCGCGGAGCATCTGCTCTGCCGACGGCGACACGCTGCGCAGACCGGTCACGCCGATGCTGAGCGTTGCCGAGACCTGGCCGGTCGACTGGAGGTCCCAGCGGATGCGGTCCGCCAGGGCGAGAGCTTCGGATGGCTCGGTCTCCGGCATCAGCACGGCGAACTCGTCGCCGCCCAACCGACCTACGACGTCGGAGGCCCGGGCGTTCGAGCGGAGTACGGCGCCGATCGTGGAGAGGAGCGCATCGCCGGCCGGGTGCCCGCCGGTGTCGTTCACCGACTTGAAATCGTCGACATCGATCATGAGGAGGCTTACGCGGCGGTGATGGCGCAGGGCGCGGCTGATCTCCTCCTCCGCCCGCCGGTGGAACACCCGCCGCACCGCGCATCCGGTCAGGTCGTCGATCGCGGCGAGCTCCACGAGCCTCGCCTTGAGCCGCTCCTCGTGCTGCTCGAGTCGGGTTCGGTTGGCCGACGCGGCAAGCGCGAGCACGGCAGCTCCGACGAGAACGCCGTAGTAGGTCAGGGCTTGCGAGCCGGTGAGCGCAGCGCCCCGGTCGAAGATGCCGAGAAGTCCGGTGGCGACCAGATCGACGAGCGCGCACAGGGCCGTCGCCCGGGGTCGGAACATCAGCGCCGCGTAGGCGAAGGGGAGGAACAGCAGGGAGCGGACGGGGCTGGCGAGGCCCGAATCGAGCGCGACGAACCCGGCGATCGCCACGATCGACAGCACCGTCCAGATCGTCGAGTACCACATCCGCCACGGCCGCGTGGACGCCCACCGCCCCGTCGACAGCCCTGCCAGCCCGGCAGTGAGCCAGAACGCCGCCATCGTCCAGAGCACCCCCCGGTTCGGGCCGGCGGGGGTGGTGGCGAGGTAGATCATCACGATTAGCGTCTCCCCGATGAAGACGCTGAAGCCGAGCCGGATGTGGGCGTGCCAGTAGCCGGCGGGCGTGTCGGCGCCCGGCGCCCGGTCGTACGGCTCGACGGACATCGCAGCCGGGTCGCCCTGCCTCAGGAGGTGTTCAGGGATCGCGTCGGGTGGGGGCACTGGGGGAACGCGGCCTGCAGAGCGATCGACGACCACTCCCCCTTCTTCGGACGAAGTGGTCGTCTCCCACAGGGTTCGAGGTCACGAACCTGGGACAGTGCCGGCCGTCGCCATGCGGCCGGCCGAGCCACCGGCCGGGCTGAGGTGGAGGCGGGGACCGTCTCACGGCCCGACGCCGACGAGGAGGTCTTCTACGGCCCCGTCTCGGCCGACCTCACCGTCCGCCCCGGTGCAGGCATCGAACGGCTTTGGGCGGTTACCTCGCGCCGCTCCCAACTCACGTTGCCGGTGGCGGAGGTCAACAAGGCTGTCTTCGCGGGTCACTGTGGCGCTCCCAGGACCGGGGGCCACCCCAGAGTCGGTGTCGGCGATGGTGTTCGCGCTCGCGTGCTGCCGTTGGGGATGGCGAGCGACGTTCTAGCGCTGGAGCCTATGGCTCTGTCACCTTCGGCTGGATCTGGGCCTTCCCGTAACCTGGCGAGCCCGGCCCCTCCGAGGAGAGACCGGGCTCGCAGTTGAAGCTGCTGAAGCGGTTAGCTGACGGCGGTGAGAACGGGTGTACCCATTGTCAACGTCCCGCCTGCCGTCGCACCGACGTAGACGTAGTTGATCGACTGGTTATGCCCTGGCGTCCAGATCGTGACCGTGGAAGCGAAGTTCTGGGTCAAGGTCAAGACACCACCGCTGATGCTGCACGAACCAGTGCCTCCGGCCGACGCCATGTAGGCGTTGGTCATATCGCACGTCAGGGTTCCGGTCGACAGCGTGTACGGGATCTGCATCGTGAAGCTATGTAGATACGGAGTGACACCCACATTGGTGAGAGTCCCATACACGGAGATCGGGTTGCCGCCGATCGGCATGCCATACCCGGCCGATGGACCGCTCAACGTGCCGGTCACCGACGAGGGTGATGGAACCTCACCGCAGTTGGCCGTGTAGATCAACTTCCCCGTCTTCCCGAGGTCTGTGTTCGTCAGCGCAGCCGTCCACTGGAAGCCACCCTTGTAAGCGGGGGACGTAGCCCCTGGGGCCACGACCGCTCCACCGACGAACGGAGCCGACGCGTAGTTCATGCGCCCAGAGGGCGTGTACGTGATGGTCCCGCTCTTTGCGATGGTCCACCCTGTCACCTCCACGGGCATTGAACCCGTGTTGGAGACGTAGATGTTGGCAAGGTCACTGCCTGGCGCTGAAGCGTCGATCTCGGGCAGTTGGAAGGTCACCGAGTTTCCGCTGACCACGGCACCAGGAGCGTCGGAGGAGACCGCACAACCGAATGTCCCCACCGATTGATTCACGGTAGCCGTGCCGCCAGCGGTGATGGCGGCTCGGACTCCGGTCCCAATGAGACCGAAGCCGAGCCCTCCCACCGACATCAGAACCGCTGCCGTCTTGAGATTGCGAAGGGCCTTCATGACGAAGACGCCTTACGCCGAAGCGCTGAAGGTGTACGTCAGCGACTTGGCCGCACCGAGGTCAGAGTTCGACAGGACGCTCCACGCGATGCCACCGTTGAACACGGCCGTCGCGCCCGGGGCTACGACCTGCGGAGCAGGGATGGGACCAGGAACGGCGAGCATGTCAGACCACGGAGCGAGGAGCCCGTCCGAAGACGCGACGCTGAGCGTGAACGGCATCGAGCCGGTGTTCTTCACACTGACGGTGAGCGGGCAGGTCCCTGCGGCCGACGACTGGATCGTTGGGCAGTTCACGGTGACGGCGTTGCCAACGACCGTGCCACCAGGAGCCGAGAGGCTCATGCTCAGGGTGCCAACAGCGACGTTGGCTGTGGCGGTACCGCTCGAAGTGAACGTGGCAGCGACACCGGAACCGATGAGACCCATACCGAGCCCACCGATGGCCAGGATGGTCACCGCTGCCTTGACACCGAGGTGCTTGCGGATACTCATGATTCTGCCTCTGCTTTCAGGTTTATGGCCACGTCGTTGTGGTCGTTTGTTGCGCTCCGGGTTCGCCGGAGACTGCTTGCTGCCAAGGCCAGGAGCAGGACGCCTGACCCAATGAAGAGGAGGCCGCGCCTAGAGGCGGCGAGATTGTGTGCCCACACGGACACGAAGCCGAGCTTCGGGACCACGTTGACGAGGCGGTAGGTCGACGAGCTGGTGAGCGTGACCTGCCCCCACGGGTCAGCCACGTTGTTGGCGTCGCCTTTGGTGGTGATCTTCGGGCCGGTCGCGGTGGGGGTCAGGGTGACGATGCGGTGCATGACTGGGGATCTAGTGGTGCCCGGCGGATAGAAGGCGACGACCTCACCGACGTGCACGGTGCTCGTTGATGTCTGCTTGGCGATGACCAGATCACCGGGCTGGAACACTGGGCGCATCGAGCCGCTCAAGGCCGGTTCCAACTGGAGATGGTCGATGCGGATCAGGGCGATCGCGGTCACAGCGCTGAGCGCTAGCAGCACAATGAGAGCGCTGAGGAGCACGTGCACGAGGTGACGGACCTGGTGGACGGGACGAACATTCACCGGCGGTTCGGCCTCGGCCACCGGCGGGGGCCACGGATCGGCCTGGGGTTGCCCTGTCGAGGCCGCGTCCAGCGCGAGACTCATGATGCTCCTTGGGATCAATGGGTAACTCCGACACATCGGCGTCGGGTTCGCCCTTCGCTCCCCATCAGGCCAGGCGACCAACTTGCGGCCTGAGGATCATCACGTCGCCGTACAACCAGACGCCCTTAAGCGGGCGCCCGCTCCTACAGGCAGCCTCCGTGGCGCGAGGTTCCACGCCACCTGCACTTGCCTTTCTCCGTCCCGTCCCTGGGAGCCTCCGACTTCCCTTACCGCACCTGGGTGCTCATGGCCCCCAGGCTTGAGCAGCGAGACGTTGTTGCAGTGAAGCAACGCCTTGTGGGAGAAGGCTTCGGACTGGTCGGCTGCGAGGTGCAGTGCAACCCCAGTTCCATATCGCTTCCTTCCCGCCTGAAGACATCCTTCTAACGGGGAAAGCATGCGCGCCGACCATGTCCAGTCTTGAGAGGTCGAAGGTCACCGACGACCCTCCGAATGGCACCACGCGGTGTGGGCGCTGAGGGAGCGGGTGATTCGACCTTATTCAGCATGCAGTGTGCGATATCGCTTGCATGTCGACGCGTTGACTTCCGTCGCCAAGAGGGGAGGAATGGGATCGGAATCGATCGACGCGAGCCGCGCGCTCCTGCCATCGCGGTGTTGGCGGGCGCGTACCTGGCGCGCGGAGATCGGACAACGCGTGGTCGGTCAGGACGCGGGCGCGACCACCGACAGCTGAGCGAGATCGAGCGCGTCGACGGGGCCGACCGGTCGTCGCTGTCGCCTGCGGAGTGGACCGCATCCAGTGGAGACATGACCTTCGCCTCCTGCCGGCACGACACGCCACCGGGTAGCTTCACACCCGGTGCAAGACGATCTCATCGCCCGCCGGGCGCGCTGCCCGGCGTCGTCGGCCAACCTCGGCCCCGGCTTCGACACGCTCGCCCTCGCTCTTGCGCTGTACGTCGAGGTTGAGGTCCGCCCCGCTGACCGGTTGACGGTCGTGGCCGAAGGCGAGGGCCATGACCTCCCCACGGACCAGACCCACCTCGCGGCGCGGGTCGCGATGGATGTGGCGGGAACCGAGGCCTTGCACATCACCGTGCGCTCCGAGATCCCCGTCGCACGCGGCCTCGGGTCATCGGCGGCTCTCGCGGTCGCCGCCGCTGCTGCCGCCGGCTCAACCGACCCGCTCGGGATGGCCACCGTTGTCGACGGCCATCCGGAGAACGCCGCGGCATCCGTGCTCGGTGGTCTCGTCACCGCGACGATGCTTGGTCCGCGACCGGTCGCCTACCGCATGCCACTCGACAGCGGGTTGGTCTTCGTCGCGGTGGTGCCCGACCGGACCCTCCACACTCACAAATCCCGCGACGCCCTTCCGGCCACCGTGCTGCACGAAGACGCCGCGTTCAACCTGGGCCGGATGGGTCTGCTGCTCTCCGGCCTCGCCGACCGGCGCCGCCTCGTGCGCGAGGCGACCGAGGACCGCCTGCACCAGCAGCAGCGCACGCCCCTCTTCCCCGCTGCGCCGATCCTCCTCGCCGGCCTCGTCGATGCCGGGGCGACGAC
>Ga0075017_100002425_pt1 | contig 11658 bp, 14 predicted proteins | sample AleBraG_ABR_2012_FD_71475 | JGI IMG/M metagenome (GOLD analysis project Ga0075017, IMG submission 71475) | Freshwater sediment microbial communities in response to fracking from Pennsylvania, USA - Alex Branch Run_MetaG_ABR_2012 | ecosystem: Environmental > Aquatic > Freshwater > Creek >...
CACCGAGGATGGAGACAGGAGGATGGAGAACCGTGGACTACGCACGCGACAGCCGCGTTGACGACTACATCGACAGACTCCCCGACTGGCAACAGGACATCTGCGAATCGGTTCGCGACCTCGTCCACGCCGCCGACGAGGGTGTCGTCGAAACCATCAAGCGCTCCACCCAGCCGTACTTCGTGCTGGACGGCAACATCTGTGCTTTGCTCGCCGCCCGTGACCACGTCAACGTATTCCTGTACGACGGCGGGATCGTGCCCGACCCCGAAGGAATCATCACAGCCGGCCACGACAACAAGACCGCGCGAACGGTGGCCTACCGTCAGGGCGAGCCGGTCAATGCTGCCGCGCTCGGTGCGATGTTCAAACAGATCATCGCGAACAACCGCGCGGGCGGATGGCGCGTGATCAAACGCGAGCGCTGACACCGGCCGTTCAACGCCCGACGGCCGCTCCCGGAAGGACCTAGTCGATCGGCTGGCGAGCCATCGCGGAGGGTTCGCGCCCGGCGAGCAGCCAGCCGCCGATCGCGGCGATGATCGGCAGGCCGACGATAATGACTAGGAGACTCTCGACAGGGATGTGACCGAGGCTGGTGGCCAGCTTGGTCCGGAAGAACGCGACCATCGCGAAATAGGCGATAGCCGTCCCGAGGACAGCCCCGAGCAGCGCCAACGCAGCAGATGTCGTGGCAGTGATCGTGCGGCGGGTGCGCCGGCTGGCTCCCGTGGCCGCGAGAATGCGCAAATCGCCGGCGGTCTCGCTACGGATGAGCCCGACGGTCATCGCGAGCACGCCGAGGGCGAGGGCCATGCCTGCCACCGTCGAATAGGTGTCGAGCTCGGCCAGCGACGGCTGGTCGTTTGCGGTCTCGATGGCCATGCCCGCGTTGGACGCCATCCGCCTGGCGTTGTTGATCTGCACCGCCGTCAGCGGCTGCGCGGTCTGGATGAGCCAGCCGGATGTCTGGATGCTGGGCCGTAGATTCAGCTTCGCAATGGCGTGTTCGGTGATGACCACGTTGGGCCCGGAGGTTTCCGCCGGCAAGTTGCTGACGAATTGTATTTTCGGACTCCTGACGCAACTGCCCGCCTGGCACGGCGCCACGCCAATGTCCCCCCCTGACCCGGGCTGGAACACTTTGGAGCCGCCGAAGTAGTTTCCATAGACGAGGAGCAGGTTCGCGACGCTGTCGAGCCCGGCGCGCGAGGTCAGGATGTCCGCCGAAGGGTCAACGTCGCTCGGCTTGATTCCGTAATGCGCCAACAGCTCAGGCGTGGCGACGTAGACCTGGCCAAAGAAGTTGTTGGGCCCCGGGGTCGCTCGCAGGAGCGTGGCTGACGTCGATTGCAGGGCGACGATCCGGTTCGTTCCGAATGAGTTGCCGATAGCGCTCACTTGGGCGCTCACGCCGGCGGTGGGTTGCGTTGCCTGTGTTTCGCCTGGCGGCCCGTTCGGTCCGTTCGGGCCGTTTCCCGAGGGATACACGACAAGCTCGTTCGACGACAGGTTCGGTGCTACGTAGTCGAGCACGTCGGAGTATCGGGCAGTGGCGGAAGCGGTGGTGACGACCGCGATGACGATAGCGAACGTGATCGCTCCGAGTGCAGCTCCGGAACGGGACCGATACCGGGCAAGGTCGCGCAACGCGACCCGCACCGGGATCGGAGCCCTACCGCCGAGCGAGGCCAACCCTGCAATGGCAAACGGAGCAAGGAACAGCCCGCCGACGGTGATGGTCACGATTCCGACGAGGACTTCGAGTGGACCGCCCGCTGAATTGCCGTCGTTCGGGCTGGCAAGAGCGATGAGGAAGAACCCGCCGAAGAGAAGGGCGACACTGATGGCGATTGAGCGATGACGAGCCTTGGGCCGGGGCGGGCGACCCGACAGCGCAGCCACGATAGGCAGGCGGGCCGCTGCACGGGCCGGATACCGGGCCGCCGCGGTAGCGGTCACCACGGCGAGCAGCATGGCCGTCACGATCAGCCACCACGGCAGGTCGAGCGTCCCGATGCGGTGACCGGCGCTCGATTCCAGCCCGGGGCGATACACGAACCAGCTGCCGAGCCCGACGGCGGCACCGACGATCGTCGCCGCGACCCCGACCAGCGCTCCGTCGGCGATCATCACCAGGCGGACGTGGCGATCGGTCGCGCCGAGCGCGCCGAGCATTCCTATCGCGCGCAAGCGACGTTGAGCCATAACGGAGAATCCCGCCACCGAGACCAGCCCGATGAACAGCAATCCGAACGTCGAGACGATCAAGACGACAAGGGCGGGGCTGATGCCATTCGTTGGGGCGCCCGGCGTTTGGACGCCGGATTTGGGCGGGAACCTGAACGAAGCCACCGCTCGCGGCTGCCCGTCGAACAACACGTTCACTTGAGTGGGGGACGCGACCTGGCCAGGCGGTACGAGCGCAAAGGCGTCGGCCAGATTCTGCGGGTTCTCGACCAGCCCGACGACGCGGAGCGTTTGGCTCCCTCGCTGCCAGGTCCCGCCGACCGACACGTCCAAGCTGCTTGCCACTGCGGGCGTGAGCGCGACCTCGTCGGTACCGGACGGATAGCGGCCCGACAACAGTGCCAGCTCGGAACTCCCGAACGGTCCGTGCGGATCCTGCGCCCGCACGTCGACCGTGCCGACCGAGCCCGGAACCGAAGCGCTTTCATTTTCGATTACGTCGATCGCGCCGAATTGCCTTCGCATGGCCGCGAGATCGGCGGCGAGGTGAGCATCCGGACCGGGAATCGTCACGAGGTGGTTCGCGGTTCCGAACCCAGCGTCTGCCGGCGGCGGTGTGTTGGTGGCGACCGCCGCGCCCATGATCGTGGCCGCCACCGCGACGGCGATGAGAGCCAGCACGAGGATCTGCTGGCGCCAGTCACGACGGAACAATCGCCACGCCCAGCGCAGCATCGCTCGGCGAGCCGGCGATCCGCTCTGGTGTTCGCTCGGCTCCGCCTCGGCGGGGCGGTCCAGGAGCTGCGTGGTCACGGATTCGAGGTGGGCGTCAGAAGCGAATCGGGGCCTAGCACGGGCGATGTCTGGTCGACTACGCGCCCGTCTCGGAGGAACACAACGCGGTCAGCCCACGAAGCGAGTTGAGCGTCGTGGGTCACGACGACCGCAGCCACGCCCCGGCGGCAAGCTGCAAGGACCAGGCGCATCACGGCCTCGCCGTTCGCGGAGTCGAGGGCTCCGGACGGCTCGTCCGCGAGCAGCAACCGGCGTTCACCGACGACTGCGCGAGCAATTGCAACTCGCTGCCGTTCGCCGCCGGACAGCTCGTCCGGGAAGTAGCTCGCGCGATCGGCGAGCCCGAGATCGTCGAGCGTTTCCCGTCCGATCGCTTGCGCCTTCTTCGCCGGAATGCCATCGAGCTCGAGTGGGAGCGAGACGTTCTCTATAGCGCTCAGGCCGGCGAGCAAGTTGTAGTCCTGGAAGACGAAGCCGATCGAACGACGGCGTAAACGCGCCTGGGCGCTGCGGGACATCGCTGCCAGCGAGCGCCCGGCCACGAGCACTTGCCCGCTCGTCGGCTTCTCCAGACTTCCGGCGATTGTCAGCAACGTGCTCTTACCGGACCCGCTGGCTCCCATAACGGCGACCAGCGCTCCGGGTTCGACCGCCAGATCGACGTCGCTGATCGCATGGACTGCGTTCGGCCCCTCACCGTAGATCTTGGACACACCGACCAGCTCGAGCATGTTCATGTGTGCTGTCCTACTCTCCGCCTCAGCTTGGGCAGGGGAAGTCCGGCGGGCGCGGGCGCCTCGACAGATGCTCGTTTGATGCGTCCGTCCGCGGAGTCGAGCCATCGGACGACCGAGTCGAGCCGGAACAGTTCAGCGTCGACCACCAGTGCGAAATTCAGGTCGAACTGCGCTTCGTCCTCCTTGAGACGGGTCCACTGCTGCATCAGCTCGACGAGGTAATGGCGGTGCACCTGGATCACGTCGTGAACGTCCACACCCGGTACCCGCACGGCCACCAGAACCTTGATCACCAGCTCGTCGCGGGGCGGTGAGGACAGGTCGGGCGGCGTGCGCAGCCAACCCGCGAGTTCCTGCTCACCCTCTGCGGTGATCCGAAAACCCTTTTGTGGGCTGTCGTCGGCGGCGTCCTCGGACTCGACGAGGCCATCGCGCTCAAGCCGCTGAAGCGTCGTGTACACCTGGCCGACGTTCAGTGGCCACACTTCGCCCGTACCCGCTTCGAACTCCTGCCGCAGCTGCAGCCCGTACTTCGGGCCCTCAGTCAACAGGCCCAGCAGCGCATGGCGAATGCTCATCCGGTGGCTCCTCCTCGTACTATACCGAGTATGCTACTGCGTGTTCCGAACGACCGCAAGCCTTTCCGGAGGCTCGGTCCGAGCTGCCGGGTGCGCGGGTGAAGAATCGGTGAACGCGTCGGGGGAATCGGCTTCGCGCGGTAGCCGCCGACCACAATGGTGTGCGTGAGATCGGATTTCGCGACTCCCGGCAAGCCGGATGCGCTTCGGGCGGCCGTTCGGACGGACGGCGCGAGCACCGGACCGGATGGGACGCCCGATGCCTGAAGGCTTGTCGCCCGGAGAAGTAAGCAAGGAGCTTCAGCACCACAACCATGCTGCGCACGAAGGCGCCGACGCGGGTGGTGAGCCCGCGCACCAGACGAGGGATCGCTGGATCCTGATCGGTGAGGCTGTGCTCCTGTCGCTGGTCACGATCTTGACGGCGTGGGCCGGCTACGCGGCCGCCAAGTGGGGCACCGAATCCCGTTTGCAGCTAGCCAAGGCGAGCGCGTACCACACCGAGGCCAACCGGGCGTACCTCACCGCTCTGGAGAACAAGAACTTCGATGCATCCACCTTCAATGCGTGGTTCATTGCCTACACGCTCGGCAGTCCACAGAAGATGCTGATCGCCGAGCGCAGGTTCACGCCGGAGTTCAAAGTCGCTTTCGACGCGTGGTGGGCGACAAACCCCACGTCCAACCCGAACTCGCCGCCTGGGCCCACGTACATGCCCCAATACAAGCAGCCAGAGCTGGTCAAGGCCGGGCAGCTCGATGCCGCCGGGGACGCGGAGAGCCTGGCGGGCGGGCGCTCCGGAGCAACTGGCGACAACTACGTACGCATCACCGTGCTGCTCGCCGCGGTGCTGTTCCTGGTCGGAATCGGGAGCACGTTCAAAGTGCGATCGATTCGGCTCGGCCTGATGACCGTCGGAACAGTTCTCTTCATCACCGCAGGTCTGCTCGTCCTGGGGCAACCGAGACCGCCTGGCGGTTGACGGCGGGGGGCATCGCGGAGCATGATGCCTAATCGTGTTAGAAACAACAACGCGCGATAGGCAAGCCGAACGACGAAAGGCCACGCGTGACGAGATTCTCGAGGCGGCGTGGGCGATCGCGCACGAGAAAAGCTTGGCGGATCTGACCCTGCGCGATGTGGGGGAGCGGATCGGGATGCGAGCCCCGTCGCTGTACTCGTACTTCGCTTCGAAGAACGCAATCTACGACGCGATGTTCGAGCAAGCGTGGACTGGCTATCTGGCTGCGCTCGAGCTGGAGACGCGCGCGTCGCCACGTTCCGCCAGATCGGGTCTGAGAACGATCGCGCACACCTTCTTCGACTACGCGGTGACGGATCTGGCTCGGCACCAGCTGATGAATCAGCGGACGATTCCCGGGTTCAGCCCGAGTCAGCAGGCCTACGCCCCCGCGGTACAGGTGCTGGAGCGAACCCGTGGCTATCTGGACCGGCTCGGCGTCCGGGACGCGCGTCATTTCGACCTTTTCACTGCGCTTATCGGCGGGTTGATCGACGCTCAGCAGGCCAACGACCCCGGCGGTGATCGTTGGGCGCGACTGCTCGACCAGGCCGTCGAAATGTTCGCCGATCATGTCGACCTCGCACCATCGGGAAGGAAGTCACAATGACCGCCGCCACGCAGATCGAGTCCGGCCCGCAGCCGGCGCGACGGTCGACCATGGCCAGGCCGGCCTTGATGCTGCTCGCGGCGACTGAGTACGAGCGATCTGCCGCATTGCTGAAAACCCTGAGCGCCTCGGATTGGACTCGTGCGACCGCGTGTCCGGGATGGGACGTGCGCGTGATGGCCACACACGTCCTGGGCATGGCAGAGATGGCCGCGTCCATCCGGGAAGGCGGACGCCAAATGCTCGCGGCGAAACGGGCCGGAGGTGTGTTCATCGATTCGCTGACGGCGCGTCAGGTTGCCGACCGCTCCGGACTGTCGCCCGCACAGCTGACCGAGCGCTTTCGGCTGGTCGGGCCTCGGGCTGCCCGTGCTCGACGTCGAACTCCGGGCTTCATCCGCAACCGGACCATGCCTGTCCCGCAGGTTGTCGGCGGACGACCGGAGTCGTGGACGATGGGATTCCTGATCGACACAATTCTGACCCGCGACACGTGGATGCACCGGATCGACATCGCGCGCGCTACCAACCGCCCGCTACTGCTGAGCGCAGACCACGACGGTCTGATCGTTTCGGACGTCGTCAACGAATGGGCCGGTCGACACCGTAAGGCGTGCAACGTCGAGTTGACCGGGCTCGCCGGCGGAAGCTGGGTCTTCGGGTCAGACGGCGCCTTGCTCGAACTCGACGCGATCGACTTCTGTCGCACGTTGTCGGGCCGCGCGCCGGCCGAAGGTCTGTTGAGCACTGAGGTCCCGTTCTGAGAATGAACAATCCGCTCGAAGTCGGAGGGGTACTCGAATGAATGTCCTTGTCGTGAAGATGAAGGTCGACGCCAGCCGAGCCGAAGACGTGGATCGGCACCTGCGAGAGGACGTTGTGGGCTGGGCGAAGGGTCAGCCGGGTTTCGTCAGCGGGCAGTGGCTCCGGGTCGCGGGGGGCGATCAGGGCCTGGGTGTTCTTACGTTCGAGTCGGAGGAGCAAGCGCAAGCCGCAGCTTTGGGGCCGCGGTCCCAGCCGTGGATCGAGGGACGCGCCTGGAACACCGAGTCGGTCGATGTCTTCGACGTGGTCAGTCAGGCCTAGTGGTCGGCGCCGAAGAATCCGGTTCTGCCGACCCGATCCCCGGCAGCGGCGCGCGGCAAGTACTCGCGTCCGAGAACGGCCGCGACCAGCTCGCCGCGGCTGTGGACTCCGGTTCTCAGAAAGATTGACTTCAGGTGGTCTTGCACAGTGTCGGAGGACAAGTGAAGACGGTCCGCGATCACGCGGGTCGACGAGCCTCGACAAACGAACCCGGTGATCGTCCGCTCCCGCTCGGTCAGGCCGTAGGCCAGCATGATGATCGGAGCGATGTCGGAAGCGGCTGCCTCCTCGACGATCACGGCCACCGAGCCTTCGAGGCTGTGGAGACCCTCGGCGCCTGCTGAGCGCCCGGCGCCGTCCGCGCCGCCGGGCGACGCATCCATCCATGAAGCGTGCAGCACTGCCCATCGTCCGCTTCTGGTCCGAATACGTTGTTGGGGAAGCGCTGGTGCCGCCGGATTCGCGCGACGGAGCAATGCTGCGATCGCCGCTATCTCGGCCGGCGGACCGGCGCCGTCCGAGTCGCCATGAAGCTCGTCGAGCCATCGTTCGGCGGCTTGGTTCATGCCTGAGATGGAGCCGTCACCGGCGATCAGCACGAGCCCCGGCGCGGTCGACGGGCTATCGCGCTCGCACGCCTGCCGCAACAGTCCAGAACGGATGCCTTCGGCCACATGCGGCGAGATCCGGCGGATGAAACGGATCTCGTTCGGTGAGAATGCGGCGTGGCCGCCCCTGCTTGCCTCACGATGCAAGCAGAGATAGCCCCAACAGCTGTCCTGTACCCGCAGGACCGCGCGTAGCTCGTCCTCGAGCCCGAGCGGCTCGAAGATGTCGCGATAACGCGCACTTTCGGCCGGCTTCGATCGCGTGGCCCGCATCAGGGTGGCGACGCCGGCGTCCTGCCCGGCGAGTTCGGTCCACTTGTTGACGTCGTCGCCGAGGTATTCGTTGTCCACGAAGTACGGTCCGGAGTCCGGCGGCAGCTCTTCGCGGTAGGCGCGGGTAAACAACAGTGTCGACGGATCAGCCAGAGCCCACCACAGCGCATCGACCGGTACCGCTTTGCGCAGCCTCGGCAGGATCGCACCGCGTAGCGCCTCCGGGTCCAGCCCCGAACGACACGTCTGGGAGATTGAGGCGACGAGGTCGTCGAATGCCGGGCTGGTCCGCATGGCCGCCTCACCTTCTGGCGCCACTCTATGGCCCCGGCAGAACCTCGTAGCGTCCCTGGGCGACCAGCTCGGCACCCGTCGCCGCAACTGTCGACGCTCTGCTCTGTTCGGCGAACCGGTCGGTGGCTTCCGCCGCCTCCGAGCTCTCCCACAGCGTGAGGGTCAGGGCCGTGCCGCCCTCCCGATCGATCAGGAAGATGATCCCGGCGTTTCCCGGTAGTCCCTCGACGAAGCCCTTGACGGTGCGCGACGCATGCTCGGACCAGTTCTGCAGTGCTACAGCTGACCCTGTCCACGTTGACGTCCTTGCGAACATTGATGCCTCCCTTTCGACACAGCCATCTTCGTGATGGTCGTGGCCGGAGGCACTCCCAGAATTCTGGGGAATCGCGCGTGCCAGGTCGCTGGTTCTAGCCGGACAGGCCCGCAGGCTCCCGCCACGTCGTGAAGACCTCGGGCCCGTCGTCCGGCGTCCGGAACCAGCCGATGACGTCGAAGCCGTGACGTTCGTACAGCGCGACATTGGCCGGGTTACTGGCCTCGAGGTAGGCGGGCATCGCTTCGTTGTCGATCTCGGCGACGGTCGCCGCGCTCGCGTTCACGTCAGCGAGATTTCGAAGTACGGCCCTTGGTCATCGTGGAGGATCCGCGCTTCCCCGGCCCAGCCCGCGAAGCTTCCAGTCCCGGTGCCGGGGACGATGTGCCCGAATGTCGAGCCGGGGTCGGACTCCAATCCGCCGTGCTGAACGGTGACGGAGCCGTGCCCGCCCTCCTCGGTGCGACCGGTGATGCGTTCAGTCGCCACGTAGGATCTCGCGCCCTCTTCGCCGGCGAACATGAACAGCGTCGTCCCCGCGCCAATGATTCCGCTTGTGAAGGTCTTGACGAAGGTGAGCACGCTGACCCACTCGGCGTCCACGCCGCCGACGTCGCGTGGTTCGAACCCGTCGACTGTGAATCGAGCGATCAGCATGGTGGCTCCTCCGGCGGCGGTCAGACGTCTGCTCGACCATATTGCCCGCGGGGCTGTGTCAGGTAGCGACGGCTGCCGAGATCGCGGCGATGTACAGCGACGTGGCCGGAACGACGACTCTCCACAGCGCATGACCCGCGGGAAGCGCTGCCGACCAGGCATAATGCACGACCGGCACCGAGGTGTAGTAGTTCAGCCAGGAACCGCTGGAAGCCCGTCGCTGCACGATGATCCGCGTGCCGCTCGGAACGTTCGCCGTGCCGTACAGATGACGTGTGCTCGCTGTGTAGCGGGCTACGACATACGGCCTCGCAGTGTAGGCGACCGCTGCTGAGAAGGACGCTCCCGCATTCGTCTCAGCGAGATGTGAGGACCGTATCCAGACGTTCCGACTGATCGTGAACGTAGACCACCACGGATAGCTCAGCCAATGCACGCCGCGGTCGTAGGAATACAGCAAGAAGGTCGAAGCCGGTTGCCAGTAGCTGTAGTAGTCCCAGGTGGACTGTTCCTGCGAGTTGCCTGGCGTGACGGCTGGGCGGAGCGTCAAGCCGGTGTTCAGGTAGACGGTCGAGGATTTCGCGTCCGAGTAGCGTCCGCCCGAGTACACCAACGGGAAGGACAGGGTGCTGAACGGAGTCGACGTCCCGAACGCGCCTCCGAAACCGCTGCCCTGGCCGATGATGAGCTGGGGTCCTCCGGTCATGGGTACCGCGGTGGTCGCGTCGGGGAACTTGGCGAAGCTGGCCACCGTATTGAACGTCAGCAGTTGCCCCGGTTCCGCGACGTACAGCGTGTTGGTCAGGAACCGTCCCGTGCTTTGTGCTTGGAGCGGGCCGGCGTCGGTGACGACGGGTGTGGTCGAGAGCCCTGTGATCGCGTAACCCTCAAAGGTGGGGGAACTCGACCCGGGGTTCGTGACCACGTTCAGCGCCATCGCCGTTCCGTCCGCCGAAACGGTGGCCCACGTGCCGTTCGCGCTGTCCGAGGTCGGCGCCTTCAGCCCGGTCAGCGTGAACGTCGTACAGGCCCCGGTCGAGACCGCACATCGGCGCAGAGTCGGCGGGCTGCCGGCCTCCAGAACGTAGAACGTGGAGCCGTCCTGGCTGATCGCCACGTCCATGAGGGCATCCCCGCCTGCAACGTGATACGTGTGCAGGGTGGTGTCATCCGTGCCGTCGGCCAGATATACGTCGAGCGTGTTGGTCAGCGTCGGATCGCTCAAGCCGAGCGCGAGCGTCGACCCGGTCGGGGTCATGTCTCCCGCATACGGGCCGGCGGCGACGTTGTTCCATACGTGCATGACTCGGCCGTTGTTGACGACGTAGATCTGGCCGAATGCGATGCCGACGGTCCACATCGACGTATTGCCGTCGAGGCTGCCCGCCCATGGAAAGATGTCGAAATGGCCCGGGCGAGCCAGGGTCGGGGTACTGCCCTGCGACACGTAGACAGAGTTCGCGCCGGTATTGTCGACAGTTACTACAGATGGCAGGGGCGTCGTGGCTTGTGCTGCCGCGCCGGCCGAGATCCCGGACGCGGCAATGGCCGCAACCGCGGTGAGCAGGACAATTGAGCGTCTCGGCCTCACGTGTTCCCCGTTCCCATCGAAAGTGGTGGCGGGACGTTAGCAGGCTGCGCTCGGACTTTTCCGGCTTTCGTGGGTTGTTCCTACTGGTTGCGTAACGGCCGACCGCGGACCATCCGTTCCCGACCTTGACGATGCGGCTGGCGCGCAATCCGTGGATGGGCCAATCTTCCGTTATGGCAGACGAGATCGTGATCGCTGCGACGGACGCCGACTATGAGATCTTCGGTGACCTGGTCCGCGAGTATTGGGCCTGGCTACAGCAGCGCTACACCCACTTGCCCGGGTTCATCGATTCCATCGGCGGCCTCCAAGCGTTGGACACCGAACTGCAGATGCTTCGCGAGACCTATGGGCCGCCGGCCGGCAAGGCGTTGCTGGCCCTGCGGGGGAGCGAGGTCACCGGTGTGGTCGCCTATCGCGATCTTCACGACGGGTCGTGTGAGATGAAGCGACTGTTCGTGCCGGAACGGTTCCAGGGTCACGGGACCGGGCGCCTCTTGTGCCACGCGGTGCTCGACGCCGCGACCGGCGACGGGTATCGGCTCATGCGCCTCGACACCGGCTACCAGAACTCAGAAGCCATCACTATGTACAAGTCGTTGGGCTTCCACGAATGCGGTCCGCATCATCAGTACCCCGCTGAGCTTCTCCCGCACCTGCGCTTCCTCGAGAAGACACTTGTCGCCGAGAGCTCGGAGGACTGAGCATGGACCTTCACCGGCCCCACGCGCTCAAAGGATGAACGGCAAGAGCATCTTGGTCGAGCGCTTGTAGACCGGGTAGGTGTCCGGGAACTGCTCGGTCAGGTAGTGCTCCTCAACCGTCGCGCTGTAAATGAAATAGATCCCAGCCAGGACGACGGCGATCAGCCACGGCCAACTCAGGGCAATTGCGGTGCCGAC
>Ga0075017_100002426_pt1 | contig 11657 bp, 11 predicted proteins | sample AleBraG_ABR_2012_FD_71475 | JGI IMG/M metagenome (GOLD analysis project Ga0075017, IMG submission 71475) | Freshwater sediment microbial communities in response to fracking from Pennsylvania, USA - Alex Branch Run_MetaG_ABR_2012 | ecosystem: Environmental > Aquatic > Freshwater > Creek >...
GGCCCGCACCACCCTCGACACCGGCGAACGGCTGGTCGTCACGCTCGACGCCCCGCCGCGGACAGGCGAGCCGCTCTCCCCCGACGGGGCGACCGGGCTGGCGGCCCGGTCGACCACGGCCTGGCGTCGGGTCTGGCAGGGGGTGGACCTGCCCGGTCCCTACGCCGCCGAGGCGGCCCGCAGCGCCCTGGTGGTGCGGGCCCTCGCCGGGGCCGGCGGCGGCCCGGTGGCCGCGCCGGTCACCTCGCTGCCCCGGCTGATCGGCGGGGAACGCCACACCGACGGTCGCCTCGTGCAGCCCACCACGGTGGCGGCGTGGGCCCGGGTCGCCACCGCGCTCGGCCTCAGCGAGGAGGGCGACGCGGCCATCGGCTGGCTGGTCGGCGCCCTCGAAGCCGATCCGCCCCTGCCGTCGGTGCTGGACCTCGACGGCGGCCCGCCGCCGACCGAACGGCACCTGAGCGCCCTGCCCGGCTGGCGCCGGTCGCAGCCCGTCGTGGCCGGCTCGAACGCCCCGGACCGCCGCAGCGCCGAGGCGTCGGCCGCCGCCGTGGCCGCCCTGGCCGACGCCGCCGATTCGGGCGTCGGGCCGGCGGTGCGGTCGCGGTGGGCCAGGGTGGTGACCCACGCCGACTGGCTGGCCGACCACTGGGCCGACCCCGACGCCTCCATCTGGGACCACCACAGCGCGGCGCGAGGGTGGACAGCCCCCCGCTTGGCCACCCGGCGGGCGCTGGCCTCGGCCGCCGGCGAGGCCCGCCGGCGCAACCCCCTCGACCTCGACGCCCTCGGCTGGGACGCCGCCGCCCGGGCCATCGAGCGGTGGCTGCTCATCGACGCCGTCGGACCGGGCGGCGTGCTGCGAGCCGCCGATCCCCGCGCCGACCGTGACGCCGACCACCTCGACGCCGGGTTGGCCCGGGTCGCCGTCCTCGGCCCCTGGCCTCCCACCGACCCGGTGGTCACGGCCACCGCCGAGCAGCTGGCCCACCGACTGGCCGACGGCCCCTGGGTCCTGCCCTGGTCACCAGAGATCGACGACGGCCGGCCCGGCGCGGAACCGGCCTCGGTGACCGCCACCTTGTGGCTGGCCCGGGCCGAGGCCCTGGCCGGTCGGTGGGACGACGCCCGCGGCCGGGTCGAGGCGGCCATCGCCCAGGCCGGCCCGCTGCACCTGCTGGCCGAGTCGGTCCACCCCGTGACGGCGGCCGCCCTGGGCAACCGGCCGGCCTCGGCCGCCCACGTCGCCCTCATCGAGGCCATCCGGGCCCTCAGCGACGCCCCCGCCTGACCCGAGCACCGATCGGGCGCGCCGGGGGCCCGCCGTCTACGGTCGGCGCCTATGCACTTCGCCATCAAGACCGCGCCGCAGCACACCGCCTGGGCCGACATGCTCGAGGTCTGGCGGGCGGCCGACGACATCGACGTCTACGAGTCGGCCTGGAACTTCGACCACTTCTACCCGATCTTCTCGACCGACAGCCACGGTCCCTGCCTGGAGGCCTGGACCATGCTGGCGGCCATGGCCCAGGCCACCCGACGTCTCCGCCTAGGCGTGCTGGTCACGGGGGTGGTGTACCGCCACCCGGCCGTGCTGGCCAACATGGCGGCCACCGTCGACGTGATCAGCGGCGGACGGCTCGAGCTCGGCCTGGGGGCCGGTTGGAACGAGGAGGAGTGCGGCGCTTACGGCATCGAGCTGGGTTCGCTCACGGAACGGTTCGACCGCTTCGACGAAGCATGCGACGTGCTGGTCGGCCTGCTGACCAACCGCACCACCGACTACGCCGGCCGGTACTTCACCCTGCGTGACGCCTACTGCGAGCCCAAACCGGTGCAGCGGCCCCACCCGCCGATCTGCATCGGCGGGACCGGCGAACGGCGCACCCTGCGGAGCGCCGCCCGGGTGGCCCAGCACTGGAACTACCCGGGCGGACCTATCTCGACGTGGAAGGAGAAGCTCGAGGTGCTCCACGGCCACTGCCGGGATCTCGGGCGCGACCCCGCCGAGATCACCACGTCCACCCATCTGCGCCTGAGCGAGGAGGGCGACGTGGGCGCCCTCGCCGAGCAGGCCGCCCAGTGGTCCGAGGCCGGACTCGATCTCGGCATCATCTACCTGCCACCCCCTCACCAGGCGGCGATCCTCGAACCGTTGGCCCAGGCCCTGCGCCTGCTGGCCACCTGAGGCCCCGCGATGCCACCCCGCATCCCCCCGCTCCCGCCCGCCGAACGCGACGAGCAGGTCAACGCCCTGCTGGCCGGCGTGACGGTGGCCGGCTCGGAGGCCAACATCTTCACGACGGTGGCCCGGCACCGCAGCCTGTTGCGCAAGTGGCTGCCCTTCGGGGGCAAGCTGCTCAACGGCGCCCTCGAGGCCCGGCCCCGCGAGCTGCTCATCCTGCGCACCGGCTGGAACTGCGGGGCTGAATACGAATGGGCCCAACACGTGGTGCTCGGTCGCCAGGCCGGGCTGACCGACGAGGAGATCCGCCGGGTGATAGCCGGGCCTGACGCGCCCGGATGGGACCCTTTCGACGCCGTGCTGCTGCGGGCCGCCGACGAGCTGCACCGGGCGGCCCGCCTCTCCGATCCGACCTGGACGGCCCTGGCGACCCGCTACGACGACCGCCAGCTCATCGAGCTGTGCATGCTGATCGGCCACTACCACATGGTCGCGTTCACCCTCAACAGCCTCGGCGTCGAACTCGATCCCGGCCTGGAGGGCTTCCCGCCCGCCGGTTGAGCCGCCGGGCCGCCCGGCCGGGCCGCCGGCTCAGGCGGTCTCGATGAAGATGCACTCGCCGGGACAGTGCTCGGCCGCCGCGATGACGGCGGCCCGCAGCTCGGCGAGCTCCTCGGGCACGGAGATGGTGCTGTCCCACTGGCCGGGGTCGTTGCCGATCCACTCGCCGTCGTGGACGTAGCTGATGCCGTCCTCGAGGATCAGGAAGGCCTCCGGGCAGTGGTCGACGCACAGCCCGTCGCCGGTGCAGAGATCCTGGTCGATCCACACCTTGAACTCCGCCATGGCGGCACGTTACCCCGGCGCCCGGCGGTGAAAGGCCGGCCCCAGGCCGGCGGCCGCCTCCACCGCCGCGGCGGCCCGTACGACGGCCGGACCGTAGCGTCGACCGGGCCGGCGGGTGGTCCGCTCGAGCGGGCCGGACACGGACACGGCGGCGACGACCACGGCGGCCGCCCCGTTGCGGTGGTCCCGCACCGGGGCACTGACCGAGGCCACGCCCGGCTCGCGCTCCTCCACGCTGTCGACCCAACCGGCCCGGGGCGTGCCCGTGGACAGCGCTGTCCCCGCCGAGCCCCGCTCGAGGGGCAGCGCCGCCCCCACCGGCACGATGGTGCGCAGGCTGTGGGGGGATTCGAGGGAGACCACGCAGACCCGTTGGTCACCCCGGCGTACGAACAGCTGCACGCTCTCGCCCGTCTCGTCGCGCAGGGTCTCGAGGGCCGGTCGGGCCGAGACGGCCAGCGGTGGACCGACGGCGGCGGCCGACCCCAGCCGGGCCAGGGTCGGGCCGAGGGCGAACCGGCCGTCGTGCCGACGGAGCAGCCCGAGCCCCTCGAGCGAGGTGGCCAACCGGTGGGCGGTGGCCCGCGGCAGGCCGGTGCGCTCCACCAGCTCCCCGAGCGACGCCGGGCCCTCCTCGCAGGCCTCCAACACGGCCACGGCCCGCTCGAGCAGCTGGATGCCACCTGTGCTACGTTCCATAGAGCGAGAATAGCCGTCTCGCTCTGTGAGACAGCGGACGTCGAGGTTCACGGGACACGCACGAGCTGATCGAAAGGCGTTGGGAGGGCCGATGGGCGACACGTTGAGCGAGAAGGTCTGGGATCGACACACGGTGCGGGTGGCCGACGGCGAGCCCGACCTGCTCTATATCGATCTCCACCTGGTCCACGAGGTCACCTCGCCGCAGGCCTTCGACGGGCTCCGCCTGGCTGGCCGGGGTGTGCGCCGCCCTGACCTGACGGTGGCCACCATGGACCACAACGTGCCCACCACCGGGCTCGACCGGCCCCTGGAGGACCCGGTCAGCGCCCGGCAGATGGAGGTGCTGGCGGCCAACGCCGCCGAGTTCGGCATCACCCTCTACGCCATGGGCGACCGACGCCAGGGCATCGTGCACGTCATCGGGCCCGAGCAGGGCCTGACCCAGCCGGGCATGACCATCGTCTGCGGCGACAGCCACACCTCGACGCACGGCGCGTTCGGGGCGCTGGCCTTCGGGATCGGCACCAGCGAGGTCGAGCACGTGCTGGCCACCCAGACCCTGCCCCAGTCCCGGCCCCGGACGATGGAGGTGCGGGTGGACGGCGACCTGCCCGACGGGGTGACGGCCAAGGACCTGGTGCTGGCCATCATCGGCCGGATCGGCACGGGCGGCGGGATGGGCCACGTCATCGAATACCGCGGGCGGGCCTTCGAGCAGTTGTCCATGGAGGGCCGCATGACGGTGTGCAACATGAGCATCGAAGCCGGCGCCCGGGCCGGCCTGGTGGCCCCCGACGACACGACGTTCGCCTACCTCGAGGGCCGTCCCCGCGCCCCCCAGGGCAAGCACTGGGAGGCCGCCCTCGACGATTGGCGCGGCCTGGTCACCGACGCCGACGCCCGCTTCGACCAGAGCGTCACCCTGCAGGCGGCCACCCTCGAACCGTTCGTCACCTGGGGGACCAACCCGGGCCAGGTGGTGGCCCTGTCGGGCGCCGTGCCCGACCCGGACTCCTTCGCCGACCCGGCCGCCCGCGAAGCGGCCGGCCGGGCCCTCGCCTACATGGGCCTCACCGCCGGAACTCCGCTTCGGGAGGTCCCGGTCGACACCGTGTTCATCGGGTCGTGCACCAACAGCCGGATCGAGGATCTCCGGGCGGCAGCCGCCGTGCTGGACGGCCGCCGGGTCCGGGCCGGGCTGCGGGTGCTGGTCGTGCCCGGTTCGGGGCTGGTCAAGGAGCAGGCCGAGACCGAGGGCCTGGACCGGGTGTTCCGGGCGGCTGGGGCCGAGTGGCGCGACCCGGGTTGTTCGATGTGTCTGGCCATGAACCCCGACAAGCTGCGGCCCGGTGAGCGGGCCGCCTCGACCTCGAACCGCAACTTCGAGGGCCGCCAGGGACGGGGCGGCCGGACCCATCTCGTGTCACCGGCCGTGGCCGCCGCCACCGCCGTCGCCGGCCACTTCGCCACTCCGGCCGATCTGTAGGGGGAGCCCGATGGAACCTGTCCGTATCATCACCGGCCGGGCCGTGCCGCTCGACCGCTCCGACGTCGACACCGACCAGATCATCCCGAGCGACTGGCTCAAGCGGGTGGAGCGGACCGGCTTCGGGGCCGGCCTGTTCGGCGAATGGCGCGACGATCGGGCCTTCGTGCTGAACCAGCCGGCCTACGCCGGGGCGCGGATCTTGGTGGCCGGGCCCAATTTCGGAACCGGCTCGTCGCGCGAGCACGCCGTGTGGGCCCTCACCGACTACGGCTTCGCCGCCGTCGTGTCGCCGCGCTTCGGCGACATCTTCCGCAACAACGCCACCAAGGCCGGCCTGGTGCCCGTGCAGGTCGACGCCGGGGTGGGCCGACGGCTGCTCGACGCCGTGACCGCCGATCCTGACCTCGAGCTGACCATCGACATCGAACGGCGGACCCTGGCCGCCCCGGCCGCCGGAATCGAGACCACGTTCCCCCTCGACGACTTCACCCGTTACCGCCTCCTCGAGGGACTCGACGATGTCGGGCTCACCCTCCGCCACGGGCCGGACATCACCGCCTTCGAGCAGCGTCGGCCGGCCTGGCTGCCGGCCCTCGGCTGAGCGTCGGCCGGCCTGGCTGCCGGCCCTCGGCTGAGCGTCGGCCGAACGGCCGGTCGACCACGTTGCGTGGTCGACCGGGTTCTCCCGGAGGGAAGAACCACCCTCCCGGCCCGCCGGGTGGGTACCCTCGGTCCGGGATGGACGCGGGGCCGGACCACACCGGGGAACCACGGGTGCGGGCGATCATCGTCGATGACACCGAGGCCATCCGCCGGCTGCTGCGCGTCTCCTTCGACGGTGACCCCCGCTTCGAGATCCTCGGTGAGGCCGCCAACGGGGTCGAGGCCATCGAGCTGGCCGGCCGTCTCCAGCCCGATCTGGTCATCCTCGACTGGGACATGCCCGTGCTGGGGGGCATGGAGGCGCTGCCGGAGATCCACGAGCGGGCCCCCCACGCCGTCGTCGTCGTCTACACCGCCGGGGCCGACGCCGGAACCTACCGGGCTGCCGTAGCCGCCGGAGCGGTCGATGTCCTCGACAAAGCGGCGGCCGGGCCGTCGCTGGTCGACGAGGTGTCCCGCATCCTCGTCGCCCACTGGACCCAACCGAGCGCCCCCCTCGACCTGCGCATCGGACCGGTCCCGGCCGAGGCGGCCCGCCGGTGGGTCGCCAACACCCGGGAGATCCTGGCCGCCGTGCGCCGCCACCCCGACCGTCTGCCCTCCCCGGTGGCGCTCGAAGACCTGGACCAGTTCGACGCCCTCCTGCGGAGCTGGGACGAGTACGCGGCGCGCAGTGAGCGGTTCTGCTGGGTGGCCCGGGCCGAGACCAGCGACGTCGAGCGGCTGGTGGAGCGCTGGGCGGTGCTCGACGCCATGAGCGACGAGCTGCTCGCCTCGCTCGGCGTGAGCTGGGCGCCGCCCGAGGCCCGGCCGTTCTACCTGGCCATCCGGGCCGGCGTGTTCGAGGCCCTGGCCGCGCAGGCCACCACCCAGGCCCTGGCTGAGCGCCTCCGCCGGCAATGGGAGGCCCGGTCCACTCCCCGGGCCGGCGCGCCCGACCGCCGGCCGGACGGCGGGGTGGACCGGCGGACCGACCCCGGGGCGGGCGCGGCCGCCGTCGACCTGCGCGCCGACCGGGGTGCCACCGGCGACGACGGATCGGGCCCGACCCTCGACCTGCGGAACCCGGCCGACCGCGGGCCCTCCGATCGGCTGGCCGGGGCCCGTGAGGGCGGAGGCGAGGCCGGGCCCCTGGACCCCCTGGCGCCGGCCGACCCCGGGCCGGTTTGACCCCCACCGGTCAGGGCCGCGGACCGGTGTAGACGGCCCGCGGGCGGAACCGGAGGGGCGCCTCGCCGTACTCCTCCAGGGCGTGGGCCAACCAGCCGGCCGTGCGGGCCACGGCGAACACCGCTTCCCCGCCGTCGGCGGTCATGCCTGTCAGATAGCCCAGGGCGCCGAGGGCGAAGTCGATGTTGACGGGAGGGGGCAGGCGGGCCCGGACCACGGCCAGGACCTCGTCGACCACACCACGGCGGTGGGGATCGACGCTGACCCGGTCCAGCAGGTCGAGGAGGGTCTCGGCCCTTGGGTCGGCGCCGACGTAGACCGGATGGCCGATGCCGGCCAGGCGCTGGCCGCGGCGGAGACGGTCACCGACGACGCGGGCGGCCGAATCGGACCGACCGACCTCGTCGAGCAGGGCCACCACCTCCCGGCTGGCCGCGCCGTGGAGGCCGCCGGCCACCACCCCGAGCCCGGTCGAGACGACCGAGTAGGGGTCGGCCCGCACCGAGGCGGCGATGCGCACGGCGAAGGTCGAGGCGGCCAGCTCATGGTCGGCCAGGAGGACGAGCGCCGCGTCGAGGGCCGCCACCGCGGCCCCGTCGGCCGGCCGGGAGGTCAACCGCTGCCACAGGCGACCGGCCACGCTGTCCGGCGGAGATGGCCCACCCGCCGGCTCGGAGGGCCCAGCCGCCGGCTCGGCGGGCCCGGCCGCCGCGCCGCCGTAGGCCGCGGCCGCCGGGGGCGGAGCCAGGCTGGCCACCATGGCGGCGATCATCCGACGGCCCGCCGCCGTGACGGCCTGCTCACCGAGGTCGTAGCGCAGCTCGTCGCCGGCCGCGAGCACGGCCACCGCCACCCGACACCGGTCGACCGGGTCGGCCGCTTGCCCGGGCTCGGTCGCGGCGCCCGGACCGGCCGACGGGCCGGCCGGAGCGGGCCACGACGGCCGGACGGCCAGTGCCTCCTCCCGGCCCGACCACAACCACTCGGCCACGGACTCGAACCCCACGGTGCGGGCCAGGTGGCAGGCGTCACGGCCCCGGAACCACAGGCCGTCCTCCGTGAGCAGGGTCAGACCCGTGGACACGACCACCTCCAGGCCCCGGGCCCGACCGCCCCGCCGGGCCCGCTGGGCCAGGGCCTCGACCTGGTCGGCGGCGAAGGTGCTCGACCGTCCGTCGGCGGCCGGTCGTCGCTCGAGCATGCCCCGGCTCACGTAGGCGTAGAGGGTCTCGCGCTTGACCCCCAACCGGGCGGCCGCCTCGGCGGTGGACAGCCACCGACCCGGTCCACCACGGGCAGTCATACATTGATGCTATCAACGTTGACAACAGCTGTCGCCGGCCCGCAGGATGGTTCCGGCGCCCTCAGGCGCCGGAGGAGGAGCGCCCCATGGCCACCCGACCCGCCGTCCCGCGGCCCGCCCGTACCGCACCGTCTTCCGCCGCCCGGCCGACCGGTACCCTCCCCGGCCCGTCCGATGCTGCCCTGATCGAGGTTCCCCGCGGCCTCAAGGGGGTCATCGCCGCCGAGACGTCCATCGGTGACGTCCGCGGTGGCGAAGGCTTCTACCACTACCGGCAGTACTCCGCCGTGGAGCTGGCCCGGCAGCGTCCCTTCGAGGACGTCTGGCAGCTGCTGTTCGATGGGCACCTGCCCACGGCCGCCGAGGCGGCCGGGTTCGGCGCCCGGGCCCGGGGGGCCCGGCCCGTCCCGGCCGGCCTCGGCCCGCTCCTCGATCTGCTGGCCCGGCCCGGGCAACCGTTCGACGCCCTGACCGGCCTGCGGGCCGCCCTCTCGGCCTGGGGCCAGGCGCAGGGTCTCCGCCCGATCATCGACACCGACGCCGCCACCCTCCGAGACGAGGCTGTCACCCTCTCGGCCGTGGTCCCCACCCTGCTGGCCGCGCTCCACCGCCGCCATGCCGGCCTCGAGCCGGTCGCCCCGCGCCGCGACCTCGACCACGCCGCCAACTGGATCTGGATGCTCACCGGCTCCGAGCCCGACCCGGACCATGCCCGGGCCGTCGAGCAGTACCTGATCAGCACCATCGACCACGGCTTCAACGCCTCCACGTTCACCGCCCGGGTGATCGCCGGGACGGGCGCTGACCTCGGAGCCTGCGTGGTCGGGGCCGTCGGTGCGCTGTCCGGGCCGCTCCACGGGGGTGCCCCCAGCCGGGCTCTCGACGCCCTCGACGAGATCGGCACCCCGGACCGGGTGGAGGGCTGGCTGCGGGAGCGGCTGGCCGCCGGCGACAAGGTGATGGGCTTCGGGCACGCGGTGTACCGGACCGCCGACCCCCGGGCCGGCCTCCTGCGCGAGGTGGCCGACTCGCTCGGCGGCGAGCTGGTGGAGCGGGCGGCAGCGATCGAGGCGCGCCTCGAAACCGTCCTCGAGGAGCTCAAGCCGGGCCGGTCCCTGCGGGCCAACGTGGAGTACTGGGCCGGCGTGGTGATGGAGCTGTGCGGCATCCCGCGGGCGGCGTTCACCTCGACGTTCACCGTGAGCCGCACGGTCGGCTGGTGCGCCCACGTGCTGGAGCAGGCGGCCGACAACAAGATCATCCGGCCGAGCGCCCGCTACGTCGGACCGCCGCCGCCGGCACCGGTGCCGGCCCGTTCGACCTAGCCGTCCTGACGGGCCGCCCGTTTGGCGTTCTCGAGGGCCTGCTCCCGGAACGCCGCCGCCGTGGCGGTGTGCCCGGCCAGAGCCTGCAACTCCGTGCCGGCCCGGATGGCGGCCCGCGCGCCCCACACGTCGAAGGCCCGGTGGACCGAACGCTTGTTGATCTGCGCCAGGTCGCTCGGCACGCCCGCCACCCGCTCGGCGATGCGCAGCACCTCCCCCTCCAGGTCCCCGGCCGGGAAGGCGCGGTTGGCGAAGCCGATGCGGACCGCCTCGAGCCCGCTGATGGTGTCGCCGGTGAGCATCAGCTCCATGGCGTGTCGCAGCCCGAGCAGGACCGTGTGGTACTGCCAGTCGGGGGGACTGGCGATACGCACGATGGGGTAGCTGATCCGGGCGTCCTCGGCCACATAGACGAGGTCGCAGGCCGAGGCCAGCTCCGTCCCGCCCGCGATGGCGTAGCCGTGGACCTGGGCGATCACCGGTTTGGCCAGGTCCCAGATGCTGAACCACGTGTCGTTGGCCTGGCGGGCCCATTGACCGTCGCCGGGCGCCGAGTAGAACGGGGCGCCCTCCATCAGCGGCCCGCCTCCCAGGTCATAGCCGGCCGAGAAGCACGGCCCGGCGCCCCGCACGATGGAGACCCGCACCTCGGGGTCCTCGTCGTGGGCCCGCAGCACCTCGAGGAGGGCCACCCGCAGGGGCGTGGAGATGGCATTGCGCTTCTCCGGTCGATTGAGCGTCACCCGCCGCACGAACGGGGCGGGGGTGTCGACCACCACCAGACCACCCGTTGCTGTCGCGCCCGTCGGTGTCGATTCGGTCATCGGGCCTCCTCTCTCGTCCCGGCCAGCTCGGCCACCAGCTCGATGACCTCCAGCTGCTCGGTGCCGATGATCACCCCGGTGACGCCCGGCCGGTTGGTGACCGCGTCGAAACGGGCCCGGATCCGCTCGACGGGGCCGACCAGATTGGCCTGCTCGAGGTAGTCGTCGGGCACGGCGGCCTCGGCCTCGGCCCGTCGCCCGGCCCGCCACAGCTCACCGATGCGATCGGCGGCCTCCGGGAAGCCCCTCCGGGCCATGGCGTCATGGTGGTAGTTGTGGGTCTCGCTCCCCATGCCCCCGACATACATGGCGGTCAGCGGGCGCAGGGCGTCGAGCGTGCCCCGCACGTCGTCGGTGATCGTCACCCCGAGCCCGGTGAAGACCTCGAACGGCGCGTCGCGACGGTCCGGCCCCCGGCGGGCGAAGCCCTCGGCGAGGACGTCGCGGTAGGGCTCCGTCCCGCTCGGACCGAGGCCCATGGGCAGCCAGCCGTCGCCCAGCTCGGCGCACAGGCCGGTGTTGCGGGGCGCCCCGGAGGCAATCCACAGGGGGATGGGGGCGCTCGGATGCAGGATCGAGCGCAGGGCCTTGCCCTGCCCGATGGCCCCCGGGCCCCGGTACGGCAGAGACAGCTCGGGCCCGTCGTGGCGGACCGGCTCGGTCCGGTCGAGCACCTTGCGCACGATGGTGACGTAGTCGCGCAGACGGGCGTTGGGCCGCCCCCAGGGCTGTCCGTACCAGCCCTCGACGATCTGCGGTCCCGAGACCCCGATGCCGATGATCACCCGCCCACCGCCGGCCAGGCCGTCGATGGTCATGGCCTGCATGGCCAGGGTGGCCGGCGGACGGGCCGCCAGTTGCACCACCGCCGTGCCGAGCCGGATCCGGGATGTGCAACCGGCGAGGTAGGCCAGCGGGGAGAGGGCGTCGGTGCCGTAGGCCTCGGCCGTCCACACCGAATGGAATCCCAGCTCCTCGGCGCGGCGGACCCGGTCCACGGGCACGGCCAGGCGGGCGGCCCGGTACAGGTCCAGGCGCAGACCGAGCTTCATGGTGAGTCCCCCATCCCGTCGGTCCGTGGCCCGTCGGCCACGGGCCTCCCGTGGCCGGCCCGACTGTACCGAAGGCCTCCCCACCCCGGGATTGACAA
>Ga0075017_100002427_pt1 | contig 11656 bp, 10 predicted proteins | sample AleBraG_ABR_2012_FD_71475 | JGI IMG/M metagenome (GOLD analysis project Ga0075017, IMG submission 71475) | Freshwater sediment microbial communities in response to fracking from Pennsylvania, USA - Alex Branch Run_MetaG_ABR_2012 | ecosystem: Environmental > Aquatic > Freshwater > Creek >...
GAATCACAAAGTCTGATCCGCTGAGATCCGTGCAATCCGTGGCCGATTTTAGTCCTTCTACTCTCCGCCCTCACGCCAGCTACTTCGGCTGAGCAGTCACTCGCAGGTAGGGCTTCAGCGTCTTGAAGCCGGGAAACTTCTGTTGTGCCTCTTCGTTCGAAACTGCGCCGGTGATGATCACGTCTTCGCCTGGCTTCCAGTTCACCGGCGTGGCTACTTTGTGCTTGGCGGTGAGTTGCATGGAGTCGATGACGCGGAGGATTTCGTCGAAGTTGCGGCCGGTGGTCATGGGATAGCTGATCTGCAGTTTGATTTTTTTGTCGGGGCCGACCACGAAGACGGTGCGGACGGTGGCGTTGTCGGCGGCAGTGCGGCCTTCGCTGGTCTCGCCGGCGGCGGCGGGCAGCATGCCGTAGAGCTTCGCGACTTTGAGCTGCGTGTCGCCGATCATGGGATAGTTCACCTTGGCACCCTGCGTCTCTTCGATATCGGCCGCCCACTTGCTATGGTTGGCGACGGGGTCGACGCTCAGGCCGATGATCTTGACGTTGCGCTTGGCGAATTCCGGCTGCAGCTTCGCCATATACCCGAGTTCGGTGGTGCAGACGGGCGTGAAGTCTTTGGGGTGTGAAAACAAGATGGCCCAGCCGTCGCCGATCCATTCGTGGAAGTGGATAGAGCCTTCAGTCGTTTCGGCGGTGAAATCGGGGGCCGTGTCGTTGATGCGGGGAACGCTGTAGGTTTCGCTAGCGGTCGCGGTGCTCATGATTCTCTCCTTGGTGAATGTAGTTCGCTCAAGATTCCGAAATGGCCGCCCCAGTTTTCGGACTTGCTACAAGCGGATAGCTGATAAACCCACCCGCTGGCTGGGGTGGGTGGAAGAATCTTGCTGACTTCCTACCCACACGCCGGGCTACAACAACACATCCGGCCGGCGGCGGTGGGAAAGGACATGGCGTTAGGATAGAAGCGGTGAGGGATCGTGTCAAACGGCATGAATGCGAGTTCCGGGCGGCTGGACGAGACGGGCCTACACCCTTAACCACAAAGGACACGAAGGTACACTAAGGAAAGCAGGAATCGTCTGCGATTGCACTCCTGTGGTGCCTGACAATCATTTTCCGAGGACGTCATGAGCGAGAAAACGCGACGGCTGGCGATGGCGCAGTGGGATGTTTTTACTTCGAAGGCGCTCGAGGGAAACTCACTGGCCGTGTTCTTCGACGCTCGCGGGCTGAGCGACGCCGAGATGCAGGCGATCGCCAAGGAGATGAATCTCTCGGAGACGACGTTCATTTTTCCGCGCGAGCAGGAGATCGAGCGCGAGCGCGGCATTCGGGTACGGATTTTCACGGTGCAGGAAGAACTGCCGTTTGCGGGGCATCCGACGCTGGGAACGGCGTTCGCGTTGCGCGGCACGGGCCAAGCAGAAGAGATCATCCTCGAGTTGAACGTGGGCAAGGTGCCGGTGCGATTTGAGGAGAGGGGGGGACATCCGGTGTTTGGAGAGATGACGCAAGTTGATCCGATCTTCGGAATGCAACACGAGCGCGAGGCCTTGGCGCGGGCGACGGGATTGCGCGTGGAAGATTTCGATTCGTCCCTGCCGATTGAGACGGTGTCGACGGGACTTGCGTACACGATCACGCCGGTGAAGTCGCTGGACGTCATACAGAAACTGCGCGTGGATCCGAGCCGCGCAGACGACTATCTGGAGAAAACTGGCGGGAAGTTCTTTTACTTCGTGACGCGTGAAACGGTCGATCCGGCAGCCCGTTTGCACGCCCGGATGCTGTTTTACAACGGCGAAGATCCCGCCACCGGCTCGGCGGCGGGCTGCGCGGCGGCATGGATGGTGGCGCACGGAGTGGCTCTTCCCGAGCAGCGAGTACTGATCGAGCAAGGCGTGGAAATGCGGCGGCCCAGCCGGATTTTTGTACGCGCGTCTGGTCATGAAAACCGCGACACGAACAAAACCGATAACCGTGTAGTTAACGTGCGCGTCGGAGGCAACGCGATCGAGGTCATGCGCGGCGAAGTTTTCCTCTAACGCATATCGCGCAAGCTGCGGAAAACATGGTGGCGCACTGGCGCGCAAGAAAAGCAATGGCCAAAACGTCCCATTAGCATCGGCGGCACTTTACAGCAGGCGCGCTTCCCGCTAGGATGCAGTTCGCTCTGACATTCTTCATATTGAGAAAAGCATCTGTTGGCTGTGCGATCCACCCTCTCGAATCGCGCCGACGGATTGCGGAAGGCTGATGAAACCAAAACGCACGATCCTGTGTGTGGATGACAACGAGCAGTCCCTTTCCCACCGCAAAATCATGCTGGAAACCCGCGGATACCGCGTGGCCAGCTTCTCCCGCGGAGAAGAGGCGCTGGAGCGCTTTAAGCTGGGCGGAATCGACCTGGTGATCGCCGACATGGCGATGCCGGGACTCGACGGCCCGCAACTGATCGCGATGGTCAAGGATTTGTCGCCGCATACGCCCGCCATTCTTATTTCCAGCAAGGTGCGCATCTACGATCATGAATCGAAGGCGGACGTGTTCCTCGCCAAGGGGATGTACGCGCCTGTCGATTTGCTGGAACGTGTGCGCCTGTTGCTGGTGCGCAAGCGCGGGCCCAAGCGCATGCAGCAGAAGCCTCCGCAGATTGCGCGGCAAGTCGGCGCGGCTTGAGATGGGCGATTGTCTGACTCTTGAAACTGCCACACCAGCATTCCTGCCGCCGTCCATCGTGTAAGATTCTAGGCAGGCATGGGTTCCGCATTCATCGAAGCACCATTCATCGAAGCAAAAGACCTGCGCAAGACCTATCACGTTGGCAAAATCGAGGTTGAGGCCCTTCGCGGCATCTCGTTCAGCGTGCAGAAGGGCGAGTTTGTCAGCGTGGTGGGGCCCTCGGGCAGCGGGAAGTCGACTCTCTTCTATCTTTTGGGCGGGCTGACGCGCGCCGATGGGGGCAGCGTGGTGCTCGACGGCGACGACCTCGCCTCGCTCTCTGACGCGGAACGAACCCGCATGCGCAAGCGCAAGATCGGCTTCGTGTTTCAAAAATTCAACCTGCTGCCGACGCTTGACGCGCGTTCGAACATCACGATCGCGCAGGAAATTTCGGGCAATGGCGATCGCGATCCGGCGCACTTCAACCGCATCACAGACCTGCTCGGCCTGACCAAACGGCTGGGACATCGGCCGTCGGAACTTTCCGGCGGAGAGCAGCAGCGCGTCGCGCTGGCGCGCGCGCTTATCAACAAGCCTGCCGTGGTGCTGGCGGACGAGCCTACGGGCAACCTGGATTCCAAAAACTCCGAGATTGTGCTCGGCATGCTGCGGAAGTCGAATCAGGAACTGGGGCAGACCGTGTTGATGATCACGCATAATCCGGAGGCGGCGAAGTACGGCGACCGCATCATTCACATGCGCGACGGGCAGATTGTGAAGCCGGAGGATGATCCGCAGTGGGCGCTGCACTAAGCGCTGGCGTTGTTTCGAGGTGCGGCTTTTCTTTGCGTTCTTAGCTGCGGTTCTTCGCGGACTGTGCGGTAAAGAGCTTTTGACCGCTAAGGACGCTAAGCAATGCCGCTAAGTTCCCTAAGAAAACCGGGAGTCGAGCTTCGTGAGCCTTCACTGACCCGCCCCGGCCGTCCGCGATGGTATCCTAGTGAATCCTATCCCGCGATGAGGGCTGTAACCTTTCATGGCTGATCCCACGTCTTCTAACGCAATGACTTCCAACCCGGAAACTCCTGAAACTCACCCTGCCGCCGAAAGCGCCGAGTCGTTTGGCGACATTCTTTCTCAATATCAGAAAAGCCACTCGCGCAAGACTGAGGGCAGCAGACAACTGCAAGGCACGGTGATTGCCGTGAACGCCGAGTCGGTGTTCTTCGATATCGGATATAAGTCCGAGGGGCTCCTGCCGCTCGCCGCGGTGCGGGGAGAGACGCTCAAACCAGGCGACAAGGCGCTGGTCACGGTGAAGGGGCGCGATCTGGACGGCTACTACGAGCTCTCGCTCTTCAAGGTTGAGCGGCCGATGGAGTGGTCGGCGCTGGAGAAGGCGTTCGCGGACAAGGCGTCCGTGCTGGGCACGGTGACGGCGGTGGTCAAGGGCGGGTTCAGCGTAGATGTGGGTGTGCGGGCGTTCATGCCTGCGTCGCGCAGTGGAGTGCGCGATGTGGCGGACATGGAGAAGTTCGTCGGGCAGGAGATTCGCTGCCGCATCATCAAGCTCGACGTCACGGATGAAGATGTGGTGGTTGATCGCCGCGCGGTTGCGGAAGAGGAAGAGCGCTCTTCGAAGGATCGCCTGTACTCGCAGATCAAAGAGGGCGACACGGTGAGCGGCACGATACGCAGCCTCACTGACTACGGGTCCTTCGTCGATCTGGGCGGGGTGGACGCGCTGCTGCATGTGAGCGACATCGCGTGGGGCCGCGTCAACAAGCCTGCTGACGTGCTATCGGTGGGACAGCAGGTCGAAGTAAAAGTGCTCAAGCTGGGGACCGATGCCGACAAGCGGCGGATTTCGGTTGGGCTCAAGCAACTGCAGCCGCATCCCTGGGACGCGGTCGCTGAAAAGTTCAGGGCCGGAGACCGGGTGCGTGGCACGGTGACACGGCTGATGGAATTCGGAGCGTTTGTGGAACTGGAGCCCGGCATCGAGGGGCTGATTCACATTTCGGAAATGTCTTGGTCCAAAGGCAAGATCAGGAAGGCTAGCGACGTGGTGAAGCCCGGCGAAACCGTTGAGGCCGTGATCCTGGGAGTGCAGGCCGCCGAGCACCGCATTTCGCTGGGGCTCAAGCAGGCGCTGGGCGATCCGTGGGCCGATGCGCCGCAGCGGTTCCCAGTTGGCTCTGCGATCGAAGGCCCGGTGACCAGCCTGACCAAGTTTGGCGCTTTCGTGCAAATGGCCGAGGGAGTGGAAGGCATGGTTCACGTCAGCGAGATCAGCGCCGAGAAGCGCATCAATCAACCCGCGGACGTGTTGCGAGTCGGACAAGTGGTGCAGGCGCTGGTGATCGCCATCGATCCCGAGAAGCGGCAAATGCGCCTCAGCATGAAACAGCTGGTGCCGACAGGGATCGACGAATATCTGGCTGAGCACAACGAGGGCGACGTGGTGACGGGCCGGCTGATGGACGATTCGGGCCGTGTGGAATTGGGAGAGGGGATTCACGCCAAGTGCAAGATGACCGCGGTGGCCCCGACGAAGGCCGAGACACCCAGCGAAACTCCGAAAGAGGGGAAGGCGGACCTGTCCTCGCTGAGTTCCATGCTGCAAGCCCGCTGGAAGAGCGGTTCCAGCCCAATTGCCAAGGCGGAACCTACCCGCGCCGGGCAAGTTCGCAGTTTCCGCGTTGTGAAGCTGGACCGGGCAGCAAAGAAGATCGAAGTGGAGCTGGCGTAGTCGAGTAGGATCACCAATTCGGGTTTGGTCAAGCATGCGCCAGGTTGCTGAATTCGTCGCTGTTCTCGCGTGTGGCCTGTTCACGGGGGCTTCGCTCTACGTCAACCTGGTCGAACACCCAGCCAGAATAGAATGCGGAACGGAACTAGCCGCCACCGAGTTCGCCCCCAGCTATCGTCGAGCTACCATCCTGCAAGTGAGCTTGGCAGTTTTGGGTCTGGTGTCTTCCACTGCCGCGTGGCTCGCCGGGGCGACAATCTGGTGGCTTGTGGGTGGGATCGTGTTCAGTTCTGTGATGCCGTTCACTCTGATCGCCATTCTGCCGACCAACAAGCAGTTGTTAAGCCCGGCGCTAGACCGGCGGTCCGTTCAAGCCGAGCAACTGCTTACGCGCTGGGGAGCGTTGCACGCCGTGAGAAGCGTGCTGAGTGGGGCGGCACTTCTGCTGTTTCTATACTTGTCGATTTTGGCGAAGTCTCAATAAGGACGTGGGCGCACCGAACACTATGTCAGGAGCGAATACTAGAGGCGTTCGAAACGCGCCGGTTCGCTCCGTGGCGGACGAGTGCGTCCGCCCCCACACGAGCTGAGCATGTCCTGCAGAAGAAGACTTTTCGTTTTCGTGCTGACGGCGTGAGTCGTCTGCGAGTCGCAGAATTCCGTTCAAAAACCAGGAATCCGGGAAGCTCAAGCTCCTTTCACAGCTTTAACGCCCGTGGTCACGATCAAGATCGGCAAGACCGCTGACTGGGTGTTGATTGCCGACGATGCGGTATGGGTTGCAGGCAGCGGCCCATACGCGGTGCACAGGATTGATCCGCTGACCAACAAGATTGCCGCTTCCGTGGCGCTTCCCGGGGAGGCGTGCTCTGGCCTTGCTTCCGGCTTCGGCAGCATCTGGGTTCCGGTTTGCGGGAAGAGCCCTGCGCTGATTCGGGTGGACGCCGCGAAAAACATCATCAGCGCTACCCTGCCGATCGCTCCCGCCGGGCCCGAAGGTGGCATCGCCACCAGCGAAGACAGCGTCTGGATAGTGACGGACAAGAACGGCACGCTGGATCGGATTGATCCCAAGACGAACAGCGTCCGGCAACGGATTTCTGTGCCTCGCGGTTCTTATAATCCGATTTTCAGCAATGGGGTGGTCTGGGTGACCGGACTCGATAGTAGCGTCCTGACCGCCGTGGATGCAGTGACGGGGAACATTCTTGGGTCGGTCGCAGTAGGACCGAAACCACGATTTCTGACCACGGGCGCGGGCTCGGTGTGGACCTTGAACCAGGGCGATGGAAGCGTCAGCCGGATTGAAGAAAGAAGCCGCAAGCTGATTGCGACGATTCAGGTGGGAATCCCCGGTTCCGGCGGGGATATTGCCTACGGCGGTGGCGCGCTGTGGCCGACGGTGTTTGACGTGCCCCTGACCAAGATTGACACTGCCACCAACAAGATTGTGCGCCAGTGGGTTGGCAAGGGCGGCGACTCCCTGCGCTGCGGTTACGGCTCTATTTGGATCACGGATTATAAGAAGGGACTGCTTTCGCGAATTCGTCTCGGCGACATCCCTTGACAGGTGTCCCCAGTGCAGTTCCCTAAGCTTTGGGGCAATTTGCTACAATGTGGTTTGCTGAGCGGGAGTAACTCAGTGGTAGAGTGCGACCTTGCCAAGGTCGAAGTCGCGGGTTCAAATCCCGTCTCCCGCTCCAGTTTTTGCGTTCCCAACCTGCTTACTCCCCGCAGATGGACTTTTTTCGGCCGGAACGCTAACGTAGTGGCAGGGGCGCGGTACCCAAGTGGTAAGGGAGAGGTCTGCAAAACCTTTATGCGTCGGTTCGATTCCGACCCGCGCCTCCAGTTTTTTCTTGCGATTGGCGGGCACCGGTCTAGCTGCTATTTCCGCCTTCGCCTACTCACCTTCGCTATTCGTAGCGCAAGCTTTCGATCGGGTCCAGTTGTGCTGCGCGGACAGCTGGCACCATTCCACTCAGAATACCCACTAGGCTGAGAATGATCGTCGCCACCGTCAGGCTGCCAAGGTTGATATGCAGATGGATGTCGCCGGCCTGGAGATTGTCGCCAAAGGCGCTCATCAGCGGCAAGGCTCCGACGCCCCACGAAACCAGGTAGGCGATGCCAACTCCAACCGCTCCTCCGGCAAAGGTGATGGCCAGCGCCTCGGCTAGAAACTGAAAGAGGATGTGGCTCCTTTGCGCGCCTAGCGCTTTTTCTACGCCGATTTCACGGGTGCGCTGCTGCACCGAAACCAGCATGATGTTCATCAGCCCGATGCCGCCAATCCCCAGCGTCAGGGCACCGATGAAGGCCAGCAGCACCTTCAATGCGGTGGTCACCGTCGCGAATTCGTCATAGTCCTGTTTGAAGTCGGCGATGAACACTGCTCGATGATCATCCGGGCGGAAGTTGTGGTGGCCAGCAAGCACGCTTCGCACTACGCGTCCGATCTGCTGATGATCTTCTCCTTCATAGTCCATGAACATGCCAGTGATGTACTGGGTGTCGTAGAGGTCGCCCATCGCGCTGAACGGGATCACGACCATGCTGTTGTCGTTGTTATCGCCGCCCTGCACTTTGTGCTGGTACACGCCGATCACCTGAAAGGTCACGCCGTTGATCCGGATGCTCTGTCCGAGGGCTGCTTCGCCGGAGAACAGTCTGCGCTTGGCCTCATCCCCGATGACCGCGACGCGAGCATGCTCCAGTTCATCCTCATCGCCCAAGCCGCGGCCGGTGGCGACATCGAAGCTTCGAATGCGCTGGTAGACCGGGTACACACCGGTGAGGAAGATATTGGTGAAGGTGCGGGTGTCGTGCTGAATGGTGGCGCCATTCTTGTCGAAGATCGGGGTTACGCCCTTGATCATGGGCACTTCGTTGCGGACGTAGTCCACGTCGGCAACCTTCAGCCGTACTTGCGTTCCGGCTTTCGTACCACCCGCCTGCAGCGAGGTGCGACCGGGAAATGCCCCGATCACGTCGGTGCCCCAGGAACTGAAGATCAGATTGATGGCGTGTTCAAAGCCTGAGCCAAAGGCCAGCAGGATCACGACCGTGGCGATTCCCCAGGCCATGCCCAGCATGGTCAGGGCAGTGCGGCGGCGGTTGTGCTTCATCGCACCGTAAGCTTCACTCAGCAGATCACGAGTCATGACTCACTCCTGTTCGTTTACTCCTGATCGCGGTTACTCCTGGCGCAAGGCCTCCACCGGTTCCAGCATGGCTGCTTTGCGAGCCGGGTAAAGGCCTGCCGTAATACCTGCGACCGCGAGCGATAGGACTGCGCTGATCGCCGAGGCGGGGACGATCTTGGGGGTATCGAAGCCCTGCGGAAGGTGAACTCCGGAGAGCAAATTGATAATAAGCATCGAGGCTCCGACTCCGGCGGCGCCGCTGATCAGCGTAAGGAATGCGCCCTCAACGAAAAACTGGAACAGAATGTTGCGCTGGGTGGCGCCGAGAGCCTTGCGTAGGCCGATCTCGTTGGTGCGTTCCGTGACTGCGACCAGCATGATGTTGACGATGCCAATCGCGCCCAGTGCCAGAGTCACGAGGCCCACGCCGCCCAGGAACCAGTCCATGGCGCTGAAAATCTTGCCCATGGTCTTCTGGTTCTTGACCGTGTCCCATTCTTCCCAGACGTCGGTGCCTTTGGGATCGAAGCCGCCGTGATTGCGGGCCACAATGCGATGCACTTCGTCTTTCGTGCTCTCGTTCTCGTCGAAGCTGCGGGGCTGGTAGTTAATAAAAGAAATGGCGTTGCCTTCTTTCGAGTTGTCGCCGGTCAGGGGAAACAGCTCGCGCATGGTGCTGAACGGCACAAAAATGCGAATGTTGGTTGCGTTTTCCTCCTCGTGGCCAATCATGGAAAGCATGCCGATCACCTGAAAGCGAACGCCATTGAGGAGGATGGACTCACCCACGGCGGGCCGGCCTGGGAACATGTTGCGGGTCATTTGCCTGCCGAGAACGCACACGCGCCGGCGCTCCCGGTCATCGTCGTCATTGATCCAGCGCCCGACCTGCAAGGGGATGGTTCGCACCTGGCTGTAGATAGCGGGCACGCCCGAGACTTGGCCGTTGGTGCTGGTGTAGTCGCTTACCGCGCGGATGTCGTCGCGCGCGATGATGGGCGAAAGGTTCAAGGCCAGCTTCGATTCGTTCTTGATCGCCAGGTAGTCGTCGTAGGTCAGATTGAACCACTTCATGGAGTTGAAGCTGCCCTCGACCGCCGGCGCCCGGCCGCCGAAGAAAAAGATGATGTTTTTGCCGTAGGATTCCAGCGACTTGCGGTTGCCGTTGCGGAAGCCTTCGCCCACACCGGCCAACAGCAGGAGCGACCCCACGCCCCAGGCGATTCCAAACATGGTGAGGAAGGAACGTAACTTATGCGCCCACAGGGTGCGCAACGTCTGAGCGAAGATGTCTACCAGCATGCGCATTTTGCCACCTCCCCAACCGGGGGATTTGAGCCGGCTCTCGCCCCTCCTTTATTCGACTAGTGAGAGCTAGAAGCGTTAGCACGGACTGTGCTTGGGAGGCGCCGCGGAGCGCTCGCTCCAAAACAAAACAATTGTCAGAATCGAACGTGTTTAGTTGGACCTAGTCAATGCCGCCGACTTGGCGCGGGCAAGCAGGGCGGGAGATTTCATTCGCTGGCAGTAGTCCCTGAAGTCCGAGCGAGGGCCTTTCCAACCTAGATCGTCGACCGTTTCAAAGACGGGCACGTCCAGACGCAAGGTGGCAAGGGTGCGAAACAACAGGGCGTCATTCCAGGCGTTGAACAGTGACTCGGAGAGCGGGCGGGCTCTGCGGATGGATGGATCCCAGTCTTGCCAGTTCTTGGGAATGTTTTCGAGGTGGGGGTAATGGGACAAGGTGCTGGCGGCAGCCTTCTCGCCCCATCCGGACACTCCGGGGAAGCCATCGGCGCTGTCGCCGACCACCGCCAGATAATCGGGAATCGAGTGCGGCTTCACGCCGAACTTGGCCACAACGCCGTCTTCATCGCGCAGCAGGTCGCGGCGGCGGTCCAGTTGAACGACCCTTGTGCCCACTACACTCTGACCAAGATCTTTGTCGGGTGTACAAATGAGCACCTGGTTTACGCGTGCATCCTGCGCGGCTTTGGCGGCGGCGGAAGCGAGGGCATCGTCCGCCTCGTAGTAGACCATGGGCCACACGATCACTCCCAGCGCTTCAAGCGCTTCCTCGAGGATCGGGAACTGCGACAGCAACTCCGGAGCTACGCCCTCGCTGGTTTTGTATCCGGGATAGAGATCGTTGCGAAACGACTCCACGACGTGATCGGTGGCGACCCCGACGTGAGTTGCGCCGCGCTCGATCAACTGCAAAACAGATGCCACCACACCACGCACCGCGCCGATTTCCTGTCCGTTCACATCGGCCGCGGGCGGCACGGCGAAGAAGTGGCGGAATAGTTCATAGGTCCCGTCAATCAAGTGAACATTCATGCGTTTTGATCGGTCTTTCCATGAGGATGGTATACGAACCAGGGCCCCATCGCGGGCCGGTTCAGAAATTCGACTTGCCGGTAGAGCTTTGCTGACGCCGAGTCTAAGATACTAAGGCGGTTTATGGCGCTTTCGTAAGCTGCTCTAGTTCGTCCAAGATAGTGGAGAACTTGGGTTCTTGAACATCCGGGAAGTCTTGCGGCAGACGGCCGCTTCGATCGCCGCGCACAAGCTACGCAGCTTCCTGACCATGTTCGGGATTATCTGGGGAATCACCTCGGTCATTTTGCTGGTCGGTCTGGGCAAGGGATTCAGCCGCGATCAGAAGGAACGGCTCAAGACCATTGGCGTCGATCTGGCGATTGTGTGGGGTGGGCGCACCAGCGAGCAGGCCGGCGGTTACGCCGCCGGGCGCGTGGTTCGGTTGTCGATTCAGGATGCCTACACCATCAAGAATGAAGCGTATCTGATCAAGACGGTCAGCCCGGAGCTGCGGCGCAGTGTTGCCGAGGTCAGCCGCTACAACGCGGCTTCGCGTCCCGTGCGCGGCGTGTGGCCCGACTACCAGCGGTTCCGGTCGCTCAAGGTGCAGGAAGGCCGACTGATGAGCGATGACGACGAGAAGGAATCGCGGCGCGTTGTGGTGTTGGGAGTGGAGTCGCGCGACCAACTCTTTCCCGGCAAACCTGCGATCGGCGAGACGCTCACCGTGAATGGCTCGCCCTACACCGTCATCGGCGTGCTGGAAA
>Ga0075017_100002428_pt1 | contig 11656 bp, 13 predicted proteins | sample AleBraG_ABR_2012_FD_71475 | JGI IMG/M metagenome (GOLD analysis project Ga0075017, IMG submission 71475) | Freshwater sediment microbial communities in response to fracking from Pennsylvania, USA - Alex Branch Run_MetaG_ABR_2012 | ecosystem: Environmental > Aquatic > Freshwater > Creek >...
CCGTCCTTGATCGTGATCTTGCCGTACAGCGCCGCCGAGAGGCCGAAAACGATGGCGCCTTCAATCTGACGCCGGATGATCTCCGGGTTGACCGTCATGCCGCAGTCTACGGCGGCGACCACGCGGTGCACCTTGGGCACGCCGTCGGCGTCGACCGATACCTCGGCCACCTGGGCCACATAGCTGCCAAAGCTTTGTGCGACCGAAATGCCACGGAATACGCCGGCCGGCAGCGCCTTGCCCCAGCCGGCCTTCTCTGCCGCCGCTTCAAGAGCGCCTTTGTAGCGCGGCTGCGTGCTGAGTAGCCCGCGGCGGAACTCGAACGGGTCCTTCTTCGCCGCGACAGCTATCTCGTCGATGAAGCCTTCCATGAAGAAGATGTTCTGTGAGTGGCCCACCGAACGCCAGAACCATACCTGCGGGCCCGGCTCGCGCCGACCATAGGTGATGCGCTGGTTGGGGATGTCGTACGGGTGGTCTGCGACGCCCTCCATCGCAAATTGGTCGACGCCGCTGTCGGGAATTTTCATGAAGCCGGACGCCGCCATGATGGACGGCGAACCGACCGCCACCTTCAGCATCGTCGGCCTGCCGTGCGCATCGATCGCGCCGGAGAATCGCGCCACGGCCGCCGGCCGGTAATAGCCCGCGGCCATGTCATCCTCGCGGCTGTAGATCAGCTTCACCGGCTTGCCACTCATCTTGCTGAGCAGCGTAGCGTCGATTGTGAAATCGGGGGCAAACCGGCGTCCGAAGCCGCCACCGAGCATCATGGTATTGATCTTCACCTTCGCCGGCGCGACCTGCGCCACCTGTGCCAGGATGCCTTGAGCCGGCCCCTGGCTTTGTGTGCCGGCCCAGATCTCGACTTCGTCGCCCTTGACCCACGCCGTGCAGTTCATCGGTTCCATGCATGCGTGGGCCAGGTATGGCACTTCGTACAGCGCAGTTAGCACGGTCGCGCCATCGGCGGGGGCATGTGTCACGTCGCCGACTTCCCGGGCCACCGCCGTAGCTGAGTCAGCACCTTCCGTGAGCATTGCGCTCACCCTGGGAGACGACAGACTCGCGTTCGCGCCGAGGTCCCATTGAACCTCGAGCGCGTCACGGCCCTTTTTCGCGGCCCAGTAGCCGTCCGCCACCACGGCTACACCGCTGGGAATCGTGATGATCTGCCGCACGCCCTTGACGGCCTTCGCTGCGGGCTCGTTCATCCCGGCCGGTTTGGCGCCGGGCATTGGTGCACGCGCCATCACCGCCACCAGCAGACCGGGCAAGTGCACGTCGAGACCGAACTTGGCGGTGCCGTAGACCTTGGCGGGCGTATCCAGCCGCTTCACGGGCGTGCCCAACAGCATGAAGTCCTTGCTGTCCTTCAGTTTGGGATTCGCCGGTACCGGCTGCGTCGCGGCCGCCGCCACCAGCGCGCCGTACGTGAGCGCCGTGCCATCGGGGGCAATCACTCGCCCCTTCGCAGTGCGCAACGACGCAGGATCGAGTTGCCATCGCTGTGCAGCCGCGGCCACGAGCATCTCGCGCGCCGCCGCACCCGCCTTGCGTAGCGGCTCCCAATGTGCCCGCACGGTCGTGCTGCCGCCGGTAGCCTGCATTCCGAACACCGGGTTGTTGTAAGCCTTGTCGACCGGTGCCTGCTCGACGCTGACCGTACTCCAGTCCGCGTCGAGTTCCTCGGCCAGCAGCATTGGGATCGCGGTGAGCACGCCCTGCCCCATTTCCGACGAACCGCAAACGACGACTACACGATCATCAGGCGTGATTCGCAAGTAGGCGTTCGGCGAAAAGACGGTTGCCGTCTCGGCCGCGAGCGCGCGCCCAGTAACGGAGCGCAGCGCAAAACCGATCACGAGCGCCGTCGCGCCACTGGTCTTAAGGAAGTTGCGACGCGAGATGTCAGCGGCCGCGGCGGAATCGACATCGGGATCGATCACGATGAGACTCCCTCGGCAAGGGTAACCGACGCGTCCTTGATGGCCGCGCGGATCTGATTGTAAGTACCGCAGCGGCACAGATTGCCGCTCATCGCGTGGTCGATGTCTGCGTCGGTCGGCCGGCCGTGCTCGGTCAATAGTGCACAGGCGCTCATAATCTGGCCCGATTGGCAGTAGCCGCACTGCGGCACGTCATGGCTGATCCAGGCGTCCTGCACTGCCTTACCGACACGGCTGTGACTGATGCCCTCAATGGTCGTGACTTTCTTACCTGCCGCAGCGGACAGCGGAATCGAGCAGGACCGAACCGCCTGCCCGTCAATATGCACGGTGCACGCACCGCATACCGCCATGCCACAGCCGAACTTGGTACCGGTCAACTGCAGTTGCTCGCGCAGCACCCACAGTAGCGGCATATCGGCATCTGCGTCGATTGAGACTGACTTGCCATTCACCGAAAGCTGCATCACGGGCACCTCCATTCAGCCGTACTGCGTGCGGGCCCAGATTATCAAGCTACAGGGTACCGCGAATACTGCCTTAACGCTTTGACGGCCGGGTCCGTAATCGACCGCGTTGGCCCGGGGACCCGGAACGTCCGATGCTTTGCAGCCGGGATTTCGGACTTCGCCGGGACGGCTTCGCGCTGTCAGGAGCCGGTGAACCGCGAGTCACGAGCTACGGCTGATCATGAGTAGAGCCGGGATGTGGCGCGGTGGCGGTGGGTCGGGTCTGTCTGTTGACACCCCTTTCGTCTGGCGGTGGCCAAGTAACCTGACGATGACTCCGTTTCCACATCCTGCTCATCGAACCGGACGGGCAGACTTGCAGATTTCCTGCCTCCGGCTCTCGGACAGGACATCACGCTGTCGCGTGTAACGCCGGCGGCGGTATCGGAACACTTGTCGGAGTTGCTAGGTTGCCCAATCCGAAAGAATCGTTGCACTACCCATTGAACCGCCGACACGCGGATTTTCAGTCCATCGAGGACTTGTTAATTCACTGTAATGGCCAGAAATATTGCCGTAATCGGCGTTTCGCCCCGACCTGCTGATTGAACGAAACTTTCTGCAGTTTTCCGGACATCAGAAAAGAAAGCTGACCAGTGTACCTGTCGTGTACCTGGAAATGCCGTGACCGGCGACGAAGCGGAGATGCGCGACCATGAATCAATAGGCGCCGCGGGCTCTTGCAAGATCAACCAATCGGACGGTCCGCAGCCGAGCGTTCGGCGACGCCCGTGTGCCGGCCAGGACAGCCGCGCCCCTCCACGGTCACCGGATTGCAGTTGCGCTGAGGATTGCCTATAATATGCCCTAATTATATGGCATTGGAACTGACCATGACCGCAATCGCCGCGCACGACCATCGGCCCCTCGTGGTCTCGCTGATCGACCGGCGCGGACGCGTCGCAATCGATCGGGTCGCGAGTACGTTCGGAATGTCAAAGACGCAGCTCGCCGATACGATCGGCCTCGGCCGCGAGACGCTCTACAGGGCCTCCCGCGCCAACGCCGTAAAGACACAGGCACGGGTCCGCGAGATGCTCGAAATCATCTCGCGGGTTTCCGACTGGGCCGGAGGCAAGGACCAGGCGATGGCCTGGTACCGCGCGCAGCCGATCGCGGGCCTTGGCGGCCGGACTGCCGAGTCGCTAGTCAAGGCAGGCGAGGCCGCCATGCTGCGCGATTACCTCGATCACCTCGCACTCGGTAACTTCGCCTGACCGACGTGCGGGCCCTCCGCCGCGGTCGTTTCCGCGCCACGTGCTATCGCGCCCACGACCCGAGATGGTCGTTCGCGCCACTGAGCGGTAATGGCGCAGCCCGCTATGGCGGCCGCTACAACCGCGAAGGCGTCCCGGCACTTTACCTGTCGCTCGAAATAACGACCGCGATTCGTGAGATCGCGCAGGGCTTCGTCCACAAGCTTGATCCCTGCGTGCTCTGCTCCTACGACGTCGACTGCGCACCGATCGCAGACCTGACATCCGCCGCCGGCCGCAAGCGCCACCGCGCGCAACTGGTCGAGATGGCCTCTGGCTGGTTCGCAGAGCGCCGGGCCGGCCGTGAGCCCGCCTCGTGGAAACTCGCCGAGCGCCTTGGGCGCGCAGGCTACGCCGGACTCCTGACCCCGAGCTTCGCTCCGCGCGCGACGCCGCGTGATCACAACCTCGTGCTCTGGACCTGGGGTCCCGAGCTCCCGACCCGCGTCACCGTAAACGACCCGAGCGGGCGGTTACCCGCGAATCAGCTTTCCTGGCCGGTGTAACGGCCCGGCCCGACACCTGCCGGCTGTGGGTGTACCTGGATCCGTGCGCGGACGGCCCGTCACACAAGCCGCCAGCCGGATTGGTAGGCGCGCAGGATCACGCGAAGCTTCGGCTCATGAGCTGGCAGCAGTACTCACGGTCGATCCTGCCGTGCGGGGCGGCAAACCCTGCGTCGCGGGCACCCATATCACAAGGTTGAGCACCTTGACGGAGCCCGACCCGATCTTCTTGGTCCAGACTCAGTACTGGCCGCCGACCACGGGCACCATGCGGATGCCGGCGGTGCGGATGCCCGGAGGATTGAGGCCGTCCGGGTGTTGCGTGAGGACATCGGCAGACGGCGCCGCACTGGTCGATGCGAAAGCCGACGCGCCCGCGGTCCCCGCCGCGACGGATGCTGCGGCCGTGACGAGCAGATCGCGACGATTCATACATGCTCCCGACGGCAAACGACACGTGTGTTCGAAGCTGCGGCTACCGACTGAACGAATACGAGAGCATGTCCGCTGTCGATCCGTCTCTGGTACTCACGGCTCAGGGCGAGGGGGTGTGGCGGCACGACTTGAAACGACCGGTTTTGAACCCCGAGGAGACGGTCACGACTGTCCACTGTAGGGCAGGGCAGTCAGACGAATGATCACACAGCGGAGCACTGGCATAGGTCGGCTACGGACGCGTTGTTGACGGTCGCGACTGGCCGCTCTCGGGAAGGCCAGTGTCGAACTTTCGCCCGGAACAACCCCGCCTGCTGCACCGCGGAATTGGCACGCGCGCACGTCACGGCCGCGCGGGCCGGAAGCGCGCAGCCATCGGCCACGGGCTCTGTCAACGAAGCAGAGCCGGCGCGCCGAACTGCCCTCGCGTGGAATGCGATTGCAGCATTCGGACCACTTGATTGTCGCCGTGCAGCACTATGTCGGCCCGGCCATCGCCGTCGAGGTCGCCGATGGCCACGCGGCTCGCACTAATCGGTAGAGAGTACGTCCCGACCAGCGTCAGGGTCCCGTCGCCCATCTGGCGGAGCTGGTTTGCGTTCGAATAGACCCGCGATGGATTACCGATCGGGAAAAAGCCTGCGACGACCCCGTCCATACGGCCGTCCCCGTCAACATCAGCAAACGCCGCATCATCGACGCCTTGCAGACCCGGCAAGGGCGTGCTGAGCACTTGCGTGAACACGCGCGAGCCGGGAGCATGTAGCGCCGCGATCACCTCGGGTTGATAGCCCGACTCGGCCGGCGTCAGATAGATGATCGGGGAGGCGGTGCCATCACCGGCGTAGTTCGCGACGAGCGTGCGCTGCGGGTTGACGCCGTGACGTGTCGCGATGATCGTGGCCGGGGCGAAAGACCCGTCAGCTGCCTGCCACAGCACGGCAAGTTCACCAGTTCCAGGCGAGCTTGCGGACAGCGATTCTGTGGCGAACCAGCCGACGATGTCGTCGAGACCATCGCCATCAATGTCGGCCACGGCCAATCCGCAAACCGGCGCCGGAGCCGCCACCGTACGCGGGGCCCGGAAGGTGCCGCGATTCGATGGATCTTGCTCGAACACGAGGACACGGCTCGCGTTCTGCATGCATTCCGCGATCATGAGGTCCGGTGCACCGTCGTTGTTGAGGTCGCCGACCGCGAAATCGGATGCCCCCACGCCGGATGCAATAATAACCGGGGCCTCGAAGTGCCCGCGATTCGCCGGATCCTGGCGCATCCACAACAATTGCTGGCCATCCGTATCCGCGATCACGATATCTGGCAACCCGTCGCCGTCGATGTCAGCGACTCTGAAGCGCCAGGGGTACACGCCGACCGTGTAAACATCCGGGGCTGCAAACGTGCCCGCGGACGTCTGACGATAGATGGCGAGTCGGCCCTCGCGATGCTGGTAGCCCGTAGAGTACATCGCGAGGGTGAGCACGTCAGCGCGCCCGTCCCCGTCGATGTCCGCGACGACAACGTCGGTCGCTACCCAGAGCGGAGGCAACGGCGATACGCTTCCACCACCGGCACCGCCACTGCAGGATGTGAGGAGCGGCGATGTCAGCCACAGAGCGACACACTCCACAGCGAGAGAGACCCACCGAATGCGAGGCATATCTGATGCTCCCGGTGGTCTCAGCCTGTCAGCTCGTCCATTCCGCCGTTGACTGGGCCACCGCGTCGATCCATTGGCACAGCCTATCCCCGCTGCGCGCTTGGTCAATAAGGGGTCGTTACAGCAACATTGCGCAATGGTCGCCGCGATCGCGCGAGTCGGCACTCGGTGTTGAAGCGCGTGTGTTCGTGAGCGCGAGCAGCCATCTCCGTCGCGCGGCAATCAGCGTGATCGATGCGCCATTGCTCGTCTGAATACAGGGCTCCGAGCCCTAAGCTTGCGACGTTCCAGTTGTCCGCTGGACAGAGCGGTGGGCGTAGCTTTCGGTCGACAGCTATAGCCCGTACTGAGACGCATCCCGGGGTCACAGATCGGAGGTTGTACCCGGTCCCTGAGCAGCGCTACGCGGAAGTCTGCTATACGGAAGTGATTTGCGGCGTCCGTAGGGCCGCTTCGGGGCCGTCAGGAGCCGGTGAACCGCGACTCGCGGGCTACGGCTGCTCGTCAACCCACAGCAGCCGGTCGCGAGTGTCCTCAAGGCACGCCGACTTCAACCCCTCAATGCGCTGGCTCGACCTGCATCCCCCACTTGATGTGCGTCCAGATTCTCTCGTGCAAGAAATAGCCGATTGTCGTGTAGATGTTGCTCACGATCATAAAGCCGAACGCCATCTTTAGCCGACCAGTTAGCAAGTAGATGACTAAGAAATCGAGGCAAACAATGATGACCCGATAGGTAATGGCCTTGACCACCGAGCGCTTGCTGCTCGCAGTGGTGCTCGTGATCATCTTGCCCTCTCGGTTACTTCGAAGGGCCTGAACGCGCGCCAGTGCGTTTCCTGCCACGACAGCAAGCGCGCCCATTGCAGCGCCGGCATCAAGTGTACAGCGCGGCCAGTCGCCCGTAGCCGCCAAGCGAGCTCATGGCTGGGCAACCGCTCCGTCGGTTGACTCAACGTGCACTTCCCTTGCCACCGACTACCATGTCGAGCTGGCTGTGAACGCTGGTGACACCTGGCACCGTCGCTGCAACGCGCTTCGCTTCGTAGAAATCCTCGGCGGACCAGACGAATCCAGAGAGATGAATGATGCCGTGCTCCGCACTTACATCTATATGTCGTGCGAAAATATTCGGGTCGGCCGACAGAGCCCGATCCACTTGCGCCGCAAGCTGATCATCGGCGGCGCGTTCGGCGGAGGTTCTAGCCGGGTGTGTCGCGCAGGCGTTAATACACAGTGCGGTAATAGCAACGATGCTGCTCTGCAGCACGCGGTTGGCGGTGTCGTTCCACATGTGATGCCTCTGACGAGAGTGGCAGACCTGCTCTATATTGACCCGCACGCGTGAGGCGAGTTCACGACCAGCTGGATCGGCGACCCGACATCATGAGACTGCGGCAACAGGCAGCGGAATATCTGTTCGGCGTGCTCAAGTTCCGAATGGGTGCTGGGCACTTTCTCACCCGAGCGATTGCCTAGCTGCGCATCCAGATGAGCCTTCACTTGCCCGCGTATGACCCTACGCGTGTGATTCGGATTCTCGGCATCGTTGAGTTGGTGCGAGCACCCAGAACCAGGGCCCTGTCTTGCCCTGCGATCGACCCGCATCTGCTTACCGAGACGCTTCCACGACAGGCTACGATGTCGCGCACGGCTCGCAGCCGGAGAATCGCGTTGTGCGGGTCGCTCCGACCGAAGTTATCATCGCGCTCCGTGCAGCCCGCCAAGTCAGCCGTATTTGCAGCGCATCGGCTTGCTGCCGCCTGTTACGACTGGGTAAGCCCGATTCAACGCCTATGGCCGCCGCTGAGCCAGGACCGGCCGGCCGTTTTCGGCCGCTTTCGGGTCGCGCCGGCTACCGCAGTCCCGGAACGCCCTCGTTCGTCTGCACGGGCAGGCAGCAGCCCCAACACGGGCACACTCCGCGTCGGAACAGACGAGATCTGATGCAACCCGACGCATGCGAGGCGCGATGAGCTCCTGAGCGGCTACGCCACGTGGACATCGTGTCTTGCTGTCAGCAGCGCGCGCTGCGCCTTACCGTTCGCGATCTTGACGTAGGCAGGGAGCATGTCATCTGTCGCAAGTTCGAGCATGACGCGATTCTCGACCCACAGCTCGTACAGCTCGAAGAGGGCTGTTCCAGGTGGGCCGCGCCAGAAGTGTCGGGTCCGCCAGCGTTCGCGCGCGCCAATGCGCTCGATCGCGGCGCGATCGGCCTTCACCGAAATCAGCGCGTGAGACGCAACGGACTGCGGTGGCTCGCCTAGGCGGACCGTTCCCATCGTGTCGCCCTCTCCGGGGACGAGGGTCGTTCGCTCGCCGTAGACCTCGATGGCGCTGCCGAAGCCATCTTCCTGGTAGCCGACCCAGGCGCCCGGGATCGGGCCGATGAACGGCCCGGAGTAGCCACCGAGCAGCTCGGCCAGCACGCGGGCAACGTGCTCAGGATCGCGCGCTGGGATCGACAAGTGATGGATCATGGGTTAGGCTCGTAGTTCGTCAGACTGACCATTATAGTCAACTATCCTTACTATCCATGTCAAGCTCAGCCACAAGACCTGATAAGGGACCGCTCCTCGGTTCGCTTCTGCGTCTCGCCTCCCAAGTCATGACCGACCGCTTCACTCGTTGGATTGCCGCGTCGGGCTTCGAGGGCGTGCAGCCCGCGCACTCTGCAGTCATTCAACCGCTTTGGGACATGCCAAAGGGTGCGCGAATTACAGTGCTGGCGCGTGCGTCTCGCATCACGAAGCAATCGATGAGCGCATTGGTCTCGGGCCTCGAGGCTGCGGGGTATGTCGAACGCGTCGACGATACATCCGACGCGCGTGCCAGTTGTGTGCGCCTCACGTCCCGCGGCCGTGCATACGGTCGGGCCGTACGTAGCTTCGCGCGTAGCGTTGAGGCGGATTGGGCCGTGCATGTCGGGACGCAGCGAATCGAGGAGCTTCGCTCGACGCTCGAGGAACTGCGAAGCAAAGTGTTTCTCGCCGAAGAGTAGGCAGCTGCACGTGTCGCATGATGGCGATGTCTTTCCGGGTCGCGTACGAGTCGTCGACTCGCCCGGGCCCTGCGCCGGCGCGTTCAAAGTGACGGCAGCAGTGCCGGCGATGCAACAACCAGGGCAAAGCGCCAACGACTACTTGCACCTCAGGACATTCGTTGCCCGCTCCCCGTTGAATGTCCACTTCAGGGCGACAAATTCGCGCGCTCGAACTTCCGGCTTGGGCGGGCTGCTGCCGGTTGGGGGTCGGTCACCCCCTATTCACAACAGACGGCCGGTCCTGAACCCAATGAAGCCGACCGTCGCGAACGACGGCTTCGGGGCATCGGGACTCCTGCGCGGGTAGCAGACTTCGGATAGACCGCCATATTCGTGCCCTCGGCAATGAGCGCGCGGCAGACCGCCTTATGTGACGCCTGTAACCGCATGTGCCGCAGATACCGGGCCTTCGGTCTAATTGCGGCTACGTCACAGAATCGACCGGGCGCGGTAAGCTATCTTGAGAGCATTCCGGTCCGGAAGCCTGAGTGTAATCATGAAGGTACGCCCGAGCATTATGACGTTGCTGGCCACCGTGTCCGGCGCGCTCAGCGGCCGGATCTGGGCCACCAGCGACGGCTCGGACCACGGCGCCACATGGCACCTGGTCATGCCGCTACCCGACACGGCCGCCATGCCGCGGGCCGCCGCAGCCATATGAGTGTCCGATCGCGGGATTCGGCCGCTGATTCAGGAACTTGGACAATCGGGAACCAGTGCGCCGAGTTTCTGCAAACGGAGATTCGGCCTTATATCGGCTCGCGCGAGAGAAAATCGTTGCGGCAACAGTGGCACGACACGCGCGAGCTGTGGGCGAGATACCGCTGCGTCCCTTATCATTACTTCAAGCACCGGCTGTACGCGCGTTCGGCGCGGCCGGACTTCATCGATTACGTGCCAGCGAAGGTCATCCGGCGCTTTCGGCACGATCGCAACCCGCGCTCCCACGTGCGCATGGTCAGCGACAAGCTGGAGACCGTTCGGGTCCTGGCCGGAGCCGGCATCCGCTGCGTCGAGACGCTGTTCAGCGTCAGCGCCAGCGGGACCGTCCTGCGCGGCGACGGTGTGGCAGTCGGGGCCGACACGGCGGCCGAGGCGTTGCGCGGACATGGCGGAACGTTGTTCGTCAAGCCGATCGATGCCGGCCATGGGCATGGCGCCTTCCGCATCGGTGCAGCCGAGATCGATGCAGCGTTGATCGAGTCGATGCGCAATGTCGTCATTCAGCCGGTGCTGCACAATCATCCGATCATTGACGCCCTGAACGCAGGAGCGCTCAATACCGTGCGGGTCGGCTCGTTCGTCGATGACGGCCGCTGTACCCTCGTTGCAGCCTGTCTAAAAGTCGCTCAGGGCAAGGCCGTGGTCGACAACTGGGGCCACGGAGCCATCGCGGTCGGCGTCGATTTGGCGAGCGGCGCCCTGAACCCGACCGGAATCACCAAGGCGAAGTATGGGCGGCGCGTCTATGCGATGCATCCCGACACGGGCGTGCGGTTCGGCTCGATCACGCTGCCATGGTGGCGGGAAACACTCGAGCTGGCCGAGCGCGCCGCGCTCGGTCTTCAGCCGCACGTCGAGCTGGGTCTCGACATCGCCATCACACCGGATGGACCGCTGCTCGTCGAGGCCAACGAGGCCGGCGATTTCTTCTTGCTGCAGGAAGCCTGTGGTCCCCTCGGAGCGACTCGTCTGGGTCAGTGCGCCCTCGCACATTGGTTGCGCACTCGATGAGCGAAGCCGCGCGCTCGGTAGCTGGGGTGTATCTGACCGACATCGATCCGCCGTACTTGCGGCGAGTGCCCGCACCCGCGGCCGCGGAATTGCCGGCATTACTACAAGCGATCAGTAAGCGCATCGGCCGGCGTCTGGAACGCAAAGGCGTGCTCCTTCGGGATGAGGAAGACAGTCACAGCGACGACGCCACGTCCGCTGTTGAACCCAGAGCAATCAAAAGGCGCGTGACGGTGTCGGCGGCCATCAGGGCTTCACAAACTTGAGCGTCATGCGATCGGATTCGCCGATGGCCTGCATCTTCGTGTGCTCGTCTGCGGGACCGGCCAGATCTGGCGGCAAGCGATGCACGTTGATGTCTTCGGCGTCCTTTGGATTGGCGTTGATCTCGGAGACGCCGGCCACGCGGAAACCCGTCTTGAGCGCCACCGCGATCACGTAATCCTCGGGGATGCGGTGTAGTTCCATCGCGCTTTCCGTGGCTGTGGCGAACGGCTTGGCGCGGTGCTCCTCGAAGCCGAAGACGCCGCCGGGCTTGAGCACGTCGAACACGGACTTGAA
>Ga0075017_100002429_pt1 | contig 11655 bp, 15 predicted proteins | sample AleBraG_ABR_2012_FD_71475 | JGI IMG/M metagenome (GOLD analysis project Ga0075017, IMG submission 71475) | Freshwater sediment microbial communities in response to fracking from Pennsylvania, USA - Alex Branch Run_MetaG_ABR_2012 | ecosystem: Environmental > Aquatic > Freshwater > Creek >...
AGCGTCGACCACAGCCGCGCGAGGTCCTCGCACGGCTTCCCGAGCACGGGTGCGCCGACCTCGGCGGCGTAGCGGGCCCGCTTCGCGGTGATGCGCGCCGTGTGCCACGAGTCCGAGTCGTCGCCGGGCCGCAGCTGGTCGAGCAGGCGGGCGGCGCGCTCGTCGGCGCGCAGCACCGGCGGACGAAGGACCTTGCGAGCCTTCTTCGACGCGTCCTTCGCGAAGCCGGGAGCGCGAGCCACCCCGACGAGCGCGCGCCGCAGCGCGTCGGCGCGCGGGGACCGGGCGTCGGCGAGTGCGGCCGCGAGCGCGAGCTCGTGCCTGCGGCGCAGCCACGGCAGCAGCGCGTCCCCGAAGCCGTGGACGTCGTCGTTGGCCCCGGCGAGCGTCGCCGCGAAGACCTCGAGGTCGCGCACGGGGGAGAGCACGCCTGCGTACCAGGCGAGCTCAGGACGGAGCCGGGCCGAGAGGTCGTCGAGCAGCAGCTCTCCATAGACCCGCAGCCCGCTGCGCAGCCGGCGCGCGGCGACCCGGGCCGCGTGGACCGCCCCGGGCGCGTCCTCGTCGAGCCCTGCGTCGGCGGCCAGGAGGGCACCGGTCTGGCGGCGCAGATGAGCCATCACCGCGACTCCCGCGGTGGAGTCGCGACCCACGGGCGTCGGGGGCGGGGCGACAAGGTCGGGGTCGGCTGCCTGGTGCGCCGCGCCGTCCCCTGGGGGATACGTCATGACGACGCGCTGGCCCGCCGCGACTGCCGGGCGATGAGGGTTGACTGCACGTCGACGAGGGGCGTGCCGTCCTCGGCCTGGTGCACCCGGGTCCAGCGGCCGTCGGGGCCGAGGTGCCAGGTGCTGGTGCCGGGGTCGAAGGCGAGGTCGAACAGCCCGCCCAGGTGCTTGGTCTGGGCAGCGGAGTTGAGCCGCGCGAGGACCTCGATCCTGCGGTCGAGGTTGCGGTGCATGAGGTCGGCGGACCCGATCCAGATCTCGGGTTCGCCGCCGTGGGTGAACTCGAAGAGTCGCGAATGCTCGAGGAATCGGCCCAGGACGCTCCGCACGCGGATGTTGTCCGACAGGCCGGGGACCCCTGGGCGCAGGGCGCAGATGCCGCGAACCCAGATGTCGACCGCCACGCCTGCCTGCGACGCCCGGTACAGCGCGTCGATCGTGGCCTCGTCGACGATGGAGTTGCACTTGATGCGCACTCGGGCGGGAAGTCCGGCGCGGTGGTTGTCCACCTCGCGCTGGATTCGTTCGACGAGTCCGGACCGGATGGAGTGAGGTGCGACGAGGAGGCGGTTGTACTCCGTCTCCATCGAGTAGCCGGAGAGTACGTTGAACAGACGGGCGACGTCGTCACCCACCTCCTCGTCGGTGGTGAGAAGGCCGACGTCCTCATAGAGCCGAGCGGTCTTCGGGTGGTAGTTGCCGGTGCCGAGGTGGACATAGCGGCGCAACCGGTCGCCGTCGTCGCGCACGACCATCGAGAGCTTGCAGTGGGTCTTGAGTCCGACCAGGCCGTAGACCACGTGGCAGCCGGCCTGCTCGAGCTTGCGCGCCCAGTCGATGTTGGCCTGCTCGTCGAAGCGCGCCTTGATCTCGACGATCGCGAGGACCTGCTTGCCCTCCTCGGCGGCGGCCACGAGGGCGTCGACGATCGGGGAGTCGCCGCTGGTGCGGTACAGCGTCTGCTTGATCGCGAGGACCTTCGGGTCCGTCGCCGCCTGCTCGAGGAACCGTTGCACGCTCGTGGAGAACGCGTCGTACGGGTGGTGGAGCAGGACCTCGTGGTCGCGCATCGCCTCGAGCACGTCGGGCGGGGACGACGTCTCGACGTCGGACAGGTCACGGCTGGTGCGCGGCAGGAACGCCGGCAGCTTGAGGTCCTCGCGCGGCAGCCGGTCGAAGGCCCACAGGGCCGTGAGGTCGAGGAGCCCGGGGATGCGCACGACCTCCTCGGTGCCGATGCCGAGCTCGCGCACCAGCAGGTCGAGCACGTGCGGGTCGATGGTCTGCTCGACCTCGAGGCGCACCGGCGGGCCGAAACGACGCCGCATCAGTTCGCGCTCCAGCGCGAGCAGGAGGTTCTCGGCGTCGTCCTCCTCGACCTCGAGGTCCTCGTTGCGCGTCACGCGGAAGGCGTGGTGCTGGAGGATCTCCATCCCGGGGAACAGCTCACCGAGGTGGGCGGAGATGACGTCTTCGAGCGGGACGAACCGCTGTGGCCCCACCGGGACGAGGCGCTCCAGGATCGGCGGCACCTTCACGCGGGCGAACAGCTCGGTACCGCTGCTGGGGTTGCGGACGACGACGGCCAGGTTGAGCGAGAGGCCGCTGATGTAGGGGAACGGGTGCGCCGGGTCGACGGCCAGCGGTGTGAGCACCGGGAAGACCTTGGTGCGGAAGAAGTGGCTGAGCTGGTCGCGCTCGGCGGTCGAAGCCTCCTCCCAGCGCAGCAGGTGGATGTCCTGCGCCTCGAGCGCCGGCTGGATCTCGGCGTGGAAGAGCGTCGCCTGCCGCGACATCAGCTCGGCGCTGCGCCCATAGATACCTTCGAGCACCTCGCGCGGCATGAGGCCCGACGCGGCCCGTACCGCGATGCCGGTCGCGATGCGCCGCTTGAGACCGGCGACGCGCACCATGAAGAACTCGTCGAGGTTGCTGGCGAAGATCGCCAGGAACTTCGTGCGCTCGAGCAGCGGCTGCTCGCGGTCCTCGGCGAGCTCGAGCACGCGTTCGTTGAAGGCCAGCCACGACAACTCGCGGTCGAGGAAGCGGTCCTCGGGCAGCGGGGCGTCGGGCATGTCTGAACCGCTCGGGGCGCTCGTGTCGTCCAGGTCACCGGCCGCCGAGGCGTCGCCGGGCGAGGACACCTCCGTCGTCATGCCCCCACCTTGCCAGACCCGGGCCGGCGACGTCGGGGGTCGGCTCCGGTCAGCTGGTGAACTCCACGTCGACGTCCCACTTCGTGAACCCCAGGCTGGTGTAGAGCGCGATGGCCGCGGTGTTCTCGGCGTCGACGTAGAGCATCGCGTCGGGGAGGCCGAGCGAGCGCAGGTGCTGGAGCCCGGCGAGGGTCAGGGCCCGCCCGAGCCCGCGTCCCTGCTGCGCCGGGTCGATGCCCACGACGTAGACCTCGCCGATGGGCTCGTGACCGTGGTGCTCGTCGCCGTGCTCGTGCTCGTGGTGCTCGCCGCCGTCGTGCGCGTGCGCGTGCACGTGCCCGTGGTGATGGGCGTCGGCGCCGTGGACCTTGGTCCAGTGGAAGCCGATCATGTGCTCGCCGTCGGGTCCGGTTTCCTCGGCCACCAGGAAGCCATCGGCGTCGAACCACGGCTCGCGCATCCGCACATGGAGGTCGTGCAGGGTCCAGCCGCCCTGGTCGGGGAGGTCCACGAAGGCCCGCGCGTTCAGCGCGACCCACTCGTCGTCGTCGAGGCCGGGGAGGAAGGAGCGCAGGCGGACCCCGTCGGGCCAGACCGGGTCCGGGATAGCGGCGTACAGCGAGCGGCGCATCTGGAACAGCGTGCGCGAGCGGCGGAACCCGAGCGAGGTCGCGAGCGGGGCGGCACCGCTCTGCTCGCCGTGGGCCCACAGCCGCAGCCGCCCGTGCGCTGACTCCTTGAGCAGGTGTTGCACGAGGTGTTGCCCGACGCCCTTGCGGCGGTACTCCGGGGCGACGGCCAGCTCGGCGCTGGGGCCGGCGACCTGGTCGGTGACGTCGAGGTGGCCGTAGCCGACGAGCTCGGAACCGAGGCGTCCGAGCACGTGGCGGACGTCGACGTCGCCGCCGTAGCGCAGGTGGAGCATGACGTGCTCGGAGAGCGGCCGAATCCCGTCGGCCTCGGTGACCTGCTCGACGAGCAGCGAGACGTCGGTGACGTCGGCGTCGTCGAGGCGGCGCAGGACCTCCCACTGGACAGGGGGGGAGGCCGGGACGCTGCTCATGCGCCGACCCTAAGCGCTGCGGTCAGCGGCGCGTGCACACGATCAGCCGACGGGCGCGGGCTCGGGGATGGACTCGTCGCTGCGCGGCGTGACGACGAAGCGGTAGCCGACGTTGCGCACGGTGCCGATCACCGACTCGTGCTCCGGGCCGAGCTTCGCGCGCAGCCGCCGGACGTGGACGTCGACCGTGCGGGTGCCACCGAAGTAGTCGTAGCCCCAGACCTCCTGCAGCAGCTGGGCGCGGGAGAACACCCGACCGGGGTGCTGGGCGAGGAACTTCAGGAGCTCGAACTCCTTGAAGGTGAGGTCGAGCGTGCGACCACGGACGCGCGCGGTGTAGGTGGCCTCGTCGATGCTCACGTCGCCGGAGCGGATCTCGTCCGGCACGCCGTCCTCGACCGTGCGCTGCAGCTTGCCGGTCGCCAGACGCAGCCGCGCGTCGACCTCGGCCGGGCCGGCGGTGTCCAGGACGACGTCGTCGACACCCCACTCCGCGTTGACGCCGACGAGACCGCCCTCGGTCGTCACGAGGATGACGGGCACGTCGACGCCGGTGGTGCGCAGCAGGCGGGTGAAGCTGCGGACCTGCGGGAGGTCGCGACGGCCGTCGACGAGGATCGCGTCGCACTGCGGGGCGTCGAGCAGCGCCGTGGCCTCCGCCGGAAGGACCCGGACCTGGTGGGAGAGCAGACCCAGCGCGGGCAGCACCTCGGACGAGGGCAGCAGGGCGTTCGTCAGGAGCAGGAGCGTCGGCACAGTGGCCTCCCGTTCTGTCGGTTCCAGCGCGGGGTCGCCGCCGTGGAAGTGCGCAAGGACCCGGAGGCGTCATCGCCCGGGTCCTACAGGAGGCAGGATAGCCAACGTGGATCTCCGCCCGTCATCCAGGCACCCCGGGGGGCCGTCGCCGACCCGCACGGCGACGGTGCTGGCGGCCGACGGGGAGCGCATCTCGGTGGCCTTCGACGCCCCCGCGGAGCCCTCGTCGCTCGTCTTCGTCGTGTCGCACGGATTCACGGGAGGCTGGCGACGCCCGGACAACCGGCGTATCGCAGTGGCGCTCAAGGACTTCGGCGGGGTCGTGTCCTACGACAGTCGAGGCCACGGCACCTCCTCGGGCGTCACGACCCTCGGCGACTGTGAGGTGCTCGACCTCGACGCGGCGATCGGGTGGGCCCGGTGGCTCGGCGCCGTCGACGTCGTGACCGTCGGCTTCTCGATGGGCGGCTCGATCGTCCTGCGGCAGGCGGCCCTGTCGGGTCGGGGCGACCGCGAGGCGGCGCAGGCCGTGGTCTCCGTGAGCGCCGCGGGCTTCTGGTTCTACCGGGGGACGCCGCCGATGCGGCTGCTGCACCGGGCGGTGGGCACGCCGCAGGGCCGCGGGATCCTGCGCTGGGCGTTCCACACCCGCGTGACGGACCAGGAGTGGACGCTGCCCTATCCGCTCTCGCCCTCGGAGTCGGCCGAGCTTGTCGCCCCGCTGCCCCTGCTCGTCGTCCATGGGGACCAGGACGCCTACTTCCCGGTGGAGCACGCCCACTCGATCGTCGCGTCGGCGGCACGGGGTGCCGTGCGCCGCGGGGTCCCGGACCGTACCGTCGAGTGGATCGAGCCCGGGTTCGGCCACGCGGAGTCGGCGTCGTCGCAGGACGTCGTCGCCCGCATCGGCGCCTGGGCCCGCGAGGCAGTCTCGATCGGATCGGAGCGCAGGTGACCGGGTCGTCGGACGTCGTGGTCCGCTATTGGGCCGCGGCCAAGGCCGCCGTCGGGAAGGCGGAGGAGTCCTACGCCGCGCCCGGGAACCTCGCCACCCTGCTCGACGCCGTCCGCGCGCGTCACGGGGCCGGCTCGCGGCTCGCCGAGGTCCTCGTGCGGTGCTCCTACCTCGTCGACGGGGTCAGTCCCGGACGTCGTCCACATGCGGAGGTCGAGGTCCCGGCCGGCACCGTCGTCGACGTCCTGCCCCCCTTCGCCGGGGGAAGCGTCGGCGCACCGTCCCCGGCTGAGGGAACAGCGCAGGGCCGAGATGGGTTGGCACGCCCATGATCGGCATCCTCGTGGTTCTGGGCGTGCTCGCCCTGGCCACGGCGTTCGGGCTCTACCGCCGTGCCACCGACGGTGCCCTCAAGGCCGTGGAGATCCGCGCGGACACGAGGGACGCGATGCCGGTCCCCGGCTCTGCGAGGGGGTCGGGTCACGCGCACGACGGCGACCGGCTGACCTCGGCGGACCTCGGCGTGCAGCTGGGGGAGGCGGCGACGCTCGTGCAGTTCTCGAGCGCGTTCTGCGCCCCATGCCGTGCGACGAAGCTCGTCCTTGACGAGGTCTCCGGGATGGTCGCCGGCGTGACCCACGTGGAGCTCGACGCCGAGTCGCACCTCGAGCTGGTCCGGCGGCTCGACGTCCGACGGACCCCGACCGTGCTCGTGCTCGACGCCGAGGGGCTCGTCCGGGTCCGCGCCGCCGGTGCCCCGCGCAAGGCGGACGTCATCGCGGCCCTCGGCACCGTCGTCTGAGGGCGGTGCGCGCCGCCCACACGGCCTGACCTGCGGCGATGCGGCACGCACGGGCTTGAGGGCTGGTCTGCGCTGTTGCGAAGGTCTCGCAGGAGGAGACGATCGTCTCAGCATCCGGACCGATGTGGTTGCGCCGCAGGTCAGGCGCCTATCCTTGCCCACATGCAGATGGTGGTTCTCACCAAGCGGCGCGCAGTGGACTTCTGCCGCGTCGGCTCCTGCGCATGTCTGATGCCCTGACCCGGACCTCGTGACCCGGCCTCCTCGTCGAGGCCTCCGAGCGTCCGGACGCCGCACCCTTCCCGTGCCGCTTCCCAGGAGACATCGTGACCACGCTCGAGTCCCGCACCGCCGCCGACGTCCCCAGCACGCGTCGTCCCATCGACGCCCGCGGCCCCCGCTTCGGCGCCGTCATCACGACCGTGGTGCTCGCCGCGACCCTGGTGACGATCCCGTCGACGCTGTCGCTGGTGCTTCTCTCGCTGCAGACCGTCGTGTTCGCGCTCGGCGCCCTTGTCGGCGTCCACGCGCAGCCCTACGGCGTGCTCTTCCGCAAGGTCGTCCGTCCGCGCCTCGGTGCTGCGAGGAAGTGGGAGGACCCGGCACCGCCGCGCTTCGCCCAGACCGTCGGCCTCGGCTTCGCCGTCGTCGGGCTCCTCGGTCTGGTCACCGGTGCCAGCGTCGTCGCCTACGTCGCCGTCGGCTTCGCCCTCGGCGCCGCCTTCCTCAACGCCGCGTTCGACTTCTGCCTCGGGTGCGAGATGTACCTGCTGGGCAAGCGCCTGGTCGCGAGGCGCGCCGTCGCCTGACGCGACGCCACGTTCTGCCTTCCCACCCTCACCGCACCACCCCCGCAGCCCGGGACCGGGCTTCAGACAAGGAGTTCCCGCATGAGTCGCACCGACGTGCTCGTCGACGCCGACTGGGTCGAGGCCCATCTCGACGACCCGAAGGTCGTCCTCGTGGAGGTCGACGAGGACACCGCCGCCTACGAGAAGAACCACATCCGCAACGCCGTCCGCATCGACTGGCGCGACGACCTGCAGGACGCCGTCCGTCGCGACTTCGTCAACAGGGCGCAGTTCGAGGCGCTGCTCTCCCGCAAGGGCATCGCGAACGACGACACGGTCGTGCTCTACGGCGGCAACAACAACTGGTTCGCCTCGTACGCCTACTGGTACTTCAAGCTCTACGGCCACCAGGACGTGAAGCTGCTCGACGGCGGTCGCAAGAAGTGGGAGCTCGAGAGCCGCGAGCTGGTGACTGAGGTTGTGGACCGCGCCCCGACGACGTACACCGCGCAGGAACAGGACTCCTCGATCCGCGCGTTCCGCGACGACGTCCTCCACGCGATCGGCACCGACAACATCGTCGACGTGCGCTCGCCCGACGAGTACGCAGGCCGCCTGCTCGCCCCGGCCCACCTGCCGCAGGAGCAGTCGCAGCGCCCCGGGCACGTGCCCACCGCGGTGAGCGTCCCCTGGTCGAAGGCGGCGAACGACGACGGCACCTTCAAGGCCGACGACGAGCTCACCGCGCTCTACACCGCGGCCGGCCTGGACCTGTCGAAAGACACGATCGCCTACTGCCGCATCGGGGAGCGCTCGGCGCACACCTGGTTCGTCCTGCACGAGCTGCTCGGGCAGTCCAGCGTCCGCAACTACGACGGCTCCTGGACCGAGTACGGCTCGCTCGTCGGCGTCCCGGTCCAGCTCGGCGACGCGCCGGGCGCGCCCGCGGGTGGTGCCGCCTGATGTGTGCCGCGACCGTGGGAGGCCTCTCAGTCGAAGGGATCGACATGGCCAAGGAGACCGTCATCCAGGGCACCGTCACGAAGGACGGCCAACCTGTGGGCGGCGCCTACGTGCGCCTGCTCGACGCGCACGGTGAGTTCACCGCGGAGGTCCCCACGAGCGCGACGGGTGCCTTCCGCTTCTTCGCGGCCCCCGGCACCTGGACGCTGCGCACCCTCGCCCCTGGTGCGTCCGTCGACCGCACGGTGGTCGCCGCCCTCGGTGAGGTCGCCGAGGTCGAGGTGTCGGTCTGACGGCACCGTTCGGCCCTGGGCGCCGCCGACCCCGACGGCACCAGGTACCTGGCTCCCGGCCCGTGCCGGTGAGGGTCGGAACGGCCGGGGACCTCCGGGTCCCCGGCCGTTCTGTCGTCCGGCGGCCCGGCGTGGACGTGCGACGGGTTCGACCACGCTTCCCCCTCCTGCCGGGAGCAGACTGGGGATGAGGAGCGGGGGCGTCAGCGGCGGCGGCTCCCGGGAGTCCGACTGTGTCACCGAGCTCGCGGAGGTGTGCGATGTCTTGGACCGGGAAGTCGCTCGTAGTGGTGGGGATCGACGGCTCGCCCGGCTCGGTCCCGGCGCTCGACTGGGCCGCTGCCGAGGCCCATCGCAGCGCGGCCCGTCTCGAGCTGGTCTACGCGGAGGTCCCCACGCCCCCCGCCGTCGGCATGGAGGCGGCTCCGGTCGCGCCGCTGTCGACCGACCCCGTGCCGCACTTCCTCGAGGAGGCCCGCCAGCGGGTCGTGGTGGCCTGGCCGGACGTGCAGGTCAGAGCCGTCCCGATGGTGGGCAACCCCGCCTCGTGCCTCATCGCTCGCAGCGCCGACGCCGACGTCGTGGTGGTCGGCGCGCACGGCCGTTCGATGGTGGCGAGGCTCCTGCTCGGCTCGGTGAGCCACCACGTGGCGACGCGGGCGGCCTGCACGGCCGTCGTCGTGCGCGGGACGGCGCACGTGGCCACCGCGCCCGTGGCGGTCGGGATCGACGACTCGCCGACCGCCCGGTGCGCGCTCGAGGTCGCATTCGTCCAGGCCTCACGCCGCGGCGTACCGCTCGTGGTGTTCCACGCGTGGCAGGACATGCCGGCCACTGGCTACGGGCTGTGGGGCACGCCCCCGGGTCTCAGCGACGAGCTGCGGGCCGAGGCCGAGGCCCTCGTGGAGTCGACACTGCAGGGCTGGCCCGAGAAGTACCCGGACGTCGAGGTGCACACGCGGCTCGAGCACAGCCATCCCGTGACGGCCGTGGTCGAGGAGTCCTCGCACGCGCAGCTGGTGGTCCTCGGCGCGCACGGCCGTGGCCGCTTCGCCGGCATGGACTTCGGTTCGGTGCCCTCGGCCGCTGTCCGCGAGGCGCTGTGCCCCGTGATGGTGGTCCGGCCTCCGAAGGACGAGCCCGCGGCGTAGTCCTGCGCGTCACCTCGCGACGTAGGCGACCGCCAGCGCGAGGACCGGGACTGCGGCGGGCGCGAGCGTGATCGGCGCGAGCCGACCGCGCCGGCGGCGCCGGTGGTGGTGGCCGAGGCCCCCGGCGCTGGGGGTCGCCTGGCCGCTCGGGTTGTGCTCGGAGAACCCGGCCCCGCCGATCACGCCGCAGCCTCGCGCTCGGTCAGTACACGAGTGCCTGGACGTCGTCGCCGAGCACCTCGTCGAGGAACGTCGCAGCCCCCGCGATGCGGACGCCGTCCGCGAGGGTCTCGGTCATGATGCCGCGGCGGGCCGCGCACTGCGTGCACACGGTCGTGCGCCCCCCGGCGAGCACCGACGCGACGAGGTCGGCCAGCGGTGTCGCGTGGTCGAGACCGAGGTCGGGCACGCGCCCGGGGACACCGAGCCACGTGGCGTCGCCGGTGAGCCACAACGAGACGTCGACGCCCGAGGCAACGGCCGTCGCGGCGACGGTGAGCGCCTGCGAGAGACGCTCGGCGTCCTCGGCGCCGCAGGTCACCTTCACGACGAGTCGGCGGGTCACGTGCTCCACCCTAGGCGGACCGACCGTTAGGATCCGCTCGTGAGCGAGATCGTCACCACCGGACTGCTCCTGCTCGCGATCCTGGCCTTCGTCGGTGTCGCGGGCGCCACCGTCGCGCGGTTGTACCGCGGCCCTGAGTGACCGCGGCGCCATCCTCCGAGAGAGGGTCCCGATGACCACCCCGCCCGACCTGCCCGAGCCGCTCGTCCCGCTGTCGTGGCTCGTCGGCACCTGGGTCGGTGTGGGTGTCGTCGGCTACCCGACGATGGCCGACGCGCAGTTCGGCCAGGAGGTCACGTTCGCGACCGACGGCCGGCCGTTCCTGTCTTACTGGAGCCGCACCTGGTTGCTCGACGACGCGGGTGAGCGGGTCCGTCCGCTCGGCACTGAGGCCGGCTTCTGGCGGCCGCGGCCAGACAACAAGGTCGAGTTGCTCCTCGCACACCCGACCGGGTACGCCGAGGTCTGGGTCGGCGAGGTCACGGTGACCGGCATTGTCGACGCGCAGATCACGGGTGCACGAGTCGAGCTGCACACCGACGTCGTGGCGCGCACCGAGTCGGCGAAGGAGTACGCCGGCGGCACCCGGCTCTACGGCCTCGTCGAGGGCGACCTGCTCTACCGATACGACATGGCCGCCGTCGGAGAGCCGCTGACGGCGCACCTGTCCGCCCGCCTGAAGCGGTCGTGACCTCGTGGCGGTGAGCGAGTGGGAGCAGAAGCTCCGTCGAGGCGGCTACCGCATCACCCCGCAGCGCCAGCTCGTGCTGGAGTCCGTCGAGCGGCTCGGCCACGGCACGCCGGAGGAGATCCTCACCGAGGTGCAGCGCACCGCGACGGGCGTCAACCTCTCCACGGTCTACCGCAACCTCGACGTGCTCGAGGAGGTCGGTCTCGTCACCCATGCGCACATCGGCCACGGGGCTCCGACCTACCACTCGGTCGACGACCACGTGCACATCCATCTCGTGTGCGACCTGTGCGGGAAGGTCGACAGTATCGACGCCGCGATCGCCGACCCCTTCCTCGACGAGTTGCGCACGCGCACCGGGTTCGTCACCGACGTCAGCCACGTCGCGCTGCACGGCACCTGCTCGGGCTGCAGCTCGGCGTCGTCGTGACCAGGCGGACGGGAAGCATCCAGGCCCCGCGCGGGTTGCACCCGGCGTGACCGCCGCGACCACCAGCCCGTTGCTCGACCTCCCCGGCGCGTGCCCCGCGCCCGAGGGCTCGCGCGACTCCGGCGTCGCATGGCACTACGGCGACCCGCACGGTGAGCAGCGGCTGCTGCAGCGCGGCGAGGGCTGGGTCGACCTCTCCCACCGCGGCGTCGTCACGGTCACCGGCCCCGACCGGCTCGGCTGGCTGCACTCGCTGACCACCCAGCACGTCGAGTCGCTCGCGCCGGGGGAGTCCGCCCTCGACCTGATCC
>Ga0075017_100002430_pt1 | contig 11653 bp, 19 predicted proteins | sample AleBraG_ABR_2012_FD_71475 | JGI IMG/M metagenome (GOLD analysis project Ga0075017, IMG submission 71475) | Freshwater sediment microbial communities in response to fracking from Pennsylvania, USA - Alex Branch Run_MetaG_ABR_2012 | ecosystem: Environmental > Aquatic > Freshwater > Creek >...
GGTACAGCCCGGCGATGGCACCGGGCGCTTGTTCGATGCCCTCGAGAATGTCCTCGCGGTAGTGCAGCTGGCCCGCCCTGATCCACGCGCTCAGGGCACCGAGGGCTTCCGGAAAACGCTGCGCATAGTCGAAGGCCAGGAAGCCCTGCATGCGGGCGCGCTTGATGAGCAGCTGTCGTTCCACCCGGGGACCCGTCGGCACCGGATCCCAGCTGGCGATTGAGGCCGTTCCGCACAGGATCACGCGGGCTCCCACCGCGAGGTACCTGAGCACGCTGTCGCTGATGCGGCCCGCCGCATTGTCAAAGTAGATATCCGCTCCCCGCGGGCATGCCTGCGCCAGTGGGGCATCGAGCTCCCCGGCCCGATAATCGATCACCTCGTCGTAGCCAAATTCATCGCGGCACAGGGCGGCCTTGACCGGCCCGCCCGTGATGCCGACCGTCCGGCAGCCCCTGATTCGGGCAATCTGTCCGGCACAGGAGCCGACCGCGCCCGCGGCGGTGGAGACGACCACGGTATCGCCCGCTCGAGGCTGGCCGAGTTCAAGCAGAGCAAAATAGGCCGTCACGCCGTTCAGCCCCAGCACACCCAGTGCCGTGGACATCGGCAGTTCGGTTTCCGTGACGCGCCGCGCCGCGCCAGCCTCGACCGCCGCGAAATCCTGCCAGCCGAACAGCCCAGTCGCGATATCGCCGACGTTGAACGCCGGATGGCGCGAGGTGATGACCCGGCCCACCGCAAAGGCTCGCATGACCTCGCCCACCGGCACCGGCGGCGAGTAGTTCGGCACACTGCTCACCCAGCCGCGCATGGCCGGATCGACGGACAGGTAGTGATTGCGCACCAGGATCTGGCCGGGCCCGGGTTCGGGACCCGGCGCAGTGACGATCTCGAAGTGCTCGGCCGAGGGAATGTCCTGCGGACGGCCCCTAAGCCTCACCTGGCGATTGACGGTGCCGGTCACGGCTTGCCCAGCTTCGCGGTGGTGGCTCCCATCAGTGTGCTGAAGGGCTGCGACGCCAGATTGGACCGCCCCACATCGAGTTCACCCATGGAGTACACCTAAGTGCAGTGACATCATCGGTGCGCCGCGCGGGCGTCGCGGGCCTCATTTGATGAAGTAGCCGGAAACCCGCCAGGTACCGTCCCAATCCCTCATGGGCGTAATGGTTTCGATGACCCCGTTGCGGTGCGCGAAGTCGGAAACGAATTGCAATACCAAGTACTCGCCATCCGGTGCTCCCGGCAAGGAGCTGGCAAGGGTGGCCGATTTCAGCACCCTTGAGCGCAGCCTCCCTAGCGGCGCTCGGGCGGCCGAAACGCTCTGCTGCCACTGCCCCGCCGGAACCGAGGCGCGAAACACGGTCGCGCTCTGCGCCCAGCTGCGCTGGTATTGGCCGGTATCGATCAGCGCCAGCCAGGCAGACGCTGCCGCCCGGGCCTGAGCGTCCGGGGCCGGGCCGGCCGCCAGCCCCGTCGCGCCGATGGCCAGCGCGGCACCCATGATCATCCATTGCGCCGCACGCCGCACGTCACCCGCCTCTGGCGCAAGCCATGGGATGCCTGCCCTTCACTGGGGTTCAACCACCACCGCGGTGCCATAACAGAGCACCTCGGCGGCCCCGACCATGGGCCCGGTATCGTAGCGCACACCCACCACGGCATTGGCGCCGATCTGCCGCGCGTGCGCCAGCATCAACTGCAAGGACTCCTCACGCGCCGACTCGCACAGCTGCGAGAAGATGCCGGCGCGGCCGCCGAACAATGTCCGCAGCGAGCCGACGATGCTCATCGGCAGCGATCGGGTGCGCACTGTGATGCCGCGCACCACGCCCAGGGACCTGGCGACGCGAAATGCGGGAAGTTCAAAGGTCGTACTGGTCTGCATTGCTGAACAACCCCTGGACGATCTCAGGATGGCATGGCCAGATGCATGGCGGCACGGATCGCCATGAACCAAAGGCCGAGCGCGCCCAGGCAATACAGCCAGAAGCGCAGCAGCACAATATTGACCGTGCAGTGCACGGCACTGTGAAGAATGCGAAATACCGCGAACACCCAGGCCGTCGCCACGTACAGCGCATCGACCTGCCCCCGTACGTACAGGTACAGGACCAGCGCGTAGAACAGCGTGGGCAGCTCAAAGAGGTTCTTGAGATTGTCCGACGGGTTGGACACCTGCGGCGGCGACCGGCGCGCGAACTCGCGTGGCGCCATCTCCGTATCGGTGAACTTGTTGCGGAGAATGAACGGAATGCGCCGCGAGTACATGTATACCCAGACCACCAACGTCAGCAGTATCACGGCAAAGAACGGCACAAAGATGCGGGATGGTTCCATCAGAGCGGTGTCCGACTGCGGTCGTTGGCTATTTGTACCATCCGGCGGTGTGCGCTGTCTTCCCGGACGACCTAGCTGGCGCGCGCCAGCACCTCTGCAACCCGGACTTGCAGATGCGGGATCAGCTCCGTCTCGAACCACGGATTGCGATTGAGCCAGATATTGTTGCGCGGACTCGGATGTGGCAGCGGCACGATGTGGGGCCAGCGGCTGCGCCAAGCCCGTACTGTCCTGGTCACCGATGAGTCCTCGTCAGGGAGATGATAGGCTTGCGCATACTGGCCGATGACGAGTGTCAGCTCGAGGTTCTCAAGGTGCGCCAGCAGGCGGGCCCGCCACGCCACCGCGCACTCAGGCCTGGGGGGCAGGTCGCCGGACTTGCCCGTCCCGGGGAAGCACAATCCCATGGGCACGATGGCGACTCGCCTGGGATCGTAGAAGACCTCGCGCGCAACGCCCAACCACCTGCGCAGGCGCTCACCGCTGGCATCGTTGAAGGGCAGGCCGGACTCGTGCACCTTGCGACCGGGTGCCTGCGCGGCAATCAGGATGCGCGCCGAGGCGTGCAACTGCAGCACCGGGCGCGGACCCAACGGCAGATGCGGCGCACACAGCGCACAGGCACGGACCTCGGTCAGCAGCTTCGCCAGTGCAGTCATTGAACAGTCTCGGGTGCGCGCCGGAGCGCGATCATGGCACGCTTGCCCGGCTGCTGCGTCGAGTGGAGCAGACGCCGCACCGCAGCCTGTCGGAAGATCGAGACCGCATTACGCCATCCCGCCGGCTTCACCCCTTCGCGGTACAGGACCCCATCAGCCGGAATCGCCCACCGCCTTGCCCGATAAGCTCGCGCCGACAATGAGCACGCCTCCCGCTACCCGGAGTATGAGTTCCCCTGGACGAGCCTGCCTCAGTCCGTCGCCGGTCTCAAGCTGCACCCGGCGGCTCAGTAGTCGCCGCCTCGGGTGGGGTTTCCCCAGCCATGCGCTCTAAGGTTTGGGTTGGGCGTCATCGCGCCACGGAGAAGCCGGAGTCTCGTACGCAGGAACCGCTGGCTCACCCTTGAGCCCAAGTCGGCGCTTCGCAGTCTCCTTGGCACCGACCGCGGGAACCTGTGTGCCTGCCATGGCCAGACCCATCCTCGGCATATTCCCGTAAAGACACTCGTATTGGCCGGCCTGGATCAGATAGGTTTCGTGCCAGATGCCGACGCTGCCATCTGCGCCAACCGCTCGATTGAAACGCCTCCACGCCTCAAGGTGCGTTGCGGAGGGGTCGCGGGCGAAGCTCTCCAGCTGCTCGAAGGATCGCCAGTACTGGACCAGGGCCGCTCCCCGCCAGTAGATGTAGGGCTGCGCGTGCAGCAGGCCGAGGTCGCGATGAGCCAACAAATGCCCGACCATCGGCCCCATGGCCTTGGCCACTGGAACCCATTTGTGAAGGGCCCACAGCTTGTTGACTCGCATGCCGATGATGAAGACCACGAAGGGGCCCTCGATCTGTGCCGTATGTCTGCCGCGCAAGACTGTGCTCATCGCTGCCCTCAGCCCCGCGCAGGCGCAGCGCCGCCCGCGCTCGATCTTGGCACTTTGTCCCTCACCCGTGCGCTCCATGTGCATGTCGTGCATGTCGGCCTCGGCGACCGTGGCTGTGGTCAGAGAATGATCTCATCCATTCCTCGTTCATTCCGGATATTGCAGTCTGCCCCGGAGATATCACCGTCACAGTTACCGGCCTCTCCATGGAACTCACCGCGGCGACAAGACTACTAGAGGTAATCGTCTGACGCTGACGGGCCTGGCCGCTGCTAGTCGTGCCCACTATCGATCCGGAGACAGGGGTAGAGCGGGCCGCTTCCCGCTATGGAGTTCAGCACCGCGACTGAGACCGCCCCACTGCAGGCGCCAGGCGACTTCGGCGTGGTGGTGGGTAGGACTGCTCTCGACACGCTTCACCTCCCGTAGCGCCAATCATGCCCGAGCGGAATGCGAACTGGCAGCGCCTTGCGATAGATTTGCGGGGCCGGGCACAGCCGCATCCAGCGCGCCGAGCGCGCGGCTTGTGCCCGGCGCACTCGGCGCGCTTGGGACTGGCCGTTCACGGTGTCACCGGATGTTGACACCAATCCACAAATACACGGGCGTCGGCTTGCCATCGGCCATGGCGGGCGTGAAGCGCCAGTGTCGGATGGCCGGGAAGATGTACTTTCTCTGGCATTGATTTCCGTCAACAGGCTCGCGATGGGAGGTTACGGAGCTCACCCTGCCCTCTGCTGAGACGAACGCTTCGTATTCGCCAAACGCGTCGCTCGGGGTGCACGGTACGTGGCGCGGTTTGATAACGCTGATGGGAACGGGCGGCACGAAATCCGGCCTGGCGATTTTGGGCTCGCCTGGCAGGTGGGGTGTACCGACCGGGTGGTACGTCCATTCCAGGTGGGCCCCCTTCGAGCCGTCGCTCGCCACGCCAGCGCCGGGAGCATTTCCAAGTATGCCGACAGCAGCAACGGTCGCGCTTAGTCGCATTGACGTTCCTGGTCCCCTGACGCCTCGAATGAGCGCTGGCGGCGCCCCCACCGCGCAGGTGATCGCAAGTGCGGCACCTGCCGTCTGCGGCTGCGTGCGGAGCAACGGCCAGACATAGCACCATGCCGCCTGAGATCACGCCCTCGCAATGCATTTGCTCATCAAGCGTGCCTAGGCTCCGCATGAGCGCCCCGGAAATTTTCGCCGGAGCTTGCACCCTTATCGCTCACGCGCACTGCATACAGCAGTTAGGCTGCACCGCCAACGCCGGCTAGCGCAAGATTCCTCTCCTGGCAAGAACACGCGCGTAACCCAGCAGCGCAACGCCAACCAGGAAGATCATGGCAGTGAAGAGTAGCCCTGCCAATCCACCTGCCACGGCGACACCGTTGGTGAGCACGAAGTTGTGAAAGAAGGTGACCGTCATAGTCACCAACGATACGGCGAAGAGCGTTACCGCCCAGCGCTTGCACAGCAGGAGCGCCAGCGCCCCCAGTACCCCACCCCACACACTGAGCGCCCATGTCGCAATTACCCACTTCGGGAAGCCGTAGAAATAGGCCAGTTGCTGGGGAGTAAAGGCACTCATATACCACGCATTCCGCGTTTCGGTCATCGTGTAGTCGAATGCGCCGACGCAGTTCCAAAGCAAGGCGCCTACACCGACTACCCATACATGCCACGGAGTTGTGAGCCCTGATGCGCCGCTCGGACTGTTCATGTGGCCTCAAACGATAGCATTTAGTGTTGCGCCGGTCGATGGCGTGGAAAAGCGAGCAACCTAGCGCCCGGCATGAACGCAGGGCGCACTCACGCCGACAGTCGGCAGCTTATCCGTCGCTGTGCGCTTGACGTGGTAGTCAGGCGGAGGACTTGCCATCCGTTTTTGGCACCGCCAGGAATCGCCACTCAAGTTGGCTAAGCTGAGCCATGGATTGGCCAAGGAATGCGTCGAGTGTTCGAGGATCCCGCGGGTCTATGTAGGCGGCTCGCCGTAGCTTGGGAATCCGACGAGCGTAGTCCGCCGTTCCGCGAGTGGCCCGCGGAATAGCCATGTCCCCAGCGCCTGCCGGAACGAATAATTCGACGATTGCCGTTAGACCCGGCTCCCACGCGATCGGGACCGTCACGGAACCTCTGCGGTACCGAACAAAGCATTTACGACCCATGGTTGCCGACACTGGATCAGCAAATGCATAGGCCGGTACGAGCGGCCGGAAACTGCGCGTACAGCTGTCGATGAATGCAGCAATCATGCGGCCTGACGCCCGCGATGAGCCGCCGAGCGAGCACGGCTGGCGCCCGCCGCGTGCCCACCACTCACCGCACGCACGCCGCGCGCCGCAGCTCACACGCCTCGCGGACCACTCGAGCGCCTTGCCAGTCCGCATCAAAACACCAATCCCGTCACCACTACCGTGCCCCTGAGCCAGACCCAGAGCAAACATAGCGCGTTTGGCAGCTGCAGCAGATGGATCAGGCGATTGCCCCGGAAAAGATAGAACGACAGGACCATGAGCGCCAGCGGTACCAGCGCCATTCTGGCAAAGGCGGCAGCCCACTCATCGCTAGCGTGGTGCGTTAGGTAGACAGACCATGCGCCCGCGTACAGCAGGGCGGTGCTTACCCCGTGCGCAGAAGCCAAGGCACGACGCGTGACGGATTGGCCAGGAATGGATGCCCAGTAGTACGCCACGCTGATCAAGCCGGCAATGAGCGCAGGAAGGTGAAAGTCCCGTAACCATTGAGCAAGGAGATCAAAACTCATTGCCATCGACGCCCAATGCAGGCAGACGATCCGCATGAGCGCCGGCGGCACTCACGCGTGAACTGGACACTTGGCATTGAAGTCCGCGAGCGCTTGCCGCCGTCCGGCCGCCTGGTAGTGCGCGACGTCCTTTTCCTGCATCGCCTTAGCCTCTGCCGGAATCGCGCGCTCGCCAGCCTGGCCGAGTCGCTGCGAGGCATAGTTGGACGTTGTACGCTTCATAGGGAGGGCTTGAGGATCATGAGCGCCATGGCGGCCAACGGCGTCAGCAGCGCCACAGCACCCCACGGCTCCACACCACCTGGTCAGCGACACATAGGCCTCGTATTGAACAGCGCAACCGAAGCGACATGCAAGAACCTCACGATGAGATGCATGGTGCCGGCCGCTTGCAGACTCTAACGCTCGCGTTGAGCGGCCACATGCTACCGCATGCTGCGCGACACGGGCGCACAATGCACGGGAGCGCCCGCGACGCCGCCGCCTCAGCTCGGACTTGCAATTGGCGCCGATTACACCAGCGAATGCTGAGCGGCAATACAAGCCCATACGGCACCTACAGCAGAAACTTGTACGGCCTCGGCAGCAACCATAGGCCGGCAGATAATGCAGCTATCGCGACCCGGGCGACCGCCGATACCTTTACCATAAAGGATCGCTCCCGCGGATCCAGTGTGTCCTTGATGCCAAAATAGGTGCCAATCGCGCCACCGGCCAAGCCCAGGGTTCCGCTGACTATTCCAGCTATTCAGAGCAACATTCACGGCAAGCTCCAGTGTCTCCTAACGCCCGCGCGCAGTTAAACATCACGGTACGCGACATAGAGGACGGCCAAGCCGATCGCCAAGCAAAGCGGTGCATAAACGGTGGAGTCCAGGAGAGCGAACCGGGTTCCGCGAACGCGCTTGAACAATCCTATGAGTCGAAAATCCCCGACGGCCCGGGCGATGAACGTCGCACCGAGCCCACAAGCCAACACCCGGAACGGACCTTTAGAGCCGGCAATCCCAACCAATCCTCCGGCGATTGCCACTACTGAGGCGGCAAGGAAAAGTACCACAGCAACCATCAATGTCCCACCAGGCGAGGGGACAAACGCGCGTTGGCCGTTGACCTCCGGCACTGCAGCGGACTTTCCGACCTGGCCACCTGACGCCCAGTAGACATGTATCAATGCCAGGCACCCTAGGGTGGCGGCGACCAGCCGGGCTACAAGGGTTGCCATGATGTCTAGCGTTGAGGCTAAGCGACGCGGGTATGCAGTGCCGTCAATCGAGTGTAGCTCATACCAATTATCGACTCTCTCCTGACCCCACAGAAGCCGCGACCCGTGAGCGCTCGGACCGGTTGTTAGGCCTCAGAGCCACGGGCGAACGCGAGCAACGTAGGCCGCGTAGTCACGCCCGAACAACGCCAGCAGCGCTCTCTGTTCGGGCGCTATTTGCAAGCGGCTGATGAAGACTACGAAAGCGGGCAACCCGAGCAAGGCCCAGGGCGACCACAGGAACACGGCCCATGCAGCAAGTAAGAAGGCGAGCCCTACGTACATCGGGTTGCGAGTGAGACGGTAGACGCCAGAGATAACCAAGGTCGTAGCGGCTCCTGGCTCCAGTGGGTTGACGGTAGTCTTGGCACGACGGAACGCCACCATCCCAGCGGCGGTGAAAGCGACGCCGACGACGACAAGAACGAGCTCCCACGCCGCGCGAAACGCCGGCGGAACGAAATGTGGTGACACGGTGGAGAGACACCACATGCCTGTTGCCACCAAGATCGCGACGATTGGCGGCGGAATTTTGAGCTCAAGGGTAGCCATACTGGCGGGGACTACGCCTAACGCCCGCATTGAGCGGCGGGCTGCCGCGCGCCGGAGTTTGGCACTTGATCGCTCCCGGTCCGCCGCAACGCAGAGTTAGGGGCCAGTTGCATTGCCATTTCCTGACGTGGCCCCCAGAGCTAGACTTCGTTTTAGTTCCTGCAGGACTTGCGGATTTTGCATGACCGTGGGCACCTGCTGCCGGTACTGACGCATAACTGCCACGGCTGCGTAAATATTGCGGTCACGAGCTTGCGGAGGCAGCGCATCCTCGTAATTGGCAAGAACCAGAATGTCACCATCCAGCATTTGCTCAAGCCGCTGGGTGGCGTTGTCAATGCGCCCTTCGCGCAGATCATTTAACACTCGTACATACAGTTTCCCTGTCGAGGCTGCAGAAATGAAAGGCGCCGACGCGAACATGCGCACTACAGGCAGAGAGGCGTAATACCAGACCACCGTTGCCATTGCCGCACCAAGGATAAACACAGCGCAAGCCATCAGGATAGTTCTGGTACGTGGTGACGCCAACATTGGCCCCTAGTGCTCCGGTTCAGCGGCGCCGCGGCAGCGCCCGCCGCGGTAACCGGCTGTTAGGCGTCATTGTGGGCTTGGCGCCGGAGTACAACATGGGTGGCTTTCTCTGACGCAACGAACTGAACGCACTCGTATTCCAGAGCGCGCACGTCAATCCCCTCGAACAGTCGCTCTCCCCCGCCCAGCAGGACCGGCGCGATAGCGACGTGCAGCTCATCGATGAGGCCCATACGAAGATATTGCTGGATCGTGTTGGGTCCGCCGCCAATGCGCACATCCATGCCGTTGGCTGCGTCGCGCGCCCGATCAAGCGCCTCGTGAATGCCGCCCGTGACGAAGTAGAAAGTCGTTCCGCCTTCCATGTGGATGGGCGGGCGCGCGTGATGAGTCAAGATGAAAGTTGGCACGTGATAGGGTGGGTTGTCGCCCCACCAGCCTTTCCAGTTCATGTCGGGCCAGGAACCGCGAATCGGTCCGAACATGTTTCTGCCGAGAATCCAGGCGCCAACATTCTTGAAGCCGCGCGCAGCGAAATCGTCATCGATCCCTGTTGTGCCACCGTCGGCGCCAGATAGGGTCCGTTGGAACGTGCGTGTCTGGACTAACCACTGGTGCAAATCTGTCCCGTGCACGCCGAGCGGATTTCTGATGTCCTGACTCGGACCAGCTCCGTATCCGTCAAGCGAGATGGTAAAGCCGTCAACTCGGACGCGTGGCATTTTCATGCCTTCCTTTCCATTGACGTCCAACGATGAGGTTGAGCGACGTGGGGTGATGCGAAACGAAGGCACTTTATCTCAGTCATCAGTCCTCCTTGAAGCTTACTGAAGCTACGACCCGATCGCTCGAACCGATTGCTAGGCGTCGCAGCGCCGATCTCATGAGACGCGACCGCATGTTCCGGGCCTGCGCCTAGCTAGCAGCAACGAGACAAGCCCCAGTGCAGGCAGCAGAATGGCTGAGAGGACGATGGGCGCGCCCACAACTGCTGACGCAATAATCGCAGCAGCCCAAAGAACAGCGTCCGCGATGAGGTACGTGCGATTCATTGTGACCTCCAACGGTCGTGAATTATGACGCCTAACGTTGCGAGTTCAGCGGCGGCCGCACGGCGGTACCCACGCCTGAGCTTGGCACTTTATTTGACACCCGTGCGCTCGATGCGGAAGTTAGATCGCAACGGCGTGAGCTTGCGTTCATTTCCCATCACCCCAACGCCAAGAAGGCGGCTCGCCCTTCACGTAACAGATGCCCGTAAGCACACTGGCCGTAATGATTGTGACCACAGCGAACTTTGCGGGGTTCTGCGGCAGCAGCTTAAGCGCTGATGCTGCCATTACCACCAGTGAGGCGAGCAGCACAACCCAGCCTTGCCAGGTCGAGGGTGGACCCCATCCCCAGCCGAAACGTTTGGCAGGAAACCAATACTGCGCGTCGTTGCTCATTGGTGATACCTCGACGTTGTGATCTAACGAGATGTTGACGGTTTAAGTGACGTGAATATCTGGCGTATTTGTGCAGAATAACCCCATCGACGTCCCCGCATGTCCCTGTGTTTACTACAGGTGCTGTGTTTTTGCACCTTAATAATGGCAAGAGTAAACACCACATGGACGACTGGCCCCGCCTGCTGGATCAGGTGCGTTCCAAGGTGCGCCTGAAGCACTACAGCTACCGGAGCGAGCAGCAATATGTCGCCTGGATCCACCGCTTCATACTGTTTCACGGCAAGCGCCATCCAGAGTCGATGGGCGCAGCGGAGGTCGAGGCGTTTCTGACCCACCTGGCCGCGGAGCGCAAGGTGGCGGCGGCGGCGCAAAGTCAGGCCCTGGCGGCGCTGCTATTCCTGTTCCGTCAGGTCCTGGGTCACGAAGTACTCTGGCTCGACAACGTGTACCGCCTCGTCGCCTCGCTCCGGTACGGCAGCGGGTTGCCCCTGATGGAGGCGCTGCGGCTGCGGATCAAGGACCTCGACTTCGAGTATGCGCAGATCACCGTGCGCGATGGCAAGGGCGGCAAGGATCGCGTGACCGTGCCGCCGCAGGAGGTGATTCCCCCGCTGCAGACGCACCTGCTGGCGGTGCGCGAGCGCCACCAGGTGGCGCTGCTCTTTGCGCTGGCGCGCAAGTACCCTGGGGCCGGGCACGACCGGGGTTGGCGTACGTGTTTCCCGCCTGGCAACCGACCCGCGATCGGCGTGAGCTTGTGAGTCGGCGGCACCACGTGCACGAGGAGTCGAAGCAACGCCACGTGCGCAACGCCATGCGCGCCGCCGGTATCACCAAGCCCGCCTCGTGCCACACTTTTCGCTATTGCTTCGCCACGCATCTGCTCGAGCGCGGCAGCGACAACCGCACGGTGCGGGAACTGCTCGGCCGCGAGGATGTCTCGACCAACCAGATCTACACCCATGTGATGCGCAAGGGGGCCGGTGCGGTGCGCAGCCCCCCTGGATACGAACTGAGCGGAGCGCCGCCGCTACTTCAAGTTGTCGTCGAACCAGCGGTAGCCCAGGTACAGACCCGCGGCTCCAGCTACGGCGCTGCTCAGTACGGCGGTCAGCAGGCCGAGCTTGGCACCCAGCCACCAGCCCAGCGCGCCCAGCAGCCAGGCGCACAACCAGCCGATCAGGTTGCGCACGGCCGGGCCCGTGCCCTACTCGAC
>Ga0075017_100002431_pt1 | contig 11651 bp, 12 predicted proteins | sample AleBraG_ABR_2012_FD_71475 | JGI IMG/M metagenome (GOLD analysis project Ga0075017, IMG submission 71475) | Freshwater sediment microbial communities in response to fracking from Pennsylvania, USA - Alex Branch Run_MetaG_ABR_2012 | ecosystem: Environmental > Aquatic > Freshwater > Creek >...
ATAGGGCTCCATACCCTCAACGGAGACGGCCACCCAGCCCCGGCTCCCCCGCCGCTGCAATCGGCCGTCCAACACTAGGGAGACGTGCAATGGTTGCTGCCACATCACGTGCTCAGGCAAACGGCAAGACCCCTATCCATAGCTTCTTCAATATGTACTTCAGCGGGCTCGAGGCGTTCGGACAGGCCTACGACCCCTTCACGAAAGGCATGGCGCGGGCTCAGCTCGAGTTCATGGGGCATTTGAACCGCCGTGCGCAGGCCTATCTCGAAATCCCCAACAGGCTCGGGCAGTGCCGCACGCCGCAGGATCTCGTCAACGAGCAGGTGCGCTTCTGGCGCGCGGCGTACGAAGACTATTCGGCAAGCCTCGGGCGCGTGACGGAGGCGCTGTCCTCGTTTGCGCTGCCGCACCTTGCGTTGGGTGACGATTCGGCGAGCGGCCGCGACTACATCTCCTTCTCCGAGCCGGAGGAGCAGCGCGGCTCTCGCGCTCGCGACCGCAAGGCCGCCTGACCACGTTGCCGCAATGACGATCGACAGCCTCTAATGTGCGTGCCCCTGCGCGCCGCTTTTGCGCGTCCGCATCTCGGGCCTACTTGAGCTCCTCGAGAGCCTCTTTGAATCCGGCGAGCGATATCGGGATGCCGATGCCCGCCTCCTCCGTCTGGAAGATGATGAAGATCGCCGTCTTGCCGGTCTTGAGCTGCTCCACCAGCGCGTCGTCGACGACCACCTGCGCGTAGCATGCGAACGTATGGCAGCGCTGGAACGGCGCATGCCCCACGTCCTTGTCGTCGATCTTGAGCCCCAGCCCCGGCGGCAGCAGGATGCCCAGCGGAGCGAAAACGCGCAGCACGCGCGTGCCATTCGAAAACCGCTGGAAGTAGACCGTGAGCCCGATGTTGTCGCGGTCCTCGGCGGTGACGCTCTGGACGAGAGCACACACCCCGTTCTTGGCGCCGGGCGGGGGGTCCTTGCAGACGACCTGCCAGGCACCGTGCTGAGATTTCACGGTCCCCTCCTGCGCGCCCGAGCGCTCGACCGTGCCCGCGAGAAGCAACGCGCTGAGGAGGAGCCGCGTCCCCGCAAAGGCCGCGCGCAACGCGCCGGCGATGTGTGCAGTGCAGCAGGCGCGGCAAACTGATCGGGCTCGAGGTCTCATCTGCACACCGTGCTCCTGAAGGGTTGTGCTTGCTGGCGGGCTGCCGACGCTGCGGCGCCGACGCGCTCGCTTCAAGGGACCTCGCGTGGCCCTCTTGGTCTTACCGGATTTGGGCGAAAGTCGGTACGGAGGCAGCAACGCGAAAGAAGCACGCGAGCCCGTATTTCCGCATCGTTTCAACGCGTGGAAATGCCGCATAATGCTTGACTTGAGGCGTGGAAGGCGATTGTGCTTCTTAGACAAGAAGGAGAGCTGCGTCTTGCGTTAGGGATGAGGGGAGCGCGCCGGCCCGTGAGGCCAATAAAACCCGATAAAAAAAGCGCGCGGAGCCCATCGGTTGGGGAGGTCTCGGCCAACGAGCCGAGCAGTACTGGGAGCGGATGAATGTTGAGACGACTGCTTTGCTCGGCGCCTGCCGGAGCATTTGCTCTTCTGTTGTGGGTCACTTCTGCTTGGGCGGGAATGGGCCAACCCTCTCCAGGGGAAATGGGTCTCCAGGGTGCCGCGACGCCAGTCGCGGTGGAAATCCATCGCATGTACGACTTCGTCAACATCATCATCGTCGCCATTGCAGTGTTCGTGGCACTGCTCATGCTGTACGTGATCTTCCGCTTCAACGAGCGCTCGAACCCGACTCCCTCCACGGTAACCCACAACACGGTGCTCGAGGTCGCCTGGACGGTGTTGCCGATCCTGATCCTCGTTGCGATCGCCATCCCCTCCTTCCGGCTGCTGCATCTGCAGTACAGCTATCCAAAGGCCGATCTCACTCTCAAAGCCACCGGCTACACCTGGTACTGGGAGCACGGCTATCCCGAGCTCGGCTTCTCCTTCGAGACGCGCATCCTCGATGACGAGGATCGCCAGGCCCTGATCGACCAGCACATCCCCGCTCCGCGCAACCTCGCCGTCGATAATGAGGTGCTCGTGCCTGTCAACAAGGTGGTCAACGTGTTGATCACCTCGGCCCCCGACGGTGTGATCCACGACTGGACCATTCCTTCCTTCGGGTCGAAGGTCGATGCCGTGCCCGGACGCATCACCACGACGTGGTTCCAGCCGACGATCGAGGGCATCTTCTACGGTCAGTGCTCGGAGCTGTGCGGCAAGGACCATTCACGCATGCCGATCGCCGTGCGCGTCGTGAAGGAAGAGGTGTTCACCGCCTGGGTCGGCGCGATGCAGGCTGCTGAAGCCGCCGGCAAGGAGGCGGGCGCCGAGCCGGACAAGGAAAAGCGCAAGGAGAAGCTGAAGCAGAAGCGGGACCTTCTGGAGAAGGCCAAGGGAATCGTACGTCAGGTCGCTCTCGAGCAGGCCGGCGTGAACAAGGTCGCGACGGCCGATGGCAATAAGGCCCAATAAGAGGCAAGCAAGGGTCGAGCGCGCGACATCATCGCCACCGGGCAAGCCCGGCAACAAGACACACCAAATTTGGCTCACAGGGCGAACGAAACAATGGGCAGCACGGCAGATACGGATCACGCACACGATAACACGCCATACGGCCTCGGCCGGTGGCTGTTCTCGACGAACCACAAGGACATCGGGACGATGTACCTCGTGTTCGCGATCATCGGCGGCCTCATCGGCGGCGCGCTTTCGGTCGCCATGCGGCTCGAGCTGCAGGAGCCGGGGCTGCAGTATTTCGCCGACGGCCACATGTACAACGTGTTCGTCACCGGCCACGGCCTGATCATGGTGTTCTTCATGGTCATGCCCGCCATGATCGGGGGCTTCGGCAACTGGATCGTGCCCTTGCAGATCGGTGCGCCAGATATGGCTTTCCCGCGCATGAACAACATCTCGTTCTGGCTGCTCCCTGTCGCGCTGACGCTGCTCTTGACCTCGCTCTTTGTCGAAGGTCCCGCGGGCGGGCTCGGCGTCGGCGCCGGCTGGACGATCTACGCGCCGTTGTCCACGACGGGCCATCCCGGTCCCGCCATGGACTTCGCGATCCTGTCGCTGCATCTCGCGGGCGCGTCGTCGATCCTCGGGGCGATCAACTTCATCACCACCATCTTCAATATGCGCGCACCCGGCATGACGCTGCACAAGATGCCGCTGTTCGTGTGGTCGGTGCTGGTGACGGCATTCTTACTGTTGTTGTCGCTGCCGGTGCTCGCCGGCGCCATTACCATGCTGCTGACCGATCGCAACTTCGGCACCTCGTTCTTCAATGCCCAGGGCGGCGGCGATCCACTGCTCTACCAGCACCTGTTCTGGTTCTTCGGGCACCCTGAGGTCTACATCCTCATCCTGCCGGGCTTCGGCATGATCAGCCACGTGGTGTCGACATTCTCCAAGAAGCCCGTGTTCGGCTATCTCGGCATGGCCTACGCCATGGTCGCCATCGGCCTCGTCGGCTTCATCGTCTGGGCGCACCACATGTACGCAGCCGGCATCAGCGTGAACACGCAAGCCTATTTCGTGTTCGCCACCATGGTGATCGCGGTACCGACCGGCGTGAAGATCTTCTCGTGGATCGCCACCATGTGGGGCGGGTCGATCAGCTTCCGCGTGCCGATGCTGTGGGCCCTGGGCTTCATCTTCCTGTTCACCGTCGGCGGCGTCACCGGTGTGATGCTGGCCAATGCCGGCGTCGACCGCTCGCTCCACGACACCTACTACGTCGTCGCGCACTTCCACTACGTGCTGTCGCTGGGCGCTGTCTTCGCCATTTTCGCGGGCTGGTACTACTGGTTCCCGAAGATGACCGGCTACATGTACAACGAGACGCTCGGGAAGCTGCATTTTTGGCTTACCTTCATCGGCGCCAACGTCCTGTTCTTCCCACAGCACTTCCTCGGCCTTTCCGGCATGCCGCGTCGCTACGCGGACTACCCCGACGCGTTCGCTTTCTGGAACGGCGTCTCCTCGGCCGGCGCCTACATTACTTCGATCGGTGCACTCGTGTTTCTGCTTGGCGTGGTCGTCGCCTTCTCCAGAAAGCAGGTCGCCGGCGCCAACCCGTGGGGTATCGGTGCGACGACGCTCGAGTGGACGCTGCCCTCGCCGCCCGCGTTCCACTCCTATGAGACGCTGCCGCGCATCGAGGCGGCAGGCCGCCACTGAGGGCGCGAGGTCTGAGGTTCGACAAGGCGACGGGCGGGGCGGTTCGGTTCCGCCCGTTGCAGTAGAGACGGCAGGTTCTGGCTAGGCCTCGCGCGCGAGGCCGCAGGTGAGAGATGCAAGGCACGGGCGTAGAGATCGAGGTCGGCCGCATCGGCGAGAGCGCCGAGTCGAGCGTCGGCGACTTCATGCAGCTCATGAAGCCGCGAGTGATGTCGCTTGTCGTGTTCTCCGCGTTGACCGGCATGGTGGTGGCACCCGGCACCATCCACCCAGTGCTGGGTATCATCGCGCTGCTCGCGATCACCATCGGCGCGGGCGCCTCGGGCGCCCTCAACATGTGGTACGACGCCGACATCGACGCCCGCATGGCGCGCACGGCGGGCCGGCCCATTCCGCGCGGCCGCCTCACGCGCGACGAGGCCTTGAGCTTTGGCGCCGTGCTCTCGGTCTTCTCCATCCTGACTCTGGGCGTGCTCATCAACTGGACGGCGGGCGCGCTCCTCGCCGTAACCATCGCCTTCTACCTCTTCGTTTACACGATGTGGCTCAAGCGGCGCACGCCGCAGAACATCGTCATCGGAGGGGCCGCAGGGGCATTTCCGCCGATGATCGGCTGGGCCGCGGTGACGGGCTCGGTCAGCCTCGACAGCGTGCTGCTGTTCCTCATCATCTTCGTGTGGACGCCCCCGCACTTCTGGGCGCTTGCGCTCTACCGCTGCCGCGACTACGAGCGCGTCGGTGTACCGATGCTGCCGGTGGTGGCCGGCCCCGGGGAGACGCGGCGGCAGATCTGGCTCTATTCGCTCGTTCTGGTAGTGCTGGCGCTCGTGCCCTCGTTCATTGGCCTCGCCGGCATCGCTTACTTGATCGCGGCGGCTGGGCTCGGCGCCATGTTCCTCTATCTCGCCTGGCGCGTGCGCAAGGTCACGGAGGGGCGCGAAGCGGACACGGCGGCGCGCAACCTGTTCGGCTTCTCGATTCTTTATCTGTTCCTGCTGTTCGCCGTGATGCTCACCGAGCACCTGGCGATGCAGTGGTTCGCGTGAGGTCCACGGTGGCACTCGTCATGAACAGCGAAGCGGACGAGGAACGGCAGCGCCTGAAGCGGCAGCGGGTGCGCTCGCTCGCCATCGCGCTGGCGCTCGGCGCGCTGGTGGCGCTGTTCTACATCGCGACCATCGTGCGCATGGGCGGCAACGCCCTCAACCACCCCATGTAATCGGGGGCGAGGTGCAGTGACGGCAGAGGACGGCAAAGGCGAAAAGAAGGTGGGGGCGCAGCGGCGCCACCGCACCGTCGTCGTTTCCTGCATCGCCATGATGACCTCCATGGCCGGCCTGTCCTACGCCGCGGTGCCGCTTTACCGCCTCTACTGCCAGGCGACCGGATACCAGGGCACCACGCAGCGCGCAGCGAAGCCCTCCGAGACGGTGCTCGACCGCACGGTCACCGTCCGCTTCGACGCCAACGTCTCTCCCGACCTGCCGTGGAAGTTCGAGCCGCTGCAGAGGAGGCTCGACGTCAAGATCGGCGAGAACACGCTCGCCCTCTACCGTGCGACCAACACCTCCGACAAGCCGATCACGGGAACGGCCGTATTCAACGTGGCGCCCGAGGCGGCGGGCCTGCACTTCAACAAGGTGCAGTGCTTCTGCTTCACCGAGCAGCGCCTTGAGGCCGGCCAAACGGTCGACTTGGCCGTATCGTTCTTCGTCGATCCGGCATGGGCCGAGGACGATGACACTAAGGACGTTTCCGAGCTGACGCTGTCCTACACCTTCTATCCCGTGGCGAAGCCACGGGATAGGACGGGGAAGACGGCGTCGAGCGAGATACGAGTTGGCGGATGAAATTGTGCCGGCGCCGAGAGCGGCGACTGCACCGGGAAGAACGAGCAGCATCGAGCGACAAGAACACCAACGGGGACGCTTCGGGAGATAAGGAAATGGCCGCGACGCACGCCAAGCACCACGACTACCATCTTGTAAATCCGAGCCCATGGCCGCTCACCGCGTCGATTTCGGTGCTGTTCATGGCCGTCGGGCTCGTCATCTGGATGCGCTCCATGGGCGGCGGAGAGGGTCTCTTCGGCGCTCGCGGGCCGTGGGTGTTCATCGTTGGCGCCACCGGCGTGGCCACGACCGCCTTCCTCTGGTGGCGCGACGTCATCCGCGAGGGCGTGCAGGGCGACCACACACCCGTCGTGCAGCTCCATTTCCGCTACGGCATGATCCTGTTCATCGCCTCCGAGGTGATGTTCTTCGTCGCCTGGTTCTGGGCCTATTTCGACGCGGCCCTGTTTCCCGCCGGCGTGCACGATCTGCTCAACTCCACCGACGTCGTCGGCATGGTGGCCCGCGACCAGCTGACCGGTGGGCACTGGCCGCCGCAGCCCGTCGACGGCACCGGTGTCACCATCCCGGCGAGCGGCGCCCCAACGCCCGGCATCTTCGAGCACACCTTCGATCCGTGGCACATCCCGCTGCTCAATACGCTCATCCTGCTGAGCTCGGGCGTGACGGTGACGTGGGCGCACCACGCGCTTCTGCACGACAACCGCCGCGGGCTCGTCATGGGCCTCATCGTCACGGTTTTGCTGGGCATGACCTTCACCGGCTTCCAGGCCTACGAGTACATGCACGCAGCCTTCAGCTACGCCGGCCACATCTACGGCTCGACGTTCTTCATGGCGACGGGCTTCCACGGCGCGCACGTGATCATCGGCTCGATCTTCCTGCTCGTGTGCCTCCTCCGCGCGATCGGCGGCGCCTTCACCCCGAAGGCCCATTTCGGCTTCGAGGCCGCGGCCTGGTACTGGCACTTCGTCGACGTGGTCTGGCTGTTCCTGTTCGCCTGCATCTACGTGTGGGGCGCCGGGCCCAACCCGGGCGACCACGTAGGTTGATATCGACTGCTTGTCGTGGAGCGGGGCGCCCTGACGGCGCCCCGCTTTTTCATTTGGCGCCGTGTGCTGCCACCGTACCGCTGTCTCCCGCCACCTCCGATGTGCTAATGCGTCGGAAGACGCGGGCGCCAGTGCCGCGACCCGCTCGATCGGAGCTGCCTTTGCCGCCCAAACCAAACGCCTCGCTCGTGCGCGCATGGCTCTTGGCACGCTGCCCAAGCTGCGGCCGCGGAGCCTTATTCCGCAACGTGCTCGAATTGCGTGAGGGTTGCGACAAGTGCGGCATGAGCTACTGCTTCATCGACACCGGCGACGGGCCCGCCGTGTTCGCGATCTTCATCCTAGGCTTTGTCGTTCTCGGGCTTGCGCTCTACGTCGAGTTCACCTACGAGCCGCCGGCGTGGGTGCATGTCGTGCTGTGGGGCGCGTTTACGCCTCTGATCGCGCTCATCCTCCTGCGCGTGCTCAAGGCGGGGCTGATCGCGCTGCAGTTCAAGCACAAGGCCGAGGAAGGCCGCATCGCCCAGGACTGATCAGGGATGCCGCGGCTAGCTAGATGCTGAGCAAACTCAGAGCCAAGGGACTGCTGTGGCCTGCCGCGATGACCCTCTTGGGCGTCGCGATGCTGATCGGCCTCGGCAACTGGCAAATGCGCCGACTGGCGTGGAAGGAAGGCCTCATCGCCGCCATTGCCGAGCGCGCGCACGCCGATCCCATTCCGCTCGTCGACGCCGAGCGCCGCAGCGGCGACATCGAGTACATGCGCGTCAAGGCCGCGGGCAAGCTCCTCAACGATCATGAGCTCGACTTCTATGCCTTCGACGAGCAGGCGGGGCCGGGCTGGCACATCGTGGTCCCGCTGCAGCTCGCCGACGGCGGCATCGTGTTCGTCAATCGCGGCTTCGTACCGGACGAGCTGAGGGACGCTGCCAAGCGCAAGGAAGGACAGCCCACCGGCGAGGTCGAGATCGTCGGGCTAGCCCGCAAGCCCGAGACACCGGGCGCCTTCACCCCGGCCAACGACGCCACCAAGAACGTGTGGTACTGGCGCGATGTCGCCGCGATGGCTGCGGCCGCTCTGGCGCCCGACACGCCGCGCGTTGTGCCCTTCGTCATCGACGCTGAGCTCGAACCTCGTATGCCCGGCGGCTGGCCCAAGGGGGGCGTAACGCGGCTCGAGCTGCCGAATCGTCATCTGGAGTACGCGCTGACTTGGTACGGGCTCGCCGCGGCGTTCGTCAGCGTATTCGCCGCTTTCGCCGTTACGCGGTGGCGGCAGCCGGGACCCTAAAAGCTCACCAATTATCCACGCAATTGAGGGGCATTAACGCAACTGTGCGCACTAGGGTGCGCAAGGCGGCCGTCGGCTTGTTCGGGCCCACACGGCCCTCTAGGGTGCTCGCCTACACAACAAGCAATCGGCATCGAGAGGCCGCGGCGCGTGGACTACATCTCGACCAGGGGCGAAGCCCCCACGCTCGGCTTCGACGATGTGCTGCTGGCGGGGCTGGCGCGCGACGGCGGCCTCTACGTGCCCAAAACTTGGCCGAAGCTTGCGCCCGACGTCATCGCCGCGCTCGCGGGCCGGCCGTTCGCGGAGGTGGCGGTCGAGGTCATCCACCCGTTCGTAGGTGATGCGCTCTCGCGCGATGAGCTGCTCCACATGGCGAAGGAGGCCTACGCCCGCTTCGGGCATGCGGCGGTGACGCCGCTGACCCAGATCGCGCCCAACCGGTTCGTGCTCGAGTTGTTCCACGGCCCCACGCTTGCCTTCAAGGACGTGGCGATGCAGCTTTTGGCGCGCCTCATGGACCGCGTACTCGTCCGCCGCGGTCGCCGCGCGACCATCGTCGGCGCCACCTCGGGCGACACCGGCGGCGCGGCAATCGAGGCCTTTCGCGGCTCCGAGCGCGTCGACGTGGTGATCTTCTTCCCGGAGGGCCGCGTGTCCGACGTGCAGCGGCGCATGATGACGACCCCGACGGAAGCAAACGTGCACGCGGTTGCCGTGCGCGGCACGTTCGACGACTGCCAGGCACTAGTCAAAGGCATGTTCAACGACCATGCGTTCCGCGACCGCGCCTCGCTTGCCGGCGTCAACTCCATAAACTGGGCGCGCATCGCCGGCCAGGTGACCTACTACTTCGCCGCGGCGACCGCACTCGGCGCGCCGCACCGGGCCGTCTCGTTCGCAGTACCGACCGGCAACTTCGGCGACATCTTCGCGGGCTACGCGGCAAAGCGCATGGGGCTGCCGATCGAGCGCCTCGTCATCGCCTCCAACATCAACGACATTCTACCGCGTACCGTTGCCTCGGGCGCCTACGAGATGCGCGAGGTCGTCGCCACTACCTCGCCGTCGATGGACATTCAGATTTCCTCGAATTTCGAGCGTTACCTGTTCGAGGTCTCGGGCCGCAACGCCGCGCTCATCCGCGCCAAGATGGGGGCCTTGCGGCAGGAAGGCCGCTTCGAGGTGGGTCCGCTGAAAGCGAAGATGCAGCAGGATTTCGCCGCCGTAGCCGCGAGCGAGAAAGACGTGTCCGAAGCCATCGGGCGCCTGAGGGATGACAGCGGCTATCTCATGGACCCGCACACCGCCTGCGGCGTGGTCGCGGCCGAACGGGCACTCGGGACCGACGGCCCCTCGCCACAGATCGTGCTTTCGACCGCGCACCCGGCCAAGTTCCCCGATGCGATCGCGGCGATTACCGGCAAGCGGCCGGCACTGCCCGAGCGGTTATCGGGGCTGCTCACAGCGCACGAGCGCTTCACCACCATCGATAACGATCTGGCCGCAGCCGAGCGCCACGTCGAGATCGTGACGCGTGCGACTTGCGAGGGCCCCGCATGACGCCGACCGTCACAACGCTCGCCAACGGCCTGCGTGTCGTCACGCAGCCGATGCCGCACCTGGAGACGGTGTCGCTGGGACTGTGGGTGGGCGCGGGCGCGCGCCACGAGAGCGAGCGCGAGCATGGGATCTCGCACTTTCTCGAGCACATGGCCTTCAAAGGGACGAAGCAGCGCAGCGCCCAGCAGATCGCCGAGGAGATCGAGGAGGTCGGCGGCGAGCTTGACGCGGCGACCAGCCTTGAGATGACGGCTTATTTCGCGCGTGTGCTCAAGGGTGACGAGGGCGTCGCGCTCGGCCTCATCGCCGACATCCTGCAGAAGGCGGCGTTCGGGCGGCCGGAGCTCGAGGGCGAGCGGCAGGTAATCCTGCAGGAGATCGCCGCGACGCGAGACAGCCCCGACGACGTGGCCTACGACCTCCTGCACGACGCGGCGTTTCCAAGCCAAGCCGTGGGGCGGGCGATTCTCGGAACGCCCGAGAGCGTCAGGCGCTTTACCGCGGCCGACCTGAAGGGCTTCCTGCGCCGCCGCTATCGCCCGGAAAACATGGTGCTTTCGGCCGCCGGCGCTGTCCGCCACGCAAGCATCCTCCGCCACGCTGAAGCCCTATTCGGCGGGCTCACTGGCAACGGCCGAACTGCACGAGAGCAGGCGGCCGCGTACGTCGGGGGAACACGCGTCTCGGAGAAGCCTTTCGAGCAGAGCCATCTCTTGATTGGTTTCCCCAGTCCGTCCTACCGCGAGGGGGAGTTTTTCACCGCCCAGGTGTTCTCGGGGCTGTTCGGGGGCGGAATGTCATCCCGCCTGTTCCAGGAGGTCCGCGAGAAGCGCGGCCTCTGCTACGCGATCTACTCGACCGCGTGGGGCCTGAAGGATGTGGGCCTCTTCGGACTGCATGCGGCCACGGGAGCGGACTTGATGGGCAAGCTCATCGACGTCGTGGGGGCGGAGCTGAAGCGGGCGGCAAACGAGGCCCCGAGCGCGCCGGAGCTTGCGCGCTCCAAGGCGCAGCTCAAGGCGGGTCTCTTGATGAGCCTCGAAAGCTCGTCCGCGCGCGCCGAGCAGATGGCGCGCCACCTCCTGAGCCATGGCCGCGTCGTTCCCGCGGAGGAACTCATCGCCAAGGTCGACGACGTAACGTGCGAGCACGTGCGCACGTTCGCCGCAAAGCTCGCCACGAGCAGGCCGTCGATCGCCGTCGTCGGCAGCGGCCGCAAATCGCTCGAGTACGCGCGTCAGGCCGAGAGTATGGCGCATCACTAGCTCTTGAAGGGGAGCGGCGCATGGCGTTCTTGAGGTCGAGCATCACGCAGGACGCGGTCGGCATCGTGCGCGGGCGCGGCGTCTGTTTGCGCTTGCCGATGATGGGCGACTACGCGCCTTGGGCCGAGCTCAGAACGCGTAGCCGCGAGCATCTCACCCCCTGGGAGCCGCTATGGCAGCGCGACGAGCTCTCGCGCAGTGCCTTCCGCCGCCGCGTGCGCCACTACCAGCGCGAGGCGCGCGAGGACCTGGGCTATGCGTTCCTGATCTTCCGCGATTCCGACGACAAGCTGCTCGGCGGCCTGACGCTGTCGAACGTGCGGCGCGGCGTGACGCAGGCGGCCGTGCTCGGCTACTGGCTCGGGCTGCCCTACCTGAAGCGGGGCTATAT
>Ga0075017_100002432_pt1 | contig 11648 bp, 9 predicted proteins | sample AleBraG_ABR_2012_FD_71475 | JGI IMG/M metagenome (GOLD analysis project Ga0075017, IMG submission 71475) | Freshwater sediment microbial communities in response to fracking from Pennsylvania, USA - Alex Branch Run_MetaG_ABR_2012 | ecosystem: Environmental > Aquatic > Freshwater > Creek >...
CCATGTCCGATCGGGCCGCCCGCTACATCGACCAGGTCGTCGTCGTCACGGGGGCCGGCCACGGCCTCGGACTGGCCTACGCTCAGGCGTTCGCGGCCGAGGGCGCGAGCGTGGTGCTCGCCGACATCGACGGACAGCTTCAGGCGAGTGGCCAGACGCCGGGTTGGCTGAGGTCGAACACGACCCCGTCGGGGCCCTCGTACTTGAACTCGCCTTTGATGGCCCCGTCGTGCGAGATGCCCAGCGCGCGGTCTATGTCGGTTCGGGCCCGGCATCCAGCGGCTACGACACGCACGGCGGCGCCCTCGACATCGTCGACCTCGAAGCCGATGTGGTGCAGACCGCGATAGCCGGCGCCCTTCTCGACCCCAGCAGCCTCGTCGTTGGCGAACTGCAGGATCGCGAGGTTGATGGTGCCATCGGACAGGATGTGCCCTCGACCCCAGACGCCGCTCGCGGTGCGCACCCTCACGAACTCGAACGCATCGACGTAGAACTGCGCGGTGCCATCGGGATCGTCGGTAGCGATCGCGAGATGACGGAGCTTCGCCACGATGTTCCTCCTCGGTTGGACCGAGGCTATAGCGCCAACCGCCTTCGGTTTGCGTTGTGCCGGCACGGGCACGGGTCAGACCCGTCCCTGGCCTAGCCGACCCGTGCTGGATCGCTCCGGCCGGTCAATGGCTCGGTCCTGTCTCGGCCGCCGGGCTGGCTGCGGGCTGGAGGCCGTGGCTCTACGAGATCGGAGGCATTCCGAAGTTGGCGCGCCAATCGTTGAGGGCGTTCGTCATCGGAAACGGGTCGGCTGGCACGTCCACGCCGAGCCGCTCGCAGATCGGCTCCCACCCATCCCCGGGGGTCCACTCCAGCAGGCGCCCCGCAGGGATCGCCTGACGAACTGCCTCGTTGTGACGCTCGAAGGCATCCATCATGGCCGTGGCGTCGTCGAACCGGTCGCTGAACCGCTCGCGTAGGAGGTCGCGCACGCTCTCGAACCACGGTCTCAGCTCAGGCGGTGCTGCGTCGAGTATGAGGAAGATCGAGTTCGACGCGCTGCGGTACCACGACTCTGGATCACGGACGGACAGCAACACCAGAGCATCCGGGTTGGCGGCGCACAACTCCGGCCAGAACGATGCTCCCGGCCAGTCGACGAGCGAATCGTAGCCGGGCGGCATGGTCGACCAGTCGACGGCGCGGCCTTCGATCGCGGCGGTCCAGAGAGGTATCTGGGTCGGGTCGGAGACCACCTCGAACATGTGATGGCACCGCCCGCCGACGAGCCGCTCGAGCGCGATCTTCAGCGAGTTCGTCCCCGTACGTCCGACGCCTGCTCCCACGACCTTGAGTGCCATCGAGCCCCCTGGTCCGATCGGGGCCAGGAGCTCCGGCCTCGGTGTTGAAGTCCTCCGGCGTGGGTCCTTTCCCTGCACGACCGCAGCGCATCTGAACTGCGGTGACGTGCCGGGAAGCGAGCTCGGGGGGGAGGACTCGAACCCCCAATGGCAGGGCCAGAACCTGCAGTGTTGCCGATTACACCACCCCCGAACGGGCGGACGACACCTTAGCCGCTGGCGACCTGGTGGCGGACACGTTCGCTGACCCCGACCAGCCGGCGGAAGCCGATGACCCGGCCGACGGCCACCTCGAGCGTCTCTTTGAAGAAATACGAGAAGCGGGCCGTGCCCTGGATGGGCGAGGTGCGCGTCGGGGACACGTAGGACGTGAGGCCGAGCTCCCCGGCCATGAGCTGGATGCGCTCGTTGTGGAACGGGTCCGAGACCAGCAGGACGCGCGTGGCCCCCTGCTGCTTCAAGAAGACCGCGGAGGCGGCCAGCGACTGCCAGGAGTTGCGCCCGCCGACCTCCCGCAAGATGTGGTCGTCGGGGACACCGCGGCTGTCGAGGTACGCAGCGGAGGCCGATGCCTCGGTGAACTGGTCGCCGGGCTGCTTGCCGCCGGTCACGACGATGATGTCGGAGTACCCGGCCCTCCACAGGTCATAGGCATGGTCGAGGCGGGCGCGGAGATCGGGCGACGGCCGCCCGTTGTACTGGGCTGCACCGAGCACGACGATCGCCTGCACCGGGCGGGCCTGGTCGCGCTGCGACGCATCCCAGACCTGGTAGAGCGTGACCCCGAGGTAGAGGAACACGGCCGCGACCACCCCGACGGTGATCCGGAGCACCCATCGCCAGGCCACGGTCGGGCCGCCGCCTACGGGTCGAGCCGGTCTCGGGCGGCCCGGAGACGGGCCAGCGTGCGGTCCCGTCCGAGGACCTCGAGCGACTCGAACAGCGGCGGGCCGACCGAGCGGCCGGTGACCGCCAGGCGCACGGGAGCCTGGGCCTTGCCCAGCTGCGGGACACCGTGCGACTCCCCCACCGCCGCCACGACGCCCTTGAGCGATTCGGCGTCCCAGAGGCACTCGGCGAAGGCCGCGGCCACCCCGTCGAGGATCGCCGCGAACGCCGGCTGCTGACGGAGCCCCTTTTCCCAGTCCCTCTGGTCGATCAGGGGCGTGTCCGTGAGCAGGAACCCGACCATGTCCGCGACGTCGCCGAGCACGCGGGTGCGCTCCTGCACGAGGGGTGCGATCGGGGCCCACCGGGCGACGGCCCACTCCTGGACCCGAGCCAGGAACTCCTCGGTGCTGAGGGCCCGGATGTAGTCGGCGTTGAACGCCTGAAGCTTCTTTTCGTCGAAGAAGGCGGGCGCGCTCTTGACGTCTTCGAGGCGGAACTCGGCGATGAGCTCGTCGAGGGTGAGCACCTCGCGGTCGTCGCCGGGCGCCCAGCCGAGGAGAGCCAGGTAGTTGCGCATGGCCTCCGGGAGGTAGCCCTCGTCGCGGTAGTCCTCCAGCGCGACCTTGTCCCGCCGCTTGGACAGCTTCTGACGCTTCTCGTTGACCAGCAACGGCAGGTGGGCGAACACCGGGAGCGGGCCGTAGCCGAGCGCCTCCCAGAGCATCTGGTACTTGGGGGTGTTGGGCAGGTGGTCCTCGCCCCGTATCACGTGCGTGATGGCCATGTCGGCGTCGTCCACCACGTTGGCCAGGAGGAACAGCGGCTGGCCACTCGACTTGCGGATGGCGAAGTCCTCGATCGTCGAGTGCTGGAACTGGGGCCGGCCCCGCACGAGGTCGACCACCGTCGTGGTGCCCTCGTCGTCGGTGCGGAACCGGATGACACGACCGATGGTCGGCTCGAGCCCGCGGTCGCGGCAGAACCCGTCGTAGCCAGGCGCACCGCCCCTCGCCTTGGCGCGAGCCTGCACCGCCTCGGGCGCACAGTCGCACGCGTACGCCCGCCCCGCCGACACGAGGGAGTCGATCGCCGTTTGGTACAAGGCGCCGCGCTGGGACTGGAAATAGGGGCCTTCGTCCCAGTCGAGCCCGAGCCAGCGCATGGCCCGCATGATCCCGAGGACGTGCTCCTCGCGGTTGCGCTCCACGTCGGTGTCCTCGATGCGCAGGACGAACACCCCGCCCTGCTGGCGGGCGTAGAGCCAGTTGAACAGCGCCGCTCGACCGCTGCCGACGTGGAAGTAACCCGTCGGTGATGGGGCGAAGCGCACCCGCGGCGTGGTCATCGGGTCGAGGGTAGCGGTGCCCGGTGACACGACGGCGTCATCGCTGGCCGGGACCGCTCAGCCCAGGCGGTCAGGCGACAGGTCGGCCTCGTAGAGCCGGCCGGCGCCGGCGGTGACCGCCGGGAGGAGGCCGCGCACCTGGGGGAGGAGCTGCTCGGCGAAGAACCGGGCCGTGGTGATCTTGCCGGCGAGGAAGGCCTCTTCGCCAGCGGCCACTGCGTCGGTGAGGCGGCGCGATGCGGCCAGGGCGGCGCGCGACAGCAGCCACCCGCCGCAGAGGAAGCCGCACATGCGCAGGTACGGCGTCGCTCCCGCCAGCGCGTCGTTGGGATCCGACGCCAGCGCGGAGAGCAGCCAGCGGGTGGCTTGCTCGACCGTGTCGCACGCGCCAGCCAAGGCCTGGCGGCTCGCGTCGAGCTCGGGGCCGGCCCCGGCGAGCGCCGCATCGAGGGCACGGATCTGCCCGAGCAGGTCGCCCATCACCGCGCCGTGCCGCATCGGGAGCTTGCGGGTGACCAGATCGATGGCCTGGATGCCGTTGGTGCCCTCGTAGATCGGTGCGATCCGGCTGTCGCGGAAGTGCTGCGCCGCACCGGTCTCCTCGATGTAGCCCATCCCGCCGTGCACCTGGAGGGCCAGCGAGGAGACCTCGACGCCGAGATCGGTGGACCACGCCTTGGAGATCGGCGTCAAGAGCTCGACGAGCTCCCGCCGGCGCTCGCGCTCGTCGGCATCGGGATGGTGACGGGCCAGATCGATCGAGACCGCGTTGGTGTAGATGATGCTGCGCATCGCCTCGATGCTCGCCCGCATCGTGAGCAGCATCCGCCGGACATCGGGGTGCTCCACGATGGGTGAACGGGTACCGGGCGGGGCACCGACGGCACGGCCCTGCTCCCGCTCGGCGGCGTAGCGAAGCGCCTGCTGGTAGGCACGCTCCGCGATGGCAAGGCCCTCGAGGCCGACCGACAGCCGGGCGTTGTTCATCATCGTGAACATGTACTGCATGCCCTCGTTGGCCTCGCCGATCAAGGAGCCGACCGCGCCGGCCTCCTCGCCGTAGGACATCACGCAGGTGGGGCTGGCGTGGATCCCGAGCTTGTGCTCGATCGACACGCAGCGCACGTCGTTGCGCTCGCCACAGGTCCCGTCCGGGTTGACGAGGTACTTGGGCACGACGAAGCAGGACACCCCGCGGGTGCCGGGTGGCGCGTCGGGCACCCGGGCGAGGACGAGGTGGACGATGTTGTCGGCCATGTCGTGCTCGCCGAAGGTGATGAAGATCTTCTGGCCGCTGATGCGCCACGTGCCGTCCCCGGCGGGCACCGCCCGGGTGCGGAGGGCGCCGACGTCGGATCCCGCCTCCGGCTCGGTGAGGTTCATGGTCCCGGTCCACTCGCCGGAGACCATCTTGGCCAGGTAGGTCGCCTGCTGCTCGGGTGAGCCGTGGTGGCTCAGCATGTCGATGGCACCCTGGGTCAGCAGCGGGCACAACGAAAAAGCCATGTCGGCCGAGGTGAGCATCTCCTGGATCGACACGGTCACCAACCAGGGGAAGCCACCGCCGCCGTAGCCAGGCTCGAAGGGCACGGCCCCCCAACCCGCCTCCACGTACTGGTGGTAGGCGTCGACGAAGCCCGGTGGGGTCGTGACAGCGCCCTCGGCCGACAGCTGCAGCGGCGTGGTGTCGCCGACCCGGTTGAGCGGCGCGATCACCCCCGCCATGAAGCGGCCCGCCTCCTCGAGGACGCCGAGCACCGTCGGCGCGTCGATGTGCTCGAACGCCTCGAGGGCGCAGAGACCGTCGAGGTCGACGATCTCCTCCAGGACGAAGCGGATGTCGCGCAGCGGAGGGACGTACTCGCTCATGCCCCAACAGTACGGAACCCCGGACCGTCGCGGCTGGGTCAGTAACGGGGTTCGGCCCCGACCGCCTGCAGGCGCGCCGGCTGCTCCTCGCCGGCGCCCAACCCGCGGGCGTCCAGGGCGACCAGGAGCTCCTCGGCAAGGGCCACGCTGAGCGGCTTGGCCCACAGGAACCCCTGTCCGACGTCGCACCCCCGCATGGTCAAGAAGCTGGCCTGCTCGATCTGCTCGACGCCCTCGGCCACGGTGCGCAAGCCGAGCGTGTGCCCGAGGTGGAGGATGGCGTCGAGCAGCCGCCGGCCCTCCTCGGTCTCCTCCTCGCCGGAGGAGACGAAGCTCTTGTCCACCTTGAGGATGTCCACGGGGAGCGTCTGCAGGTACGCCAACGACGAGTACCCCGTGCCGAAGTCGTCGATGGCGATGCGGACGCCGGTCGACTTGAGCTCGTGCAGCACCCGGACCACCTCTTCGGGATCCTGCATCAGCATGCTCTCGGTGACCTCGAGCACGATGCGCCCGGGCGCGACGCCCAAGGTCGCGATCGTGTCGCGCAGGTCGGCGACGAGGTGGGCGTCGCGGATCTGTCGGGCGGACACGTTGACCGCCATCGCGAAGTCACCCATGCCCGGGATCAGCCGGCTCCAGGTCGCGAGCTGGGAGATGGCCTCTCGCAGCACCCAGCGGCCGAGGGGGACGATCAGCCCGCTCTCCTCTGCCAAGGGGATGAAGCGATCGGGCACGACCGTGCCGAGCGTCGGGTGGTTCCAGCGCACGAGCGCTTCGAAGCCCTCCAACCGGCCGTTCTGCAGCGTGTAGGAGGGTTGGTAGCAGAGGATGAACTCACCCCGGTCGATGGCACCCTTGAGCTCGGATTGGAGCTGGAAGCGCTCCCGCGCCCGCTCGTGCATGGAGGGCTCGAAGACCCGAACCGCGTCCTTGCCGTTGTTCTTCGCGTTGTACATCGCGGTGTCCGCGTCGCGCAGCAGGTCGGCCACCGAGCCGGACGGGCCCATGTCGATGGCGACCCCGATGCTCGCGGTGAGCTGGAAGTTCGCGCCCGCCACGATCGTCGTCTTGCGCAGCTCCGACCGCAGCCGCTCCGCCAGGCTCACCGCTTCGGCCGGGCTGCAGAGGTCTTCGAGGAGCAGGACGAACTCGTCGCCGCCGAGCCGCGCCACGGTGTCGCCCGCCCGAGCCGTGCTGATCAGCCGGTCGGCGACGGCGCAGAGGAGCTGATCGCCGACCTGGTGGCCCAGGCTGTCGTTGACGTCCTTGAAGCCGTCGAGATCGATGAGCACGATCGCCACCTTGGTGCCCGCGCGCTGGCAGCGGGCCAGGGCATGGTCGGCGCGGTCGTTGAACAGCGCCCGGTTGGCCAGGCCGGACAGGGGGTCGTGGAACGCCTGGTGGCGGAGCTGGCGCTCGAGGGTGGTCTGGTCGGTCACGTCGCGGGTGTTGACGACATAGCCCTCGACGTCGGGATCGGAGAGCAGGTTGGTGACGGTGGACTCCGCGAAGCGGGCCCGTCCCGCCCGGTCCACCAGCTCCCAGCCGACCCGCTGGACCTGGGCGGGCACCTCGAGGGTGACCGCCATGGCCTCGGTGATCGCCCCGAACAGGTCCCCGAAGTCCTCCAGGTGGCGGCCGATCAGCGCATCGGGGCTCCAGCCGAACGTCTCGATCATCCCGTCGCTCACGAACCGGACCACCAGGTCCGCCCCGATGACCGCCATGGTGTCGGACGAGTGCTCGATGAGCGCGGTGAAGTGCCGTTCGCGGCGCCCGAGCTCCTTGGTGCGCTCCGCCACCCTCGCCTCGAGCTCGTTGGTGAGCGCGTGGTTTTCGGCCACGACGGAGAGGCCCTGGCACAGCGCCAGGCCGGCGAGCGCGACGATCCCCCAGCACAACGAGCTGTCGAAGGACGGCCGGCCCACGACGAGCCGGTCGACAGCGGTCACGACCAGACCGGTGATGGCCACGATCTCGGGGAGGGCGACGCTCAACCGGCCCCGTTCGAAGACCCGGGGTGCACCCGCGTCATGGTTGCTCGGGCGGCGGCGTCGCAGCGCCGCAGCCCCGAAGGCCAGCACGAGGAACCCGATGAACCACCCCGCGTCGGTGGGGTTGACCGAGTCATAGTTCTTGACCGTGGTCAGGTACCAGAAGGACGAGTCGGCCACCGAGAGCGCCACGATGCCGGCGGCCACCACCCCGAGGTGGCCGAAGCGGTTCGAGCGGCCCCGGGTGGCGACGAAGATCACCGCCGAGATGGCCACCGCGTCGAGGACCGGGTAGGCCAGCGAGATCAACTGGTTCAACACCGTGTCGCTCGAGCCGGCGACGACCGGCGACAGCAGCATGGTCCAGATCGGCACGAACACGCCGCCGGCGATCAGCAGGCCCTCGACGAGTCCCCGGATCCGCGACAGCACCCCCGCCGGCGTGTCGACGAAGAGGAGCAGGCCGGCGACGATCAGGACGGGGGCGAGCAGGAAGCCGATGTCGGAGCCGGTCGGCGACACCGGCGCGTGCCCGAGCCCGACCTCGAAGACGGTCCAGATCACCTGCCCCACGCCCCAGGCCGCAGAGCCGGCACCGATGAGCGCCCACCCGGTGCGTTCCCGGCCGGTGCTGCGGCGGGCCGTCTGCCAGCAGACCAGCGCCGCCACGAAGGGGGTGATGGACTGACCCACGTCGTCGAAGGCGGTCCAGAACGCGCCTGCGCCCGGGTGGAAGGACACGCCGGCGGTGAAGAGCACGCAGGCCAGGACCGCGGCGGCCACCAGGGCGCGACGGGTCCGGCGTGACTGCTGCTCCGCGACACCGGGCAATGCCATGGGCTCCATCCTCGAGAGCGGTCTCCTGCGCCCCTCTCATCGGCGCGCCGCACCCCGAAGACGAGGCAAATCTGACATTTGGTTGTATTGCTCCCTCGGCCCCATCGGCCCCCGGTCGGCCCCTTAGTCGACGCCGCCACCCTCGACGGCGAGGTCGCCGGCCACCGCGAGGTCCGGGGCGACGGCTCCATGGCGCGAGGCGCCCCGGCCCCGGCTCGGAGCGACCGGTTCGCGCGCCGATTCGGCCCGGGCCGGCAGCCACCGGGTGGCGACGACGACGGCGCAGCCCACGACCATCACGGCGAGCGTGTAGGCGATCCGCATCGACGACAGGTAGGCCACGTGGGCCAACTGGGTCAGGCGGCGGGCCTGGTCCGCTGGGAGCTTGGCCGCCGCCTGCAGCGACGTGCCGATCGATTCGCGCGCCGAGGAGCGCACGTCGCCGGGCAGGAAGCCGAGTGAACCGATCCGTGCGTGGTAGCGCGACGCAAAGGCACTCCCGACGACGGCGACGCCGACCGCGCCGCCGGTCTGGCGGGTCGTGTCGTTGACCGCGGAGCCCACACCGGCCCGGCTCGGGGGGAGCGAGCCCATGATGGACTCCGTCACCGGCGCCGCGGTGATGCCGACGCCGAGGCCGTAGGTCAGACGCAGGATGAGACCGATGCCGAAGTTCGACATCAAGGTGTTGGAGCCGTAGCAGGCCATGCTCGCCGCGACGATGCACAGGCCGCAGACCACGACCCGCTTGGTGCCCCAGCGGAACACCAGCCGGGGTGCCATCGGCGATCCGAGCATCAGCCCCACCGCAACCGGCGTCAGCATCACGCCGGCCTTGAGCGGGCTGTAGTGGAGGATGAACTGGAAGTACTGGGTGAGCAAGAACGTCGAGGAGAACATGGCGAAGTAGGTCAGTGTGATCGTCGCGGACGCCGCCGAGAACCGTGGGTTCTTGAAGAAGCGGACGTCGAGCAGCGGAGAGGGGGAGTGCAGCTCCCACCACCAGAAGCTCGCGACGAACACTGTCCCGAAGGCGAAGCCGATCAGCACCTGCGGGTCCCCCCACCCGCGGTCGGGCGCCTCGATGACCGCCCACAGGAGCCCTACCATGCCGAGGATGGACAGCAGCGCGCCGGCGGGGTCGAGGGGGCTCTCGTCGCGAGCGCTGGTGTTGGGGACGAACAACGGGTTGAGGACGAGGGCGAGCAGGCAGATCGGCACGTTGACGAAGAAGACCGAGCTCCACCCGAGGCGCTCGACGAGGAGGCCGCCCGCGAGCGGCCCGATGACGATGCCGAGGCCGGAGACACCTGCCCAGATGCCGATGGCCTTGGCCCGCTCGACGGGATCCCGGAAGGTGTTGGTCAGGATCGAAAGGGTGGTCGGGTAGATGAAAGCCCCGCCGACGCCCATCGCGCCCCGGGCGAGGATCAGCTGGCTGGGCGACCCGGCGAAGGACGCCACTGCCGAGAAGGTGCCGAACCACGCCAGGCCGAACATCAGGGCCCGCCGGCGCCCGTAGCGGTCCCCGAGCGAGCCCGCGGTGAGCAGCAGGCAAGCGAACACGATCGTGTACGCGTCGACCATCCACTGCAGCTGGGACCCCGTCGCCCCGAGATCGCGCACGATCGAGGGGAGGGCGACGTTGAGGATGGTGTTGTCCACCCCGGTGATCACCAGGCACAAGCAGAGGACCGCGAGCGTCCACCAGCGACGCGCGTGCTCCCGGTCCTCATCCATCCCGCCCGCTCCTTGGCGTTGTAACCGTTTGGTTACTCCCGAACGCTCGCCAGATTACCAGCGGGCCCCGGCGGGACGGCTCGGGAAGGCCGGGGACGGTCGCGGCGTTGCATCGCGAGGACGTGCCCGTTCTCCCCCGGAGGTAGCTCGTGAGCGCACAGACCCTGGACGCGCAGACCGTCGACACACAGGTCGCCGACTTCTGGTTCGACCCGCTGTGCCCATGGGCATGGATCACGTCGCGCTGGCTCCATGAGGTGACCAAGGTCCGCCCGGTCGAGGCGAGGTGGCACGTCATGAGCCTGGCCGTGCTCAACGAGGGCCGGGACATCTCCGAGGGCTACAAGAAGCTGATGGACCAGGCCTGGGGTCCCGTGCGGATCGTGATGGCCGCAGGCCAGGAGCACGGCGAGGAGGTGCTCGGGCCCCTCTACACGGCCATCGGGACTCGCCTGCACGACCGCGCCGAGCCGCGCGAGCGGGCCACCTACGAGGCCGCCCTCGCCGACGTCGGCCTTCCGACGTCGCTCTTCGAGGCGGCGCACGACACCTCGTACGACGAGGCACTGCGGGCCTCCCACCACGCCGGGATTGACCAGGTGGGCGACGACGTCGGCACCCCGGTCATCAGCGTCAGCGGCAACGCGTTCTTCGGGCCCGTGGTCACGCCGATCCCTCGCGGCGAGGCGGCCGGCCGGCTCTGGGACGGCGTGCTGCTCGTGACGGGGACCGACGGGTTCTACGAGCTCAAGCGCAGCCGGGACCGGCGCCCCTCCTTCGAGTGAGCCGGGTCAGGTCCGCTCGCCCAGCTCGGCGTCGAGGGCGGCCGCCAGCTCGTCGACGCTCTTGTAGCCGGTGAGCCGGAGCCGCTCGGCCCCGCCGACGAAGAGCACGAAGGTGGGGACGGCGGTGATCCCGTAGGTCTGCGCGTCCGATGGCGAGGTCTCGATGTCGGCCTGGACGACCGACAGCCCGTCGGGGTAGCGGCGCAGGATCGCCGCGAGCACGGGCTCCTCCATGCGGCACGCCGGCGCGTCCCGCTCGGCGAACTCGACCAGCACCGGGACCTTCGACGCCGCGACCACCTTCTGGAGGCGGCCGGGTGCCACGCGGCTGGCGTGGTGGTGGAGGTGCAGCCCCACGGTCAGCCCGACGCGCCCAGGCGGGTGCGGATGTCCTCCCGCAGCTCACCCTTGGCCACCTTGCCGCCGCTCGAGCGCGGGAGCTCGTCGACCACGACGATGTGCTCGGGCCACCACTCCCTCGACACGCCACGGCTCGAGAGGTGATCGCGGATCTCGTCGAGGCTCACGCTCGCACCCGACCGGGGCACGACGTAGATGCAGACCCGCTCGCCGAAGACGGGGTCCGGCATGGGCACCGCGGCGACCATGGCGACCGCCGGGTGGGTGCCCACCTCCTCCTCCACCGCCGGCGCCGAGATGTTCTTGCCTCCCCGGATGATGAAGTCCGACGTGCGGCCGACGACGGTCAGGTAGCCGTCCTGGTCGATGTCCACGATGTCGCCCATCAGCATCCAGCCGTCGGGGGCGTACAGCTGCCGGTTGGCCGCATCATCGCCGTAGTACCCGAGCGAGGTGGCCGGGCCACGGC
>Ga0075017_100002433_pt1 | contig 11648 bp, 11 predicted proteins | sample AleBraG_ABR_2012_FD_71475 | JGI IMG/M metagenome (GOLD analysis project Ga0075017, IMG submission 71475) | Freshwater sediment microbial communities in response to fracking from Pennsylvania, USA - Alex Branch Run_MetaG_ABR_2012 | ecosystem: Environmental > Aquatic > Freshwater > Creek >...
CGAGGCGATCGCCTCGGGGTCCGAGACGTCACAGGCGAGGCCTCGTGTGCCCTCGATGTCAGGTGCCTTGAGGTCCACCGCTACCAGGTGGTCAGCTGATCCTCGAAGGAGCTCGACGCACGAGCGCCCCATCCCACTCGACGCTCCTGTGATCACCGTGACTGCCATAGCTGCCCCCTCCCGCGCGCCACGCGCCGAGCTCCTCGCAGACTGCCACACGCTCCCGGCTCAGCGCCTGCGCCAGCTGGGCGGTTGGTCTGCTTGGAGCGCTACGAGGTGAAGACGGGGAGGCTCTCCCAGCCCCGCACGGTGGTGGTCCTCGCCTGGACGGCGTGCTCCCAGTCGACCTCCCACGAGGGGAAGCGCTTGAGCACCTCTTCGAGCGCCACCCGACCCTCCATCCGGGCCAGGTGCGTGCCCAGGCAGAAGTGGATGCCATAGCCGAAGGTGAGGTTTCGACCACCAGAGCGGTGGATATCGAAGGTGTCGCCGTCGCCAAACTTGAGATCGTCCCTGTTCCCCGATGCGTTCAGGAGCACCATGACGCTGCCCTGAGGCACGGTCTGGCCGTAGAGCTCGACGTCCCTCATCACGTAGCGGGCCTGGATCGGCGACGGCGGCTCGAAGCGCAAGATCTCCTCGATGGCGCTCGGGATCAGCTCGGGGTTCTCGACGAGCTCCGCTCGCTGGTCAGGGTGATCGGCCAGCACCTTGCCCGTCCAGCCGATCAGACGACCAGTCGTCTCGTTGCCTGCTGCTGCCAGCAGGCCGACGTAGGCGAGGACCTCATCGCGACGAAGGGTGCGCGTGACGCCCTCCTCATCGGTGAACTCCGCCTGGAGCAGATCGGTCATGAGGTCATCAGAGGGATGCTCCATGCGCCAGTCGATGTACGCCGCGAAGTCTGCACCGGGCCCCTCTCCTCCCGTGTACCTCGCCTCGGGCATGACGCCGTCGTCGAGGCGGAGGCCCTCATCGATGCGGACCTTGATCTCAGCTTGGTCCTCCTCGGGGATCCCGAGGAGCATGCCGATGGTGCGCATCGGCATCTCCGCACCCAGGTTGTCGATGAAGTTGAAGCCACCCGAGCCCACGAGAGGATCCAGGCTCCGCTCGCAGAAGCCACGGATCTTGGGCTCGATCTCAGCCACGCGACGCGGCGTGAAGACGCGGCTGAGCAAGCTGCGGTGGTGATCGTGCGACGGGGGGTCTTCGAAGATGAAGAGACCTGGAGGCATCGGCACGTCGGCCTTGATCATCTCGATCAGCGAACCCTTGGCTGAGCTGAACGTGCGCCAGTCACCCAGGGCGGCGTCGACGTCGTCATAGCGGCTCAGGGCATAGAAGTCGTACTTCTCGTTGTAGTAGAGGGGCGCCTCTTCGCGCATCCGCTTCCAGATCGGATAGGGATCCGAGTCGATCTCGAAGTCGTACGGGTCGTAGTACAGCTCTGGCGTGGTGATGGACATCATCTACCCCCTCATGTTGTATCTCAATATCTTGATATCACAAAGACGCGCGGTGTGCCTCGTCGCGCCTCAGCTCCGGCAACAGGATCGGAGCGCTCGATCAGACGTCGGGATCGTCGCGCTCTGTCGCTGGGGTCTCTCGGAACGTCACGGTCGAGCGCTCAGGGTGGTCAGGGTCGAGATGGACCACAAACGGCTCGTCGTCATCACCATCGGTGTTGGCCTTGACGACCTGGACGACCTCGTCGTCCTCGACGCCGTAGATGGCCTGCGCCATGCCCAACATGGCGGAGCCGAGCACCTGAGCGCCGCCGGTCGAGACAACGCGTCCCATCGTCGTGGCCGGACCCGGACGGCTCGCCTGGTTCGTGGGATCGTTGGCCTCGTCGGTGGCCTTGAGCCATGCGATCCACTGCTCGGGCGTCCACTCCTCTGGATCGACTGGAGGCTCTTCGAGCGAGTCAGCTCTGCGATCATCCATCGACGCGAAGCGTACCGTCCGCCTCTGCGATCACGTGCTCGACCTTCGCTGGTAGACCAGCCTTGAGGCTGTCACGATCCCGAACCCACGATCACGAGAGCACGCCCGGCTGGCGGCTCTCGAGAGGAGCACGGTGCAAGGTCCAATCGCCGAAGCGTTCACCGAGGCGGCCGAGTGGCTCGTCTCCCTCGCGTCAGACGTCCCCGATGACGCGTGGGATCAACCCGGCCTCGGCGTCTGGGACGTGCGGTCGCTCCTCGGTCATGGAGCTCGGGCCTTGGCCACCGTCGAGGACTACGTCGCCAAGCCGGCAGCACGCATCGACGTGCCGAGCGCCGTGGACTACTTCGTGGGAGACGCCCTCGCCTCGCCGGAGGCAATCGCCGCTCGCGGTGTCGCCGCGGGCGAAGCGCTCGGGCCTGACCCTCTCACCAGCGTGACCGCGCTGGCGAGCCGAGCGACAGCGCTCGTCGCCAGCACGCCAGCCGACGCTCTGCTGAGCACCATCGCCGGCGGGATGTCGCTCGAGTCCTACCTCCCGACGCGGACAGTCGAGCTGATCGTCCACGGCTGCGACCTCGCCACTGCGCTCGAGCTCGCCTCAGAGCCTCCAGAGAGAGCCGCAGGTGCCGCCGCACGACTTCTCCTCGAGGTCCACCTGCGTCACGGGACGCTGTCGGCGCTCTGCCTCGCGTTGGCCGGTCGGCCGATCACCGCCGAGGATCTCAGCATCTAGCCCACTCAATTATCAAGATGTTGACGATCAGTGAGGTAACAGTTAGGTTAAGGCGCGCTCTGCAGCAGGCAGGCACATGACCCTGGGGGGGATATATGAGGTCTACGCACACCAAGCGAACCGCGATCATCGGTTCGGTCCTAGCGATGGGGCTCGTCTTAGCGGCGTGCAGCTCGTCATCGACCACGTCAACCACGACCAGCTCTGGCGGCGGCTCGACGTCAGGCGGCAACGGCGCTCCGCTCAAGATCGCGCTGATCTCGTCGATCACCGGACCCGACGCCTCCTCAGATGCGCTGGCAGCGTCCGGCTTCTTGGCTCGAGTCGACGCGCAGAACGCCGCGGGCGGGGTGAACGGGCACAAGATCGACCCGATCGTCATCGACGACCAGACCAGTCCCACCCAAGCCGTCACCGCCATCAAGCAAGCCATCTCCGACGGCGTGGTGGGCATCGTCGCCAACTCGCCCCTGTTCTTCGAGGGCGCGAAGTATGCCCAGCAGGCGGGCATCCCCGTGACCGGCAACGCCGGCGACGGCACCGAGTGGGGCCAGCAGCCCTACACGAACATGTTCCCCTCGGACGCCAACAACACCGACCCGAAGTCGCCATGGACGAAGCTCGCAGGAAATATCTTCAAGCAGTACGGGGGTTCCGTGGTCGGTACCTATGGCTACAGCATCTCGCCATCATCGACGAACGCGACGTACGGTTCTGCCAAGTCGGCCCAGGCGGCTGGCCTCAAGGTGGGCGTGATGGACACCTCCGTCCAGTTCGGCACTGAGTCCTTCAGCACCGAGGCCCTGGCTGCCAAGTCAGCCGGGATCAACGCCTACACCGCTCAGATGGACGTCAACTCGGACATCGCGCTCCTCCAGGCGATGAACCAGAACGGCGTGCACCCCAAGGTGAGCCTCTTCGCAACCGGCTACAGCGACTCGTTGGCCAGTTCCAACGTCTGGTCCACGGTGCAAGGCGGCATCTTCGCCACCTCGGCTCGACCCTGGAACATCACTCCCAACGCCGGGGTCACCGCCCAGATGTCTGCCTTCAAGAAGTACGCCGGGTTCAAGGCTGGCAACTTTCCCAACTACGCCCAAAATGAGTCCTGGTTGGGTGCGGACCTGATGATCCTCGGTCTCCAGAAGGCCGGCGCCAACCCGACCTCTGCCGCCACGATCAAGGCGCTTCGGAACACCACCGATTACAACGCCAACGGGCTCCTGGCCGTGACGCTCAACTACAAGGTCAACTTCGGCTACAACACGAAGACTGAGTGCCTGTGGCTCCAGAAGGCCGAGAAGTCTGGCTTCACAGCTGTGTCAGCCACGCCGAGCTGCGCTCCCTTCATCCCGGGCAGCACGTCGCTGACGCCCCCGAAGATCTAGGACTGACGTTCCAGGACGGCCCGTCTCCGATGGCCGAGCTCTTCTCTAGAGCTCGGCCATCGGGCCGACCAGGGCCTCGGTGATCGCCCGAACAGATCCCACAGGATCCTCGGCACTCGGCGAGACCCAGACCTGCCCAATCCCGAGCGCTTGGTAGTCGCTCATCTCCCTCAAGAAGCCGTCGACGTCCTCGAGCGGTGACAGCCCGGGGGCGAGCATGGTTCGCTCAATGGTCGCCGGATCACGCCCCTCGACCTCGCAGTGGCGATCGAGGACCTCGAGCTTGTGCTTGATCTCCTCGACGCTCGTGCCGAAGAGGTTGCAGGCATCGGCGTGGCGTGCCACCAGTCGGAGCGTCTTGCGCTCGCCGCTCCCGCCGATGAGCACTCGAGGCGAGGGCTCTTGGAGGGGCTTGGGGAGACAGACGGTCTGGGCCAGCTGGTAGTGGCGCCCGTCGTACGATCCGTCGTCGTCGCTCCACATCTGCTTGCAGATCTCGATGGCCTCCTCCAGGCGCTCGAAGCGCTCTGAGACCGGAGGGAACGGCACACCGAGTCCGACGTGCTCCTCTTCGTACCACGCCGCACCGATCCCCAGCTGGGCTCGACCGCCCGAGAGCACATCGAGGGTGGCCACGGTCTTGGCCAGGAGGCCAGGGTGCCGATAGGTGACACCGGTCACCAAGAGGCCCAAGGTCACTCGCTCGGTCTGGGCAGCCAGGTAGCCGAGGGTGGTGTAGCCCTCGAGCATGGGCTCGGCTGCACCGCCGAGCATCTCCATCTGGAACCAGTGATCCATGACCGTGAACTGCGCGCAGCCCCCCTCGTCTGCGGCCTTGGCGGCACCGCTCAGCGTGCCGGCGATCGCTCCCGTGCCGCCTGGGATCGTGAAGTTGGGGAAGTGGATGGCAAGACGCATGGCGAGTTCCTTTCGACGCTTCCGGAGACTAGGGGCTCAACCCTGTGTCGGCTCAAGCCTGTTCGCTAGGGTCGCTCTCAGCACGCATCGATCGTGATCCATCGCGCTAGGAGACGACCATGGCAGACGACAGCCCACCTCGCTACGGACAGCCCGGTGGTCCCACCCTGCCGATCACCACGGCACTCGAGTTCCCTGACGCTCCGGTCGCCAAGAGCCTCGGGATGGTCTTCGGCGTGGTCGTGCGCTCCATGGGCATGGCCAAGGGCATCACCGCAGGCTTCAAGGCCATGGCTGGCGGAGAGGTCAAGCAGTACACGCGCTTGGTCGAGGACAGCCGGCGCCATGCCATGGACCGCATGATCGAGAACGCCCAGCTCATCGGGGCTGACGGCATCGTGTCGATGCGCTTCGACTCCTCTGAGGTGGGCCAGTCCCTCACGGAGATCGTGGCCTACGGCACTGCGGTCAAGCTGTCGCCTGGATCCTGACGGTAGCCATCGTGGTGATCGCCATCATCATCGCTCTGGTCATCTTGGGGCTGCTGGTCGTGAGCCTCTTCGTCCGGCGCCACCGCGAGTCAAGCGAACCTCTGGCCGGGTGGCAGCGGACCGATGAGATCTTCAACGACCCCTCGACCAACCGTGTCATGAGGGTCTGGGTCGATCAAGCAGGCGAGCGCCGCTACGTCGTCGACCAGGACCGAGACGCCACCTAGCCGCCGCCCGAGAATCAGGTTCGCTCGCTCGACAGCGTCGCTGAGCAAGCAGCGCACCCCCGATACGCTCGACGAGATGAGCCCCCTCGGCATCGTCCTCATCATCTTTGGCGTCTCGTGTGCCTTCGCCTGGATCGCATCGCTGGTCTCGGGTGACACCTCCTGGGTCGATCGCGAGTGGTCAATCGTCCCCATTCTCTACGTCTGGGTCTTTGCCCTCGCCGCCGACCTCAAGAGCACGCGCCTCGACCTCATGGCGGTCCTGGTCACCCTCTGGGGCCTCCGGCTGACCTTCAACTTCGCCCGCAAGGGCGGCTACAGCGGCGTTGAGGACTACCGCTGGGCGGTGCTTCGCCAGTCGATGAGCGCCTGGCAGTTCCAGCTCTTCAACTTCTTCTTCATCGTCCTCTACCAGAACGCCCTCTTGGTGCTGATCACGCTGCCCGCGTGGACCGCCTACGAGCACCGCGATCAGCCCCTGGGCCTCGGTGGCCTCATCCTCATGGTCGCCTTCGTCGCCTGCACGGTGGGTGAGACCATCGCCGACCAGCAGCAGTGGGACTTCCACCAGCACAAGCACGCAGAGCTGGCCTCCGGACGCCAGCCGAGCTCTCAGTTCTGCCAGAGCGGCTTGTTCCGTTTCTCTCGCCACCCCAACTTCTTCTTCGAACAGGCCCAGTGGTGGCTCTTCTTCGGCATCGGCGCCGCCGCTGCCGGCTCACTCCTCCAGTGGACCGTGCTCGGCGCCGTGCTCCTGACCGGCTTGTTCATCGGCTCGACTCGCTTCACGGAGCAGATCTCGCTGGCCAAGTACCCCGAGTACGCGCAGTATCAGAAGCGGACCTCGATGGTGATCCCCTGGTTCCCCGGCGATCGCTCCGCTGAGCTCAGCGCGTCCTAGCCTCTCGCCCTGCTCAGTCGTCGGTGGCGATGAAGACGTTCTTGACCTCGCTGAAGGCATCCAGCGAATCAGGCCCGAGCTCACGACCGATCCCCGAGCGCTTGAAGCCCCCGAAGGGCGTCCAGTAGCGGACAGAGGAGTGGGAGTTCACGCTCAGCGTGCCGCTGTCGATGCCCCGTGCCACGCGCATCGCGCGACCGACGTCTCGGGTCCAGATCGAGCCTGAGAGCCCGTAGGGCGTGTCGTTGGCAAGGCGGATGGCGTCGGCCTCATCGTCAAAGGGGATCACCACCACCACGGGTCCGAAGATCTCCTCGGTCACGGCCCGATCGTCCAACGCCACCGGGGCGAGCACGGTGGGCGGGAACCAGAAGCCTGGGCCTTCGGGGGCATGGCCTCGGAAGGCCACCGGCGCGCTCTCAGGCACGAACGACGAGACCGCCTCGAGCTGCACGGCCGAGACAAGGGGGCCCATCTGGGTGGCCTCTTGGCGTGGGTCGCCCACCACGAAGCCCTTGACCGCTGGCTCCAGCAGCTCCATGAAGCGCTCGTGGGCGCTTCGCTCGATCAAGATCCTCGAGCGAGCACAGCAATCCTGGCCGGCGTTGTCGAACACCCCGGAGGGAGCAGACGCCGCTGCTCGCTCAAGATCGGCGTCAGCGAAGACCACGTTGGCGCTCTTGCCACCCAGCTCCAAGGTGAAGCGCTTGATCTGGTCAGCGCACCCCGCCATGATCCGCTGGCCGACCTCCGTCGAGCCGGTGAAGCAGACCTTGGCCACCATCGGATGGGTGACGAAGCGCCAGCCGACGACCGAGCCCTCACCGGTCAGCACGGTCAGGACCCCTTCGGGCAGGCCAGCCTCGAGCGCCAGCTCACCGAGCTTCATCGCGGTCAGCGGTGTGATCTCGGCCGGCTTGAGCACGACGGTGTTGCCCGCCGCCAGCGCGGGCGCGAAGCCCCAGCTGGCGATGGGCATCGGGAAGTTCCACGGCACGATGATGCCCACGACACCGAGCGGCTCGTGAAAGGTCAGATCGACGCCCCCGGGAACGGGGATCTGCAGCCCGGTGTGCCGCTCCGGTGCGCCCGCGTAGTAGTCGAGCACGTCACGGACGTTCCCCGCCTCCCAGCGAGCGTTCGAGATGGTGTGCCCGGCGTTGGCGACCTCGAGCTGGGCCAGCACTTCGAGGTGCTCGTCAACCACCGACGCGAAGCGGCGGAGCAGACGAGCCCGATCAGCAGGGCTCACGCGGCGCCACGAGTCGAACGCCGCTGCTGCCCGCTCGATGGCGGCATCGGTGGCGGCCAGATCGAGGGAGGGCACCTCTTCGATCACTGCCTCGGTGGCGGGGTTGAGGACGGCGAAGGTGGACATGTGGCTCATTGTGGCATGGCCCCTCTGCTCGGTAGCTCGCTCGTGCTCACGAGTGGATCTTGGTGTTCTCAGGGTCATAGAGCGAGCGAAGCGAGACCGTGGCCTCCGAGAGCGCTCCTCCCGCGTTGACGGCAAAGGAACCGGTGCTGAGATCTTCAGGGCTGAGCACCCCGCGGTCCTCGCGCCACACGTACGCCAGCGCCACCGCGCTTGCCATGGTGGCCGACCATGCGGCCGAGGTCACCTGACCGACGGCCACACCGTCGCGCACGACGAGCTCTCCACCCCAGAGCATCACCTCAGGATCGCTCAGTCGCAGTGAGACCAGTCGTCGGCGAGCACCATGGGCCACGGCGTCCTCAACGGCCGCTCGGCCCAGGAACTCAATCGAGCTCTTGAGCTTGCAGGTGAAGCGGAGCCCCGCCTCGACCGGGTTGTAGTCCGGGGTGAGATCGCTCCCGAACGCTCGATAGCCCTTGTCGAGCCGCATCGAGTTGATCGTGCTGTACCCGGCGTTGACCACACCGAGGTCCGCACCGGCCTCCATCAGATCCTCGTAGACGCCGCTCGCCAGCTCGGTGGGCACGTAGAGCTCCCAGCCCAGCTCGCCGACGTAGGTGATCCGCGTGGCCCGGACGGTGGCCGCGCCGAGGTCGATCTCGCGGCTCGAGCCGAAGGCGAACGCTTCAGCAGAGAGCTCGGTGCTCGACAGCCGGCTCAGCAGCTGACGGGATGTCGGGCCCATGACGCCCAAGACGGCGTAGGCCGACGAGACGTCGGTGACGACGACGTGCTCTGAGGCCTTGGTGTGCCGCTCGATCCACGAGGCATCTCGCACCGGAGAGGCCGCGCTCGTCACCAGAAGGTAGCGATCGTGACCCAGCCTGGTGAGCGTGACGTCGGCCTCGTAGCCACCTCGGCTGTTGAGCATCCCGGTGTAGACCGTGCGGCCCACCTCCACCGCCACGTCTTGGGTGCAGAGCCGCTGGAGGACCGCCTCCGCATCGCTCCCGGCCACCAAGAGCTTGCCAAAGGAGGTCTCGTCGAAGACGGCGACGGACTCTCTGGTGGCACGCTGCTCGTCGAGCGACCACGACAGCCACGCCGGCTTCGACCAGGTGTAGTCGAGCTCAGGTGGCACGCCGCTCGGTGCGAAGACGTTGGGTCGCTCCCACCCGAACTTCGAGCCGAACTGGGCACCGCCGTCCGCCAAGAGGTGGTGCACCGGGGAGCGTCGGAACGGGCGTGCGGTGGTGAGCTCTCGGTTGGGCCAAGGGATCGCGTAGTGGAGACCCAAGACCTCTCCCACCCGAGCGCGCAGCCACTGGTTGTTGGCATGGAAGGAACCGAAGCGGCGGATGTCCATGGCCACCAGATCGCTGGTGGGCTCTCCCTCCACGATCCACTCGGCCAGCGCTCGGCCAGCGCCACCCGCCGAGGCGATCCCCACGGAGTTGAAGCCCGCGCCCACGAAGAAGCCCGCCACCTCGGGGGCCTCACCGATGATGAACTGGTTGTCGGGCGTGAAGCTCTCGGGCCCGTTGTAGAACTGCTTGATCCCCACCTCGTGGAGGACAGGGAGCCTTCCAAGCGCAGAGTCCATGAGCACGCTGAAGTGCTCCCAGTCCTCGTTCAAGAGCTGGAACTCGAAGGGGTAGGGCAGCGCGTCAGGCGACACCCACGGCTTGGCCTCCGGCTCGAAGCCGCCGACGACGAGACCGCCGACCTCCTCTTTGAAGTAGGTGTAGCCGTCGGGGTCGCGCAAGATCGGGAGGTCTCGAGTCACACCGTCGATCTGCTCGGTCACCACGTAGAAGTGCTCCGCTGAGTGCAGTGGCACGTTGACCCCGGCCATCGCTCCGACGGCTTTGGCCCACTGACCCGCGCAGTTCACGACGATCTCGGCTTCGATCTCGCCTTGGTCGGTCACCACGCCGGTGACGCGACCCTCGTGGGTCACCACGTCGACGACCCTGGTGCGCTCGAGGATCGATGCACCGCTCGCTCGGGCTCCCCGAGCCAGGGAGGCCGTCACGTCGACAGGGTTGGCGGTGCCGTCGCCGGGCAGCCAGATCGCACCGAGCAGGTCGGACGTCTCGAGCAGCGGATAGAGGTCCTTGGCCTGCGCTGGGCTGAGCAGCTCGCACTCGAGGTCATAGGCCTCGGCGGTAGCCGCCGTGCGCTGGAGCTGGATCATGCGGTCCTCGGTGCGGGCCACCGTGACACCCCCGCAGCGCTTGAAGCCGGTGGCGAGCCCGGTCTCCGCCTCGAGCTCGCTGTAGAGCGAGGCCGAGTACTGCACGAGGCGCGTCCCGCTCTCGGTGGCGCGCAGCTGCCCCACCAGGCCGGCAGCGTGCCAGGTCGTGCCGCACGACAGCTGGCCTTGCTCGACGAGCACCACGTCGCGCCAGCCGAGCGCGGTCAGGTGATAGGCGACGCTCGCTCCGATGATGCCGCCCCCGATGATGACGACCTGTGCTCGCTCGGGGATCATCACTCAGTCATCCCGCTGGACGGCGTCGAGGAGTCCGTCGAGCTCTGAGCCGCGGAACGTCGCCACTGCTCGCTCGTACTTCTCGAGGCCCCAGCTCCAAAAGTCGAAGTCCAGCGCGCTCGATGCGTCCTGGATCGATGCCCACAGCGTCCAGCCATATTGCGACATCAGCCCTTGGAGCCGGGCTCGCGCCAGCTTCGAGTGGCTGATCCTCCCGTAGTACACCTCGATCAGCTCTTCGAGCTGGTCGTCGCTCAGGTGGCACTCGCTCCAGAGGTTCCCGAGCTCGAAGCAGGCATCGTTGTTCCCGGCGTACTCGTAGTCGATGATCCTGATCTGAGGACCCTCGTCGATGAAGTTCCCGGCCAAGAGATCGTTGTTGCAGGCCACGAGCGGCTCAGCTCGAACGCCAAGCGCGCCTCTGAGTCGAGCGACCTCTTCGGTGAAGTCGAGGTAGCCCTCAGGGAGCCGGTAGCCACGCTCGCGCACCAGCGCCAGGTACCGAGCCTGGATCTCGAACATGTTGAACTCGTTGACGAAGCGGCCGCCGCCATGGAGGCGCCGACAGGCCTCCGCCACGCGTGCCACCGCACCGGGCTTGGTGAAGGAGGCGTCGGTGAAGGTCTCGCCTTCGAGGAAGCCCACCACCATCACGCCGTGCGCAGGGAGATAGCCGACCACCGGGGCACCCACGCCAGCCTCAGCGGCGATGATCGAGTTCCGGTACTCGTGCTCACGATTGACCGACAGCTCGACTGATTCACGCGACGAGACCCGCACCACGTAGCTGGCTTCAGGGGTCGTGACCTTGAAGTTCCGGTTGGTGAGCCCTCCCCCCAGCTCGAGGATCGATCGCGGCCGACCGCGGAGCGGCTCGATGAGATCGAGAAGGGCGTCGGGCACGACGTCGCCCACGCCAGGGGCGACCTCACCCATCGCTGCGCGTGTTGCTGGTCGGCGAGTGCGGACAGCGAGAGGCGCTTGCAGCGCCAGATCGTCGGACCACGTCGCACCTCTCCCTCTCGCTGGTCGCTGTGAGCTGGGCTCCCGGCACCCCTTCCCGAGGCGCCGTTGGCTCACGGTAGCCCTGCGGCTCAGGGGTCACAAGGTCTAGACCAAAGCACCCCAGCTTCCGAGCACGGGTGACGAAGAACGAGCCACCAGC